>Ga0213878_10000148_pt1 | contig 32479 bp, 28 predicted proteins | sample VelepicoBEBS_R02_FD_161053 | JGI IMG/M metagenome (GOLD analysis project Ga0213878, IMG submission 161053) | Vellozia epidendroides bulk soil microbial communities from rupestrian grasslands, the National Park of Serra do Cipo, Brazil - BS_R02 | ecosystem: Environmental > Terrestrial > Soil >... | reverse complement strand
ACCTGGAAAGCTACCTCGGCTGGTTCCGGGCGCTGGACCGCGCCAGCAAAAAACCACGCAAGTCCGCGCCACTGTTGGCTTTGGCATTGGGGCTGAATGACCATCACTAACTAACGATCAAAGAGCCTTCCTCGACAGCTTGACGACTTGCGCTTGACGGCCTCTCCCCATGGGGAGTCGAGCTTACATCAAAGCTCTTTTATAAGAAACTTATTTAGGGGATGTTGTACTAGCCTTGCTCAACGCCTGCTCTTTGAATTCAGGCGTCCTTCTCAATCTCTGCATTACTTCTGTCGCTCCGCTGCGGGTCATCCGCTGGGAAAAGGGAGACGACAACTATTCTGCCGCGGGGGGATAACGGCACTGCAAGGCCCAGCGGGCTCATCCTTCTGCCGGAGGAGTCAAAACTTTGACAGCATGTGGTGTGCGCGTCTTGAGGTCCGGATCGATACATTGACACCAAGATCAAAACATTGTTATCAGCCACCAACAATGCGCCCATGCTCCAGTACCTGACCCTGCCCGTCACGCCCTTCCAGCAGAACTGCTCCATCGTGTGGTGCGACGTCACATCGGACGCCGCGGTCATCGACCCTGGCGGCGAGCTGCCGCGGCTGATGGCGGCCGTGCGCGAGCGCGGCCTGAACCTGAAGGCCATCTGGCTGACCCATGCCCACATCGACCATGCCGGCGGCACGGGCCAGCTGGCGCGCGAGCAGGGCCTGCCCATCATCGGGCCCCACCCGGGCGACCAGTTCTGGATCGACGGCCTGGCGCAGCAGAGCCAGATGTTCGGTTTCCCGCCGGCCGAGGGCTTCACGCCCGACCGCTGGCTGGACGATGGCGACACCGTGCAGATCGGCCGCGAGACCCTGGCCGTGCGTCATTGCCCCGGCCACACGCCGGGCCACGTCGTCTTCCACTCGGCCTCGGCCCAGCGTGTGTTCGTCGGCGACGTGCTGTTCGCCGGCAGCATCGGCCGCACCGACTTCCCCGGCGGCAACCATCAGCAGCTGCTCGACGCCATCCGCCAGCGCCTGTGGCCGATGGGCGACGACACCATCTTCATACCGGGCCATGGGCCGGAGAGCAGCATTGGAAGGGAGCGCCGCGGCAATCCCTATGTTGCGGATGGCGTCTGAGCGACGGTCGCCAGTAATTCGTTCACAAACACGTGTAGCAACATTTACGCTTCTGGCCAAGCGTGCTCTCCTACGCTTTGATGATGGCTCGCAAGGGGTGGGCTGAGGAGTGCTTCGATGTGGATGTCCGAGTTTGTACAGGCGGGCCAGGCCCCCGGATCCCGTCCTCGCGAGCGCCGTGCCGCGGCTTCGCTGTCCAATCAGTGGCTGGGTTTGGTGCTCGAGGAGCTCGACCATGGCGTCGTGCTGCTCAACGGCGCCGGCCGCGTGCTGCATGCCAACCTCGCGGCGCGCGCGTCGCTGGATGACAACCATCCGCTGGAGCTCGTCGGCCAGCATCTGCGCGCCCGCCTGCTGACCGACGCCGTGCCGCTGGCCGACGCGCTGGAGGGGGCCGAGGCCAGCGGCCGGCGCTGCCTGCTGCGCCTGGGCGACGAGCGCGCCGAATGCGGCCGCGCAAACGTTGTCGTCGTACCGCTCAACCGCGACGTCAGCCAGGCCGCCGTGCTGCTGATCCTGGAGCGCCGCCAGCTCTGCGGCGACCTTGCCGCCCAGTGGTTCGCGCTGCGCTACCAGCTGACGCCAGCGGAGACCGAGGTGCTGAAGGCGCTGTCCAACGGCGTCAAGCCCACCGAGGTGGCGCAGCGCCAGGGCGTCGCCATCTCGACGGTGCGCAGCCAGATCCAGAGCATCCGCGCCAAGAGCGGCGCCGACAGCATCGGCGAGCTGATGCGCCAGCTCGCGCTGCTGCCGCCGCTGGTGTCGTCGCTGCGGCCGGCCAAGCTGGTCAATTGACGCGCGAATTCGGCCCTCCCAGCGGCCCGGGCGCCGGTCCGCTCCCGGGCCAGAGCGCCTTGGTCGATGTGCTTGCCGAAGGGCCGCGACGCGGACTGCAAGACCTGCCAAGGTATTCCTTGGACAAGGGGCTAACATTCGGCGCGCCGCTGGCCTGTTGCCCGCGGCGCCGTTCGGATGGCTGACGAATCCCTAGACAACGAACTACAGGCCTTGCCGCCGTCGCTGCGGCTGCTGGCTGCGCGCGGCTTGGCGCGCAGCTACCGCAAGGGCGTCGTGCTGATCGAGGAAAGCTCGATCGGCGACAACCTCTACCTGATCCTGTCCGGCTCGCTGCGCGCCTACAGCAGCGATGCGCGCGGCCGCGAGATCACCTACGGCGTCTACGGCCCCGGCGAGTACGTCGGTGAAATGAGCCTGGATGGCGGGCCGCGCTCGGCCAGCGTCATCACCGAGACGGCCAGCCGGCTCGTCATGGTCACGCGTGCCAGCTTGCTGACCCACATCAGCGAGCACCCCGAGTTCGCCTTCGAGCTGCTGACCAAGGTCATACGCCGCGCGCGCGCGGCGACGCTGTCGACCAAGCAGCTGGCGCTGAACGACGTCTACGGCCGGCTGAAGAACCTCGTCGACGAGTCCACAGGCGACGGCCGCCACCTCGCGCTGACCCACCAGGGCATGGCCCAGCGCCTGGGCTGTTCGCGCGAGATGGTGTCCAAGCTGGTCAAGGACCTGGAGCTGGGCGGCTATCTGAGGCGCGTGGCGGCCGGCGAATACCAGCGGCTGAAGACCCTACCCGCCCGTTGGTGAGGACTTGAGCGGCGGCGCGACCGGGAAGCGCTTTTCCGGCCGCGGCGCGCGGGCGTAGAGCCCTTCCACCTTGGGCAGGTTGGCCTGGATGTCGCGGATGCGCGTCGCGCTGGCCGGGTGGGTGGACAGCCACTGCGGCGGTGCGCCCTTGTTGGCGGCCATCATCTTTTCCCACAGCCGCACGGCGGCGGCGGGGTCGTAGCCGGCACGGGCCGACAGCTCGATGCCGACCAGATCGGCCTCGCTCTCGTCGTCGCGGCTGAACTTCAGGTTGACCAGCTGCGCGCCGTAGCCGGCCACCGTGCGGCCCAGGTTGCCCAGGCCGAACAGCGCCGAGCCGAGTTCGACGACCACGTTGGTCGCGGTGGACTTGCCGACGCGCTCGCGCGCATGCTCGCGCAGCGCATGGGCCACTTCGTGGCCCATGATGGCGGCGACCTCGTCATCCTCCAGCTTGAGCTTCTCCAGGATGCCGTAATAGAAGGCGATCTTGCCGCCGGGCATGCAGAAGGCGTTCAGCTCCGGGCTGCCCAGCAGGTTGACCTCCCATTTCCATTGCCGCGCGCGGCTGTTCCATTCATAGCTGAAGGGGATGATGCGCTGGGCGATGTAGCGCAGCCGCTGGGCCTGCGGATGTTCCATGGGTGCGAGCGCGCGCTGCTGGGAGGCCTGGCTCATCATCTGCGCGTATTGCTGGCCGCCGGCCTGTTCCAGCTGCTCGGCCGACACCAGGCCGGCGAACTTGCTCTTGGGCCCGACGTCCACGCCCTCGCGCGCCCAGGCCGGCACCAAGGCGGCCGCGCCGGAGGCGGCGAGCAGCCCGGTGAAGAGGCGGCGGCCGCGCCGGGTGGGTGGCGCGCATCGGCCGGCGGCGCAGTCGGCGCAGGCACCGAACATGCGGCGCGGCGGGTCGGTGAACTGCAGGTCGTCACGGACCTGGAAGTCTTCGGCATGCATCCCGGCATTGTGCGATGGCGTTGGCCGGGCTTTCGTAGGACTGGCGACAATCGGCCAAATGAAACTGCCCCCACGCTCGCTCAGCTCGCTGCCCCCGATTGGGGCGTATCCATGCCTTGGGGCGGCACGGCGCCATTGATATGGACACGCAGCAATTTCGGGCCGCCCTGGGGCTTTTCGCCACCGGCGTGACCATCGTCACCGTGCGCTCCGCGGACGGCGAACTCGTCGGCCTGACCGCGAATTCCTTCAACTCCGTGTCGCTGGACCCGCCGCTGGTGCTGTGGAGCCTGGCGCGGCGCGCCGGCTCCATGCCGGTCTTCACGCGCGGCTCGCACTATGCGATCAACATCCTCGCCGCCGACCAGAAGGATCTGGCCCAGCGCTTCGCGACCCGCGACATCGACCGCTTCGCCGGCGTGGCCTGGCGCGAGGGCGCGGGTGGCGCGCCGGTGCTGGAAGGCGCCGTCGCCACCTTCGAGTGCGCCAACCGCAGCCGCTACGAGGAGGGTGACCATGTCATCTTCGTCGGCGAGGTGGAACGCTGCACGGCGCGCCTGGGCGCGCAGCCGCTGATCTTCCACGGCGGGCGCTACTTCACCGAGCTGCCGCTCTGAGCGGGCCTCAGAGCTGGACCTTGGTGCCGAGCTCCACGACCGCGTTGCCGGGCAGGCGGAAATAGTCCGCCGCGCCGCTGGCGTTGCGGCTCATCGTGGCAAACAGCGCCTCGCGCCAATGCGCCAGGCCGGTGCGCGGCACCAGCGTCTCGCGGCTCAGGAAATAGCTGGTCTCGGCGGGCTCGGCGCGCAGGCCGCGCGCCTCGCAGCGGGCCAGCGCGGCCGGCACGTCGGGCTGGTCCATGAAGCCGTAGGTGATGACGAGCCGCCAGAAGCCGGGCGCCAGCGCCTCCAGCTGCAGTTGCTCGGCGGCCGGCACATAGGGCCGCTCGCAGAACGTGACCGTCAGCACGACGTTGCGCTCGTGCAGCACCTGGTAGTGCTTGAGGTTGTGCAGCAGCGCCGGCGGCACCAGGGCCGGGTTGGACACCGGGTAGACGGCGGTGCGCGCCGCGCGCGGCCGCCCGGCATCACCGAAGGCATGCAGGTTCTCGATGAACGGCAGCAGCTCCAGGCCTTCCTCGCGCAGCAGCTTCTGCACCGAGCGACGGCCGCGCGCCCAGGTGCTCATCAGCACGAACAGCAGCCCGCCGAGCACGAGCGGGAACCAGCCGCCGTCGACGATCTTGATCGCGCAGCCGGCCACCAGCAGCCCGTCCAGCACCAGGAAGAAGGCGGTGGCACCCCAGGCCAGCGGCGCCGGCAGCCGCCAGCCGTTGCGGATGACGAAGAAGGTCAGCACGGTCGTGATCAACATCGTCAGCGTGACGGCGATGCCGTAGGCGCCGGCCAGCGCCGAAGAGCTGCGGAACAGCAGCACCGCACCCACCACGCCCAGCAGCAGCGCCCAGTTCACTCCGGCGATGTAGATCTGCCCGGCCTCGGAGGCCGAGGTATTGCGCACCTGCATGCGCGGCAGGAAGCCGAGCTGTATGGCCTGCTTGGTCATCGAGTAGGTACCCGAGATGACGGCCTGTGACGCGATCACCGCGGCCAGGGCCGCCAGGGCCACGGCCGGCAGCACCAGCGTGGCGGGGAAGAGGCGATAGAAGGGGTTGTCTATGGCCGAGGGGTCGCGCATCAGCAGCGCGCCCTGGCCCAGGTAGTTCAGCGCCAGCGCCGGGAAGACGATGCTGCTCCAGGCGATGCGTATGGGCCGGGCGCCGAAATGACCCATGTCGGCATACAGCGCCTCGGCGCCGGTCAGCGCCAGCACGATGGCGCCCACCACGGCCAGCACATGCCAGCCGCGGCCGATCAGGAACTCCAGCGCCCGCAGCGGGTTGAGCGCGGCCAGGATGGCCGGCTCCTGCGCGATCTGCAGCGCGCCGGTGACGGCCAGTACCGCGAACCACAGCATCAGCACGGGGCCGAACACGCGGCCCACCACATGCGTGCCATGCTTTTGCACGACGAACAGGCCCACCAGCACCACCAGCGACAGCGGCAGCACATAGCTTTCGAGGTGCGGGTTGACGATTTCCAGGCCCTCGATGGCGCCCATCACCGACACGGCGGGCGTGATGACGCTGTCGCCGTAGAACAGCGTCGCGCCGAACACGCCCAACAGCAGCAGGAAGCGGCGCAGCAGCGGGCGTTCGCGCACGGCCTGCGTGGCCAGCGCCGTCAGCGCCAGGCCGCCGCCCTCGCCACGGTTGTCGGCGCGCAGGATCAGCACGACGTACTTCAGCGTGACCACCAGCGTGAGCGCCCAGACGATGGCGGAGATCGCGCCGATCAGCTCGTTCGGCGCGACGGCGACGCCGGTGGCCGGCGTGAAGATCTCCTTGACGGTGTAGAGCGGGCTGGTACCGATGTCGCCGTAGACGACGCCGATGGCGCCGACCGTCAGTGCGGCGAGGCCGGCTCGGTGGGGATGTGGCTTGGCAGGGTCGGCGGGCTCGGTCATGGGCTGGGCAGTGGCTCGGGCGTCTGGCCGGCCCGGGTTTGTCCGGGCTTGGTGGTGTCGATTCTGCCGGGGTCTGATCGTCGAGTCTGCAGAGGATCGTCCTCGGCCACCGGAGTATCGCCATGACCACCACGAACACCATCACCCTGCATCGGGTGCTGCGCTGCCCGCCCGAGCGCGTCTGGCGCGCCTTCACGACGCCCGCCGCGATGGCCAAGTGGCTGCCGCCGCATGGTTTCACCGGCACCGTCCACGAGATGGATGCCAGGGTCGGAGGCGGCTACAAGATGTCGTTCACCAACCTCACGACCGGCCACGGCCACAGCTTCGGTGGCCGCTACCTGGAGCTGGAGCCCGGCAAGCTGCTGCGCTACACGGCCCGCTTCGACGATCCCAACCTGCCCGGCGAGATGACGACCACGGTCGAGCTGAAGGCCGTGTTCTGCGGCACCGAGATGCACATCCGGCAGGAAGGCATCCCGGCGGTCATCCCGGTCGAGGCCTGCATCATGGGCTGGCAGGAGTCTCTGCAGCTGCTGGCCCAGCTGGCCGAGCCCGAGATCAACCAGTAGCTCAGGCCAGGCGGCCGGCCGGCAGCGCCACGGGCGCCGCCGCCAGCACGCGCCAGCGCCACAGGCCCAGCGCCAGGCTGGCGGCCAGGCTGGCGCCGGCCAGCAAGGCGAACGACAGCCGCAGCTTGTGGTGCAGCAGGTACAGGCCCACGGACATCGCCAAGAAGGCGAGTACCGGCAGCACGGCCGTCCACGACATGGGTGCGCGCAGGCGTGCAGGCGCACGCAGCAGCCAGGTGACGGACAGCGGCAGCGCGCCCAGCGCCAGGCACATCAGCGCGATGTCGTCGCCCACCCAGGCGAGCAGGGCCAGGGCCAGGCTCGTCAGCGCCCAGGCGACCAGCCCATGGCGCAGCTGCAGGCCGCCGACGGCGCGGTTCAGCGCCGCCCCCTGCGGCATGCCGGGCAGCAGCCGCAGCAGCGCCTGCTCGCGGCGGCTGTGCCACAGCATCTGGGGCAGCGCGAGGCAGGGGTTGAAGCCCGCGCTCGCGACGCCGATGGCGATGCCGAGCGCGCCATGCTGCCAGCCGTCCTGCCACCCCTGGCCCATGATCGCGAACGCGAGCAGAAAGCTCAGCGCGGCGATGCAAAGCGCCAGCGCGACGCCCAGGGCCTGGCGCAGCCAGTGCTGCTGGCCGTGCAGCACGATCTCGGCGCGGCTCATGACGCTGCGCCGCGTGGCGGCGGCCCGGCCGATGGCATGGGCCAGCCAGGCCGAAGCGATGCGCTCGAACGGCCGGGCAAGCCATTCGCCGGGGCGGCCGAACGCGGCCAGGCCTGCCTGCTTGCCGGTCGTGCCCTCGCGCGCGATGCGGCGCATGAACATGATGCGGGCATGGGCCTCGCGGTGGGCCGCGTCGCCGGGGCCGAACAGGCGCGCGACCAACCCGCCCAGCGCCAGCAGGCACAGCGCCAGCACCGGCAGCGTCTGCGCGGACCACAGCTGTTGCAGCGCCGACCACAGCGGCGCGAGGCGCTTGCCCAGGTCCAGGCCGAAGAACAGCGCCGGGCCGAACGTGAGCAGCAGCAGCAAGTTCCAGTTGCGCAGCGCCCAGGCCATGAGGACCAGGACGGCCGCCACGAACAGCAGCGCTGCCGCCAGCGAGGGCAGGCGCGGCAGGCCGGCCCACAGCAGCAGCGCACAGGCCAGCGACAGCAGCATCCAGCTGCCCAGTGCCGCCTCGCGCAGCCACCGCACATGGCCGGGAACCAGGCGGGCGGCGTGCGGGTGGTTCTGCTGCAGCAGGTTGCCGACCAGTGCCATCCACAGCATCGCCAGGGCCAGCACGGCGCTGACGGCCAGCACGGCCAGGCGCACGCCCGTCGCGGTGTACAGCGTCACGCCCAGACCCAGCAGCGCCAGCGCGGCCAGCAGTCGCCGCCCCCCGGGGGCATCGCGGTCGCGCTGGCGCCAGGAGGCCAGCAGCATCTGGTTGAAGGCGGCGCCCATCAGGTCAGCTCCGCGAACAGGTCTTCGAGGTTGACCGCCTCGGCCTCGTGCGGCGCGGCCGTGCCGGCGGGCAGCCGGGCCAGCACGCGCTCGCGGCCGGCGTCCAGGGGCGTGCGCTTGAGCGGCTCGGCGCCCAGTCGCGCCATCAGCATGGCCATCTCGGTGACGCCGCCCGTGAAGGCGCGCACCTGCTCCAGCAACTCGTCCAGCGGCGCCTGCAGTGCGATCTGGCCCTGGCTCAGGAAGGCCACGTTGAAGGCCACGCGTTCCAGGTCCGACAGGATGTGGGTGGAGAACACCACCGTCGTGCCGCGGTCCAGCACCTGCTCGACCAGTTCGCGCAGGAAGTCGCGCCGGCCCACCGGGTCCAGCCCCGCGACCGGCTCGTCCAGCACCAGCAGGTCGGGCTCGTGGGCCAGCGCGCGGATGATGGACAGGCGCTGCTGCTGGCCCCCCGACAGCTTGCGTATGGGCTTGTCGCGCGCGATGTCCCAGCGCGACAGCAAGCCGTCCGCCTTGGCCTCGTTCCAGTGCGGGTAGAAGCTGCGGAAGTACGCCAGCAACTGGGCGGGCGTGAAGGCCTCGAACAGGTCGCTGCTCTGCGGCACATAGCCGATGCGGGCGCGCGCCGCGTCGTCGATGACGGCGGCCGGCTGGCCGAATAGCGTGACCTGGCCCCGCTGCGGCTCGCGCAGGCCCAGCAGCGTCTCCAGCAGCGTGGTCTTGCCCGCGCCGTTGCGGCCCAGCAGGCCCACGACCTGGCCGGGCAGCAGCGTCCAGTCCAGGCTGCGCAGCACCTCGCCGCCCTTGGGGTAGCTCAGGCTCACGCCGGACAGCCGGGCGCTGGGGGTGTCGGTAGGGGGGAAATGAGCGCTCATGACTGGTTCCCGTGCAGGAGTTGGGTGAAGAGGGCGATGACCTCGTCGGCGGGCAGTTCCAGCTGGCCCGCCGCGTCGGCAGCCTGCTGCAGCGCGGGGCGCAGCAGCTCGATGCGCGAGGCCGGCGACTGCGCGCGCCGGTGCTGGGCGGCCACCACCATGGACAGCCCGCGGCGGCGCTCCAGCAGCCCCTCGGCCTCCAGCAGCGAATAGGCCTTGGAGATGGTCATGGGGTGCACGGCCAGCGCCTGCGCCAGCTCGCGCACCGAGGGGATCGCGTCGCCGGCCCTCAGCTGCCCGGCCGCGACGCGCCGCCGCACCTGCTCGACGAGCTGGCGGTAGATGGGCTCGGGCGAGCCGGTATTGATGTGGACGAAGTGGGCGGCTTGCATGGCTGCTGACAATGTGTATTAGTACAATAGTACACATAGGCGGCAGAGGTCAAGCCCAGACCGCGCAATGGCGGTTTGAAGCCAACAAACAAGGTCCGTCGGATCCAATGAAGGCCTGTTGGGGGGGCGTATCTTGGAAACCAAGATCGGCCGTCGGGTCCTGCGATCTCCCGCTTTCGGGATCCTCGCGCGGTTGACAAACTTTGCCATTTGCCAACAATGACCGCATGCCTGCCAAGACCCCCACCATGAACGTGTCCCTTACCGACGCCCTGCGGGACGTCGTGGACGAGCGTCTTCGCTCCGGCCTGTACGGCAATGCCAGCGAGTACGTTCGCGAGTTGATCCGGCGTGATGAAGAAGCTGCTCGGCAACTTCGCTCGCTCTACCAGGTCGGCATCGACAGCGGCGAATCGGTTGCGATGTCCGAGGGGGACTGGGCAGCACTTCGCTCGGTTGCGCGTTCGCCTGCCTCCGGTCAGGCATGAAGCCGATATATCGGCGCCCCGCTGCCATTGAAGACATGATTCGCCAAGTGGCCTACAGACGCAATTCCGCCGGCGAGGCTTCTGCTGCGACCTTGGTTGATGAGATGCAAGATTGCCTGCGGTCGATCTCCGAATCTCCCGGCATCGGATCAAGACGTATCGGTCAGTTGCTCGGGGTCCCCGAGCTTCAGTGGAAGCGCGTCGGCAAGACCAAGCTCTGGTGCTGGTACGTTGAAGAGGCAGCACGTGTTGATTTGATCCGTCTGGTCAGCACGGCTCAACTCCCGCGTCAGTTCATGCTCCCCGACGGTCTTCATTGAGCGCGAACACCGGCCTGCAGGCGGCCTTGCGCCTCGGCGGACGTCAACACCTCAGCCCAAGAGTCTCGACGAACCTTGTTTGGCAGCAGGTCCGCAAATCACCGCGTATCGGGCTTTCCTGACGGGCTGCGCTGGAAAGCGCTGGTGTAGTTGAATCAACAACTTGGAGAGTCCGTCTTCGACGGACGTTATTTGTTCAAATCACGGCTTTGTTGTCGCTGAAGTCACCGCCATGCGCCATCTGCTCGTTGCCTCCGCACTGTTCCTGTCCCTCGCCGTCCAGGCCCAGCCCCCCGCCGTCAAGGTCGACGACCCCTGGGTGCGCGCCACCGTCGCGCCGCAGAAGGCCACTGGCGCCTTCATGCAGCTGACCTCGGCCAAGCCGGCCAAGGTCGTCGCGGCAAGTTCGCCGGTGGCGGCCGTGGTCGAGATCCACGAGATGAAGATGGACGGGGGCGTCATGAAGATGCGCGCCGTCGACGCGCTGGCGCTGCCGGCCGGCCAGGCCGTCGCGCTCAAGCCCGGCAGCTATCACGTCATGCTGATGGGCCTGAAGGCACCGATCAAGGCCGGCGAGACCGTGCCGCTGACGCTGACCGTCGAGGGCGAGGACAAGCAGCGCAGCATGGTCGAGATCCAGGCGCAGGCGCGCTGATCCGCCGCCGGCGCGGCGTCAGTGCCCGGCGCAGCGCCCGGCGTTGTGCGCCACCTCGGCCGCCAGCCGCGGCCACAGCGGCTCGGGCAGGTCGTGCCCCCAGCCGGGCAGGATCTCCAGCCGCGCGCCGGGGATGCGTCGCGCCAGGTCATGCGCCGCGGCCACGGGGATCAGCCGGTCGTCCTGGCCGTGGAGGACCAGCGTGGGCGCTGCGATGCGCGGCAGGCGCTCGGCGCGGTGCGCGTCGGCCGCGATGGCGACCAGCTGGCGCGCCACCGCCTGGGGCCGGAACGCGCGCCTCACGCCCTGCGCGATGCGCTCGCGCAGCAGGTGGGGCTCGGGCGGATAGCCCGGGCTGCCGATGACGCCGTACAGGCTCACGTAGTGGTCCAGCACGTTCTCAAACTTCTGCTCCGGCGTGAGCGCCGGCCGCGGCCGGGACAGCAGGGCGCGGCGCACCTTCAGGCTTTCCTTGGGCAGGCCGCGGTCGCCGCTGGTGGTCATCATCAGCGTCAGGCTCTTCACGCGCTGCGCATGGGCGAAGCCGAGGTGCTGGGCGACCATGCCGCCCATGGAGGCGCCGCAGACATGGGCGCTGGGCAGCCCCAGGGCGTCCAGCACGCCGACGGCGTCGCGCGCCAGGTCGGCGAGCTGGTAGGGCGCCTTGATGGGCAGCCGCAGCGTGTGCAGCAGTGCGGCCAGCGGGATGTTGGGCGGGCCCAGCTGGTCGAAGGGCTGGGACAGGCCGACGTCGCGGTTGTCGAAGCGGATGACGCGAAAGCCCCGCGCCACCAGTTGCTCGACGAAGCCCTCGGGCCAGGCGATCAGCTGCATGCCCAGCCCCATGATCATCAGCAGGGGCTCGCCGTCCTCGGGGCCGCGGAGGTCGACCTCTATGCGGACACCGTTGGCCGAGACCTGCATCAGGCCAGATCGACTTGGCGCTCGATGACGCGCGACACCAGCCCGTAGGCGATGGCCTCGTCGGTGCTCATCCAGAAGTCGCGCTCGATGTCCGCGGCCACGCGCGCCAGCGGCTGGCCGGTCTCGCGCGCGATGACGGCGGCGATGCGCTCGCGGGTGCGGATGATCTCGCGGGCCTGGATGGCGATGTCGCTGGCCTGGCCGCCGGCGCCGCCCGCGGGCTGGTGGATCATGAAGCGCGTGTTGGGCAGCGCGAAGCGGCGCTCCTTGGGCGCGGCCAGGTAGATGTGGGTGCCGGCGCTGGCCACCCAGCCGGTGCCGATGATGGTGACCGGCGCGCGAACGAAGCGGATCATGTCGTGGATGGCGTCGCCGCTCTCCACATGACCGCCGGGCGAGGAGATCAGCAGCGTGATCGGCGCGTCGGACTCCTGGGCGAGCGCCAGCAGGCGGCGGCAGGTGACGTGCGCCATCTTGTCGTCGATCTCGCCGAAGACCATCACGTAGCGGCTCTTGAAGAGCAGCTGCTCCTCCATCTTCTCGGGGGCGGGGTCTTTCTTGGCGGCCTTGTCGTCGGCGGCGAGGGTGTGGTGTTGCATGGGCAAAGGTCCGGTTGAAGGCGCTACCTTACCGCGAGAAGCGGGCGCGGCGCGCAGCAGGGGTCAGTCACCGCCGAGGAGCCGCCACCAGGCCCAGCTGCCGACGAGGAACAGCGTCGTGAAGCAGCTGGTGCTGACGACGACCGCGTGCACGAGGAGGTGGGAGGCGTAGGCGGGCTCCGTGGCCGGCGTGAACGCCCAGGCCGACAGCACGCCGACGAAGAGGGCGCCGGCCAGGCCGGCCTGCAGCACCCGGATGCGCAGCGCGTCGCGCGGGGGCGGCTCGACGCGGCGACGGGCGCGCAGCGCACGCCGGTACACCGCGACCAGCGCGGCCACGCCCACGACGCTGCTCAGGTGCTGCAGCAGCCCCGCGACATGGACCTGCCGTTCCACGGCGGCAAAGGCCGGCCGGTTCAACGCGTGCAGCCACTCGATGCCCCAGCGGCCCGAATGCGTGAACGAGTCCCAGAACACATGGCTGGCCGCGCCGATCAGGATGGACAGCACGGCCGCCGCCAGGCTCGCCCAGGCCGCGCGTCGCGATGGCTGCAGCTGCTCGCGGGCCATGGCCCGGTGCGGTTCGGGCAGCAGGATGGTCAAGGGCGCGGAGAAGCGCAGCAGCAGCGCCAGCACCAGCAGGCTCAGCGGCAGGCAGACCGTGACGACACCCCGCGGCGTGTGGCAGAACGTTGCTGCCAGGCCGTGCAGGCCCACGTAGTAGCCCAGGTCGGGCGCCATGGCGCCCAGGACCAGGCCGGGCCAGGAGAGCCAGCGGGGGCACAGCGGATGCAGCGGCAGGATGACCGCCGGGTGCGCGAAGGTCCAGGGCATGGTGGTCGCCTAGGCTGGCGAGTGCGACTCGACCCTCGCCCTCACTCAGGCCGCACCGGCGTCTTGTAGAACCAGCGCCGCGCGCCCTTGGGCTCGAAGGGCGTCCACTGTCCCTCCGGCTGTGCCAGCCGGTCCGCCAGCGCGTACAGCGCGATGGGGTTCACGCCCAGGCCGATGTGGCTGGCCTGGACCTCGATGTTCTCGGCCAGCGGCGAGGGCTCGTTGACGCTGCAGCGCCAGGCGACGACGCCGTCGGTCCTGGAGTAGATGGACGTTGTCGGCACTGGGGGCACCTGGCGGATGGCCTCCATCAGCTCGGGGTCGCTGGATGTGTGGCCGCTGACCAGCTCGAAGAAGCGCCAGGCGTTGGTCGCGCGCGGGTGGCCGGTGAAGGGTGTGCCCAGCGTGACGACGCAGCGCGTCAGCTCCGGGCATTCCTTGGCCAGCTCGCGGGCATAGATGCCGCCCAGGCTCCAGCCCAGCAGGCTGACCTTGCGGTGGTGGCGGCGGTACAAGGCCTGCAGGTCGGCCTTGATCTGCTCCAGCACGCCGGCGCGCGGGCCGAAGTTGAAGCCCTGGCCCCAGGGCTGGGTGGCATAGCCGAGCGAATCCAGCAGGGCGCGCAGCGGCGCCGTCGTCAAGTCGTTGGCGCCCAGGCCCGGGAAGACCAGGACCGGGTGGCCGTCGCCATTGGGCAGCTTCCTGAGCCAGGGCGTGGCGGCCAGCAGCGCGGCGTACTCCCAGGGCGCGCGGCCCTCCAGCATCAGCAGCCAGGCATTGGGGGCGCGCAAGTCGGACCAGTCGGGGGTGGCGGGAGCCGTCTTGGGTTGCCAGCGCGCGAAGCGTGGCGAGCGGGTAGCGGGCATGCGGGGCAGGGGATCGGGCAAGGCCCGGCCATGTTAGCCAGCCGTTGCCTGCTTCCGGGGCGTGCTTGCCCGGGGCTTGGGTGTCGCCTTGGCGACGGCCTTCCTGGCCGGTGCCTTCCTTTCCTTCTTCGCGGCGGGTGCCGGCTCAGGGTCGGGCGCCATCACCGGCAGCGCCTGGAACTCCATGAAGGCCGTCTCGACATAGGCCGCCAGCTCGGCCGTCTCCGGCATAGCCTTGCCGCAAGCCATCAGGCCGATGTCCAGCGACTGGTTGTAGGTCTGCACGGTCACGTTCAGCGCCAGGCCGTGCACGGCGATGGAGGTGGGATAGTTGGTCAGCATCTCGGCGCCGGCCAGGTACAGCGGCACCTGCGGTCCCGGTACGTTGGAGATGACGACGTTGGCGATGACGGGCAGCTTCTCGGCCACCCGGGCGCGGCCATAGAGCATGGCGCCGGCCTGCATCAGCCAGGGGATGCCCAGGCTGGGGAAGTCGGTGGGCATCAGGCTCTTGAGCTGGCTCATCTGCGCCTTCATGGCCTTGGCCGACGCGATGACATGGGCCAGGCGCTCGGCCGGGTCGGCCAGGTGCGTGCCCAGGCTCATGAAGGTCATCGTGGCCTGATTGTTGGACGTCGTGTCGCCGGCCGCGCGCGTGGATACGGGCACGGCGGCGATCAGGCTCTTGCGCGGCAGCGGGCCATGCTTGGTCAGGAAGCGCCGCAGCGCGCCGCCGATGACGAAGAGCACGGCGTCGTTGAGGCTGGCGTGGTGGCGGCGGCGCGTGCGGTTGAGCTCGGCCAGCGGCAGCGTGACGCCGGCGAAGGCGCGCGTGTCCGACAGGCTGACGTTGAGGCGCGTGCGCGGCGCCGGGCCCAGGCTTGCGACGGCCTGCTTGCCGCGCACGACGGCCGTCGTCTGCGCGGCGACGCCCGCGAGCAGCGCGCGCAGCTTGTCCATCGAGGCCTCGGCCGCCGCGCCGCCCAGCGACTTGACCGCCATGCCGCCGAGGACGGTGGCCGCGCCGGGCAGCGCGCGCGCCAGCTTGAGGGTCTGCTGCCACTGCTGGGACACGGCGGCACGCAGCATGCCGACGGTGCCGAGCTGGCCGCGTTTGCGGCCTCGCGCGGCGGGGGCGCCGACGGCGCGCGGCTCGGGGCTCAGGTCCAGGATCACCTGGGCCAGCGCGACGGCGGCCTGGCCGTCCACCGCGGCATGGTGCAGCTGGGTGTAGAGGGCCACACGCGGCTGCCCCTCGGGGCCGGGCTCCAGGCCGGTGAAGACATGGAACTTCCACAGCGGCCGGTCGCGGTCCAGCAGCACGGGGTGCAGCGCGCCGACCTGAGCCTCCAGCTCGGCCATGCCGCTGCCGTCGGCGAGCGGGATCTCGACGATGTGTTCCTCGAGGTCGGGGTCTGCGTCCACCCAGCCGGGGTTGGACAGGCCCAGCGGCATCGTGACGAGCTTGCGCCGCAGCGCCGGCAGCAGCGGCATGCGCGTGCGCATGTGCTCGCGCAGGTCCTCGACGTAGTCGCCGTCGTAGCCGGCCGGCAGCTCCAGCAGGTGCAGCGCGCCGACATGCATCGGCATCTGCGGTGTCTCCAGGTACAGGAAGCTGGCGTCAAGTCCCGCAAGCTGCTTCATCGACTGTCTCCGGCGTTGTCGGCCCAGCATACCGACGAAACCGCCGGAAGCCCTCCGGGCCGACCCCTCCCGCGACTTCTGCCGATCCGGCCCTGCCGGCCGGGCGGGCGTGGCGCGCGCGAAGCGCGCAGGGGGTGGTCCTTACTCTTCCGGCACGAAGATCCAGAGCAGGACGTAGAGCAGGATGCCGCTGCCGAAGGCCAGGAACAGCACCGTGAAGATCAGGCGCCAGACCCAGGAGTCCAGCCCCGTGGTGCGGGCGATGCCGCCGCAGACGCCGCCGACCCAGCGGTCCACGCGGGAGCGGCGCAGGCCGTTGACGGCACCCAGGTTGGGTGCGGTGCTGCTGCTTGAGCTGCTGGCGGCCTGGCCGCCCAGCAGGCGGGCCTTGGCCTTGGCGAACTCCTCGTCGCTCAGCACGCCGCGGGCATGCAGGTCGGCCAGCTTGCCAAGTTCTTCTGCGTCGTTCATCTTGTGCTCCTTTGCGGTTGATGAGGCGAAGCCTAGCGGGCTTGCGCGTGGCGGCGAGCGGCTTGCGACGGGCGGTCGAATCGGTAGGATGCGGCCGCGGAAATCAATGGACGGGCTGCTTGGCCGGGTCGATGTCCACGAACTGCCAGAAGTCCTGCCAGAACAGCGGCCGGCGATAGCCGCTCATCCAGGGCTGCTCGATGTCGGTGACGATGCGGTGCACGTTCACCTTGTAGGGCATGTAGGCGACGGCGATGCGCTTGGCCTCCTTGAACAGGGCCTCGCGCTCCGGGCCGTCGGGCATGGCCTGCATGCGCTCGTAGATCGCGTCGAAGCGGGCGTTCTTGAAGCGCGGCAGGTTCTGCGTGCCGGAGGCCGGGCCGTACAGACGTTGCAGCGTGCCGTGGCCGTCGGGCTGGGCGGCCAGCGAGCCGACCGCCCACATCTGGTAGTGCCCCGACTGCGCCGCCTTCAGGTTCTCGGGCCATTGCTGGATCTTCAGCTGCAGCTTGATGCCGATGGCGCTCAGCGCCTTGTCCCACAGCTCGTCGATGGCGCGCGACAGCGAGTTGGGCTCGGTGTTGCGCGTCAGCACGAGCGGGCTGCCGTCGGGCAGCTCGCGCCAGCCGTCGCCGTCCCTGTCGACATAGCCGTACATGTCGAGCAAGGCCTTGGCACGGGCCGGGTCGTAGTCGCTCATCTCGCTCTTGAAGGCGGGGTCGTAGCCGCTGGTGTTAGGCACGATGGGTGCCTGGGCCGGCACGCCCTGGCCGCGGCGCGCGAGCTGGATCTCCTTGCGTACGTCGTAGGCCAGCGAGATGGCCCGGCGCAGCGCCACCTTGTCGGGCGTGTAGCCGCCGATGACCGGGTCGTCCATGTTGAAGCTGGTCAGCGTCATGTCCGCCGTCAGCGTGAACAGCGCCTTCATGCCCTGCTTGGTGAGGTTGGGCGCGAGGTGGCCACCCGGCGCTGCCTGGGTGATGAACTCCTCGGGCACGCGCTCGATGAAGTCGTGCTCGCCGCGCAGATAGGCCAGCCAGCGCGGCTGGCGCTCGACGATGACGTCGACGACGACGCGGTCGACCATGGGGATGCGCCGGCCCTTGAACTTGGCGTAGATGGCTTGCGCCTCGGCATCGCCCGGTTCCGGGAAGGCCTCGTAGTGGCGCTCGCGGTAGTTCGGGTTGCGCTCGAGGACGATCTGCGAGCTGCGCCGCCATTCCTTCAGCACGAAGGGGCCGGTGCCGACCGGGTGCTCCATGATCTTGTCGCCATAGAACTCGACGACCTCGCGCGCGACGGCGCCGTACAGGTCGTTGCCGGCGAAGATGGACTCGACGAGGCGGGGGCGGGTCTCGTTGGTCTTCACCTGCAGCGTGTAGCGGTCCAGCGCCTTCACGCCCTCGATCTCGGTGTCGTAGGGGAAAGGCTGCTTGGACTTGATGACCTTGTCGCGCAGCTCCCCGAGGCCCACCAGGCCGGCATCCTCGTAGCTGCTCCAGCCCTGCGCGTTGGTGGCCGGGTCGGCATAGCGCTTGATGCTGTAGACGAAGTCCTGGGCCGTGACCTCGCGCTTGCGGCCCTTGAAGGCCGGGTCGTCGGCGAAGTAGATGCCGGGGCGCACCCGTATCGTGAAGGTCTTGTAGTCGGCGCTGACCTCGGGGTCGGCGACGGCGAGCAGCGGCACGATCTTGGTCGGCCGCGCCAGCGGGTCGTAGGTGTAGAGGCCCTCGAAGATGTGGGCGGTCAGCGTGCGCGAGTAGATGTCGGACACCCGCGCCGGATCGAAGCCGGTCTCGGCGATCGGGAAGGCGTAGCGGAAGGTCTTCACGGGCCCGGCCGCCTGGGCGGGCGCCAGCAGCGCGGTGCAGACGGCGAGGGCGGCGAGCAGTTGTTTCATCACTTGGCCTGTGGCAGGGCGGAGGGGTCGATGTCCACGTACTTCCAGAAGTCGCGCACGAAGATGTTGCGGCTGTAGCCCTTGACCCAGGGCTGGGCCATGTCGGTCCAGATGCGGTGGACGTGGAACTTGTAGGGCGCGTAGGCGACCAGCAGGCGCTGGCCCTCGGTCATCAGGGCCTGGCGCTCGGGGCCGTCGGGCAGGGTCTTCTGCTTCTCGTAGAGGGCATCGAAGGCCGGCAGCTCGAAGCGCGGCTTGTTGGCCTTGCCCTTGGCTGCGCTGGAGCCCAGCGCCAGGAAGGTGTCGCCATCGGGCGTCGAGCCTACCCAGCCCACGCCCCACATCTGCAGCTTGCCGGCGTTGGAGGCCTTGAGCTGCTCGGGGAACTTGCCGATCTTGAAGATCATGCGTATGCCCAAGGCCGCCATGTTCTTCTGCCATTGCTCGGCGAGCTGGCGGCGCTCGCCGTCGGCCAGCGTCGTGTACTCGATGACCAGCGGCTTGCCGTCGGGCTGCTCGCGCCAGCCGTCGCCGTCGCGGTCGACGTAGCCGTACATGTCCAGCAGCGCCTTGGCCTTGGCCAGGTTGAACTCGGTCATCTCGGACTTGAACGCCGGGTCATGCCCGAACGCGACGGGCGGGATGGGGCCCTGGCTCATGATGGCCTGGCCGCGGCGCACGAGGCGGATCTCCTTGTCAAGGTCCACGGCCAGGTTGATGGCGCGGCGCAGCGCGATCCTCTCGGGCGTGTAGCCGCCGACGACGGGGTCCTCCATGTTGAAGTAGCTCAGCGAGATGTCGGCGCGCGGGTAGCGCGTCATCGTGATGCCCTGCTTGACGAGGTTGGGCGCCAGGTGGCCGCCGGGCATGGCGATGCCGGCGAAGTCGATGGGCACCTCCTCGATGACGTCGGTCTCGCCGCGCAGGAAGGACAGCCAGCGCGGCTGGGCCTCCTCGACGACGTCGATGACGACGCGGTCCACCAGCGGCAGCCTGCGGCCCTGCAGCGCGGCCACCTCGGCCTTGAGCCGGGGGCTGGCGTCGGGCGGGGCCACCTCGGCGTAGCGCACGTCGCGGAAGTTCGGGTTCCTCTCGAGCACGATGCGGGAGCTGCGCCGCCAGTCGGCCAGGCGGAAGGCATTGGTGCCGACCGGGTGCTCCATGATCTTGTCGCCATAGAACTCGACCACCTCGCGCGCCACGGCGCCGAGGAAACCGGCGTCGGCGAACTGCTGCACGAAGCGCGGGTCGCCGACGCCCAGCTTGAGCTGGAAGGTGTAGCGGTCCAGCGTCCTCAGGCCCTCGACCTCGCGGTCGTAGTCGAAGGGCTTCTTTGCCTTCATCAGCGCGCTGCGCAGCTCCGACAGGCCCAGGATCTTGACGTTCTCCAGCAGGTAGAGGTTGCCGCTCTTGAGCTTGGGGTCGTAGTGGCGCTTGACCGAGTAGACATAGTCGGCGGCCGTCAGCTCGCGCTTCCTGCCCTTGAAGGCCGGGTCGTCGGAGAAGTAGATGCCGGGCCTGACCTTCATCGTGATGGTCTTGAAGTCGGCGCTGATCTCGGGCATCTCGCTCAGCGTGGCCGGGCGCAGCTTGAAGGGGCGGACGCCGAAGTCGTACTCCAGCGGCGCGTCCAGGATGCCGGCGACGATGGTCTTGGAATAGGTGTCGGTGACCTGCACAGGGTCGAAGCCGGTCTCGGCGATCTTGAACGCGTAGTGCAGCACCTTCTCTTGAGAAGTGCTCTGGGCATGGGCCCCGTTCAGTGCGCAGGCCAGCAGCAGGCCGGTCAGCAGGGAGGAAAGCTTCATTGCGGGAGACGCGGACTCGGGAGAAGGGCGGAGTCTAGTGAAACCGTCAGGGCCAATCGCAAGTCGCCTCGCATAGACTCCGGCCCGTTTCCCGGTGTAACCCCGCGCCCACGGCGGGGTTTGTAGTTTCTAGGAGCCCCGATGGCGGCCTATCTCGTCCGACGCCTCTGGCAGATGATCCCGACCCTGCTGGGCGTCGTGCTGCTGGTGTTTTTCCTCTTCAAGTACTTCGGCAGCGACCCGGCCATCATCCTCGGCGGCTTGAACGCCAGCCCGGAGCAGATCGAATCCATCCGCGAGCAGCTCGGCCTGAACAAGCCGGTCTGGGAGCAGCTGTGGATCTTCATCCAGCAGATCGTCACCTTCGACTGGGGCAAGAGCTGGGCCACCAACGAGTCGGTCGCCAACCTGTTCGCGACGCGGCTGCCGGCCACGCTGACGGTGACCCTGCCCATCCTCGTCCTCGAGGTGCTGCTGGCCATCCCGTTCGCGCTGGCCGTGGCCACCGTGCGCGGCAGCCTGACCGACCGCGCCGTGATGATCTGCACGACGGTGGCCGTGTCCATCTCGCTGCTGGTCTACGTCATCCTGGCGCAGTACCTGTTCGCCTTCCGCCTCGGCTGGTTCCCTGTGCAGGGCTGGACGGGCAGCCACTGGACCAACCTGACCACCTATGCGCCGCTGCCGGTGCTGGTGGCGGTGGCGGTGTCCATGGCGCCGCAGATCCGGCTGTACCGCAGCTTCTTCCTCGACGAGATCGGCCACGACTACGTGCGCACCGCGCGCGCCAAGGGCATGACCGAGGGCACCGTGCTGCTCAAGCATGTGCTGCGCAACGCGATGATTCCCATCCTGACCAACGTTTCCGTGCTGCTGCCGGGCGTGCTGGTGGGCAGCTTCCTCATCGAGGTGTTCTTCTCCATTCCCGGCCTCGGCCGCGAACTGCTGCTGGCCGTGAACCGCGGCGACTACCCCGTCATCCAGGCCTTCGCGATCTACCTCGCCGCGCTGACGATGACGGTCAACCTCCTCGTCGACCTGCTCTACAAGCTGGTCGACCCGCGCGTGGTCCTGAAATGAGTGCCGTCACCTCCTCCTCCTCCTCCTCCGGCCCGGCCCGGGTCGCAAAGCCCGCGAGCGGCGGCGTCTGGGCCGCCGCGTGGCGACGCCTGCGCACCGACCGCGTCGGCATCGTGTCGATGGGGATCGTCGGTGCCTTCCTGGTCCTCGTGCTGCTGGCCGCCGCCAATCTGGTCGCGTCGGGCTGGCAGCAGGAAGTGGGCGTGCCGAATGCGCCGCCCAAGCTGCTGGGTCCGCAGCCGGCAGAAGACACCGGTGCCATCGTCGCGCCCAAGGGCCCCAACGTCGACCTGTCCGACATCGACCCCCTGGCGCCGCGCTATGCCGAATGGGCCGAGCGCGCCAAGGCCTTCAAGACCGACGAGGTGGCCAGGCGGGAGACGCTGCCGCTGGGCGGCGACCGCCTGGGCCGCGATGTGCTGGCCAAGGTCATCAAGGGCGCCGAGGTCTCCATCGTCGTGGGCCTGGCGGCGGCCGTCGTCGCGACGCTGATCGGTACCGTGCTGGGCGCCGTGTCGGGCTTCTTCGGCGGTCGGGTCGGCGACCTGCTGGAATGGGTCTACAACGTCTTCACGGCCATTCCCAGCATCCTGCTGATCTTCGCGTTCGCGGCCATCTTCCCGCGCGGCGTCGGCGCCGTCGTGGCCATCCTGGCGCTGACGGGCTGGACAGGCATCTACCGCCTGATCCGCGCCGAGTTCATCAAGCATCGAGTGCGCGAGTACGTGCGCTCTGCCGAGGCCATAGGCGCCTCGCAGTGGTCGCGCATGTTCAAGCACATCCTGCCCAACGTGTCGCACGTGGCGCTGGTGCAGCTGTCGCTGCACGTCGTCAGCTTCATCAAGAGCGAGGTCATCCTGAGCTACCTGGGCCTGGGCGTGGGCGTGGACCAGGTCTCCTGGGGCACCATGCTGGCCGAGGCGCAGAACGAGATGATCCTCGGCTATTGGTGGCAGCTGGCCGCCGTGACGGCCTGCATGGCCGTCTTCGTCACCGCGTTCGCGCTGTTCACCGATGCGTTGCGCGACGCTCTTGATCCGAAGCTGCGAGGTCTGGAGTAAAGCCATGCTGTTGAGCATCCAAGACCTCAAGGTCGCCTTCCGCATGGGCAAGGTCGACGGCGTCATGCAGCGCCAGCTGGCCGTCAAGGGCGTCAGCTTCGACGTGCCAGAGAACAGCACGGTGGCGCTGGTGGGCGAGTCCGGCTCGGGCAAGAGCGTCACGGCGATGTCCGTGCTCAACCTGCTGCCCAGCAATGCCGAGCGCCAGGGCCGCATCCTGTTCCAGGGCCGCGACCTGCTGCAGACCGGCCTGCGCGAGCTGCAGGCCATACGCGGCAAGGACATCGCCTGCGTGTTCCAGGACCCGATGAGTTCGCTGAACCCGGTCTTCGACGTGGCCACGCAGATCTGCGAGCCGTTGATGAAGCACATGGGAATGAGCCGCCGCCAGGCGCTGGTGCGCGCCGAGGAGCTGCTGCACGAGGTGGGCATCCCCGAGCCCAAGCGCCGCCTGAGCGCCTACCCGCACGAGATGTCCGGCGGCCAGCAGCAGCGCGTGATGATCGCCGTCGCGCTGGCCTGCGCGCCCAAGCTGCTGATCGCCGACGAGCCGACGACGGCGCTGGACGTGACCATCCAGCGCCAGGTCATGGAGCTGATGGCGCGGCTCAAGGAGAGCCACAAGATGAGCCTGCTGTTCATCTCGCACGACCTCGGCGTCGTCGGCGAGATCTCGGACCAGGTCGTCGTCATGCGTCATGGCCAGGTGCGCGAGAACGCGCCGGTGGCGCGGATCTTCAACGCCCCGCAGGACGCCTACACCAAGGCCTTGCTGGCCTGCCGCCCGTCCCTGACCGAGAACCCGGCGCGGCTGATGGTCATCGACGACCACATCGCCGGCCGCGCCGCCGCGAACGAGGCCCAGGCCAAGAGCGCTGACGCGCCGGTTGTGCTGGAGGTCAAGGGCCTGCGCAAGAGCTTCTGGCTGAAGCAGGGCCTGTTCGGCAAGCGCGAGTTCAAGGCCGTCAAGGACGTCAGCTTCCAACTGCGCAAGGGCCATACGCTGGGCGTCGTCGGCGAGTCCGGTTCGGGCAAGACGACCATGGGCCTGGCGCTGCTGCGCCTGCACGAGCAGACCTCGGGCACCCTGAGCGGCCAGGTGCTGTTCGAGGGCCGCGACCTGCTGACGATGGGCGGTGCCGACTGGCAGCAGATGCGCCGCCGCATCCAGGTCGTGTTCCAGAACCCCTATGCGTCGCTGAACCCGCGCTTCACGATCGCGCAGACGCTGCGCGAGCCGATGGAGATCCACGGCATCGGCAGGGACGACGCCGAGCGCGAGGCGCGTGCCGTCGCGCTGCTGCACAAGGTGGGCCTGGACGAGTCCGCAATGGCCAAGTACCCGCACGAGTTCTCGGGCGGCCAGCGCCAGCGCATCGCCATCGCGCGCTGCCTGACGCTGCAGCCGGAGGTGCTGGTGCTGGACGAGGCCGTGTCGGCGCTTGACGTGTCGGTGCAGGCTCAGGTGCTGAACCTGCTGAAGGACCTGCAGGACGAGTTCGGTCTCAGCTACATCTTCATCAGCCACGACCTGGCCGTGGTCAAGTTCATCTCCGACGAGGTGCTGGTCATGCAGAACGGGGACGTCGTCGAGCAGGCGGCCACGGCCGAGCTCATCAAGGCGCCGCGCCAGGACTACACGCGCCGGCTGCTCGGCGCCGTGCCGCGTGGCTACGCCGGGCCGTCCGCGCCGTAGATGTAACGAGTCGATTCCGCACAGGCGTGCAATTTCAACGGTCCTCGGGCATGTCATCAGCGGCTGGCCTCCCGAAGCGCGCTGAAATCGCCGCTGCGGGGCGGCATGATCGTTCCGCTGTCGACCCGATGCAGCTTTCCCTGGTTTCAATATCCACGCTCTTTGCGGCGCTGGTGCTGCTGTGCGCCTGCTCCCCGGGCGGTGGCGGCGGCGACGCGCCGGCGGCGGTGGTCTCGGTGGCACAGGATGACGGCCTGGCGCGCGACATCGAGCACATTGAGCGCGCCGCGCGCGCCAAGCCGGCCCAGCTCGAACTGGAGCTGCGTGCGCGCGCCCAGGGCCTGGCCGCCGGCAGCGCCGCCCAGCTCGACGTACTGGCCCTGCGCGGCTGGCTGGCGGCGCTGGCGCGCGAGCGGGCGCTGAGCGAGCAGATCGGCCAGCAGCTGCGAGACTGGCCGGCCGGCCCGCTGCGCCCGGCCGCCGGCGTCGCGGCCGCCAGCATCGGCGCCGAGTACCTGCGCGCCCACGGCGATCTGCGCGAGGCGCGCCAGCTGTTGCTGGCTGTCGATGCCACCCAGCTCGGCGCGGCCGGGCCGCTGCTCCGCTGGCGCTATTACGACCAGCTCGCCGCCATCTGCGGCGACTCGGGCGAGCTCGATGCCTCGCTGAACTACGGCCATTCGGCGCTGCGCCTGGCCGAGCAGATGGGCCAGTCCTGGCGCGTCGCGCTGACGCTGGTGGACCTGGCCTTCACGTCCAACCGTGCCGACACGCCGGCGCGCGCGCGCCAGCTCATCGCCCAGGCGCAGGCGGAGGCCCTGAAGGACCCCGACCCGATGACGCTGAACCGCGTCTACACGATGCGCGGCATCCTGTACGCCAACGACAGCGACTCCAGCATCACTCTGCAGGCCTACTCCGATGCGCTGGAGCAGGCCACGCGCGCCGGTGCCGACTCCGTGCGCGCGCTGGGCCTGGCGAATTTCTCCGACTACCACCTGCGCCAGGGGCATCCAGCGCGGGCGCTGGAACTGGCCCAGCAGGCCCTGCCGCTGGCGCGCGCGACGCGCAACATCAGCGCCGAGAGCGTCGCGCGGTCCAACATCGGCCTGGCCAAGATCGCCATGGGCCGCGTCGCGGAGGGCCGCGAGGACGTGCGGGCCGGCATCATGCTGGACGAGCAGCAGGGCGCGCTGTCCTATGCCTCGGCCGGCTGGGAGGAACTGGCCGGCTACCTGGAGAAGGCCGGCGACCAGGCCGGCGCCGTCAACGCCTACCGCGAGTACCGCCGCGTCGGCGAGCGCGTGCTGCGCGACGAGACGCGCAAGCTGCTGCTGGAGGCCCAGGAGCGCCAGGACGCCGAGCAGCGCGCCCGCGGCATCGAGCTGCTCAACCGCGACAACGCGCTCAAGGCCGAGCAGGTCCACCAGCGCAACCTTGCGCTGATGCTGTGGGCCGCCCTGGGCGGCTGCGTGCTGGTGTCTCTGGGTCTGCTCTACCAATCCTTCCGACGCGTGCGCCGCACCAACGAGGCGCTGGCCCACAGCAACGCCTCGCTGAAGCGCCAGAGCGAGACCGACCCGCTGACCGGCCTGGCCAACCGTCGCCACTTCCAGGCCGCGATCAAGAGCCTGTCCGGCGGCGAGGGCCTGGCGGCCAGCGTCTTCCTGATCGACATCGACCACTTCAAGCGCATCAACGATGCCTTCGGCCACGCAGCCGGCGATGCCGTCCTCATCGACATCGCCGGCCGGCTGCGCCAGGCGGTGCGCGACGACGACCTCATCGTGCGCTGGGGCGGCGAGGAGTTCCTCATCGTCGCGCGCAGCCGCGAAGGGCTGTTCGCATCCCAGCTCGCGCAGCGCCTGCTGGACCTCATTGCCGGCCAGCCGGTACGGCACGACGGGCGCGACGTTCCCGTCACCGCCTCCATCGGCTTCGTCAGCCTGCCCGTGCCGCCGCATGGGCTGCGCCTGACCTGGGAGCGCGCCATCGACCTGGTCGACACCGTCATGTACCTCGCCAAGGCGCATGGCCGCAACAAGGCCTATGGCGTCGAGCGCATCGACGCCGTGGACCCGCTGGCCGCCGCCGAGCTGACGGCGCGGCTGGAGGCCGCCTGGGGCGAAGGGCGCGTGGGCCTGCAGGTGCTGAGCGGCCCCGGCGCCATCCGCCCGGCCGAGGTGGGCGCATGAAGAGGCTCGCGACTGCACTGCTGCTGGCGCTGGCCCTGGCCGGCGCAAGTGCCGGTGCCGGTGCCGGTGCCGGTGCCGGTGCCGACCCGGCGGCCGAGGACGGCCTGCTGGCCAACATCGCACGCCGCGCCTTCGACGCCCCCGAGGCCATGCTGGCCGAACTGGCGCAGCGCTGGCCCGCGTACGCCGGGCCCGGTCAGCCGCGCGAGGCGGCCTGGCTGATGGCGCGCGGCCGCGTGCTGCTGCATGCGGGCCAGATCGAGGCCGCCGACGCCATCGCCGTGCAGCTGAAGGCGCGCGAGGACGGCGTGGAGCGCAGCTGGCTGCTGCGTGCGTTGACGCAGGAGCGGGCCGGCAAGCCCGCCGGCGCGCTGGCTGCGCGCGCGCTGGCCGGCCTGGACGGGCGCTGCCCGGCCGGCGACGAGCGGCGCGCGGTGCGCGAGCAGGGTTGCGACTTCCGCAGCGCCTGGGATGCCTTGCGCATCCTGCAGCGCGAGCAATTCGCGCAGGGTGCCTTCGTCCTCGCAGAGGCCGGCGTCAGGCGCGCGCTGGCCCTGGCACGCGCCGGCGAGGACAGGCACCTGGTCGCGCTCAGCCAAGGCATGCTGGCCGTCACGCTGCAGGCGCAGGACCGCATGGATGCCGCGCGTGCCGAGCTGCGGGCCGCCGAAGCCGAGGCCCAGGGCGATCTCGTGGCCGCCGCGCGGGTGCGCAACTACGAGGCCGTCGTCGAGCGCCGAGCACGCGACATGCCGGCTTCGCGCGCAGCCGTCGAGGCGGCACTGCAACTGGCCGAGCAGGCCGATGCGCCCCACCTCGCCGCGCAGCTGCGCTCCAATCTCGTCGACTCCTACATGCACCTGGGGCTGCTGAAGGAGGCGCTCGCCGCCGGCCAGCGCGCCATGCCGGTGCTGCAGCGCTTCGGCGACCGCTACTACGAGCGCAACCTGCACCACAACCTTGCCGTCGCCTACATCAAGCTGCGCCAGTTCGAGCAGGCGCGCCAGGAGCTCGCCAAGGTCGACGAGTTCGGCATGGACCCGGCCGACCTGGTGCCGCGAGCCCGCGAGCTGCGCGAGCTTGCCGACACCTGGGCCGAGGCCGGCCAGTACAAGGAGGCGCTGGCCGCCCTGCACGGTGAGCGCGAGCTGACCGCGCGCGCCAACGAGCGCAACCGAGCCGCCGCGCTGGAGGAACTGGGCCGCAAGTACGACAGCGCCGCCAAGCGGCGCGACCTCGATCTGCTGGCCCGCGACGGCCAGCTCAAGGACCAGCAGCTGGCGAACCGCCTGCTGGCGCAGAAGGTGGGGCTGGCTGTCGGCGCGCTGCTGCTGCTGTCCATCGCGCTGATCGGCGTCACTCTGCTGCGCATGCGCCGTGCCCAGGCGCGCCTCACGGCCAACCAGAGCCTGCTGCGCGCGCAGAGCGAGCGCGACCCGCTGACCGACCTGTCCAACCGGCGCCACTTCCTGGCCGTCATGGACCAGCGCGCCCGCGAGGAGAAGACCGAAGGCTTCCAGGGCGCGCTGATGATGATCGACATCGATCACTTCAAGAACGTCAACGACTGGCATGGCCATGCCGCCGGCGACGCCGTCATCGTGGAGGTCAGCCGCCGCATCCGCGCGGCCGTGCGCGACACCGACCTCGTCGTGCGCTGGGGCGGCGAGGAGTTCCTCGTCTTCGCGCCGGCGCTGCCCGGCGGCGACCTCGCGCTGATGGCCGAGCGCATCCTGCGCGGCATCGGTGGCCAGCCGGTCGAGACGCCCACGGGGCCGCTGCGCATCACCGCCTCCATCGGCTTCGCGAGTTTCCCCATCGGCGGTTCGGACGGTTCGGCCGCGCCGGCGCTGCGCCTGCACTGGGAGCAGGCCGTCAACTGGGCCGACATGGTGCTCTACAAGGCCAAGGCCGAGGGGCGCAACCGCGGCGTCGGCATCACGGCCGTGGAGGCCCCGGACGCGAATATGCTTGCGGCCCTGCTGCAAGACTTCGACGCCGCCTGTATCAACGGCCAGGTCCAACTCCGACAATTGCCCGGTCCGTCATGAGCGCCCTTTTGCAACGCCGCGGCCTGCTGCTTTGGCTGGCTACCTCGTCGGTGTCCGCACAGTCCTGGCCTGCGCGGCCGCTGCGCCTGGTCGTGCCCTACCCCACCGGTGGCGCCGCCGACGTCGCCTCGCGCCTGCTCGCGCCCGAGCTGCAGCGGCGCCTGGGCCAGCCCGTCCTCGTCGACAACCAGCCCGGCGCCGACGGCAACATCGGCAGCGCCGAGGTCGCCAGCGCCACCGACGGTCACACGCTGCTGATGGGCAGCGTCGGCACGCACGTCATCAATCCGCTGCTGTCGCGCCGCCTGCCCTACGACCCGGTGAAGGACTTCGCGCCCGTCTGCCTGGTCGCGACCGTGCCCCTGGTCCTGGTCATGAATCCGGCCGTCGCCCAGGCCCTGGGCGTGCGCAAGCTCGCCGACCTCGTGCATGCCGCCGCGGCCCAGCCCGGCCGGCTGCACATCGCCTCGGGCGGCAACGGCAACCCCTCGCATCTGGCCGGCGAGCTGTTCAAACGCCTGACCCAGACCTACATGCTGCATTTCCCCTATCGCAGCACGGCCTCGGCGCAGCAGGACGTCATCGCCGGCAACATGGACCTGATGTTCAACAGCCTGCCCACGGCGCTGCCGCAGATCAAGGCCGGCAAGCTGCTGGCCCTGGGCGTCACGAGCGCGCGCCGCAGCCCCAGCCTGCCGGACCTGCCCACCGTCGAGGAGGCCGGCGGCCCGGCGCTGAAGGGCTATGAGGCCAGCGCCTGGGTCGGCCTGTTCGCGCCCAGCAACCAGCCGGCCGAGCAACTGGCCCGCCTGCAGCGCGACAGCGTCGCGTCGCTCGCCGGCACCGTGCTGCGCGAGCGCCTGACCCATCGCGGCATGCTGGTGCATGGCAGCGGTGCCGCCAGCTTCGCCGCCCTCATCGCCGCCGAGACCGAGAAATGGGCGCGCGTGGTGCGGCTGTCGGGCATCAAGGTCGATCGCTGACGCCTACCGCACAGGCGGGTTCTTGCCGTGAGTGCCGCCGATACTTCCGCTCCCATGCTGAAACTCAACGCCACCTGGCGCGCCGACCTGATGGCCGGTGCCGTCGTCGCCGTGCTGCTGATTCCGCAGAGCCTGGCCTATGCGATGCTGGCCGGCCTGCCCCCGCAGGTAGGCCTGTACGCCAGCCTGCTGCCGCTGCTCGCCTATGCGGCGCTGGGTTCCAGCCCCGTGCTGGGCCTGGGCCCGGTGGCGGTGCTGGCGCTGATGATTGCCCAAGCCCTGGGCGGCCTGCCGGCGGGCGTCAGCCCCACGGAAGGCGCGCTGGTGCTCGCGGCCGAGGTGGGCCTGGTGCTCGCGCTCGCCGCGCTGCTGCGGCTGGACGCGCTGGCGTCGCTGCTGTCGCTGCCGGCGCTGCGCGGTTTCGAGAACGGGGCGACGCTGATGATCGCGGCCGGCCAGCTGCCGGTGCTGCTGGGCAGCGCGGCGGCCGGCTTCACGCTGCCTGACCTGCTGGTCTCGGCCGTGCATGGCGGCTGGGGGCCGGCGAGCACGGCCTGGGGCGGCCTCGCGATCGTGCTGCTGCTGGCGTCGCGACGCGTGGGTTCGCGGCTGCTGGCCCGGCTCGCGCCGTTGCTGCTGCTGATCGCGGCGATGGCGCTCTCGGCCCTCACGCCGGCCGCCCGCAACGTGGCCCAGGTGGGCGCGCTGCCGTCGCTGGCTCTGCCGCTGGGCCTGCCGCTGCTCGACGCGGCGCTGTGGCTGCAGCTGCTGCCGGCTGCGGCGCTGGTCGCGCTGATGGGCTTCGTGTCCAGCCTCGCGGTGTCGGAGTCGCTGGCGCAGCGCCGCGGCGAGAAGCTGTCGCCGGCGGCCGAGATGCGCGGCCTCGCGGCGGCCAACCTGGTCGCATCGGTCAGCGGCGGCATGCCGGTGGCGGGCAGCTTCTCGCGCAGCATCCTGCTGCACGAGGCCGGCTCGCGCAGCCGCTGGAGCCTGGTCTTCGTCGCCGTCTTCATGTTCCTGGCCATGCTGCTGCTGGCCGAGCCGCTGGCCCACCTGCCCAAGCCGGTGCTGGCGGCCACCATCGTCGTGGCCGTGCTGGGCGGCTTCTCGCTGCAGCCCTACCGCGAGGCCTGGCGCTATGCGCGCGCCGAGGGGCTGCTGATGCTGGCCGTCACTGCCGCCGTGCTGCTGTGGAGCATCGGTCTGGCGCTGGCGCTGGGCGTGGTCGGCTCCGTCGCGCTGCTGATCCAGCGCACCGCGCGGCCGCATGTCGCACGCATCGGGCGCGTGCCGGGCACCCAGCATTACCGCAACGTCGAGCGCTATGCGGTCGAGTGCCGGGCCGAGGTCGTCGGGCTGCGCGTGGACGAGAGCCTGGTGTTCACCAATGCCCGCGGCCTGGGCGACGCCGTGCTGGCCCGTGTGCGCGAGCACCGCGAGCGGGTCGGCGCGCCGGCCCGCGTGCTGATGCTGATGGCGCCGGTCAACCACATCGACGTGTCCGGCCTGACGGCGCTGCAGGAGCTGCACGCGACGCTGGCGGCGGAAGGCCTGCGGCTTGAGTTCTCCGAGGTCAAGGGGCCGGTGCTGGACCGGCTGCAGGCCGTCGGCTGGCTGGAGCGCTACGACGTGTCGCTCTACCTCAGTCATCACGAGGGCATACAGGCCGGCGAACATGCCCTGAGGCCCAGTCTGGCCGACCACGACGCCCCCGGGCAGCTGTAGCGCTGTTCTGCTACCGTGTCGCGCCCAGCAGCCCAGACGCCATGGACAACAACGAGACATTGCTCGGCATCCGCCGCGGCATCGAAAAGGAAAGCCTGCGCGCCCTGCCCAACGGGAGCCTGGCGCTGACGCCGCACCCGATCGCGCTAGGTGCCGCGCTGACGCACCCGCACATCACGACGGACTACAGCGAGTCGCAGCTGGAACTCATCACCGGCGTGCATGCCGGGGTCGAGGACTGCCTGCAGGAGTTGACGGAGATCCACCAGGCGGTCTACCGCGCCCTTGCCGACGAGCGCCTGTGGGTGGGCTCCATGCCCTGCGGCCTGCCGGCCGACGAGACCATCCCCATCGGCCGCTACGGGCACAGCAACGTCGGCCGCGCCAAGAGCGTCTACCGCATGGGCCTGGGCCAGCGCTATGGCCGGCGCATGCAGACCATCTCGGGCATCCACTACAACTGGTCGCTGCCGGGCGTATCGACCGAGGGCTATCTCGGCGCCATCCGCAACTTCCGTCGCGAGGGCTGGCTGCTGCTCTACCTGTTCGGCGCCAGTCCGGCGCTGTGCGAGAGCTTCGTCGCCGGCCGCGAGCATGGCCTGCAGCGCCTCTCGGGCCGCACCCTCTACCTGCCGCATGCGACATCGCTGCGCATGGGGCGCCTGGGCTACCAGAGCGACGCGCAGTCCAGCATCGCCGTCAGCTACAACTGCCTGGAGAGCTACGCGGCCTCGCTGCAGGCGGCGCTGAGCCGGCCCTACGGACCCTACGAGGCCATAGGCGTGCAGACGCCTGGCGGCGACTACAACCAGCTCTCCACCAGCCTGCTGCAGATCGAGAACGAGTTTTACAGCACCATACGCGCCAAGCGCGTGATCCGCTCCGGCGAGCGGCCGCTGCATGCGCTGCGCGAGCGGGGCGTCGAGTACATCGAGGTGCGGCTGATGGACCTGGACCCCTTCGAGCCGCTGGGCATAGGCGCCGACACCATGCGCGTGCTCGATGCCTTCTTGCTGCACTGCCTGAAGAGCGACAGTCCCGACGACACGCCGGAGGAGATCGCGGCGAACGCCCGCAACCAGCACCACGTCGCCGCCCGCGGCCGCGAGCCGGGCCTTCGGCTGGAGCATTGGCGTGGCGGCGAGCGGTCCTTGTCCGACTGGGCCGCCGAGATCCTGGCGGCATGCGCCGTGCAGGCCGAGGCGCTGGACGCGGTCCACGGCGGCACCGCCTACCGTGCGGCGCTGGGCCGCGTGGCCGAGCGACTGCAGCGACCCGAGCTCTGCCCCTCGGCCCGCGTGCTGGCCGCCATGGCCCAGGACTTCGACGACAGCTATGTCGGCTTCATCCGCCGCCAGAGCGACGTGACGCGAGCGGCCCTGCTGGCCCTGCCGTTCACGGATGCGCTGCAGCGCCGCTTCGAGAAGATGGCGGCCGAGTCCCTGGCCGGGCAGGCCCGCATCGAGGCGGCCGACACGATGGACTTCGAGACCTTCCGGCGCTTCTATGTGGCGCCGGAGCGCATGGCCGTCTAGGTGCCCGCGCGGCAGAAGTTTTGCGCTAACGACAGGCCCCCGGCAATCGTCGCCGGAGGTCATTTCGGCGAGCTGGTTTGATTGCCGTCGCGATTTGATCGTTGCGCTGTCTGTTTCGGTCC
>Ga0213878_10000147_pt1 | contig 32551 bp, 28 predicted proteins | sample VelepicoBEBS_R02_FD_161053 | JGI IMG/M metagenome (GOLD analysis project Ga0213878, IMG submission 161053) | Vellozia epidendroides bulk soil microbial communities from rupestrian grasslands, the National Park of Serra do Cipo, Brazil - BS_R02 | ecosystem: Environmental > Terrestrial > Soil >... | reverse complement strand
ACCAAAAACTATACTTATTATGATGATAAGGCCAGAGTTATCGGAACCTATTCTATTAATCATTTGGGCGGTTACACCCAGACAGAATCCGCTTTGGCTTTTTCCGGTGTGGCACTCAGTACGCTGACCCGTCACAAAAAAGATGCTAACAGCCCTGAAGTGCGCATTAATGAAACCTTTACCTATGACCATCAGGAACGGTTAACCAAACACACCCACCGGATCAATGGCGGTGCTGAAGAAACCCTGGCCGAGTATGTTTACAACGAGCTGGGCCAGTTGCAAAGCAAAAATGTAGGCAACGGAATGCAGTCGCTGGCGTACCGCTACAATACGCGCGGCGCCTTAACCCGTCTCAATGATCCCCAAAACCTAAACGACAGGCTTTTCGCCTATGAGCTGAAATACACCACGCCTCAAAGCAGTCCTGCTCTTTATAACGGGAATATCGCAGAGATCGACTGGGCGACCCAGAATGACGGGATGCTGAGAAGATATTCGTACAATTATGATAAGACCGACCGGCTGATGTCCGGAATCTATAAGGAACCCAATACCACCAATCCCAATGCCAATTACTTCAATGAAAGCGTAGATTATGACCTGAACGGGAACATTATGCATCTGAACCGCTTTAAGCAATTGCAGAACAGCCCTGTTGCTGAACAGATTGATGCCTTAACCTATACCTATGACAACAGCAATTCCAGTAATAAGCTGATCCGCGTGAATGATGCTTCCGGAAACCCGACAGGTTATCCCGTAGGTGGAAATGCCATCCCGTATGATGCCAATGGCAATATGATTTCCCAGATGGATAAAGGAATCAGCAGTATCGCTTATAACTTCCTGAATTTACCAACTCAGATCATCCGGAATACAGGAAATACAGGCTACCTCTACCGTGCAGACGGAACCAAACAAAGAAAGACCTACGGGAACACCGTTACCGATTATCTGGACGGCTTTCAGTATGTTAACGGGAAATTGCAGTTTGTCCCTACCTCGGAAGGTTATTATGATTTTGTACAAAATAAGTATATTTACAATTATACTGATCATTTAGGAAATATCCGCTTATCCTACTTTAAAGGAAACAGCGGTGGCGCAGAGATCATTGAAGAAAGCAACTATTATCCTTTTGGATTAAAACATGAAGGGTATAATAATACAGATTTAGGAAATCCGAATTATAAATACCGTTTTAATGGCAAGGAGGAACAAGAAGGAATAGGGGCAACAGACTTTGGAGCCAGAATGTATTCCGCAGATGCACCACACTTCTGGCAGATTGATCCAAAGGCCGAAAAGATGCCGTTTATCTCACCATATGCCTTTGGGTTTAATAATCCGGTGCGTTATGGAGATCCTACGGGAATGGAACCTGAAGAACCTGGTCCAGGTCCAGGACGTTATTCGGCGAGTATAAATACAAGATATGTAGGATTTGGTTTGAGACATCCAATTGCCGCAATGAGAATAGGCTTTGGTGTTACAAAAGGAGCTTCTGATATATCTACAAATGCCACAAGATTTGCGACAAGAGGAGAAGTCTTATATGGTTCTAAAAGAGGACAAACAGATGAGGGTAGCGAAAATGGTGCTTTTAGGCATACTTTATGGCAATCTACAATAACATCGAAATTTGGTAGTAAAACAGCAAAAGAAGCCGGAAATGCACACGAGGAGAATCCTTTTGCTGATTTGTCTAAGAGGAACTTTTCAAAGATGGCGGAAGCGGATCAGACCGTTGACTTACTAAACAATGTAATCGGGAGAGGAATTGGAGAAGCTAATAAAAGAGCAAGTATGAATGATCTTGCTAATATAGTCCTTGATACATTTAAGAGTGATGGGCTATATACTGCTACAAAAGATAGTAATGGGAACTGGGTTGTTTCAAAGACTCAATTAACTACAGAAAAGTACAACGAATTAAAAGGTATATTTAAAGGACTTGATAGCACGGGACGTACAGCAGCAGAACAGAAAGTAGAAACTGATAAAGCGAAACAAAAAGCTCAAAATTGGGATAGAGGTCCAAAATGGTAATACTATGAAAAAAATTATTTTATTGTTAGCTATATTTATATGTTTCATTATGAATAGCTGCTCAGGGAATAGAAATGATATTGATACTATAGTTTCAAATAAATGGCAAGAATGTGGTAGGGCAAATAATTGTATTATCGATTTTGCAAATGCAATGCATTTTAAATGGGATACAATGTGTTTTTATTCCGCAGGTAACTCATTAGAGGATATTAATAAAGATTTAGATTTTGAGTTAAAAGAATGGACGGATAGCGGAGATAGAGTTATTTTTCTATACAAGGGAAAAATAGTTTATCAAAAAGAATGGGCTCTTAGAGCAGATGAACCATTAGATGGAGTTGTTTTTGAAACTGATTTAAAAAAGTTCAAAATAAATAAAGCTAACGCTAAATTTAGAATCAGAAAAGAAGAAAACGCTTATTATCTAAAAAAGCTATAAACAAAATCTCCCCTCGCTGGCGCGAGCTTCTAGTTCGTGTCCTAAATGACAAATAACAATAAGCAAAGCTAACTTTTAAGAGTTAGTTTTGCTATTTACTCCCATTCTTTAATTTTATACTATGAGCAGAAAATATAAATTTCATGAAAAGGAAGGAGCATATTTTATAAGTTTTGTCCCGGTATTCCGGATTGATATTTTGACCAGAATAGAGTATTTTGATATTGTCATGAAGTCGCCTTTAGTTACTGGCGCTAGTGTAAAAGAGACCTATTTACCCAATGACACAGATGATGATTACAGAATAGAAATTTGAAAAAGTAACGTTATAGAACGGCAAATTTTAAAGCATATCGAAGTTTATAATTCCGTTCCACAACGTGTCCTTACTTCGAGAGGTAAATACTACAAAGCCAACTGTAAAAAGTTGGTTTTGTTAATTTATAATGCAACATTTTGCTTTAGACAATCTTTAATGCTTTTCTGGTTGATGAAGGCATGCCTTTCTTATTAAATAAAAAAAAATCTTCAAAAATTTGCGTAGCTAAATAACTACACATATATTTGTAGTCAAATAACTACACGATGAATTTAAGAAGAGATGTATTTCAGGCGATCGCAGATCCTACCAGAAGATCCATATTGATGCTGGTAGCGGCTCAGTCTATGACAGCGGGAGCCATTGCTTCCAATTTCGATACCGCAAGACCTACCGTTTCCAGGCATCTTCAGATTCTTACAGAATGTGAGTTGCTAAGATCTGAGCAAAACGGAAGGGAAATTATTTACCATCTTAATCCCAATAAAATGAAAGAAATCGCCGACTTTATAGAGCCGTTCCGCAAAATGTGGGATGAGAAATTCAATAAGCTGGAAGCGGTGATGAAAGCTTATCAGAACATTAAATAAAACTTTATTTTTATTTTACTTTCTAACCCAAACACTTAATATATGGAACTCAAAACAAAAATTCACGCAGAAGACGGAAAACAGGAAATCTTCATTACCAGAGAATTTAATCTTCCGGTAGAACTCCTCTTCAAAGCCTATACAGAAGCAGAACTTTTCGAACAATGGATGGGAACCAAAGTGACCAAGTTTGAAAACAGACAACACGGAAGTTACCGTTTCGAAACATTAAATCCTCAAGGTGATGTGGTGTTCAGTGCAAACGGAACCATCCATGAAATTATTCCTGACCAGAAAATTACACGGACTTTTCAGATGGAAAATACACCATTTCCTGTTCAGATCGAATTTTTAGAATTTGAAAAACTTACGGATACCACCAGTAAAATAACGATTCAGACCATTTATAAATCTGTAGATTTCAGAGATCAGCACCTGAAAATGCCTTTTGCACAGGGAATTAATTGGGCACACAACCGCTTACAGGAAATACTTGGTACAAAAACAGGAAATTAGAAGTCAGATTTGAAAGATCAGGATTTAACTTTATGAACAGAAATGCTGCATATTGTATTATAAGTAAATAAACGAATACCAACTTTAAACTAAAGAACTCATGAATCCGAAAGTTGATTTTTTCTTCAATAAAGCCAAACAATGGAAAGAAGAATTTGAAAAATTGAGAGCAGTAGCCCTCAGTACCGAACTCACAGAAGACTTAAAATGGGGCTGCCCCTGTTATACCTATGAAGGGAAAAATATTTTTTTAATTCACGGATTTAAAGAATACTGTGCCCTGCTCTTCTTTAAAGGAGCCCTGATGAAAGATCCGGATCATATTTTAATTCAGCAGTCTGACAATGTACAGGCAGCGAGACAAATCCGCTTTACAGACCTTCAGCAGATCAGTGATCTTGAAAAAGAACTTCGTGCGTATATGTTTGAAGCCGTTGAAATCGAAGAATCCGGAGTTAAAGTAGAGATGAAGAAAACCAGGGACTTCGAAATGGCTGAAGAGTTTCAAAATAAACTGGATCATGATACCGCATTAAAACAAGCCTTTGACGCTCTTACACCGGGACGGCAAAGAGCCTACCTCCTCTACTTCTCTTCTGCCAAGCAGTCTAAAACAAGGGAAGCAAGAATAGAAAAATGCATTCCCGGGATCCTCGAAGGAAAAGGCCTAAACGACTAATCATAATACCTCATCAATATGGAAACACAGAATAAATCTGAAAAAATAAAAAGAATCATCTATTGGATCTTTACGATTTGGATGTCACTGGGAATGATTTCTACAGCTATTGTACAACTGATACAAAATAAAGATGAACTGACCAATTTTACAACACTCGGTTATCCGGCTTACCTGATGATTATCCTTGGAATCTGGAAGGTTTTAGGAGTTATCGCAGTACTGATTCCTAAGCGTCTGGTATTAAAAGAATGGGCCTACGCCGGATTTTTCTTCGTGATGTCAGGCGCTGTAATCTCCCACCTCATCGTTCACGATACAATAGGAAATACTTTTCCGGCTGTACTTTTGTTTGTACTGGTCATTATTTCCTGGTATTTCAGACCTTCGGACAGAAAAATTTCTGTTACCGGTTAAATCCGTAAATCTGAAGCTTATCAAAACAAAATTGAATATGAAAAAAAAACAATTAACACCTGAACAGACTGAAGGGCTTTTAAAAATACTACAAGTCCGTTTTGAAAAAAATACGTCCCGTCACAAAAACCTTCAATGGGAAAAAATTCAGACTAAACTCAATTCCGCTCCGGAAAAACTATGGTCTCTGAATGAAATGGAAAAAACGGAAGGTGAACCCGATGTCACCGGCTATCTTCAAAAAACTGATGAGTACATTTTCACAGACTGTTCTCCCGAAAGCCCCAAACGCAGAAGTCTTTGCTATGATTATCAGGCCTGGAACGCAAGAAAAGCCAACAAACCGGAAAGCAACGCAACAGACACAGCCACCGGAATGGGCATTGAAATCTTAACCGAAGAACAATACCGAAAACTTCAGGAACTTGGAACATTTGACCAGAAAACCTCAAGTTGGATACAAACTCCCTCTGCTGTCAGAGAACTCGGAGGTGCTCTTTTCTGTGACAGACGCTACAACACAGTTTTCACTTACCACAACGGCGCAGATTCCTATTATGCAGCAAGAGGATTTAGAGGAATGCTGAAAGTATAAGACCACTGAAATCCGAAAATAACTGAAGTAATAATCACCTTTAGACTTAAAATCATATCTGTTCCCGGAAGCTCCAGCTATAAGATAAGAATTAATACTTTCCCTTAATAGTATATTTTCAAAATATTAATTTATATCATAAAATCGTTTTATGTTCAGATACTATTTTTAATATAGGAATACTATTATTAATTTAGCAGCCCAGAAATTTGATTTAACATTTTAAGGATATGAAAAAATTAATCTTATTAGGTGCTGTTTCAGCTTTTTTAATCAATTGTAATAAAAAAACTGAAGCTCCGGCTCCTAAAGTTGAAGCAGACACTATTGCAGTTGCCGAACCAGTAGTGGATACATTGGGACCAAGATCATACTGTTATGCAGGTGCTACCGGAAAAGACAGCGTTTTTGCATCTATAGATGATAATTTAGGAACCATCACCGGAAAATTATCTTACAAAAACCATGAAAAAGACAGCTCCAAAGGAGATGTAACAGGATTCAGATCCGGAGATACTTTAAAACTAATCTACGAATTTGCTTCTGAAGGAAAAAAAAGTAAAAGAGATATTTATTTCCTTCAAAAAGATAATGTATTAACGGAAGGAATCGGAGATCATAAAGACGAAGACGGACAGTCTAAATATGCTGACGAAAAGAAAATCAGTTATAAAGACGGGCAAAAACTGACCGCTGCTGATTGTAAAGCTGTGACCAAAGCTGTAAAATAAACTTCAAAAAAAACAAAATGCTGTTCCCAAAAAAGGAAACAGCATTTTGCTTATGTAAAATCTTGGAATTAAAGACATATATTTTCCGGCTTCCCTACTACAATTCTGTTCTGATAATTTCAATAAAACGGGTTATCGCATCATCTCCCGTACTCCAGGAAGTAATAAGGCGAATCGCTGAAGATTCCTCATCTATTTTTTTCCAGACATAGAATTCAAAACTTTCAGATAATTTTTGGATAAGACCGTTGCTTAGAATCGGAAAGATCTGATTGGTATAGGTATCGGAAAGGAACTCCACTCCTTTTTCCTTCAGGGCATTTTTTATTTTCATAGCCTGCTGATTGGCATGTCTTGCGAGATCAAAATACAGATCGTTCTTCATAAGCTCCATAAACTGAATTCCCAACAGCCTTCCTTTGGCCATTAAAGCGCCTTTCTGCTTGATATTGAAAGCAAAATCTTCCTGAAGACTGATCGTATTAATAACAATAGCCTCCCCTATTAATGCTCCGTTTTTAGTTCCGCCCAGATAAAAGATATCGGTAAGTGCAGCTACTTTCTCTAAGGTAAGATCACTGATCGCTGAAGTCAGCCCGTGTCCTAACCTTGCTCCGTCCATAAAAAGGTATAAACGGTTTTGTTTACAAAAGGCAGAGAGCTCTTCCAGTTCTTTAGCCTGATAAATAGTTCCCAGTTCTGTAGAATTGGAAATATACACCAGTTTGGGCATTACCTGATGGGGTGCATTTTTATGATTTTCCAGTACAGGGATAATATCCGATGGCCTGAGTTTTCCATCCGGAGTATCAATATTTAATATTTTATGGCCTGTTGCTTCAATAGCTCCGGTCTCATTATTAAGAATATGTCCTGAAGAGGCGGAAACAGCACACTGATATGGTTTTAAAACAGAAGAAATCACAATCAGATTGGCCTGTGTACCTCCGGAAACCAGAAATACTTCCGAACCTGCATTATTGATTTTTTCTTTAATTAAAGCTTTTGCCTTCAGCGAGTATTCATCTTCACCATATCCTGCCTGCTGGTCAAGATTATATTGTAAAAGAGCCTGTAAAATATTGGGGTGACATCCCTCGGAGTAATCGTTTTTAAAAGAAAATTTCATAGAGTAAAAGTAAAAAAAGTTAAAATAACAAGAGTGATCTTTTCATATTATTTTGTTAGATTTGTATTGAAAATCATCTAACATTTTGAAAACAACACTTACAGAAGAAAATTATCTGAAGGCTTTATTTCATTTAGTTGACAATGAAGGGAAAGTAACGATTAATGAACTCAGCAAATTCTTAAATGTAAAAATGCCGAGCGTTAATAATATGATGAAGAAATTTGCCGAGAAAAAATGGGTCATTTACGAGACTTATAAACCATTGATAGTTACTGAAAGCGGCAGACGTGAAGCGGCCCTTGTCGTTCGTAAACACAGACTTACGGAAATGTTTCTGGTGAAAAAAATGAATTTCGGCTGGGAAAATGTGCATGAAATTGCGGAACAGCTGGAGCATGTGCATTCACAGGTATTCTTTGATAAAATGGATGAAATTCTGGATTATCCTAAATTTGACCCTCACGGAGAGCCTATTCCCGATAAAGACGGAAATATCATCGCTCAGGACCTGCAGAAACTAAGCAGCTGTGAGCCTGGTGAAAATGTAACTTTTGCTTCGGTAACTCTTTCTGACGATGCTTTCCTAAGCTATCTGAATGATCGTAAGCTTCTGCTCAACACCAGAGTAAAGGTGATTAAAATTGAAAATTTTGATAAGTCGATGAGCATTGAAATAGATGGTAAAACAGAAATTCTCAGTAAAAAAGCAACCGAAAAAATACTGGTGAAAAAATAGACATTCAAAACATATGTTCCGAATGTCTTATCTGAGTCATTAAAATCTAAATAAAGCCAGGCATTCTCTTATTGATTCATAAAATCCGGAACTCTTTTTACAGAGGTTATTGATAACGGTGCATAAAGTTATCATGACTTTTCATAAGCATCTTTGCCTTTATCTCATAAATCAGAAAAAATCACCCTCGTAAAAGCATTTTTTCACTGAATTCATATCCATCTGATTATCAGCAATAAAAATACCCAAGTATACTGTACTTAAAAAGGAACAATGAGCTTTAAAGATATATTTCTGCCCATATTATAAATATTCCCTAAATACTTTAGCCGGTTAAGATGAGACTGGTAAGCACGATCAAACAGGTTATTCACCTGAAGCTGTAAGGTTGCGGAATGGTTTTCCGAATAATGCAGTTCTACTGAAGTCCCTACATTAAATAAGGTATAATCTCTTGTAGCTGTTTCCGTATCGTTCAGTCCCAGATATCTGTTCTGAGCAGCTGAAAATTCCACTTCTGCTGTAGGAGTAACGGAAGAAATAAATTTTGATTTCAAAGCTATTTGCTGAGATATATTCCCTGATAGTTTTAGTGGTGCAATGAGGGGAAGATATTCACCCTGATTTCCTTTATCTTTGAAAACCTGATCGCGGTTAAATCCATAAATAACGGATAAACTGGTATCAAAATTAAATCCTTTCCACTTCTCAGGATGCAGTGACAACCAGGCTTCCATTCCATAGAGCTGAGCAGAAGCCTGCTGATACTGATAGGTTTTATTTCCCTGTGCGTCTACTAAAGGATTTCCCTGTACATCCACCAGCAATGACAGATAGATATAATTCTGGATATGATTATTAAACAAGCTGACATCCGCAGAAAAATCTTTAAAACGGGTACTGACTCCCAGATCTTCCTGTAATGAAAACTCAGGACTGAAGTTCCGGTTTCCTTTATAAACAATATGAGCCCCCGGATCCAGCCCGTCGGAACCTATCTCCGTAATGTTGGGCGCCCTGTAACTTCTTCCGATATTAGCTTTAAGACTGATCTGCTTTGTCAGTTGAAAAGTAGATCCGATACTGGCGGAAAAACCTTTAAATGTTTTGTTGTACGAAGCAAATCCTAATCTGGTACCGGAAGAAGGCTGAGCCACCTGTTCTTCAAACTGAGTAACAGGATTCGTCCCGATATAAAAATTATCCCAACGGATATTCCGGATATCATAACGGGCTCCGCCGCTTATATTCAGTCTTTTGTATTTCCATTTAATATAAGTATAGATACCACCTTCACTCAGGTCATAATCAGGAATAGGAAAATCGGTAGCTGATTTATTCTTATTATTCTGAACCATCCCGTTAACTCCTGCAGAGATTTCAAATGATGAAAACTTAGGAAAATTATAGCGTACCCCGTAGTTCAGGGTATTAAGCCGTACATACATTCCCGGTTGATAAGGAACGGTAGGATGATTATATTCCCTGCGGATGTTCTGTTGTAGAGCCAGCTGAACATCCAGATCTCCTTTTCCGATCTGCTGGCTGTGTTGGGCATATAGTCTGTAATGCTGAATTCTCTGGTGCAAAGGAGAAAGAGTGTAGGAATTAAGATCTTTTTCTGAAACAACAGGCCTTTTTTCCACATCGTCATCATCACCCTCTCCTACCTGATATGTGAATTTTCCGGTATCCGGATCACGACTTCCGTCAGGGATTCCCTGAAGATTGTCGTATAATGTAAAATTGAGTTTTGAGAAACTTGTACTGGTCTTATGACCTACAAGGAAAGAAAAGTTTTTTTCTTCAAAATTGGTATTGTACACCCTTCCGTCCACAGGAGTTCTGTAGTTTTTAGCCATCCGATAAGAAGCAGTTAGGGCAGCCATAAAGGAATTTTTCTTATATCCCAACTGCATTCCGTTTCCGATCAGGCTGTTATTTCCCTGATATTCACTCGTTATTTTTCCGTGTATATTACCATCATTATATGCAGGTATATAGGGAAAGAGGCTTACGACACCTGCGAGAGCATCAGACCCAAACATCAGACTGGCAGGCCCTTTGATCACCTCAGCACGTTCAATACTATAAGGACCTACTTCTATTCCGTGTTCATCCCCCCATTGCTGCCCTTCCTGACGGATGCCGTCATAAAGAGTCAGTACCCGGTTATACCCTAATCCCCGGATAAAAGGTTTTGAAATATTCGGGCCGGTTTCCACCACGCTTAATCCGGGAGCGGATTTCACTAATGAGCTGATAATATTCGTAGCCACTGCTCTTTCAATCTGCCTGGAAGAAATACTCAGGATAGCCACAGGATTTTCTTTAATTAAAGTCTCTTTTGAAACTCCTGTTATCGCTATCTCATCAATGGTACGGACATCGCGAATAAGTACAATATCAGGAATTATTATATTATTTTTTTCTACAGAAATTCCTTTCTCCATATCTTCATAGCCTTTGCTTTTTACCAAAAGACGATAATTTCCGGGAGCAATATTTTTGATCGTATACTCACCATTTTTATTTACCACAGTTTTTACAGGAGTGTCTTTTAATATAACTTCAGCAGCCGGACTGCCTCCATTTTCAAAAATCACTTTTCCCGTTACTTCTACATTCTGAGCATCGGCCATGCCACTAATAAAGACAACCAATACAAACAGCGTCAATCTGAATTCCATATACATTAAGATTTTTATTACATTCTTTTACAGAGCTTTGAAAAATGATTATTAGTAAAACCAAAAGTAGTAAAAAAAAATACATTAATGCAACTAAGTTGCGATATTTAATTTAAAATTCTTTTCCTTATTATTTTTTGAACTGTAATTTTAACTGTTAAAAAATGGTTAAACTCATTTTCTCAAACTGGTTGAAAGTTTATTTTTAACTAGGTTTGTAAAACTTTCTACAGACTTTGTCTTTCCGACAAATACCAACAATTATTATTACCAAAAAAAATTATGAAAAAAAGCATTTCGTTTTTTATTATTTCGATGTTGTTAAGCCCGTTTGCAAATGCTCAGGTAAGAGATTTTGTGATTGAGCCACAGATTAAACCTAATTTCTATATTTATAAAACTTTCGGGGTTTTCGGAGGTAAAGAATATTCTACCAATGCGGTGTATCTTGTTACCAAAAAAGGTGTTGTTTTATTTGATGTGCCCTGGCAAAAAACACAGTACCAAAGCTTAATGGACACGATCCAGAAACGTCATAATCTTCCTGTAATTGCGGTATTTGCTACTCATTCCCATGAAGACAGAGCCGGAGATTTAAGTTTCTATAATAACAAAGGAATTAAAACCTATGCCACTGCAAAAACAAATGAATTATTGAAAAAAGACGGAAAGGCAACCTCAACGGAGATGATAAAAACAGGCAAAACCTACCGTATAGGCGGTGAAGAATTTATTGTAGATTTTCTTGGAGAGGGACATACGGCTGATAATGTTGTCGTATGGTTTCCAAAATACAAAATACTGGATGGCGGATGCCTTGTGAAAAGCAAAAGTGCTGTTAATTTAGGATATACAGGAGAGGCTAATATTACACAATGGCCACAAACGATGCAAAAGCTAAAGGCCAAGTACGCTCAGGCTACACTGATAATTCCCGGACATGATGAATGGAAAGGAGGAGGCCATGTAGAGCATACCCTGGAATTGCTTGACAAAAAATAAAATATTTTTATACAAAAAAGACCCGCTATTCGTCGGGTCTTTTTTGTACATCAGCTTATTTTTTTCAAAAGCCCGGTAATCTGGTCAATTTCTTCTGATGTATTAAAATAATGAGGAGACAGCCGGATGGCGTGATCTACGTTTTTCTGTGTAAAGTCTATCAGGGCATTGCTTTTATTGCTCACTGTAAAATAGACGTTATTTTCCTTTAGCTTATTATAAATCGCATCAATTTTCCCGTCACGATTACAGAATGTAATAATACTGCTTAAATGATTTCCTTTATCTAATATTTTAAAACCATTATTCAGCAGACCGGTTCTCAGTTGTTCTGCCAGTCCGCGGTTATAGTTTTCAATGTTTTGCATACCCACAGTATTGGCATATTTCAGGGCTTCTTTAAATCCTAATAGAGAAGCATTGGAACGTTCCAAAAGTTCAAATCTTTTTGCGGTTGCGTTCAGCTCATAATCATTAAAAGCTGTCCATCGGGCGCCATTACTGTCTAAGAATAAAGGACTTGCCTCCTGCTGTAATACCTGATCTGATACATATAAAAAACCGGTTCCTCTTGGTCCTCTCATAAATTTCCGGCCTGTTGCCGTCAAAAAATCACAGCTTATTTTTTCAACATCCACAACAATCTGTCCCACAGACTGACAGGCATCAATCAGATAAAGAATATTATACTTTCTGCAAAGTTTTCCTACTGCTTCTACATTCTGAATCAATCCTGAACTGGTAGGAATATGAGTAACAGCAATCAACTTAGGCTGATGTTTTTTAATTAAATGTTCAAAGTCTTCAAGATCCAGTTCATGGTCAGGAAGACTGGCAACTCTGATCATTTTGACATTGAACTTCTTCTGAAGAGAGATAAAGGCAATCTGATTGGAAATATAATCATCATTGGTTGTAATAATACAGTCTCCTTCTTTAAAAATAATACTGGATAATGCCTTAGCATACCCATCCGTAGAACTGGTTGTAAAAGCAATATTAGATGGTTTTGCATTGATGAGTCCGGCCGCTTCTTCATAAAACTTCCCGATTTGTTCAGTATTGCGGTCTGCAGTTGTATACCCACTGAATAATTGCTCTTCCTGTAAATAATTCATCATAGTTTCCACAACAATTTCAGGCATTAACGATGAACCTGCGCTGTTGAGAAATATTTTATCTGAACAGCCCTTCGTCTCCTTTCTTATTTGGTTTACATTCATTACAAAATTTACTTTTAGGTACACAAAAAATCCCGAATGATATCCGGGATTTATATTTCAATGGCTGATATTAGTCTAAAACACTCCAGCCTCTCTTCGGATTCGTGTTGGAAGAAACTTCCTGTTCATTAACAATAATATTTTCTTTTCTCTGGCCGATATAATCGAGCTCACTCAGTTTAGAGAAAATAGTTTCCAGACTTCTCAGCATTTGCTGGATGTACAGCAGAGGCTCTCCACAGTTGTGGTGATCATAATTGGTCTCTGCCACAATAGAAAGCTGATTCAGCAAAGTATGGGGTGCAATTTCACTCCATTCAAGACTATAATTCAGCATTTCTTCCAGCTCTGCAGGCACTAAAAGTTGTGTCGCATTGTATAAATGAAGGGCCAGTTTTGCAAAAGACTCAATCAGGAATACGGGGGGCTGCCACGGAGTAATATTTCTGAACTGGAAATACATATCTCCAAAAGTATTTACCATTGTACTGCATAAAAACTTTACATTCTGAGCCAATGCTGTATTCTGGTTTTTATGAGAAGTCTTCTGGATAATCTTAAAGGCATATTGCTGTAAATTTCCAATAGATTTAGCAAAGCTGCTGTAGTAATCCAATAGCGCAGGATGGCTCTGAATAGAAGTACAAGGCGGAATAAAATTGGAATCTACCTGGGCAATATTCCCTTTTAAATCCACTTTACCAATGATGAGATAATTTCCTCCCGAATAGCTGCTGTTCAGTGAAGTTACCGGAAGTAGTTCCAGGTGGTGATTAGGTTGTGCGCTTGGATGACGCGGCGGAATTTCCTCCGGATCAATATCTCCGAAAGGCACTTTGTCAAAAGGGTTTACAGAAATCAGAATATAATAATCTCCATCTGCCTGCTCTTCATTCATAGACTTTGCCAATGACTTCACACTGATCCTCCTGTCTGTTAATTCAATACGGTAGCCTGCCATTGTCACAGCGCTGCATCTCCTGATAACAAGCTGAACATCATTGGTTGCTGTATTATGAACTTCAAAAATTGTTCGGTCCGTATACTCGTTTGAAATAGGAAGAAGTCCGTAGTTATATGTAGTAATTCCAAGTGAATTGGAATCTCTGATCGTGTCGATTAAGAAATTATCCTGATCATTAAGATGTCTCTGGGAAACTTTCATCCCATCCACCCAATTGATCGCAAAATGTTTAATAGGCTGTATCATGTTTAATACTTTTTAATTTTTGTGTTTATGCTTTTCTTGAAACTCCTTCTTCTTCATGATGGATGACTCTTTTACAGATCACCACTTCATTTTCTGAAATACTGTTTGTAGAAATATCCTGGTCAAAATCAATATATTTTCTGAAACTGAAAAATGATTTTTTAGTATAAAAGATCCAGTAATAAGGTTCCTTCTCCATATCTGACAGATGGATCACAGAACCCGGGTTTTTATGATTGTAATCATCTACTACTCTGTAGAACCAGTCTCCGAAAGTTACTCCTGTAGGAAGTGTTTTTGCTTTGATTCTAAATCTGTTGGAATCTTCCAGGTTCTTACTTAATTCAACATTCAGGACCATCAGTCTGTCAAAATCAGCTCCTTCAAAATCCGGAAGTTTCTGGTCAGGTGAATATCTCCATGTTTTATAAATATCAAAAGGAATACTGATTAGCTGAATATAGCAATAATAAAACACCATTGGAACGACAAAAATAATCATACTGGTGGCTGCCATTACGGCATATCCTGTCCCTTTGCTCATCCAGTTAAAGATCAGGGTAAATAAATATCCCCCAAAAGCAATACAGGTCAGTGAAAGTACAGATTCAAATAAAATACTCATCGCCAAAGAATCAATATGCTTTTTGAAATACTTATGTAATAAGTTGACATGAATAATCCCTAATACAAGATAAATCACCTGTGCAATAAGATACCAGTACGGATTAAAAAGATTACCCGCAAAGCCAAATACCCCGGGAATGGCCAGACATAAGCTGCACAGCAGGACATATACAATAATTACTTTAATTTTTATCGCAGGTTTGTTTCTCCTGATTATACCGAGTATAATCATCATAATTACTGCGATTAAAGGCATTAAAATGTACCTAAAAAAAATACCTTTTACTGAAGAAATTTCCATTTGTTTCTTTTCGAATTTATACTTTGTTGGTAATTGTAAATATAATAAAATAATTTAGAGGAAGGTAGAGAATCCAAGACGGCTGGCATTTCTTTCTTCATCTTCGAGACTAAATGAATACTCCTGTTTTTCGGTCACAAAATTCTCTTCTACATCCACTGTTACCGGGAGAAAATAATCATAAAGTGTCTGAAGCACATTTCTGAACGGGCTTCCCGGAATATACTTTTTCATCTCTGCATAAGGAATCGGGCCTATATTCACTACCCAGTTTCTCTGTCCGTCCATATGTCTTCCACTTGGAATATAGGTGACTCCCAACCGGGAATTTCCCAATAACATAGAATCGTCATTCTTTTCTATTCCGTCAATAACATTGGGAGAAAAAGTAACTTCTACCGGTACCTGTAAAAAAGCGGTCATACACCTTTCAAACCATCTTTTATCCCCTCTGATCTGATGGAAGAAAGGTAAAATATGCATAAAAATATAAGCGTTCTGCTTGTCAAGCATATTAATCAGCGGCCAGAGCTCACTCACGGTTTCCAGCAACGCATCGGTATTGCTTGTAATATCAAATTCAGATTCTTTAAGCAGTGCACTGATTTCCGTAAAAAATACTTCAAGTTCAAAAGGACGGAAAAATTTTCGTGCGTCATCCTCTACCCTTTTCTGCTTACGGATTTCTCTTACCACCGTATCTACATTCTTTCTGGAAGCCCCAAGAGACGGTGGGTGAAAAAGCCCTTCAGGAAGGTAATCATAAATACCTTCTCTGTAACTTTCTATAGTAAATACTTCTTCATCAAACCCTAAATAACTGCTTGAAATACTTTTGATATCTTTCAGGTAAGCGCGGTCATTCACACCAATCCGTTCAATAAATATATTGCTGACGGCCCTGTGATACTTCAAAAGATTAACTGCCACAGCTTCAGCCTTAAAGTCTGTCTGAAGCTTATTGTAATTCATATCTACAATATTATTCTCATACATAGTGTTTCCTGTGATTATGACTTGTAAAGATAATATATCTCATAAGTTTGAAAAAATATTTTGCCAATAATTTTATCCTAAAAATACTAATTTATTAAGAGTAAAAGGAATAATATACATTAAATTCCGTAAAAATACGGTAAAAAGCAAGTTGTAAAACATTTTGAATTAAAAATTTAAGCCTCAAAATCAGACAATTAAAACATATTCAGCCTGTTTATCTATGTCACATCATAGAATTATTTTTTAAGAAAGGGCCTTAAAACAGCCACTCCAAACCCTTCTTTTATCTGGATTAAATTTTATTAACATCATATTATAGAAGAAATATACTATAATTGAATGTCTTTTCAGAAAGCAGACGTATCTTTGCGGACTGAAAATTGTTATTTAAAATGAAAAGTATTTATTCTAAAATTCTGATTTTAGCATTCATCTCCTCTTCACTTTACTCTTATGCATGGGGATTGACGGGGCACAGAGTCATTGCAGACATTGCAGAAAATCACCTTTCCAGAAAAGCGAGAAAGGAAATCAGAAAAATGATGGGAAAAGAGCGCCTTGCTTATTGGGCTAACTGGCCGGATTTCATCAAATCCGACACGACGGGTGTCTGGAAACAGGCTTCATCATGGCACTATGTAAATATTGATCCACAGACGGATTTTAAAGCTTTTGAACAAAATTTAAAAGCTCAGGCCGGACCGAGTCTTTACACTCAGGTAAACACATTGTCCAGCCAGATTAAAGATAAAAACACTTCTGAAAAAGACAGAAAAATAGCTTTGATCTTTTTAATCCACATTATGGGTGATCTTGCACAGCCTTTGCACGTAGGAAGAGCTGATGATCTGGGCGGAAACAAAATCAATGTTACCTATTTCGGGGAAAAAACCAACTTACACTCGGTTTGGGACGGAAAACTGGTAGATTCTCAGAAATACAGCTATACGGAATACTCAAAACTTTTGGATATTAAATCAAAAGAAGAAGTAGCACAAATTCAATCCGGAACTCTGGAAGACTGGTTATATGATTCTCATAAAATTGCTAATAAGATATATGCACAGACCCCTGATGGTTCAAAATTATCTTATGACTACCAGTATAAATTCAATGATACTGTTGAGAGACAGCTTCTTTACGGAGGATTGAGACTGGCAAAAGTACTGAATGAGCTATTCTGACAACGGACAATAGAATTTTTAATTCTTACAGATTTATAGATAAAAACGAAACTTCGGTTTCGTTTTTTTTATGACTAAACAGATCTTCAGACGCCCCCGGTCAATCTCCTGATAAATAGAGATAAAGCTCATTGTCAGGGAGTCTAATTAAATATTTAATAAAAAAGTAAAACTTGTGTAACCTTTTTATGTTTTCATACGTATAATATATAGTAACTCTTTTTTTGAGGATAAAATAAATGAGACAATTAAAAATCACTAAGCAGGTTACCAACAGGGAAACTGCTTCATTAGACAAGTATTTGCAGGAAATTGGTAAAGTGGAACTAATTACTGCGGACGAAGAAGTAGAATTGGCACAAAGAATACGTGCTGGCGACAGAGCCGCATTAGAGAAATTAATCAAAGCCAACCTTCGTTTCGTAGTTTCCGTATCTAAACAATACCAAAACCAAGGTCTTTCTTTACCCGATTTGATCAATGAAGGTAACTTAGGATTAATGAAGGCGGCAAAAAGGTATGATGAAACTAGAGGTTTCAAATTTATCTCTTATGCTGTATGGTGGATCCGTCAATCAATCTTACAGGCTTTGGCTGAACAGTCGAGAATTGTAAGATTACCATTGAATAAAATTGGTTCTATCAATAAAATTAACAAAGCATACGCTCACCTTGAACAGGAAAACGAAAGACCACCTTCTCCGGAAGAGCTGGCTGAAGTTCTTGATATGAGCGAGGAGGATATTAAAGAATCAATGAAAAATTCCGGAAGACACCTGTCTATGGATGCACCTTTGGTAGAAGGTGAAGATTCTAATCTTTATGATGTATTACGTTCAGGAGAATCTCCAAGTCCCGATAAAGATTTGATGCTTGAATCTCTTCAGATTGAAATCGAAAGAGCATTAAATACTTTAACGCCAAGAGAGGCTGATTTGGTAAGATTATATTTCGGACTGAACGGAAAACACCCGATGACTTTGGAAGAAATTGGGGAAACTTTCGATCTTACAAGAGAGAGAGTTCGTCAGATCAAAGAAAAAGCAATTAAGAGACTAAAACACAATACCAGAAGTAAGATTCTTAAATCTTATTTAGGTAAATAATTTGAGTACCAGCAATTTTAAAAACGGAGCCTGTTTTCAGGCTCCGTTTTTTATTTAATAAACATTCCCAAAATCCATCCTAATATAAGCGCCAAAATGCTAAGTACAAAATTATTAAGGGTATGAATAAGCAGTACATGCCAGATATTTCTGGTATAAATATAGACCAGATTAAGAAATAATCCGGCGGACATAAAACTGACGGTTGCCAGAATATTACCCCCAAAATTATTATAATGAATTAATCCGAAAACAATAGCGTTGGCAAGAACAATAAATATCCGCCACACCATATTGGGAACAAAGAGCTTGCTTAAAAGAGTATAACGAAATACAATATCTTCAATTAAGGCTGTAAAAACAGGCCCCAGTGCTATAAAAAATATCAAAAGGCTTGGTTTTGTAGTATCTATAGAACTTTTTATTTCTTTTACCGGTGTATGATCCAACGGAAGCCAGCTTCTTGTAACACTTATGATCACCTGAACCAGAACAGCTCCGGCTACAACTAAAATCCAGGACTGCCATTTTGCAGCATTGAATTTTTTCCAGTGCTCTTTAAGCATTTTTCCATAAATAAAGCAAATAATCAGAAACAGGAGACCTCGAAAAATACTGTCTGCAAGAGCAAACTCTACCCCCTCCCACTGAAGAAGCCCGTCAATATATCCATTAAGAAATATCATAGGAATCAGTAAAACAGCGAAAATATCTTTTAATTCAATCTTTATCTGTAGCGGAAAACGATCTGCTCTCGTTTTTTTTATTCCTTCTTTAAAACTCGAAAACATACTTATATTTTTATGACTGTGAAATTATAAAAAAAGAAACAACAATCAATTGATAAACAACAACTTAAATAAACATATGATTTTAATGAATAAATAATCATATGGTACGCTATTTTATGAATAATTTTTACTTTTTTAGATAATACGCTCTTAAATATTATTCGACTGCCTCAATAAAAATATTTGACTTTAATAATACATAGATGATATTTATCACCCATGAGTTTCAATCACTCTATAGCGATTAATTACCTATCTTTAATACATAAAGATAAATTATGAAAAAAATTCTCTTTGTTTCTACAATAGTCCTTTCATCAACAGACAGTCTGGACAGTTTCTTCAAAAAACAGAATAAATTACCGGAAGAATTAAAAAATTTTAAATAATACCTCATGAAATATACTACGAAATGGCTTACTGATAAAACACGTGTTGAAGAACTCGTCGATTTTTTTATCACCCATAAAACAGATTCTTATATTTCCCACAGCGAAATTATGTACGGGCGGGCTCTGGATGCTCACCATTGGAATCCGGAACTTAAAGAAGTATTCACAGCCCAACTTATGAATGATTATGATTATGACGATACTTCACAGCTGAAAATTCTAATTATTGAAGATGACAACAGAAAGATCATTGGTATGGCTGTATTCAATGTCATCAACAGTCCTTTTAAAAAATATGCGGTTTTAGAAGATATGCTTCTGGATCAGTCTGTAAGAGGGCAATCACTGGGAAGTAAGCTTTTAGAGGAAATTATTCAGACATCTAAAACCTTAAATATAAGCTTTATTATGCTGGAAAGCGGAGTCAATAATCATGGAGCCCATCACTTTTTCAATAAATATGGTTTTCAGAAAGTCTCTGAAACGTATATCCTTAATTTATAAACGGCAAACTGATTCTAATGAATACCATCTCAATAATCGGAGCCGGGATCGGTGGTCTTGCACTGGGAAATGTTCTGAAACAGCATCACTTTGACTTTACGATTTATGAAGCGGCACAGGAAATAAAACCTTTAGGAGCCGGAATCATGATGGCTGTTAATGCTATGCAGATTTTTGACAAACTTGGTCTGAAAGAAAAAATAGAACAGGCCGGAAATAAAATTCATAGAATAACTATTACCAATGAATCTTTACGACCCATCTCAAAAACGGAAATTCCTGAGCTTGAGAAAAAATACAATTCCTGTAATGTGGCCATTCACCGTGCTGAACTGCAAAAAATTCTGGCTGAAAATATAGGCCGGGAACATATACGGCTCAATCATTCTTTACAAAAAATTGAAAAAAAAGGACAGTATCAGATGACATTTGAAAATGGTACCGAAGCAGAAAGCAAAATTGTTTTCGGAGCAGATGGTATAAAGTCTTCTGTCAGAAATCAAGTTTTTAAAAACGCTACTATACGAAGTACCGGACAAAAATGCTGGCGTGGTTTACTTACATTTGATCTTCCGGAAAAATACCATCATGGAGCTGTTGAATTATGGGGAAAAGGAAAACGTTTCGGTTTTGTAAAAATCTCTGATAAGAAAGTATATTGGTATGCATGTATTAATGAGAAAAGTTTCAGCCCGGATTCAGATATAGCGGATATTTTCAGTGACTTTAATGCTTTAATTCTGAATATCATCGAAGCTACTTCAAAAGAAAATATCATCTGTAATGAAATTGCAGATCTTTCTCCTATTCCTAAATGGTATTCTGAAAACCTATGCCTGATTGGTGATGCCGCCCATGCCACAACTCCTAATATGGGGCAGGGAGCCTGTCAGGCCATTGAAGATGCTTATATTATTGGGCGGTTACTGGAGAAAAGCAGTGATTTTGACGCTGTCTTTGAAAGCTTTCAGAAAATCCGAAGAAAAAAAGTTGATTATATCGTAAATACAAGCCGGAGTATCGGCAAGATATCCCAATGGGAAAAGGGAAACACCTTGCGTAATTTTTTCATGGGTTTAATTCCGGAAAGTACAAACCAGAAAATAGCGCAGAGAGTCATTGAGCTGGAAATGTAACCCTATTATACATGTGTCCGTGCATTCGTGGCAATAATAAGTCAGGATATTATTATAAAAAAAGACTGCCTCAGTGAGAGGCAGTCTTTGTTATATTAATAGGTCAGGGTAACACCGGCACCCCATCCCATTTCATTATCATAATTTCCGGAAAGAGATAACCATTTTTGCACGATATACCTCAACCCTGTTGAAAATTCACCATCAGAATTGACACTGAAGTTTCCTCTCAATCTTCTTGAAAGCGGAATATCTTCCCTGCTTAGTTCCAATAAGACCTTTCCGTTATGGTCAATACTTGCGTCAGCTGTAATCAGCATCGGTAATATATATTGCATCCCGACAATAAAGGCATATTTGCTTTTAGATGCTTTCTGCTGCCCAAACCAGGTCTTTTTACCATGATATTCCATTCCTTCATCTTCAGCCATTTGTCTTTCCATGATCTCATGATTCTTCTGAACTCTGAATCCGGCATAAGGAAGGGCCCACTGAAATTTTCCTAAGAACCTACCTACTTTTACATTTCCTTCAAAGTGATTAAAGTCCCAATTGGAATGAAATTCATTAAGATTAGCCCATCGTGGTCCGAACATCGTCATTGTTTCAGCATGCATTTTATTACTCGCCACATCCAGCATAGCCATTGAGCTGATCATCTGATTATCTTTCATAAAATTTTTCCATGCCAGTTTTCTATTGGGAAGCTGCGGATTGGGTTTTGAATTTTCATAACTGAATATTCTTCCCATTCCGGCCATCATATGGTATAAAATATGACAGTGGAAAAACCAGTCTCCATCCTGATTCGCAGCAAATTCAATCGTAACGGTTTCCATAGGCATGATGTCCACAACATTTTTCAGTGGAGAATATTCCCCTTTGGAATTGATCAGTCTGAAATCATGACCATGAAGGTGCATCGGATGGCGCATCATCGAATTATTGTAGAGCTTAATTCTGAGAACTTCTCCTTTTTTGATCATAATCTTATCTGTCTCCGTTACTGTTTTATTATCCAGTGTCCACAGGTAATGATTCATATTTCCTTCCAGAGTAAATTTCATTTCGCGGATACTATCCGTCGGAAGAATTGTTTTTTCGGGAGATTTTAAAATATTATAGGATAGTCTTTTGATCGTTTTCTCTTCTTTCATATCCATTCCCGTATGTTGAGAATGTTCTTCTTTTTTCTCCTCTTCTTTGGTTTTCACGCCCATCATTTCATTCATATGCTTCATCGTCATCTTTCTCTGACTCTCGGATAATTCAGGATACATAACTTCATTCATGTCCATCATCTGATTTCCCATTGTCATATTCATCGGCTTCATATTTCCGCTCATTTCCATCATTCCGTTCATCATTTTCATTCCTTCAAAAAGCATGAGTCTTGGTAGATTAGGAGCTTCTGTTTTTTCACCGGAACCGAGCCATAGCGAAGCATGCCCTATTCTGTCTTCTGATGTTGCCCGAAACTCAAAACTTTTATTTTCAGGAATGGTCACTTCTATATCGTACGTTTCTGAAACGCCTACAATCAGGCGGTCTACTTCTACCGGAACCACGTCATTTCCGTCATTTCCTATTACTTTTATTTTCCCGCCTCCGTAATTCAGCCAGAAATAAGTAGATGAACCTCCGTTTGCAACTCTCAGCCGAACTTTATCTCCTGCTTTAAGACCGGAATATACCGAACTTGGAGTTCCGTTAATAAGAAATTTATCGTAATACACATCACTCACATCCATTGCTTCCATTCTCTTCCATTCATTGAGAGCTTTGGTTCCGAAATTTCCGGATTTAATAGCTTCCCAATAACTCTGAACTGCATTTTTCTTTACTGCATACCAGTCTGTATTTGCCATATGAAGTCTTCTTGCAATCTGCATAGGGTCATCATCACTCCAATCTCCGAGTAATACAGGAATTTCAGCGTTGTATTCTGCTTTAGGTTCACCTTCTCTTTTTTTGAAAACTAAAATCCCGTTCATTCCTATCTGCTCCTGAAGTGCTTCATGTGAATGGTACCAGTACGTTCCATTTTGAGAAATTCTGAATTTATATAAATGGGTTTCCCCTGGTTTTACAGGTTTTGTAGTAAGATAAGGCACACCATCCTGCTCATTAGGAAGAATTACTCCATGCCAGTGAAGTCCGGTATTTTCCTTAAGCATATTATGCAGATAAATTTCTGCAGTATCACCCTCTGTAAAGTATAATGTGGGAGCCTGAAGCTTTCCGTTGATCGCGATTGCTCTCCTGTTTTTTCCTGTAAAATTAACTAGGGTATCTTTTACATATAAATCATAACGAACTGCCTTTCCGCCAAAAGTAATTCTTCCGTTTTCTGAATTCCTTTTTAAAACAGAGCTTTCAATGTCTGATTTTTCAGCTATAGTCGTCTTCTGATTTTCTTTTTCAACCAAATCCATTCCGCATTTGGGACACTTTCCCTGTTTGTCTGATACCACTTCAGGATGCATAGGGCAGCTATAAATGGTTTGAGATTGAGAGACGGCAAGGGAAATTGGGGATACAGGCTTTGGAGCCATTGTAACTGATTTGATTTTTTCAGTTTTTTTTACGTCTTTAGTTTTATTTTTTATTTCAACTTTTCTATCGGTTCTGGTCTGATTAATTTTCGTTTCTTCCGGTTTAGACCTGGTTAGTGTTTTAGGTATAAGTTTCTCCTGGGGCTTAGTAAGTACTGCTTTAGGTTTTACAACAACCGTCTTTTTAACCAGAGTCATCCCGCATTTAGGGCAATCTCCTGATTTGGAAGATACCACTTCAGCATGCATAGGGCATGTAAAATAAGTCTTTGTTGTTTGCGCAAAAGTAAAGACAGAAAACAAAAGGACCAGAAACATTATTAATTTTTTCATAATATTTCGAACTTTTCAGAAGCTACATTGCTTAAATTAAATTATAATAAAAACAATGTAACTTACTGTTTTAGTGATAAATAGAATTTATTATTTAATTTCTGACTTTACACTTCCGCATGAAAGCATAGACTTCCCGTAGTAAGGATTCATAATTTGTTTTTCGTTACTTAGCCAGCTACCGTCTGCCATTGGACAGTATTGTACATATACCGGTTTTTCAGACACTTTAAATTCTTTTGTCAAAGCGATCATATTATCAGACAGGTTGAGAAAAGTTTCTCTTTGGGCTGTTACCGTTCTTGCTTCAGAGATTACAGATGCATCTTTTCTAAGGATATTAAGATTCCCTTCTGATACCAATTTGTAATCTATTGCTGAAGCCGTCTTAATAAATTCATTGGCCGCTTTTGAAGTTTTATCCGCATCATCAGAAGCTAATGCTGATTTGATTGCAATATAATTCTGATACAGTTTTGAAACCTGAGCATCTTTTTTAGACTGTGCTGAAAGTGAAATAACTGAAAATAAAGATAAGGCTGCTGTAATGATATACTTTTTCATTGTTTTAAATTTTTAGAATTGTTTTTTTTAATAAAAGAATAAGGGTAACGCAAAGAAAATGCGTCAGGACATGTCGCCTGTAACGGCATTACGACAATACCGGAAACGACTGACAAATTCTAAATTCTAAAATTACAATGATGTATGTAAATAGGGACCGGGCGGTATTGTGGTGGCCCGTTGATTTGAATCTGGGTAAGTTTTGATGCCGAAAAAGATCTGTCTGCAAAGAAAAACTGATGTTTCACCGGTATTTCAGAGATCTGGCCTAAAAAATCAATTTTAAGCAGATCGGACTTTTGGGAATCATCTACCTTTACTACTTTGATTTCTGTTTTGCAGCATCCTTTTTTTTCTTTAACACCGCATTTATTACAGATATCATCTGTTTTCTGGTTCACAGAAACAAATTCCTGCATACAATAGTGAACGCTAAAAACCGCTCCGGAAGAAAACCCGAAGTAGAAAATAGAAAACAATATGGCAAGAATCTTTTTCATTGATAGAGCAAAGTTAAAAATATCTATGAAACCGTTGTTATAAAATTCGGTATTGTTGTTATAAAATTCAGCAAATAAAAAAGCCCCCGGAAATATCCGGAAGCTTTTTACACTCTTTGTTCTCTGAGAGAATATTTTTATAATTTAAATTCTAATTTCACATTAAAGAAACGCCCCGTAAGGTATACCGGAGCAGGATATATTCTTGTAGAGTTGTAGTCAGAAACCCATTGATTAGCTACAACGTTATCAATATTAAATATATTGAAAACCTGAACGCCCAATGTCAATTCCTGGAAATTACTCCAGAAACCGGATCTGCTTTTTTTATCTTTCGGATCAATAAATACCTTTGACAATCCAAGGTCTACTCTCTTATAAGAGGTCAATGTTTTCTGATACTGATAAGGATCTGTGAAAACCGGCGCTCCGTTAGGAAGTCCCATAGCATATACCAAAGTTAGGTTGACACGCATAGAAGGGAAACTTGGCATATAATCCTGATAGAACATCGCAAACCTGAATCGCTGATCTGTAGGTCTCGGGATATCACCTCTCCCATCAATATTTTCATATACCCTGGCATAACTTGCAGATAACCAAGAATCTACCCCGGGAACAAATTCACCAAACAATCTGGTATCTATTCCATAAGCATAACCGGTAGCATTATTTTTTCCTGAATAACGAATCCTCACATTATCCATATAATACGGAATCAGATTATCCATTTTCTTATAATATAGCTCTGTGGTCAGTTTAAAAGGCCTGTCATACATCTGGAATTCGTAATCATTGGCCAGAATCACCTGTATAGAGCGTTGGGATTTAATATTCGAATTAAACGTACCATCTAAATCTTTAATCTCCTTATAAAAAGGAGCCTGATAATAAATACCTCCGGAAAGTTTGAATAGCATATCCGATTCCCAGTCCGGCTTTATAGCAAACTGAGCTCTTGGAGAAAAAATGGTTTCTTTATTGAAGCTCCAGTTTGAAACTCTTGCACCGGCATTGATGAATACTTTACTGGATCCCCAGTAAAACTTCTGAGAATATTGTGCATAAGCCGATAATCTGGTAGGCTCAATATTATTACGGCCGGCGATATAATATAATAATTTAAGATCTCCTGTATTTCCTGTTCTCGGGTCTATCTCAGGCCTCGGAAGGCTATATCCTGCAGAATCCACAACTTTCCACTCATTGGTAAGGTCTTTCAGGTTTTCCTTTTCATATTTAAAACCTACTTCAATGTCCGTATTGATATTGGGTGAAAATTTTGCTCTGAACTGGGTACCGTATGTTCTTACGAATAAATCATTTCTGGCATGTTCTATCTGGCCTCCTTCATCAAAACTAGTTACCGGGTCCTTTGTCTGAGGGTCAAATGTCTGTATTTTAAAATGAGACTGTATAGTATAATATTCTCTTTCTCTGTTCTGATAGGCAAAATTATCCAGGGTAAACTTCCATTGGTCGGATGGTTTATAGTTCAATGAGAATGTACCCATCATATTCTTATACTGGTCATTTTCCTTACCTGCATATCCTATATTAACCTGAATGGGCTGCAGCTGGCTTCCAAAGTCTATTGTCTTTTCCTTAGGAATCATTTCATAATCGTTCTTAGAGTAATACCCTATGAAAGACATTGAAAATTTATCACTGACATGATAGTTGATATAAGACTGAAAATCCCAATACGTAGGATTAAAATTCGTATCTTCCTTTAAGGTATTAAGAATCAGATTGGTATTTCTGTATCTTCCTGAAAACAATGCGGTAAGCTTTTTATTTTTAGAAGCAAAACCTGTTGATAATCTTCCTCCAATTAAACTCGCTTCCCCTGAAAGTTCGAATTTCTCAGGTTCACGATAATAAATATTTAAAGCAGAAGACATTTTGTCTCCATATTTAGGCTCAAACCCTCCCGCCGAAAAGTTCACTGATGATACCATATCAGGATTGATGATACTCATCCCTTCCTGCTGAGAGTTTCTGATCAGAAAAGGTCTGTAGATCTCAATATCATTGATATAGATAAGGTTTTCGTCATAGTTTCCACCGCGTACCATATATTGGGAAGACAGCTCCGTATTGGAGTTTACAGAAGGAAGTGTTTTAAGCAAACCTTCAATTCCGCCACTGATAGAAGCTACTGCTTTGGCCTCTTTCGCTGAAATTTTCACATTGGTAAGGTCGTTTGTTTTTCCTGTTATTTTTTTCTGGAATACAACTTCCTCAATATCGTTTACTTTGGATGTCACCGTATCTTTTTTCCTATGTTGAGAGAAAATCAGTACGGGAACCATAAGGCTTAGCGGTAAAACTAGTTTTTTCAAAAGAAATGTTTTAAGAATTTCTAAAATTAATGTTTTTTTAACAATTACAAAATTGATTCTCTAATTCTTGTTAATTTTTGTAACAAATCTTCTAATAAATCCAGTCTCAACATATTGGCACCATCTGACAAAGCTGTTTCCGGTGTCGGGTGTGTCTCGATAAAAATTCCGTCTGCTCCTACTGCAATTCCGGCTTTAGCCACCGTTTCAATAAGATCCGGCCTTCCCCCTGTTACTCCTGAGCTCTGATTAGGCTGTTGTAATGAGTGCGTAACATCTAAAATTACCGGAGCATATTCTCTCATAGTTGGAATTCCTCTGTAGTCTACGATCAAATCGGTATATCCGAAAGAATTTCCTCTCTCAATAATAGCTACTTTCTGGTTATCGGAATCTGTAATTTTCTGAACTGCAAATTTCATTGATTCGGGAGACAGGAACTGTCCTTTTTTCAGACTAACGCATTTACCCGTTTTTGCCGCCGCGATCAAAAGATCCGTCTGACGTACCAAAAATGCGGGAATTTGCAAAACATCTACATACTGAGCAGCAAGAGCAGCATGTTCGTTTTCATGAATATCCGTTGTTGTAGGAATATTAAAAGTTTCTCCTACTTTTTTAAGAATTTCAAGAGATTTTTCCTCTCCAATGGTTGTAAAAGAATCTACACGGCTTCTGTTTGCCTTTTTAAAACTTCCTTTGAAAATATAGGGGATATTATATTTGTCTGTAATATTGATTACCTTTTCAGCAATTCTAAGAGCCATATCTTCTCCTTCTATAATACAAGGTCCTGCAATAAGGAAAAAGTTCTTTGAATCTTTGTGCTGAATATTATCTAAATACTGAATCATTTTGTTATAATTAAAAAGTTCAGTAAAAATACTGAGAAAGTTTCAGACTTGGAAATTATTTGGGCAGAGGTTTTAGAGTTTACGGAAAGTTAAGAGATGATACGGAAAGAAGAATGTTACTTTAATTAATTCTCCTTTAATTTTTTGGTATATTTTGTCCGGTACCGGAGCGATTGAGATTCAACAGGAGCAGACTTTAGCCCATCTTTTTTAAAACTTTTTCAAATGTATTGACATTTCTGCTGGTCAACTGGTCTTTAAGGGCTTTCTTACCCAATACTTTTCCAAAGGCAGAATCCAGGGTATTTCCTTTTGAAACCTGCCAGTAAAATATATCATTAACAATGGCCGCTTTTTCACCTTCTGTCTGTGTCGCTTTTTGAAACTCGTTCATCAAAATATTTTCCACTCCCGGCACTCCGACAAAGGCATAAATATGGAAGTCTTCATTTTTTTCAAAAGGAATACTATTCCAGAACACATCGGTTTCATCCTGAGATTTAACAAATAAAAAAGCTTCGTAAGAAAAATGAGCAGACATTGCTTTTTCAAGAATACCCCTGAGATCTTCAGCCTTCTTATCTGAAGAGAAAATAATATTTCCGGAAGCCAGTATGGAACTTACTTCCTGCATTCCGGCATCCTTGAAAACCTGACAGACATCTGCCATTTTCATATTCGTTCCTTTTACATTGACACCACGGAGAAAAGCACAATATTTCATAAGTTATCAGAGTTTAGGTATTGGATAACAGATTGATCAGAAAATAGAAACTAAGAAAAAAAACTAACTTCTTTTTTTAATCTTTTAATCAATTCTGATGTATAAATTATAATCCGTTCCTGAAGGTTTAAGCTTATAAATCTTTTCCAGGATTCTGTTATCACTTTTCAGGTGATCTTTCACTCTGAATTCTTTCAAAAGTTTATAATGGGTTTGATAATAAAGCGCATTAGCATCATTTCCATTATATAGATTTTTGTATGAAAGCAGGTATTTAGGTTTTCTTGCTTTGACGGTATTAATCCAGTAATTTACTTTATCTTTCTTTATTTCCTTCTGAATTCCTTTGTCTACCAAACCTACTTCATCAATGGTTTTAAGTCCGGAAAAATAAGGGATATATCCTGCGGGTTCCAGTAAAATCCACTGGTTTTTATCCTTTTCATAGGTATTCAAAAACGTACCGATCGTTCTTCGATAATTCCATTCTCCGTTTCCTGTAGCAATCGAATGAACGGTTTGAAAAGCCAACATCGGAAGAATATAAAATACCACAAGTAATGACAGCCATACATTTCTTCTCTCCTTTTGCTCTAAAACAAATATAAGCACGGGAACAAACAGCAAAAGCTGCGGAACCCAGTAATACCAGTCAAATAAACTTTTTTGAGAAAGAAAAATAATCTGTTTGGCCCAGCCGAAAATAAAAATCATCCAAAGAAAATAATTTCTCTGTTGTCTTTGTCTGATCAGATAAATAAAACACAATAATTCAAAAATAAGAACAATAATCGTCACCGGATTAAAGTTACCCGGAACTTTAAGCATTCCCCAAAAATTACCCAGACTTATCAGAAAATAATTGATATTTTGCTGGAAAGTAAAGTGCTGCTCATAAAGCAACTTCTTTGCTGTGATGGTATTATTAACAAATTCTCCAAAATAAAACCAGTTAAAAGCAACGGTTAATAATATTCCCCAAACTCCGCCAAACACATAATTCCATCTGATTTTCCGGTTCCAGAAAGTATCCACCAGAAACACTATTCCTAAGAAAATAACAGTATCAATTCTGGTCAACATGATCAAAACCGGAAGCAGGGTTAAAACCCATCTTCTTCCCTTGTAAAAGCCATAATACAATAATGACATCTCCAGGAAAAACAAAAGCCCGTATTCCATTCCGAGGATTGAAATTTTAATAGCAGGCGGAAGGATTCCTATTAAAAAGATAAAAATAGCTTTATGTAAGGGGTTTTTAAGAACCAGATGAGAAAGAAATAATGTTCCTATTGTAAAAAGGACTGAATTGAAAATCAGAAGTGGTTCTATGAAATTCTCTTTTCCAAAAATCACATTGAAAATATAAGATACAAAAACATACAAATGCGTAGTAGACGCTGAGATTTTAGTATCTCCATTGAACCCGATTACACCATAATCAAGCAGATTCTGGGCCACTCTCCAGGTAATAAAAGCATCCTCCTGAATATAGTGTGTGAGTAAAAAAAGAAGTTTGAAAGTCACCGTAAAAATTACGGCATATATTGGGAATTTTCTATTTTGTGTTTCTGACATTAGGTATTTTTAGTTTCACAAATATAACCTTAAAATTCAGGATTCCCAATAATAAAAAAACGGAACCGAAGTTCCGTTTTTTAAATATTTTATTGTGTTGCTTTGATAATGGCAGAGGTAATCTGATTTTCTTTTTCTTTTGAATATGTAGAGTCAAAAGGTTCCATGATATCAAATAAATACTGATAGAATGGCGTGATCTGCTGCACATTTTCAGATTCCTTCATGGCTTTATCTTTCCCCATCTGCTGAAGTTCTTTTACAAAAACATTGAACTTCTTATCAATCGGCTCTATGGATTTCACCAGATAAGCATAGGCTTTTTCTTTCTGTCCGATTCTGGTATAAGCATCTGTAACAGCAGAAACAACAAGAGAATACTCCATCGGTTTTGTTCTCATTTGTCTTCTCAGATAGCTCTGATCTGCTTTTGAAAGGCTTAAATAATAATCGTATTCATCAAAAATTCCTTTTTTAAGAACTTCTGCAAGCTGAAGCCCTTTCTGTTCCTGACCTGCGATAATATATCCTGAAACAACAGAACTTAAAGAACGCGGATCATTGTATTTCTCAGCAGGAATTTCTTTTGCTGCAAGATCCAGAATTTCCAATGCTTTCGCTTTCTGACCACTTAATGCCAATGCGGAAGCCGCTCTGCTTGCGGACATTCTGTAGCTGATAATATTAGAGGTAGCCGTTTCATCAAAGTGAGCTTTTAAATCTTTAAAATTCCCCCATCTGAAGTTTTTCACCACATGATATAAAGAATTCGCATCTACTCTTCCCATATCTCCATCAGGAGTCTGAGGGGTATGAATTGGAATCAGTCTGTAGCTGAAACCGTCAAACTGAAGGTATTCATTAAGATAGAAAATATTCTCGCTGTCATAGATTCCTCCGGAAGAGAAGTTAATCGGACGTTTCCAATCAAAATTAGCCAATATATCCATTAAGATCAGGTTGTTCTTATAAAGCGTATTCCCTTTGTAAGTGATCATAATCTGATTAGCTACATTCGGAAGATCTGCCTGATTGATAATTCCTGCTTTTAAGGCATTTTCTTTATTTACCGGAAGAATGAATTTGTTTACCGGAAGAATATTATATTTCTCATATTTTTCTTCTCCGAAATACATTTTCAAAAGCTGATCCTTTTCCGGAGACTTAAACTTAATGAAGTCCATAGCCTGCTTAAGAGTTAAGGAATCCTGTGTCAGATATTTTCTGAATGACTGGAATTCCGTTTCAGGAGCTCCCTGCTCTTTCAGCATGGAGAAAACACCTTGCCAGTCTTCTTTTTTCATCATATAGATCTGATCGTTTACCCCGTCTCTGTAGTCATCATGAGTCAGTTGACTCGGAACTCCCATTGCATTATATGTTCGTCTTTTTACCTGATCCAGATTCCAGGGAGTAGAAGCCAGTGTAAAATTAACAACCTTCACATCATCCCTGAATCTTTCGGTTTCCTGAATTGCCCATACCGGATAAGTATCATTATCTCCGTAAACAAAAAGAATATCGTTTTTCGGTAACGATTTTAATACTGAATAAGCGTAATCGTAAGCCGTATATCTGTTGCTTCTGTCATGAACATTATAGTTCTGGAATCCCATCATAAAAGGAACTCCCAGTAAAACCACTCCTAATGCGATATTGGCTCCGTTCGATCTGATTTTTGACTGCAGGAACCAAAGCACAGCTCCCGCTCCCAGTCCGATCCA
>Ga0213878_10000146_pt1 | contig 32570 bp, 20 predicted proteins | sample VelepicoBEBS_R02_FD_161053 | JGI IMG/M metagenome (GOLD analysis project Ga0213878, IMG submission 161053) | Vellozia epidendroides bulk soil microbial communities from rupestrian grasslands, the National Park of Serra do Cipo, Brazil - BS_R02 | ecosystem: Environmental > Terrestrial > Soil >... | reverse complement strand
CAGTTTCAGCAGCCCGAACGGCCCCCGCCCCGCCGCCGCCGTGATCAGCCCCAGCACGCGCGTGGGCTCGCTGCCCAGCCAGTCCCAGCGGAAGCGCCAGCCCCAGTTGCCGCCCAGCACGCCGGGAATGTTCATGCGGTGGGCGCTGCCCAGGCCCAGCACATCCTGCAGCGGGTAGACGGCCATGTTGGCCACCGAGTTGGCGCAGGCGCGGATCATGGCCCAGTGCACGTCGTGCTCGCCGCAGGCGAGGTAGGAGCCCGCGAATGCGCGCTCGCGGGGCCTGGCCTGGTCCCACCAGCCACGCACGGTGTCGTTGTCATGCGTGCCGGTGTAGGCCACGGACGCGCGAGGCCAGGTATGCGGCAGGAACTCGTGGTCAGCCTCGGCGCCGAACGCGAACTGCAGGATCTTCATGCCGGGGAAGCCACAGCCGTCGCGCAGCGCGTGCACGTCGTCGGTGATGAAGCCCAGATCCTCGGCGACGATGGGCAGCGGCCCCAGCGCAGCCTTGATGGCGTCGAACAGCGCCATGCCGGGACCCGTGACCCAGCGGCCGCGCGTGGCGTCGGGGCTGTCGCCGGGGATCTCATAGTAGCCGGCGAAGCCGCGGAAGTGGTCGATGCGGAACACGTCTGCCTGGCTCAGTGCGCGGCGGATTCGGGCCGTCCACCAGGCGTAGCCCTCCTCGGCCATCCTGTCCCAGCGGTACAGCGGATTGCCCCAGCGCTGGCCCAGCGGGCCGAGGTCGTCCGGCGGCACGCCGGCCACCACGGTGGTCTGGAAGCTTTCGTCGAGGGCGTAGAGATCGGGGCGCGACCAGCAGTCGGCGCTGTCGTGGGCGACGAAAATGGGCAGGTCGCCCATCAGGTGTACGCCGCGCGCGTTGGCGTAGGCCTTCAGCGCGCCGGCCTGCTGGTCGAACTGCCATTGCACGAACTGCCAGAACGCGATCTCGTCGGCGTACTGCTTGCGGGCCTTGGCCAGGGCCTTGGGCTCTCGCGTTTTCAGGCCGTCGGCCCAGGTCCACCATGGCTGGCCGTTCAGCGGCGAGCGTATGGCCATGAAGAGCACGTAGTCGTCCAGCCAGCTCTGCTGCGCCTCGCACCAGGCGGCAAAGGCGTCACGGTCCACCGCACTGCCGCCCGCGAAGAAGCCGGTGGCGGCAGCGCGCAGTTGCTGCTCGCGCCAGGGCGTGACGCGGCCGTAGTCGACCTGCTCGCCGTTGAACGGCGGCACCTCGGGCTGCGCCAGCCATCCCTTGGCGACCAGCGGCTCCAGCGCCACCATCCAGGGGCTGCCGGCAAAGGCCGACACACCCTGGTAGGGGCTGTCGCCGGGGCCAATGGGCGTGGTGGGCAGCAGCTGCCAGATGGACTGTCCGGCGGCCTGCAGCCAGTCGACGAAGCGGTAGGCGTCGGGCCCGAAGTCGCCCATGCCATGCGGGCCGGGCAAAGAGGTGATGTGCAGCAGCACACCGGACGAGCGTTGGTTCAGGTTCATACGTGGCGCAAGACGATGAGTGAGCGGGCCGGCACGTTCAGTGGCTGGCCGGGAAGGACGAGGGGCGCGGCCGATTCGCCGCTGCTGTCGAGCACCAGCCGCCAGGGACCGTTGCAGAGCAGGAAGGGCAAGGCCTCGGGCTCGGGGTTGAAGACGATCATCAGCCGCGGCGCGTCGGCGCCGGCCTCGCGCAGCTGGGCGCCGAAGGCGCGCTGGCCGGCGTCGTGCCAGTCATGCGGCGCCATCTCGCGGCCGCTGGGCCCGTACCAGGCGATGCCGGCATCGCCCGGTGCGTTGGCGAACCAGCGCGGGTGGCGCAGCAGCGGCTCGGCGGCGCGCAAGGCCAACGCCTGGGCTACCAGTTCGGTCATGCGGTCGTCGGCCTCGGGCCAGTTCAGCCAGGCCGTCTCGTTGTCCTGGCAATAGGCATTGTTGTTGCCGCGCTGGCTGTTGGCGATCTCGTCGCCGGCGCACAGCATGGGTGTACCCTGGGCCAGCAGCAGCGTCGCCAGCAGCGCGCGGCGCACGCGCTCGCGGGTGGCGTTGATGGCGGCGTCTGCCGTCGGGCCCTCGGCGCCGAAGTTGGCACACAGCTCGCCGTCGCGGCCGTCGCGGTTGTCCTCGCCGTTGGCCTGGTTGTGCTTGGTCGAATAGCTCGTCAGGTCGGCCAGCGTGAAGCCGTCGTGCACGGCGACGAAGTTGACCGACGCGGCGGGCCTGCGCTGGCCATGGTGAAAGACGTCGCTGGACGCCATGAAGCGCCGCGCCAGCTCACCGCGGCCGACGCCCGCACCGAGCCAGTAGCCGCGCACCGCATCACGGAACTTGTCGTTCCATTCCAGGAAGCGGCCGGGAAAGCGGCCCAGCTGGTAGCCGTCGTGGCCGGCATCCCAGGGCTCGGCGATCAGGTGCACGCCGGCCAGCACGGGATCCTGCCGCAGCGCCGTGAAGAAGGCGGCCCCCGGGTCATAGCCCTGGCTGGTGCGGCCCAGCACAGGCGCGAGGTCGAAGCGGAAGCCGTCCACGCCCAGCTCGGCGACCCAGTAGCGCAGCGAGTCGAGCACGAACTGCGTCACGCGCGGATGGGCGCAGTTCAACGTGTTGCCGCAGCCGGTCAGGTTCTCGCTGCGGCTGCGGTCCTCGGACACCAGCCGGTACCAGGTCGCGTTGTCCAGGCCACGGAAGGACAGCGTGGGGCCGAACTCGTTGCCCTCCGGCGTGTGGTTGTAGACGACGTCCAGCACCACCTCCAGGCCGGCTTCGTGCAGCCCATCCACCATGTGGCGGAACTCGGCCGTCACGGCGGTCGGGTCGTCGCGGTGGGTGGCCTGCGCCCATCGCGGATCCGGGCAGAAGAAGCCCAGCGTGTTGTAGCCCCAGTAGTTTTGCAGTCCGCGCTCGGCGAGATGGGGCTCGGCGATGCAGTACTGGATGGGCAGCAGCGACAGCGTCGTGACGCCCAGGCGCCGGAAGTGCGCAATGGCCGCGGGATGGGCCAGGCCGGCGTAGCAGCCACGCAAGTCCTCGGGCACGCCGGGCAGCAGCCTGCTGAAGCCCTTGACGTGAACCTCGTAGAGCACGATGTCGCTGGCCGCGCGGCGCGGCGGGTGGGCGCGGGCGGGTGCCACGGGCATTGGCGCCACGCGCGCCTTCAGCGCCTGCACCGCGTTGTCGCGCATGTCCAGTGAACGCGGACCGTCGGGATGGCCCAGCTCGTAGCCATGGTGCTCGGCGCGCCAGTCGAAGTGGCCGACGATCTCGCGGGCGTACGGGTCCAGCAGCAGCTTGTGTGGATTGAAGCGCTGGCCCTGCTCCGGCGCATAAGGGCCATGGGCGCGCAGGCCGTAGACCAGGCCGGGGCCCGCGCCGGGCAGGAAGCCGTGGAAGACGCCATCAGAGGGGCCGCACAGCGCGTAGCGGCGCAGCTCGCGCTGGCCTTCGGCATCGAAGATGCACAGCTCGATGCGCGTCGCGTGCTCGCTGGCGACGGCGAAGTTGACGCCGCCATCACGGGCAAGCGCGCCCAGCGGCTCGTGCCAGCCGGGATGCAGGTCAGGCAGGTGCGCCATTCGAGCCGGGACTAGATCGGGACAAAGAACAGCGTGGCCAGCGGCGGCAGGTTGATCGTGATGGACAGGCGCCGGCCATGCGCCGGCTGGGCCTGCACCGGCAGGCCCGCGGCCGCGACGCCGTTGCCCATGTTGCTGCCGCCGTAGTAGGCCGAGTCGGTGTTCAGCGCCTCGCGCCAGGCCGTGACGCCGTCCGGCACGCCCAGCGAATAGCCCTCGCGTGGCACGGGCGTCATGTTGCAGACCACCAGCACCATGCGGCCCGTGCCGTCGCGGCGCACCCAGGCGTAGATGGAATGCTCGGCGTCGTGCGAGCTGATCCACTCGAAGCCGCCGCTCTCGCAGTCCAGCCGGTGCAGCGCCGCATGCTCGCGGTAGAGCTTGTTGAGGTCGCGCACCAGGCGCTGCACGCCGGCATGGCGATCGTCCTCCAACAGGCCCCAGGGCAGCGCCTCGGCATGGTTCCATTCGTTGCGCTGCGCGAACTCCTGGCCCATGAAGAGCAGCTTCTTGCCCGGATGGCCCCACATGAAGCCGTAGTAAGCGCGCAGGTTGGCAAACTTCTGCCAGTCGTCGCCCGGCATCTTGCCGAGCATGGAGCCCTTGCCGTGCACCACCTCGTCGTGCGAGATGGGCAGCATGAAGTTCTCGCTGAACGCATAGATCAGGCCGAAGGTCATCTTGTCGTGATGCCAGCGGCGGTTGATCGGGTCCTCGGCCATGTAGCGCAAGGTGTCGTTCATCCAGCCCATGTTCCACTTGTAGTGAAAGCCCAGGCCGCCGGCATAGGTGGGCGCCGAGACGCCGGGGAAGCTGGTGCTCTCCTCGGCCACCGTGACGGCGCCCGCGATCTCGCCCACATGCTCGTTCATCTCACGCAGCATGGCGATGGCCTCAAGGTTCTCGCGGCCGCCGCGGAGGTTGGGGATCCAGTGCCCTTCGGGCCGCGAGTAGTCGCGGTAGAGCATGCTGGCCACTGCGTCCACGCGCAGGCCGTCCACGCCCCAGCGCTCTATCCAGTACAGCGCGCTGCCGATCAGGAACTCGCGCACCTCGGTGCGGCCGAAGTTGTAGATCAGCGTGTTCCAGTCGCGATGCAAGCCCTCCTTGGGGTCAGCGTACTCGTACAGCCGCGTGCCGTCGAACTCGGCCAGGCCATGGGCATCCATGGGGAAATGCGCCGGCACCCAGTCCAGCAGCAGGCCCAGGCCCCGCTCGTGGCAGGCCTTGACGAAGCGCGCGAAACCCTCGGGCGGGCCGAAACGGGCGCTGGGCGCGTACATGCCCAGCGTCTGGTAGCCCCAGGAGGCGTCGAAGGGATGCTCGGTGACGGGCATCAGCTGCACATGCGTGAACCCCATGTCGGCCGCGTAGGCGGGCAACTGCTCGGCGAGTTCGTCCCAGGTTGGAAACCCCTCGTTGGCGCCTGCCACGCCGCGGCGCCAGGAGGCGGCGTGCACCTCGTAGACGCTGATGGCCACGTGGCGCTGGTTGGCGCGCTCACGCTGGCGCGGCAGCGGCGTGGGCTCGGGCAGGGGTGCGACGATGCTGGCCGTCTCGGGCCGCAGCTGGGCGCGGCGGGCATAGGGGTCGGCCTTCAGCGGCAGCAGCGCGCCGTTGCCATTGACGATCTCGAACTTGTAGAGATCGCCCTCGCCCGCATGCGGCACGAAGATCTCCCACACGCCGGCCGCATGCCGCAGCCGCATGGCGTGGCGGCGACCGTCCCAGTTGTTGAAGCTGCCGACCACGCTGACGCGCCGTGCATTGGGCGCCCAGGCCGCGAAGCGCACGCCGCTGACCTCGCCATGCTGGACCAGGTGCGCGCCCAGGCTCAGCCAGGGGCGGAAGTTGCGCCCCTCGGCGAAGGCCGTCAGGTCCTCGTCGGCCAGCTGCGGGTAGAAGGCATAGGGGTCGGCATACACCGCCTCGTCACCCTCCCCGCCCTGCCAGCGCACCGCCAGCCGGTAGTCGAAACGGTGCTTGCGGCGCGGCACCTGGGCTTCGAAGAAGCCGGGACGGCGCTGCGCCATCTCGACAAGGCGCTTGCCGCTGTCGGCGTCGAGCAGCGCCACGTCCGTCGCGCCGGGCAGCAGCGCGCGCGCCCACAGCCTCCCCGCCTCGTCCGCGTGCAGCCCCAGCCGGGAGAAGGGATCGGCGTGGCGGCCCGCCAGCAGGGCGTCGAGGTCGGCTTCGTTGAGCATCAGCGGTTCAGACTCTTCACGGACCAGACATGCTCCACGTACTCGGCGATCGTGCGATCGGACGAGAACGGGCCCATGCCGGCGATGTTGCGCAGCGCGCGCTCGGCCCAGGCGGCGCGGTCGGCAAACAGCGCATCGACCTTGGCCTGGGTGGCGGCGTAGTCGGCGAAATCGGCCATCAGCAGGTAGACGTCCCGGTGCAGCAGGCTGTCAACCAGCGCGCGGTAGCGCTCGGTGTCGCCGTTACTGAAGACGCCCGCCGCGATGGCATCGATGACGCGCTTGAGCTGGCGATTCTCTTCGACATACAGGCGCGGGTCGTAGCCCAGCTGCTTGATCTTGGCCACCGCGTCGGCGCGCAGGCCGAACACGAACATGTTCTCCACGCCCATGGCCTGGGCCATCTCGATGTTGGCGCCGTCCCAGGTGCCTATGGTCAAGGCGCCGTTCATGCCGAACTTCATGTTGCCGGTGCCCGAGGCCTCGGTGCCGGCCGTCGAGATCTGCTCCGACAGGTCGGCCGCCGGGATGACGTTCTCCGCCAGCGAGACCCCGTAGTTGGGCAGGAAGACGAGCTTGAGCTTGTCGCCCACGCGCGAGTCGCTGTTGACGACGCGGGCCACATCATGGGCCAGGCGCACGATGCTCTTTGCCATCTGGTAGGCCGAAGCGGCCTTGCCGGCAATGATGACGGTGCGCGGCACCCAGTTCGCGTCGGGGTCGTCGCGTATGGCCTGGTAGCGGCTGATGACGTAAAGCAGGTTGAGCAACTGGCGCTTGTACTCGTGGATGCGCTTGATCTGCACGTCGAACAGGCTGTCGACGTTGACCGCCAGGCCCAGCTCGCGGCGGATCACGGCGGCCAGGCGCTGCTTGTTGGCACGCTTGACGGCCAGGAATTCCTCGCCCAGCTCGCGGTTGGCAGCCAGCGACCCGAGCTCGGCCAGTTCGGCGAGGTCGCGTCTCCAGCCGTCGCCGATACGCCCGTCCAGCAGCGCGGACAGCAGCGCGTTGGCCTGCTGCAGCCAGCGGCGCGGCGTGACGCCGTTGGTGACGTTGTGGAAGCGCTCGGGCCAGAGGCGGGCGTAGTCGGCGAAGATGGTCTGCACCATCAGCGCAGAGTGCAGCGCGGCCACACCGTTGACACGGTGCGAGGCCACCAGCGCCAGCGCCGCCATGCGCACGCGCCGCTCGCCGCCATGGCGGCCCTCGTCGATGAGCGAGACGCGCGCGGCCAGCGCGTCGTCACCGGGGAAGCGCGCCCGCACCTCGTCCAGGAAGCGTTGGTTGATCTCGTAGACGATCTCGAGATGGCGCGGGAGCAGTTGCTCGAACATGCGCACCGGCCAGGTCTCCAGCGCTTCGGGCATCAGCGTGTGGTTGGTGTAGGCCACCGCCTGGCGGGTGATCTTCCAGGCCTCGTCCCAGCCCAGGCCATGCTCGTCCAGCAGCAGGCGCATCAGCTCGGCGGGCGCAAGAGCCGGATGGGTGTCGTTGAGGTGGATGGCGTTGGCGCGGCCCAGGTTGTGCAGCGAGCCGAACTCGCGCAGATGGCGCGCGATGAGGTCTTGCAGCGATGCACTGACGAGGAAGGCCTCCTGCTTGAGGCGCAGCTCGCGGCCGGCCTCCGTGGAATCGTCCGGGTAGAGCACCCAGTTCAGCGCGTCGGCCTGCAGCTGGTGGCGCGCCGCGCGGGCATGGTCACCTTCGCTGAAGGGCTTGAACTCGATGGGCGCGGCCATGGCCTGCCACTGGCGCAGCGTGGACACCCGCGCGCTGTGGTGGGCCGGCACGATGAAGTCGAAGGCCTGGGCCTCGATGCTGTCGGCCGGCATCCAGCGCCGCACCCCCGAGGCGTCGGCCTCGACACGACCGCCGAAGCCGACGGGATAGCGCAGGTCGTGGCGCGGCAGCTCCCAGGCGGGCGAGTCGCGCATCCAGTCGTCGGGCTGCTCCAGCTGGTGCCCCTGCTGGATGGCCTGCGAGAACATGCCGTAGCGGTAGCGCAGGCCGTAGCCGAAGGCCGGCAGCTCCAGCTCGGCGAAGCTGTCCAGGAAGCAGGCCGCCAGCCTGCCGAGGCCGCCGTTGCCCAGGGCGGCGTCGGGCTCGCGCTCCAGCACGTCGCCCAGCGCCAGGCCCTGCTCGGCCAGCCTGGCCTCCAGCGGCTCGACCAGCCGCAACGCACTCAGGGCATTGGACAGCGCGCGCCCCATCAGGAACTCCATCGACAGGTAGTGCACGCGGCGCACCGGCGCCTTGTCTCCGCGCCGGGCGTCTTCGGCCTGCGTGGCGGCCCAGCGGCGGGCCAGCGTCTCGCGGCAGGCCTGTGCCGCGGCATGCAGGGCGGCCTGGGGTGTGGCGCCATGGCTGCTCTGCGCCAGCTCGCGCTCGTAGGCCGCCTCGAAGGCGGTGCGCAAGGCCTGGTCTTCGGGCGACAGGGCGGGCGGCTTCTTCATCGCGGTGGCAGCCTTGGGCCTGCGCTGCACGGGCGGCGCGGAGCCGAGGCGGGTTGGGGTGTTCATCAGTGCCGACCCCCAGCGACGGGGGCAAGAATGCTACCCGAGCGGCAGCGCTGGCCCAAGTATCGGGCAGCTCCGCCCTGTTGTGTAGTTTGACTACATCGGGAAAACCCGGCAAGTTTTGCAACTCATTGATTTAAAACGGTTTCACAAGAATTTACGCGTTCAATCTCTGTTGTTATAGGTCGAGATGAAATGTATATTGTCTACAAACATGGGCGGATAGAAGAAAGTTCGGACCGCTCGAAGAGACAGGCCGGCCGCACAACGACCGGCGACAGAAAGGTTAGGAAGTGGCAGACGTTCGACTGACCGGCGTGGAGAAGGCCTATGGCAACACCCGCATCCTGCATGGCATCGACCTGGAGGTCCGCGACGGCGAGTTCATGGTCTTCGTCGGCCCGTCCGGCTGCGGCAAGTCCACGCTGCTGCGCTCTATCGCCGGCCTGGAGGAGATCACCGGCGGCGAGCTGACCATAGGCGGGCGAGTCGTCAACGACGTGCCGCCCGCCGAGCGCGGCATCGCGATGGTGTTCCAGTCCTACGCGCTCTATCCCCACATGAACCTGTACGACAACATGGCGTTCGGGCTCAAGCTGGCCAAGGTGTCCAAGGCCGAGATCGAGACTGCCGTGCGCAACGCGGCACGCATCCTGCACATCGAGCACCTGCTGGACCGCAAGCCCAAGGACCTGTCCGGTGGCCAGCGCCAGCGCGTCGCCATCGGCCGCGCCATCGTACGCAAGCCCGAGGTCTTCTTGTTCGACGAGCCGCTGTCCAACCTCGACGCGGCGCTGCGCGTGCGCATGCGCTACGAGTTCGCCAAGCTGCACGAGGACCTGAAGACCACGATGATCTACGTGACACACGACCAGGTGGAGGCCATGACGCTGGCCGACCGCATCGTCGTGCTGTCGGCCGGCAAGGTGGAGCAGGTCGGCTCGCCGCTGGAGCTGTACGAGCATCCCTGCAACCTGTTCGTGGCCGGGTTCATCGGCAGCCCCAAGATGAACTTTCTCCAGGGCGAGCTGGTCGCCATCGGCGCGGGCCATGTCGACGTGAAGCTCAAGGGCGGCAACGTCGTGCTGCGCGCCTTCGTGGACGCTGGCGCCGCGCAGCTCGGCGCCCCGGTGACCGTGGGCGTGCGCCCCGAGCACATCCGCACCGAGGGTCAGGGCAACCGGCTCCAGAGCGTGGTGGCCTTCGTGGAATCGCTGGGCGGCGTCACCTTCGCCTACTGCCCCTACCCCGGTCTCGAGGAACCGCTGACCTGCCAGTTCGAAGGCCGCAATGGCGTTGACCGCCTGCGCAGCGGCCAGGCGCTGGACCTGCACCTGCCGGCCGAGGCGCTCTATCTGTTCGACGCCGACGGCCGCGCCATGCGCCGCCTGGCCGCGCCGGAGCTGTCGGCATGAAGTTGGGCGCACTGTGGGCCGCAGCCATGCTGGCCGCGGCGCCGGCGCTCGCCGAAACGCCGCGCTTGCTGGTCTGGATCAATGGCGACAAGGCCTACAACGGCCTGCAGCAGGTCGGCAATGCGTTCGAGAAGGTCTCGGGCGTCAAGGTCGTCGTCGAGCATCCGGTGGACCCGACGGACAAGTTCCAGCAGGCGGCCGGCGCCGGCAAGGGGCCCGACATCTTCTGCTGGCCGCATGACCGCGTCGGCGAATGGGCCAAGGCCGGTCTGCTGACGCCGCTGCGCCCGTCGGCCCGGCTGAAGGCTGAGGTCGAGGATCAGGCCTGGGCCGCGATGAGCTATCGCGGGCGCATCTGGGGCTATCCACTGGCCATCGAGACGACCGGCCTCATCTACAACAAGGCGCTGGTGAGGCGGCCGCCCGAGAACTGGGACGAGGTCGTGGCGCTGGACAAGCAGCTGCAGGCGCAGGGCAAGCGTGCCATCCTCTGGCATTACAACAAGAGCTTCTTCACCTGGCCGCTGCTGGCCGGCGCTGGCGGCACCATCTTCGGCCGCGACGCGCAGGGCGACTTCGACGCACGCCAGGTGCACGTCAACGCGCCTGGGGCGCTGCGCGCCGCGCAGGTGCTGGAGGGCCTGATCCGCAACGGCCAGATGCCCAAGGGCGCCAACTACGCCGAGATGGAGTCCGCCTTCGCCCGAGGCGAGGTGGCCATGATGATCTCCGGCCCCTGGGCCTGGGACAACGCGCGCAAGGCCAAGGTTGACTTCGGCGTCGCCCCCATTCCCGCCGTCATCCCCGGCCAGCCAAGCAAGAGCTTCGTCGGCGTGCTGGGCTGCATGATCGCGGCGCCATCGAAGAACAAGGACCTCGCCAAGGAGTTCATTGAGAACCACCTGATGCGGCCCGAGGCACTGAAGGTGCTGGACGCCGATGTCTCGCTGGGCGTGCCGGCCAACAAGGCCTTCTACGCCGAGCTGTCGGTCAACCCGCTGATCGAGGCGAGCATGACCAACGCCCGCAACGGCGCCCCCATCCCCAACATCCCCGAGGTGGGCCGCTTCTGGACCGCGATGGACGCGGCGCTGGAGGCCATCACCAACGGGCTGCAATCCCCCAAGGACGCGCTGGATGGCGCCGCCGCACGGATGCTGCTGAACAAATGAACGCCCTGTCCTCCGCCCTGGGCCGGGGCAGCTACACGACGCTGCCGCCCTCGCTGACCGAGAAGCTGGCGACCTGGCTGCGCTGGCCCGCCACCGCCGCCGCGATCCTGGCGACGCTCTACCTCGTCTTCGCCATCTACACCACCGGCCAGGCCGCCTGGGCCGCGGGCGTGCTGGTGCTGTTCACGGCCGGCTTCTACGTCTACCTCAGTCGCGCTGGCATGGCCTGGCGCTACCTCTTCCCCGGCGTGGCCGGCATGCTGGTGTTTATCGCCTTCCCGCTGGCCTACACGGCGCAGATCGGCTTCACCAACTACTCCAGCGCCCATCTGCTCAGCGAGAGCCGCGTGCGCGACTACCTGCTGGAGCAGCACGACGCCGTGGAGGCGCAGGTGCTGGGCTACGGCTTGCATGCCAGCGGTGCCGGATACCGCCTTGCGCTGCATGCCGAAGGCGAGGCCGCGCCGCGCTGGGTGTCGCCGCCGCTGGCGCTGCGCGCCGGCCGGGAGCTGCGCGTGGACCTCGCTGCCGCGAACGCCGGCAACTCGCCCGCCGATGCTTCCCTGCCCCTGGTCGAGCTGGTGAAGCACCGCGAAGCGCTGGCACGGCTGGTCCTCGTGCTGCCCGACAAGACCGAGCTGCACTACCTGGGCCTGCGCGAGTTCGGCCCCGTCAGGCCGCAGTGGACGGCGAATGCGGACAACAGCCTGACGCGCACGGCCGATGGCGCCGTGTTCAAGCCCAACCGCGACACCGGATTCTTCGAACGCACCCCCAATGCCCCCGAGGGGGGCAAGGCGCTCGGAAGCGGCCCGTCTCGCGTCGAGACGGGCGGCGGCGAGACGCTGCAGCCCGGCTTCAAGGCCTTCATCGGTACGGCCAACTACGCCCGCATGCTTTTCGATGCCGAGTTCCGCGGCCCCTTCCTGTCCATCTTCGCGTGGACGGTGCTGTTCTCGGCCCTGACGGTGCTGTTCGCCACCGCCATCGGCATGCTGTTCGCGGTGATGCTGAACTGGGAGGGCATGCGCTTTCGCACCACCTACCGCACGCTGCTGTTCCTGCCCTATGCAGTGCCGGGCTTCATCTCCATCCTGGTCTTCAAAGGCCTGTTCAACCAGAACTTCGGCGAGATCAACGCCATCCTGGACGCGCTCATCGGCGTCAAGCCCGCCTGGTTCGCCGACCCGCTGCTGGCCAAGACCATGCTGGTCATCGTCAACGTCTGGCTGGGCTACCCCTACATCATGATTCTGTGCTCGGGACTGCTGAAAGCCATCCCCCAGGACTTGTACGAGGCCTCGGCGCTGGCCGGCGCCGGCCCCGCGACCAACTTCTTCAAGATCACGGCGCCGCTCATCATCAAGCCGCTGGCGCCGCTGTTGGTGAGCGCGTTCGCGTTCAACTTCAACAACTTCGTGCTGATCGCGCTGCTGACCGACGGTCGGCCGGACTTCCTGTCCACCAAGCTGCCCGCAGGCCAGACCGACATCCTCGTCAGCTACACCTACCGTATCGCGTTCCGCGACTCGGGATCGGACTTCGGCCTGGCCGCGGCGATCTCGACGCTGATCTTCTTCCTCGTCGCGGCGCTGTCGCTGGTCAACCTGCGGCTGTCTGCAAGGGCTCAAAAATAATGGCAATCGTCCTCGGCAAACAGGCCCGCTGGCGCACGCTCGCCGCACATGCGGTGATGTGGGTCTTCATCGCCATCACGCTGTTCCCGCTGCTGGCCGTCGTGTCCATCTCGCTGCGCCCCGGCAACTTCGCCACCGGCAGCCTGATCCCGGCCGAGATCAGCCTGGAGCATTGGAAGCTGGCCCTGGGCATCCCGTACCAGGCCGCCGACGGCAGCCTGGTGCAGCCGCCCTTCCCGGTGCTGAGCTGGCTGTGGAACTCCGTCAAGATCGCCACCACCTCGGCCCTCCTCATCGTCGCCATCTCGACGACGGCGGCCTACGCGTTCGCACGCCTCAAGTTCCGCTTCAGCAAGCCCGTGCTGAACGGCATGCTGCTGCTGCAGATGTTCCCGCCGGTGCTGGCGCTGGTGGCCATCTACGCCATCTTCGAGACCATAGGCAGCTATGTGCCGGCGCTGGGCATAGAGACGCACGCGGGCCTGGTGCTGGCGTACCTCGGTGGCATCGCCACCCATGTTTGGACCATCAAGGGCTATTTCGAGACGATCCCGGTGGAGATCGAGGAGAACGCCAAGGTCGACGGCGCAACACATTGGCAGGCCTTCTCGCGCGTGCTGCTTCCCATGGCCCTGCCCATCCTGATGGTGGTCTTTGTCCTGGCCTTCATCGGCACCATCATCGAGTACCCGGTAGCCAGCATCCTGCTGCGCGAGGAAGCCCACCTGACGCTGGCCGTGGGCTCCAAGTATTTTCTGCACGACCAGCGTTTCCTGTGGGGCGACTTCGCCGCCGCGGCCGTGCTGTCCGGCCTGCCCATCACGGCGGTCTTCCTGCTTGCCCAGCGCTGGATCGTCTCCGGCCTGACGGCGGGCGGCGTCAAAGCTTGAGGTCCCCATGCTCCGTTCCCTTGCGCTGTGCGCAGCGCTGCTGTCCTTCGCCACCATGAGCCGGGCCGCCGACTGCAGCCGGCCCGCGCTGGGCGACACCACGCTCTACCTACGTGGCGGCCTGAACGGCTGGGTCGCCCAGGACGAGCAGGCCTTCGAGTACCGTTGCGACGCCTACTACCTGAACGTCAACGCCCAGGGGCCGCAGGAGTTCAAGCTGTCCGACGAGGCCTGGACCGCAGAGCTCACCGTCGGCCTGGACGCCCAGGGCCGGCTCGCACGCGGCTCCGGGGTGGCGGGCAACATCAGCCGCAGCTTCGCCGGCGAACACACGCTGCGGCTGAGCTTCGACGCCGCCGGCGCGCCGCGGCTGGACGTCGGCCCCAAGACCTTCAAGCCCACCCTGCCCGATCCCATCACCGACCGCGCCGCGTTGGCGACGCGCTTCGACTCGCGCAGCACGGCCTTCAAGACGCCCTTCGGCGCACAGCCCAAGGGCGGCGAGATCCGGTTCAGCCTCGGCAGCGACGTGCCCGGCCTCAAGCGTGCCACGCTCGTCATCGAGCGGCGCCGCATGACGGGCAACCAGGAACAACTGGCCTATGAGCCCATCGCCCGCGTCGCGATGAAACCCGCCCCGCGCGGCCGAGGCACGACATTCTCGGCCCGCTACCGCTTCGACGAGATCGGCGTCTTCGGCTACTGGTTCGAGATCGAGACGGCCGAGGGCCGCTACGCGCTGCAGAACAACCAGGACACGGTCTACTGGACCCGCGAGAAGGGTTCGATGGGCGCGTCCAGCATCGAGCGCCTGCCCGCCAACCCGAGCCGCGTGCGCCGCTACCGGCAGACAGTCTACGCGCCCGATTTCCAGGTGCCGTCCTGGGCCAGGGACATCGTCTACTACTACATCTTCCCCGAGCGCTTCCGCAACGGCGACAAGAGCAACGACCCGCGCCCGGGCGGTGGTCGGCCGCAGGACCGCTACCAGGACCGCGACGTGGAGCGCCATGCGACCTGGAACGAGAGGCCCTTCAAGCCCGGCAGCGGCGACGGGTCGGACACGCTCCACAACAACGACTTCTTCGGCGGGGACCTCGCCGGCATCATCGAGAAGCTGGACTACATCAAGGCGCTGGGCGCCAACGCCATCTACCTGACGCCGGTGTTCCGCGCGCCCAGCAACCACAAGTACGACGCGGCCGACTACAAGAACATCGACCCCGCCTTCGGCAGCAACGACGACTTCGTGCGCCTGTGTGCCGAGGCGGCCAGGCGCGGCATCCGCGTCATCCCGGACACATCGCTGAACCATGTCGGCGCGGACTCGCCGTACTTCAACCGCTACGGCAACTTTCCCAAGGGCGGTGCTTTCGACAACGGCAAGATCAACCCGGCGTCACCGTACGCGGGCTGGTTCAAGTTCAAGCCCGAGGAAGCCAATCCCGACAAGCAGTACCAGGGCTGGGTGGGCGTGGTCGACCTGCCGGAAATCGACAAGAGCAGCCCCTCCTTCCGCGCCTACGCGTACCGCGACAAGGATTCCGTGACCCAGCTCTGGCTGGGTCGCGGCGCGGCCGGCTGGCGCATGGACGTGGCGCCCTGGGTGCCCGACGACTTCTGGCGCGAATGGCGCCAGGCGGTGAAGGCCAGCAAGCCCGACGCGCTGACAGTGGCCGAGACATGGTTCGATGCGAGCAAGTTCCTGCTCGGCGATATGTTCGACTCGACGATGAACTACATCTTCCGCAACGCGGTGCTTGACTACGCCGCCGGCAAGCCCGCCACGCAGACCTACGCCAACCTCGAACTGGTCCGCGAGGCCTATCCTCCCCAGGCCCTCTTTGCCCTGATGAACCTGCTGTCCACCCATGACCAGGCCCGCGCGCTGCACCATTTCGGTTACCGCGACGACGGCGATGAACAAGCCCTGAACCTTGCCAAGCAGCGCCTGCGCCTGGCCGTCTTCTTCCAGATGACCTACCCCGGCTCACCCACCATCTACTACGGCGACGAGGTGGGCCTGGGCGGCGGCGACGACCCGTACAACCGTGCGCCCTACCCTTGGGCCGACGAGGACGGCCAGCCTGACGAGGCGCTGCTGGCCGACTTCAAGCGCCTGACGCGGCTGCGCCACGAACTGCCCGTGCTGCGCCACGGTCGTCTGGGCGCGCCGCTGCACATCGACGACCACGTCGTGGTACTTGCACGCCGGGACGGCGGCAGCTGGGCCATCACGGCCACCAACAACAGCACCGAGGCCAGGACGGTCAGGCTGAAGCTGCCCTTCCCGGCCGACCGGCTCCGCGACGCCCTGGGCGGCGACCTCGTGGCCGTGAGAAACGGCGGGATAGAACTCACGGTGCCGCCCCTGTTCGGCCGGGTACTGCTGCCGCATTGAATCGTTGCGGGCCGGCCGCGCCCGCTGCGGATTGACGACAGCCATCACCCCGTTTTCCATGCGCTGGCGCATGATGCGGGGTCATGCCATCGCTGCCGCCATCGAACCCGGGGCGCCGCTCCTTGCTGGGCCTGCCGCTGCTGCTCGCCGGCCGCGCCCTGCACGCCCAGGCCGGCGAGTCCGTGCGCCTGCCGCGCCACATCGGCCTGTCCGACCCGCAGCTGAACTATGTGCGTCGCATCGTCGAGCTGGCGCTGGGCCATGCCGGCCGCCGGTTGGGCATACGCCACGTCGAGCTCGACATGACGCAGAGCCGCACCTTGACGGAGCTGGCCACGAGCCGCAGCCCCATCGACCTGATGTGGACCATGACCGACAGCCAGCGCGAGAACAGCGGCCTGCTGCCGGTGCGCATCCCCATCGACCGCGGGCTGCTGGGCTGGCGGCTGCTGCTGGTGCGTCGTAGCGAACTGGCCAGGTGGGAGCGCGTGGGCAGCCTGGGCGAGCTGCGTCAGCGCCTGGCCGGCCAGGGCCACGACTGGCCCGACACCACCATCCTGCGCGCCAACGGCCTGCAGGTGGGCACCAACAGCGTCTACGAGGCGTTGTTCCGCATGCTGGCGGCCGGACGCATCGACTACTTCCCACGCTCCATCCTGGAGATCGACGCCGAGCTGGCCGACGGCCGTCACCCCGAGTTGGCCATCGCGCCCGGGCTGATGCTGCATTACCCGGCTGCGGCCTATCTCTTTGTCACCCCCGGCCGGCCCGAACTGGCGGCGCTGCTGAAGACCGGGCTGGAGGCCGCCGTCGCGGACGGCAGCTTCCAGCGCCTGCATCGCGAGTTCTATGGTGCGCTCGTCAGGGCGCACCCGGTCTCGCCCGCGCGCGTGCTGCACCTGAGCAACCCGCTGCTGCCGCCGCAGACGCCGCTGCACCGCCGTGAGCTGTGGCTGCAGCCCGGCGAAGCCGCTTAGGGCCTGTTCACGCCAGCCACCAGCCCCAGGGCCCGAGCCTGCGCCCCTGCCAGGTCTGCTTGGCCGCCGAGAGGTTCACGGCGACGCGCACGACGTCCGAGCCCTGGCGGCGCTCGAAGGCGACGACATCGGCCGGGGCGTCCAGCAGCCTGACCGGCGCGCCGTACTGGCCCGCCGCTAGCGCCGGGTGCCCATGCTTGAGCGCGGCCAGACCGGCGTAGAAGTCGCTCAGCTCGTAACCCTGCCAGTCGATGGCGTCCTTCTCGAAGAAGGCCAGCCGCTTCGCCAGCCGCGATTCCTGGCCGTTGTAGATCAGCGGCATGCCGGGCAGCGTGAACGCGAGCACCGCGAGAGCCTGGTGGGCGTCACCGTACAGCTCCGCATCGCTGCCATGCCAGGAGTTGAAGTCGTGGTTGCTCGTGAAGCGCATGCGGTAGGCATGCGCGGGGTAGCCCGCCGACTGCCCCGCCAGCCAGGCCTTCAGCAGAGGCGCGCCGGCCTCGCCCCTGCCGACCTTCTTGAACACCTGGTCAGCCAGGTCCCAGCCGTAGGTCATGTCGAAGGCGCCGCTGGTGTGCAGGTCGACGGCATCGGACTCGGCGAGCATGAACAGGGGCTTGACGGCCTCCAGCGCGCGGCGGGCGCGCACCCAGAAATCGGTCGGCACCATGCTGGCCACGTCGCAGCGGAAGCCGTCGAAGCCCGCCTCGCGCACCCAGAAGGCCATCGCATCGATCATCGCTGCACGCAGGCCCTCGCTGCGGTAGTCCAGGGCGACGACGTCTTCCCAATGCTCCTCGCCAGGCTGGCCTTCGTTGAAGGTGACGGCGTAGACCTCGCCCCTGGCATTGAGCTTGTACCGATCCTTGTGGGTCGTGGCCCAGGGATGGTCCCAGGCGGTATGGTTGGCCACCCAGTCGAGGATGACCTTGAAGCCCTGCCCGTGCGCCGCGGCGACGAATGCCTTGGCATCGGCCAGCGTGCCGAACTCGGGATTGACGGCCGTGTAGTCGCGGATCGAGTAGTAGCTGCCAAGCCCGCCCTTGCGGTTGAGCCGGCCTATGGGCTGTATGGGCATCAACCACAGGATGTCCACGCCCAGCGCCTTCAGTCGCGGCAGCTGCGCCTGCACGGCGCGCAGCGTGCCCTCGGCAGAGAACTGGCGCACGTTGACCTGGTAGATGACGGCCTGGCGGGACCAGGGCGGGTGGTGCATGTCGGCGGGGACGCTCATGGCGGGCAGTGCAAGCAGGCCGGCAGCGCCCAGCAAGGTGCGGCGCGGCAGCGCAGGGCCGGTCGGCAGGTTCATGGCGGGCTCACATGGGCCGGGCGGCACAGTGCTGGGCGATGTACTGGGCATGGTCGGGCATCACGTCCACGCACTTGGCGATCACCGTGCGGATGCTCTCCAGGTAATCGAAGGTGGCCTGCTCGCTTTGCAGCTCGGCCAGCGGATGGTGGCGCTGCGGTCGCAGGTTCTGCCCCTCCATGACCTGCAGCCATCCCACCTCCGAGAACAACTCGTTGTCCACGCGCACGATGCGGCCATGGCTGCGGAAGAGGTCCATCTTGTCCTGCAGCGTTTGCGGAATGCCCATGTGCGCGCAGTCGCGCCAGAACTCGGAGTCGTCGCGCTGGTTCAAGTGGTAGTGCAGGATGACGAAGTCGCGGATGCGTTCGTAGTGGAAGCGGCTGTCGCGGTTGAACTGCGCGATGTCCGCCTCGTTGAAGCCGCGGTCCGGGAAGAAATCGATCAGTTGCTGGATGGCCGACTGGATCAGGTGGATGGAGGTGGACTCCAGCGGCTCCAGGAAGCCGCTCGCCAGACCGATCGCGATGACGTTGCGGTTCCAGGCCAGGCGGCGCATGCCCGTCCTGAAGCGGATCGGGCGCGGGTCGGCCAGCGGCTTGCCGTCCAGGTGGGACAGCAACGTGGCCGCTGCCTCGTCGTCGCTGATGTGGCGGCTGCAGTAGACATGGCCGTTGCCGATGCGGTGCTGCAGCGGGATGCGCCATTGCCAGCCGGCACGGTGCGCGGTGGCGCGCGTGTAGGGCGTCAGCACGGGAGCTGATTCGCAGGGCACGGCCAGCGCGCGGTCGCAGGGCAGCCACTGGCTCCAGTCCTCGAAGCCGGTTTGCAGCGTCTGCTCGATCAGCAGCCCGCGAAAGCCCGAGCAGTCGATGAAGAGGTCGCCCTCGACGCGTTCGCCGCTTTCCAGCACGACGGCATCGACATGCCCCGCATGCCGCCCCTCGGCGCGCTGCGTGGCATGCGTGATCTTGCCCTCGGTGCGGCGCACGCCGCGCGCCTCGCCGAGGCGGCGCAGGTATTTCGCGTACAGGCTGGCATCGAAGTGATAGGCATGGGCGATATCCTGCAGCGGCGAGTTCTCGATGTCCGTGCGCGCCGGCATGAACTTGTTGGCCCGGCTGGCCATGCGCGTGATCGAGTACTGCTCCAGCGGATGGCCCTGCCCCGTCGCCTGCAGACGATGCCAGTACTGGTCGAAGCCGACGGGCCAGAGGTCGCGCCCCAGGCGGCCGAAACCATGCATGTAGCGGTCGCCCATGCGGCCCCAGTTGACGAACTCGATGCCGAGCTTGAAGGTGCCGCAGGTCGCGCTCAGGAACTCGTTCTCGTCCAGTTCGATGAGCCGGTTGAAGCGCTGGATCATCGGGATCGTGGCCTCGCCGACGCCGACGATGCCGATCTCGTCGGACTCGACGACACGGATGCCGTAGCGGCCCTTGAGCACCGTGGCGAGCGCCACGGCGGTCATCCAGCCGGCGGTGCCGCCACCGACGATGACGATGTTCTGGAGAGGAGAGGCTTGCACAGGCGCGTCCGGACGGTCGGCGGGTTGAGGAACATGCGAACGGCGGCAGCGCCCGGGACGCTCCCGCCGTTCTGGCGGGCGATTATTGCCAGTTGTAGACGGGCGTGTCGGCCGTGCCGGTGGAGCTCGACGGCGACGTGAACACCCGGTTGCTGCCGCCCTCCCAGACCACGTTGCCGCTGCCGTCCTTCTTGATGAACTTGAATTCGAACTGGGTGCCCTTGGGCACACTGACCGGCAGGAACCACTGCGGGTAGTTCGGGTTCATCATCACCTCGGACGCCTTGGCGGGATCCCAGGCGCCCAGCTCCGGCAGGCTGCCGACGACGTAGACGTTCTGGCCCACGGTGGTCGCCGCGTTGACCTTGAAGATGACCTGGACCTGGTCGCCAGACAACACCTCGTAGCGGAAGGTGTTGCTCGTGGATGCGCCCTTCTGCACGGTGATGTCCAGCACGCCGGGCACGGCGGCGACCGGCACGATGGTCTCGATCAGGGTGTCGCTGGCCGATACGACGGTGGCCGTTGCGGTGCCGAACTTGACCGTGGGCGTGCCGCCCAGGCCGGTGCCGTAGATGTAGACGGTGTTCCCGGCGCGACCGGAGGTCGAGACGGTGTTGCCGATGCGCGGGATGGTGGTACCCAGCGAGGGGTTGCTGGACCAGACGCTGACCGCGCCGCCAGAGAGGACGAAGCTGGCGATCTGGCCGCCGCTGACCGTGGCCGTGAAGCCCGACAGCGTGCCGGTCAGCGCGTCCGTGTAGCTGCCGCCCGGCAGCGTGGTGGACAACACCGGCACCGTGTAGCTGGTACTGGGGTGGCGGTTGACCGCGACGACGACCTCCTTGTCGTAGAACTTGCGCGAGAAGACCAGCACGTCGTTGTTCGAGTACAGGATGGTGGTCTCGCCATAGGCCAGCGCGTCGTTGGCGGCGCGCAGCGCGGCCAGCTTCTTGATCGTCACGTAGGCCGTCGTCGTCTGGCTGAAGGCCGGTGCCGCCACCTGCATGAAGCCGCGGCCCGCGATGTCGCTGGCGTTGGCCGAAGACATGTACTGCTCGGTGCCGTAGTAGATGTTGGGCGTGCCGCGCGCCGTCATCAGCGTCGCGATGGCGGCGTGGAAGGGCTTGTCGTTGGGCTGGATGTAGCGAAAGCGCGTGACGTCGTGGTTGTCCAGGAAGGTGACGGCCTGGTTCTTGTAGATGTAGTCGTTCGCCGTCTGCAGCAGCATGTTCCCGAACTGGGTCATGGTCTCGCTGAAGTTGCCGAAGGCGTTGGTGCTGGCGCGGTAGTACTCGAAGTCGAGGTTGTTCACGCCTGTGCGGTCCGGGAAGGTGCGGTACTCGTCGTACTTCGGATCGGGCCGACCGATGAAGAATTCGCCGAAATGCGCGACCGGCCCGCCGGCGGCCGAGTCGATGGCGTCCTTCAGGCCCTTCACGAACGCCGGGTTCATGTGCAGCGTCGCGTCGTGGCGGAAGCCGTCCACGCCCAGCGCCTTCCAGAAGGCCGCGGCCTTCTCCAGGTGGGCGACGACGTTGGCGTTCTCCTGCGAGAAATCGGCCAGCGAGCCAAGCTCCTTGTGGCGGAAGCCGAAGCGGCTGCTGTCGCTGCCGCGGTCGCCCAGCCCGTGGAACCAGCCGTTGACGTCGTTGTTCGGGTCGGCCAGCAGCCGCTCGGACACCAGAGAACCGGGGCAGTTGGTGGGCTCGCCGGCGGCGTCGAAGCAGTAGTTGCCGCCGGCGTCCTTGTCCGGCTCGTAGAGCTTGCCGTCCTCGGCGACGAAGCCGTTGGTCGGGTTCTTCCATCGGCTGGTGTGGTTGGTGACGAAGTCGATCACCAGCTTCATGTCCTGGGCGTGCAGCGCGTCGCGCAGCGCCTTGAACTTGGCCAGGCCGCCAAAGTGCTTGTTGGTCGCGAAGTAGTTGCGAACGTGGTAGCCGTGGAAGCTGGTCCAGCGATCGATGCTGCCGCCGGCCTGGTAGTCGAGGATGGCGGTGTCGCGATTGGCATAGGGTGCGGAGATCCAGACCGCCGTGACGCCCATGTTCTTCAGATAGGGGATCTTGTTGATGATGCCCTGCCAGTCGCCGCCCTGGTAGAGCTTCAGATCGGTGCCGGTGCCGTCGTACAGCGTCGGGTCGAAGCCGCTGGGCACGTTGTTGGACGTGTCGCCATCGGAGAAGCGGTCCGTGATGATCTGGTAGACCACGTCCTTGGGCGTCACGGGCCCTAGTGCGCCGCTGGCGGTGACCGCGCCGGCCGGCCCGGCCAGCGCGAAGGCGATGCAGGCGCCCAGTGCCAGCCTGCGGCCCAGGGACGACTTGACTCTCATATCCATGGCCAACTCCTATCCGTTCGATTGACGAGGGGAAGGCTGCGCGGCCCCACCCGCGCAGCGGTCGAGAAAGCAGTGGGAGAGCGTCCGGCCGCCATCACGGCGGCCGGACGCATGGGAGGTCAGAGCTTGTAGCTCAGGCCCAGCAAGTAGGACTTGCCGAACTTCTTGCGGTCGGTGGTCTGTCCGTTGACAGCGTCGTAGTACGAGAACCACGGGTTGGTCAGGTTGCTGCCCTGGGCCAGGATGGACAGGCCCTTGAACATGCCGCTGCCGAACTCATAGGAGGTCTGGAAGTCGACGCCGGTCGAGCCCTTGATGTAGACCAGCTGGTTGCGGTCCTGGTAATCGTTGATGGAACCCAGGAAGTCCGAGCGCTTGCGCGCGGCGACGGCAATCTGGAAGCCGTTCATTTCATAGTAGGCGCGCAGGTTGGTGACCTGCTTGGACAGGCCCGGCAGCGGGATCGTGGCGGTCTTGACGTTCTGCGTCGAGAAACCCGAGGCCGGCAGCGCGACGGAGCTGGAGGTGTTGGAGTAGTTGACCATGACGCCGAAGCCGTTCAGCCAGTTCGCGGCCAGCGACAGCGGCACGTTCAGCGCCAGCTCCATGCCACGGATCGAGCCACCCGAGCCGTTGACCGGCTGCGTGAACACGCCCACCGTGCTGCCGCTCGGCGGCAGCGACGTGCTCGGCGTCACATAGGCCTTGAAATCGAACGGTTGCCCGACGTTCAGGATGTAGGTGCTCAGCTGCTTGTAGAAGCCCGCGACGCTGACGTAGCCCTTGTTGCCGAAGTACTTCTCGTACGACAGGTCGAAGGCGTTCGCGCGGAACGGCTCCAGCCTCGGGTTGCCGCCGGTGCCGTTCAGGCGTTGCGGGCTGATGTCGGTCTTCAGCGACATCTCCACGGAGGTCTTCATGTCCTCCATGTTGGGCCGGGCCATCACACGGCCCAGGCCCAGGCGCAACACGCTGTCGCCGGTCAGCTGGGTCAGCAGGTTCAGGTTGGGGAGGAAGTCGTTGAAGCTGTGGCTGTCACCCATCGGGATGTAGGTGCAGCTCTTGGTCGCGTCATTGCAGGTGGCGTTGTCGACGCGGAAGCCGGAGCTGTGCTGCTGCGTATGCTGCATCTGCAGGCCGATGTTGCCGCGCACGTCCATTCCGCCAATCTGGGCTTCGATGTCGCCCTTGACGTAGGCGGTCGTGACCTTCTCCCTCACGCCCCAGCTCTTGCTGGCGATGTCCAGCACGGTCCAGGGAATCAGGTCGTAGACGGTACCCAGCGACCCGGCCGGGTTCCAGTTCAGCGTCGGGATGCCGGTGAGGCCGCCCACACCCACCGAGGCGTTCGGGATCTCGGCGTACGCGAGGCGGTCCTTGATCGTCCCGTTGGCGTTGAGGGCCCCCTTCACGGCCAGCGCGCCTTCGACGGCGACACGGTCCTTGGTGCGGTTGGTGAAGTTGCCACCGAACTCCACCGCCGCAACCGGCCCCCAGGAAACCTCGGTCTTGCCCGACAGGCGCAGCGCCTTGATCTTGTCCTTGGTGGTCGGATTGGCGTAGTAGCCGTCCTGCACGCCGTTGGCGCCGGCCCAGCCTGCACGTCGGTCAGCTTGATCAGCTTGGGATCGGCGTAGTTCAGGCCGCTGGTGTACTTCACGTCGGCCAGGTTGCTGCCGTCGAAGCCGGAGAAGCTGATGGTGTCGGCGTTGTTCAGCGTGTTGCCCGGCAGACCCGCCGTGGTCTCGTAGCGCACCGAGTGCTTGTCGACCGCGGAGTAGGACAAGTCACCCTTCAGCGTCCAGCCACCCGTCTTCAGCTTGTTGGCCCAGCCGATGGACTTCAGCGTGTCCGTGTAGTCCTCGTTGTGGTTGCGGATCACTCCCTTCCAGTTCGTGAAGGTGCCGGAGGTGGCGATGCCGTTGGAGACCGTCGCGTTGATCAGCGCGCCGCCGACGTCGTTCGCCCCCGCGGACAGGCCGCCGATGGGGCCTTCCAGGCCGCGCTTCTTGACCGAGAAGTTGCCCTTGGAATAGAAGATGTCGGCCGTCGACTCGAACTCCGCGTTCGGGCGGAACTGCAGCACGGCCATCGCGCCGGTGCGGTCGAAGTCGGTGCTCTCGATGTCGGTGGTGAAGCCGCCGGGCGTCTTCACGGTGCCGCCGTTGTAGGGCACGTCCGCAACCCAGCCACCCCAGGTGTTGAAGTTCGGGCGCCCGCCGCCGTTGGACTTGTGCTTGGTCAGGCCCAGCGCCACACCGAACGTGCGGTCTGCGAACTGGTCGATGTAGGACACCGAGGCGCGATCACCGCTGCCGGTGGTGAAGCCAGGCTGGTTCTCGGCCTTGGTGTTGTGCTCCTTGCGGTAGGTGACGGCCGCGCCGCGCTTGGCGAAGTTCAGCGGCCGCACCATCTGCAGATCTATCGTCGATGACAGTCCCTGGCCGACCAGCGACGCGTCGGGCGTCTTGTAGATGACGATGCCGCCCAGCAGTTCGGCCGGGTACTGGTCGAACTCGACGCCGCGGCCCGTGCCTGTAGACGCCTGTTCGCGGCCGTTGAGCAGGCCGCCATTGAAGTCCGGCGACATGCCGCGCACGCTGACCTGCTGCGCGCGACCGGTGACAGGGCTGAGCTGGATCGCAACGCCGGGCAGGCGCGAGACCGATTCGGCGACGCTCGCGTCGGGCAGCTTGCCGATGTCCTCGGCCGAGATGGCCTCGACGATGGAGTCGCTGTTCTTCTTCACCGAGATCGCGTCCTCGATGCCCTTGCGGATGCCGGTGACGGTCACCGTCTCGAGTTGCTTGGGCTGCTGGGCCTGTGCGGACGCGCCCGCGGCGGCGATCAACAGCGTGCAGCCTATGGCCACCGGGCTGATGCGGAAGGACATGGCAGCCGGCATGCTGCGCCCGTCGTTGCTCTTGGTCATGAATGTCTCCTCTGTTTCGTGGAAAGCGACGTAGCCCTTGTCGCGGCGCTGGCTGCGGCACGCATCCCCCGGGCGAGAACCCAACGTCTCGAGCATGTTTGTATCAAAACTAGATTTTTGTCCGCACCTACGTAAACCCTAGAAGTTGCACGAAAGCGACCTGATTTCCTCGCAATACCAAGGGAAAACCAGCACACAAATGCGACACAAGTCCCTGCCCACTTGATCCATGGTCGCAAGGAAATGGCAAATCTGTAGCTCAACTACATGTCGTCGGATTGAGTTGAGTACGCCCATGAGAAGCGTGCGAATCAACGCCGCGACAGGCGCGGCAAGGCGGCGCCGACCATGCGGCGCGACGGTGCCGCCGTTCTGGTGAAGAAGTCAGGACGGGCGCCGGGGGGCGGGCAAGGCCGCGCGGCGCGGCCCGGGCATCAGGCCTCGGCTTGTTCCAGCGCTAGCGCGGCGCCAGACAGTGCGGCCAGCGTGTCCGTGATGAGGACCGTGGGGATGCCCGCCAGGAAGGACTGGAAGCGCCCCTTGGCTTCGAAGCGATGGCGGAACTCCGACCGGAAGAAGCGCTCGCCAAGGCGCGGCACGATGCCGCCGCCGATGAAGACGCCGCCACGCGAACCCAGCGTCAACGCGACGTTGCCGGCAAAGCCACCCAGCATGGCGCAGAAGGTATCCAGCGCACGAGCACAGGTCGGCGACTCGCCTGCCAGGCCCAGGGCCACGATCTGCTCGGTAGACAGGACGCCGACATCCTCACCCTCGCCCAACACCGTGGCCACGGCGCGGCACAACACCGGCAGACCTATGCCGGACAGGAAGCGCTCGGCCGACACATGCACGAAATCGCGGCGCGCCTGGTTCAGCACGGCAGCCTCGAAGTCATCGGCCGGCGCCAGCGTCGCATGCCCACCCTCCCCCGGCAGCGCCAGCCAGCAGCCGGGCGCCCGAACAACGCCACCCACGCCCAAGCCGGTGCCCGGGCCGATGACAGCCAAGACGGTGCCCACCGCCACCTCGCCGGCAGCCGGCGGCGGAGCGCCCCAGGCGCGCAGTTGGTCCGGGCGCAGCCGCGGCAGAGACAACGCCTGGGCCTCAAAGTCGTTCAGGCAGAGCAGCGTCTGCAGCCCCAACTCCTCCTGCGTGCCGGCACGCGAGAAGCTCCACGCACCATTGGTCAGGTCGATGCGGTCGCCGTCCAGCGCAGTCGCGAGCGCAAAGGCCGCGCTGCGCGGCCTGGGGCTGCCCGGCGCCTGGCCGTCCAGATAGGCCCGCGCAGCGGCGGCGGGGCCGGCATGCCCGGCCACGGGCAGCACGCGCACATCCTCCACCGGGGCACCAGGGCCGGCCACGGTCCCGAAGCGAGCATTGGTGCCGCCGACATCGGCCACTAGCCAGGGAAAGGCGGCGCTCATGCCCAAGCTCCCGATACTACGGCGATGGGGTGGAATTGCAGGGTTCGGGCTTGGACGGGCACGGATCGAGAAGGCGTGGTTTCGGGCTCGCCGGACGGTAGCAAAACTACACACCTTCGACAATACAGAGCCGCCCTGAGCGGGCGCCAATCAACTGCAAATCGCTTCTGCGACTCGACCGAGGCTCGCGCCACGGGGAAAATCGCCCCTTCGCAAGCTGTAGTGGAGCTACAGCGGCGACCGCAATCCAGGCCGCCGCCGGTACTGCCCGCCTGCTGAATAATCCGCCGCTCGACTTCTCCAGTCTCCCTGGCCGCTTCCATGCCCCGTTTCGACAGCCCCCGCCTGCTTGCCGACATCGGCGGCACCTATGCCCGCTTCGCACTGGAGGTCGGGCCCGGCGAGTTCACGCAGATGGCCTCGCTGCGCTGTGCCGAGCACACCGATTTTCACGCCGCCGTGCGCGCCTACCTGGCGGGCCTGAGCCGGCGCGACGGCGGTGCACCTCAGATCGCTCATGCGGCCATCGCGATCGCAAACCCGGTCGAGGGCGACCAGGTGCGCATGACCAACTACCACTGGCAGTTCTCCATCGACGAGATGCGCCAGCGCCTGGGACTGGACACGCTGGTCGTCGTCAACGACTTCACGGCGCTGGCCATGGCCCTGCCGCGGCTGGCCGACGTGGACGTGCGCCAGGTCGGCGGTGGCCAGGCGCGCCGACCCAGCGTCATCGGCCTGCTGGGCGCCGGGACGGGCCTGGGCGTGTCTGGCCTGATCCCGGCTGGCGAAGGCTGGATCGCACTGGGCACCGAGGGCGGCCATGTCAACTTCGGCCCGCGCGACGAGCGCGAGATGGACATCCTGCGCTTTGCCTGGCAGACGCTGGACCACGTCTCCTACGAACGCTTGATCTCCGGCCCCGGCCTTGAGCTCATCCACCGCGCGCTGGCCCACCGCAACGGCGTGGCCGCCGAGGCGCTGCTGGCCCCCGCGATCACGCAGCGCGCACTGGATGACGGCGACGCGCTGTGCCTGGAGACGCTGGAGGTCTTCTGCGGCCTGCTGGGCACGGCGGCCGCCAACCTGGCCGTGACGCTGGGCTCCCTGGGTGGCATCTACATCGGTGGAGGCATCGTGCCGCGCCTGGGCGAGTTCTTCGACCGCAGTCCGTTTCGCAAGCGCTTCGAGGACAAAGGGCGCTTCCACGACTACGTTGCGGCCATCCCGACCTTCGTCATCACGGCGGAGAACGCGACGTTCAAGGGCGCATCGGCCATCCTGGAAAACCAGCTGCGCAACCTGCAGGCCTCGCCGGGCTCGGCCATCCTGGGCCAGATCCGCCGCGCGCGCAGCGAGCTGTCGCCGGCAGAGTTGCGCGTCGCCGACCTGGTGCTGGCCCAGCCGCGCTCGGTGCTGGGCGACCCTATCGCCGAGATCGCCCGCGCCGCCGGCGTCAGCCAGCCCACCGTGATCCGCTTCTGCCGCTCGCTGGGCTGCGAAGGCCTGTCGGACTTCAAGCTGCGACTGGCCTCGGGGCTGACGGGCACGGTGCCCGTCACCCACACGCAGGTCAACACCAACGACTCCATGCTGGAGCTGGGCGCCAAGGTGCTGGGCAACACAGCCAGCGCCATCCTGCAGGTGCGCAGCCACCTGAACCGCGACGCCATCGACCGCGCCATCGACATGCTGCTGGCGGCCAGTCGCATCGAGTTCTTCGCGGTGGGCCATTACGGCGTCGTCGCCCAGGATGCGCAGTTCAAGTTCCTGCGCTTCGGCATGCCCTGCGGGGCCTACACCGACCCACGCCTGCAGCTGCTCGCCGCCGACGTGCTGCGCGAGGGCGACGTGGCCGTCGTCATCAGCAGCGGCGGCCGGCTCCCGGAACTGTTGTCCGTCGTCGAGAAGGCGCAGGAGCGCGGCGCCAAGGTCGTGGCCATCACCGCCAGCCAGAGCCCGCTGGCCAAGAAGGCCGACCTGACGCTGATCGTCGACCATGTCGAGGACATCGCGACCCACCTGCCCATGGTCAGCCGCATCCTGCACCTGCTGGTCATCGACATCCTGGCCGTGGGCGTGGCGATGCGCCGCAACCCCGACAGCATCGCCGCGCTGACCGGCGGCGCCGAGGACGATCACGCCAAGCCGGCACCCGGCATCAGCTGGGCCTCGCCGTTGGCCCGCCTCACGTCCCACAGCCGCTGAGCGGCAGGGCTCAAGCCCCCCCCGGCAGGCACATGACTTTCGCCGGGCCCGGCTTGGCTCAAGACGATGCGCGCCGCCGCTCGACTGGAACGCCAGGGCATAGGGCGCAGACCCTGAAATTCCTGGATGGACAGGAGGGCGCCGCTTCCGAAGCGCTGGCGCGGACGCGGCTTGGTGATTCACTCGCAGGCCGCCCCTCCGCCTACCCGCCTCGGCAGCGTCGTCGCGCTGGCTGACATTGCCAAGACAGCTGCGCCTGCGCTGCTTGATTTACGCTGACGGCATGAACCCGACTTTCGATTCCCGTCGGCGCGCCCTGCTGGCGGCGCTGGCCAGCGCGATAGCCACGCCCTGGGCCTCGGCCGCCCCGCCCGTACAGGGCTACAAGGTCGTCAACAGCTACCCGCACGACCCCGACGCCTTCACCCAGGGCCTGTTCTTCCACGACGGCTTCCTGTACGAGAGCACGGGCCTGCGCGGCCGCTCCAGCATCCGCAAGGTGGAGATCACGACCGGCCGCGTCGTGCAGGCCGTGGAGTTGCCGGCCGAGTTCTTCGGCGAGGGAATCACGATGTGGGGCGACCGCCTCATCAGCATCACCTGGCAGGAGCAGACCGCCTTCGTGCTGGACCTGAAGACCTTCAAGCTCTGGCGCAAGTTCAACTATGCCGGCGAGGGCTGGGGCATCACCCACGACGGTCGCGAGCTCATCATGAGCGACGGTACGGCCGAGCTACGCTTCCTGGACCCACTCAGCTTCAAGGAACTGCGCCGCGTGCGCGTGACGGCCAATGGCCGTCCCGTCGACCAGCTCAACGAGCTGGAGTGGGTGGAGGGCGAGGTCTATGCCAACGTCTGGCAGAGCGACCGCATCGCCCGCATCAACCCCAAGACCGGTCAGGTGACGGGCTGGATAGACTTGGCTGGCCTGATGCCCCAGCGCAGCGGTGCCGACGACGTGCTCAACGGCATCGCCTACGACGCCAAGGCCAAGCGCCTGTTCGTCACCGGCAAGCTGTGGCCCAGGCTGTTCGAAATCCAGCTGACCAAGCCACGCTGAGTTTCGGATCAAGTCCCGAAATCGAACACGATCTCCCAGCCCCCGGCGGGCTTGCGCCGCCACGTCGACTGGAAGCGGCCGACCTGCCTGCCGTCAGGGTCGCGCACGGGCCCGCTGGTGCGCGCCAGGTCGCCGCTGGGAAGCACCAAGGCCAGGTCGGGCCCCCAGCTGAAGGGCGGCTGGGGCGACGTCAGATAGCTGTTCCAGGCCAGCATGACGGCTTCCGGCCCGTGCAAGGCCTCCTTGCCCATCCAGATCGTGTCCGCCGCCAGAAAGCTGCGAAAGCGCGCCAGGTCGCGGGCCGCGAATGCTGCGGCGAACGACGTCTCGGTGGCCGACACCTCGGCCACGCGCCTGGCGATCTCGTCGGCATCCGGCCAGACGGGCGCGGCGGCAGCAGGCTCGCTGACGGCGGGAAGCACGGCGGCGGCAAGCAGGGCATGGCGGCGGGATGTCATTGGCGCGCTCCGGTCCGGGAAGAGCGCGAGCATGCCCCGCGCCGCCGCGCCTGTCTCAAGTCACCCGCCGAATCAACCGGGAACGGAGCGCCGCGCGAACGGCCCCGTCCCGGTCAGAAGGCGGCGATACCCGTCTGCGCCCGGCCCAGGATCAGCGCATGGATGTCGTGCGTACCTTCGTAGGTGTTCACCACTTCGAGGTTGACCAGGTGGCGGGCGATGCCGAATTCGTCGGAGATGCCGTTGCCACCCAGCATGTCGCGCGCCATGCGGGCGATCTCCAGACTCTTGCCGCAGCTGTTGCGTTTCATGATGGACGTGATCTCCACGGCCGCCGTCCCCTCGTCCTTCATGCGGCCCAGGCGCAGGCAGCCCTGCAGGCCCAGCGTGATCTCGGTCTGCATGTCGGCCAGCTTCTTCTGGATCAACTGGTTGGCGGCCAGCGGCTTGCCGAACTGCTTGCGGTCCAGCGTGTACTGGCGCGCGGTGTGCCAGCAGTCCTCGGCCGCGCCCAGGGCGCCCCAGGCGATGCCGTAGCGGGCGCTGTTCAGGCACGTGAAAGGGCCCTTGAGGCCGCGCACTTCGGGGAAGGCGTTCTCCTCGGGACAGAACACCTTGTCCATGACGATCTCGCCCGTGATGGACGCACGCAGGCCCACCTTGCCGTGGATGGCCGGCGCCGACAGGCCCTTCCAGCCCTTCTCCAGCACGAAGCCGCGGATCTGGCCGCCATCGTCCTTGGCCCAGACGACGAACACGTCGGCGATGGGGCTGTTGGTGATCCACATCTTGCTGGCCGTCAGCTCGTAGCCACCGCCCACCTTGCGGGCGCGCGTGATCATGGAGCCGGGGTCGGAGCCGTGGTTGGGCTCGGTGAGGCCGAAGCAGCCAATCCACTCGCCGGTGGCGAGCTTGGGCAGGTACTTCTGCCTGGTGGCCTCGTTGCCGAACTCGTTGATGGGCACCATCACGAGGGAGGACTGCACGCTCATCATCGAGCGGTAGCCCGAGTCCACGCGCTCCACCTCGCGGGCGATCAGGCCGTAGCAGACGTAGTTCAGGCCGGCGCCGCCGTACTCCGTCGGGATGGTCGGGCCCAGCAGGCCCAGCTCGCCCATCTCACGGAAGATGCCTGCGTCGGTCTGCTCCTTGCGGAAGGCCTCCAGCACGCGGGGGCGCAGGCGGTCGGCGCAATAAGCCGCGGCGGCGTCGCGCACCATGCGCTCGTCCTCGCTGAGCTGCTCGTTCAGCAGCAGCGGGTCGTCCCAGTGAAAGCTTGCCTTGCTGGCCATGGTCGGCGTCTCCTGAATGCAGGGCGCCCGGCAAAAGCGCCGGGCGCAGATGATGGGAAGTATTGCGCCGAGGCTCGATTCGTGTCCAATTCGAGAAACGACTTCGACGATTCGCAATTCCTATGGAAAGCACCACCAACCGCTCGATGGAGTTCCGCCATCTGCGCTACTTCGTCGCGCTGGCCGAGGAACTGCACTACGGCCGCGCAGCCCAGCGCCTGGCCATCTCGCAGCCGCCGCTGTCGGTCGCCATACAGCAACTCGAAGCCAGCGTCGGCGCGCGGCTGTTCGACCGCGACAGCAAGGGCGTGCGCCTGACGCCCGCGGGCGAGGCCTTCCGTGGCAGCGCTCAGGCCCTGCTGGACCGGGCCGAGGACGCCTGCGCGCTGGCCCGCGAGGTGCAGGCCGGCGAGGTAGGGCGGCTCAAGCTGGGCTTCGTCGGCTCCACGCTGTTCAACGGGCTGGCCGGCTGGCTGCAGCGCTTCCAAGCCAGCCACCCCAAGGTCGAGGTCATCGTCATCGAGTTGAATTCGCAGGACCAGATCGACGCGCTGCTGGGCGAGGAACTGGACCTGGGCCTCGTCCACACCGACCGCCTGCCGCCGGCCCTGGCCTCGCAGCCGCTCTACAGCGAACCCTTCCTGGCCTGCCTGCCGGCGGGCCATACGCTGGCGACGCTGGAGCAGATTCCGCTGGCTGCCCTGAGCGACCAGCCCTTCATCCTGTTCTCCCGCAAGGGCTCGCCGGACTACCACGCCCGCATCGTCGAGATCTGTCGCCGGCATGGCTTCTACCCGCGGCTGCAGCACGAAGGGCGGCACTGGCTGTCGGTGGTATCGCTGGTGGCCCAGGGGCTGGGCGTCAGCATCGTGCCGGCGGCGTTCCGGCAGGCGGGCATCCAGGGGGCGGTGTTCAGGCCGCTGGCGGAGACGATCGAGGCATCGGCGGTGTTCGCCGCATGGCGGCGCGATGCGTCGGAGGAGCTTAGGGAGCGGTTTCTGGCCATGTCTCAGGGGTGAGCCGCGCCTGCGCAAGCAGCGGCCGCCCATGCAAGAGCGGCCTTTCGGGCACTTTGCGCTGCGCACGGCACAGGGCAGCCGGCTCAGAGCCTGAGAAGCATTTGATTGCCGTTAGCCGAGTGGCCGGCGAGCCATGGGATGCAGTTGCCCGCGATGTGCTGGCGGATTCGGGTGATCGGGGTCGGCGCAGGGCCTACAGGGGCCGCCCC
>Ga0213878_10000143_pt1 | contig 33340 bp, 30 predicted proteins | sample VelepicoBEBS_R02_FD_161053 | JGI IMG/M metagenome (GOLD analysis project Ga0213878, IMG submission 161053) | Vellozia epidendroides bulk soil microbial communities from rupestrian grasslands, the National Park of Serra do Cipo, Brazil - BS_R02 | ecosystem: Environmental > Terrestrial > Soil >... | reverse complement strand
ACAGCTCTCGCCGCAGCAGCAGCGCATCTTCACCGCGACGTACGCCTCGAAGCTGGCGCGACCGTTCGCGGCGTTCGTCTTCACGCTGATCGCGGTCCCGTTCGGGCTGCGGCCGGTGCGCGGCGGCGGAACCGGGCTCGGCTTCGGGATCGCGGTCGCGATCGTGTTCGTCTACTACGTGATCTCGACGATCTTCCTGACGGTCGGGAGCGCCGCCACCTGGCTGGCCGGCATCGCCGCCTGGGCGCCGAACGTCATCTTCACCGTCATCGGGGCGTCGCTGCTCCGGCGCGCGTCGCGAGCGTAGCGCGTGTTCGCCAACCTGAACGGGTTCGTGATCATTCTCGGCATCACCATCGTGGCCGGAATCATCGCGTACATCGGCGACCGCGTCGGGCACCAGGTCGGGCGCAAGCGGCTCACGATGTTCGGTCTGCGGCCGAAGTACACGTCGACGATCGTCGCGGTTGCGACCGGGATGCTGATCGCGCTTTCGGTGACGCTGATCGCGCTCATCAGCTTCAACTACGTGCGCATCGCGTTCTTCCGCATCGGCCAGCTCAACGCGCAGATCAACCAGCTGCAAGCGCAGGCCGTCGCGCAGCAGAACGAGCTCGACACGACGCGCAACAAGAGCATCGTGATGGCGAAGGGAGCGCTGATCGCGCCGCCGGCGCTGATCGACACCTCGCTCCCGCCGGACCAGCAACTGCGCATGTTCTCGACCTTCTTCGACGAGACGGTTCGCTCGTTGAACGACTCCGCCGCGCGCGTCGGGCTCGCACCGGTCAGGAAACGCTCGAGCGACCCGGCCGTCCGCGCGGACCTGCAGAAGCTGCTCGCGCTGGCGCGCGAGACGCAGGGGAGCGGGCCGGTCCTGTTCCTGCCGCTCGCCGGAGAGAATCTGTTCCGGGGCGAGGCCGTCACGTTCTCGTTCGGGTTCTGGGCCGACAAGCTGATCGCCGCCGACGGCGCCGAGGTCGCGTCGATCGACGTCGACGGCGGGCACCCGATCAGCGCCCCCGACTACCAGCTGCTGGTGCGGCGCGCGACCGACGCGCTGGCGGCGAAGGGGATGCCGCCGCCGTTCTTCGCCCCGCCGAGCGGGTTCGACCCGGTCCGCTTCCAGGCCGCGATGGCGCAGCTCTCGCGGGTCAAGGGGCGCTTCCGGCTGGTCGCGCGCTCCGAGGGCACGGTCTACCCGCACACCGGGATCTTCATCCTGGGCGTCTCCGTCGAGCCGGCGGCATGACGGTTCTCGGGCTCGATCCGGGGACCCGCAAGTGCGGCTACGCGGTCGTCGACGGCATCGGCGCCGCGCCGCTGACGCTGGGGATCGCCCCGGTCGAGGCGCTCGCCGAGCGGCTGCGCGAGGTCCTCTCGCAGACTCCGGTCGGGGTAGCGGCGATCGGGCGCGGGACCAACGCCGCCGCCGTCGCGGCGGTCGTCCAGGGGCTGGGCCTGCGGGTCGAGCTGGTCGACGAGCGCGAGACGACGCTCCAGGCCCGCGCCCGCTTTTTCCGCGACCATCCCCCGCGCGGCTGGCGGCGGCTGATCCCGGCCGGGATGCTGCTCCCCGACCGCCCGATCGACGACTACGCCGCCCTGCTCATCGCCGAACGATACCTCAAGGCTTCTTAATCAGGGGAGGAGTCCCAACGCTCGCTTCGGTATAGCGAGGGTGGCATGCGTTCCGTATCGAGCGCGTCGTCGTTGCGCCCGCCGTGGAAGAACCGGCTCGGCGGCGAACGGCCCATACGGAAAGGCACGACCCACCTTTCTCGGAGGACACGATGAAGCGTCTCGCAACCCTCGTCCTCGCAGCGGGCTTGTCTGTGGGCTCGCTGTTGGCGTTGGGTCAGGGCGCCTCCGCTACGCCGTTCTCGGACGTTCCGGCGAACCACTGGGCGTATCAAGCGATCCAGTCCCTCGCCGCCGACGGTTTGGTCGAGGGGTATCCCGACGGTAAGTTCAAGGGCGATCGGCCGCTGACGCGCTACGAGATGGCCGTCATCGTGGCGCGCGTCATCGCGAAGCTGCAGGCCAACGGCGCGGGGTACGCCTCGAAAGCCGACCTCGACAAGTTGCAGAAGCTCATCGACGCGCTCAAGGACGAGCTGGACTCGCTCGGCGTGCGGGTGACGAACCTCGAAGACGCGCTCGACGCGCTCGACAAGCGCACCAAGTTCGCGCAGTCGATCCAGCTGCACGGCGCGATTCTCGACAACAACTCGTACCGCCAGCGCTACGTCGTTCCGCAGCTGATCAACCACGCGCAGAACGGCACCACCGGCACCGCGATCGACCCGTTCGTCAACGTCTTCCTGACCGCGCCGGCGAACAACAGCCCGCTGGAGCAAGCCGGCGCCGGCAATTTGATCCGGTTCGACGACAAGCTGAACTTCACGTACACGATCAACGAGAACCTGACCGTCTCGATCCCGGTCCACATCATCAACTATCAGTACGGCGGCGAGTTCACGCCGCAGGCGAAGTACTCGATCCAGCCCGACGTGGTGGTGAACATCGCCCGTGTCGGCGCGCTGACGAACGTCTACTTCCGCGACGGCCAGCTCGACAACCTGAAGTCCTCGCGCGTCGGCCTGACCTACCGCGCGCCCGACGCGACGCAGCAGGGGCCCGGCTACGAGAACCCGGTCCAGCCGTACGAGAAGGGCTTCGAGATCGGCGGCATCCTGAGCGGGCTCACCGAGTTCCAAATTTCATGGACGCGCATCGACCAGTCGATGATCAACACGCTCACCAACGTCCCCGATCCGAGCGGTGAGTTCGCGAACAACAACTACTTCTTCATCGTGACGCGCCCGCAGACGTCGCTCTTCCAGCCCGGCGCGCCGGGCGGACCGGGCGGCGCCTCGCGCACCGACACCTTCGTCGCTGCCTCGGGGCCGATCACCTCGGTCTACCTCTCGCGCAAGGCGCAGATCGGGACCGTCTACGTCTCGGCCATCAACGGCGTCTCGTGCGGCAGCAACGGCCAGCGCGCCGGCGGCGGCGACTGCCTGGGCGTGAACAACGGCGCGCCGGGCGGCGGCTGGTACTACATCGACGCGACGAACCAGGTCGTCTTCACCAGCCCGCTCCCGGTCGGCACGACGGTGCAGATCACCTACGTCGGGCTGACGTACAACAACAACGACCAGTTCCAGCGCTATCACTTCAACGCGCGGATCAACCAGAAGATCAAAGGCCTGCCGGGCGCCGAGATCGGCCTCTCGGTCAGCCGCATCTTCGACTTCGCCGACCTCTCGAACTCGCAGAACGAGAACTTCTACCAGTCGGCGCCGAACGGCAACCCCGCCGGAAACGGGTTCGGCGCGATCAGCGACACCGTGTTCGGGCTCGACGCCCAGCTGCCGCTGGCGTTCATCACGCTGGGCGGCGACCGCACGCAGCACCCGGTGATCTTCGGCGAAGGCGCGTGGAGCAAGTACACGCCGGACTTCTACAACACGCCGGCGGTCACCGACAGCGCGGGCGTGATCGGCTTGCGGCTGAAGCTCTACCAGGCGACGGCGACCGTGCAGTACCAGGCGGTCGGCCCGAACTTCCTCGACGGCGGCCCGCTGCGCTACTTCGGGCCCGCGCCGCCGACGTTCCAGTTCTGGCGCGGCAACTTCTTCCCGCAGTTCTTCGGCTTCGCGAACAATCTGGCGATCAACCAGATCTTCGACTCCGCGGTCACGCCGGCGTGCACGGGAACGGCCTGCACGCACAACAACTCGAACCTGACCTACATCTATCCGGTGTTCAACCCGTTCGTGGCGAGCGGCCCGCAGTTCTTCAGCGCGTTCGCGCCGAACTCGCAGGGCTGGACGGCGAACGTGACGGCGCCGATTCGAATCGGCGACATCAAGCTGAACGGCCGCGTGCTGGGCCAGCACCTGCAAGAGATGATCCCCAACGGCTTCGGACAGCTCGCGTACGGGCCTGGCTTCTCCTCGCGCCAGCGGCTGAAGCTCGACAAGCTCGAAGGCGGCTTGCAGTTCGGCGTCCCGGCGTTCGGCCAGAACATCGCGCTGAACCTGACCGGCGCGGTCGAGCACCTCACGCGCAACGACCGCACGGGCTACGCGTACGTCCCGTTCAACCCGGTCTCGGGCGGTCCCGACGCCTCGTCGACGGCACTGCTCAACACGTACCTGACCGGCGGCGCGACCCCGGTGCTGTTCTTCCCGAACTACATCGACGAGTACCACACGACGCTCGCCGCCGGCGCGACGATGCCGGTGACGCGCGACGTGGTGCTCGGGTTCAGCTACAACTCGCAGACGTACCACGGCTCGTATGCGACGACGGTGGGACAGAACATCGCGCAGCGCAAGGACATGTACGACGCGACGCTCACCTACAACATCCCGAAGACGACGAGCTCGATCGGGGTGCTGTTCCGCAACCAGAAGTATACGGACAATGTGATTCCGACGTATAACTTCAACCAGAATCGTGAGGATTTGAACTTCTCGATCCGGTTCTAGGATTGGGGCGGGCCGCGAGGGCGGCACACCGTCTCGGCGGACACGCAAGGCCCCGCGCTTCCTGCGCGGGGCCTTGCTGCGTCTTCGGACCCCTCCTGCGCATCCTGCGCCCGGGGTCCTCAGAAGCATCCGCCGAGACGGTGTGCCGCCCTCGCGGCCAGCGACGATGTTGAACGGGATCGGCCAGTTTGGGGGTGGGGGTCGGCGGGGATTTCGGCGTAGGGTGAAGCGTGGTTCGGTGGGCGGTTGGGGCCGCGGTCGTTGTCGTCGTTTGTTGGCTGGGGGCGGTGCAGGTGGCGTCGTCGGCGGCGTATGGGGATTTGGCGGTGACGGCGTCGGTGCCGGCGTTGTTGCATGCGATGAATCCGCGGTTGTTGCGGCCGCTGGTCGGGGGCGCGAGCGCGCGCGCGGAGGCGGCCTTGCATGACGGCGACCTCGATGAAGCGCAACGGCTTCTGGCTTTGGTACCGGAGGATGCGACTGCGCTGGACCTTCGAGGACAATTGGCTGAAGCGCGGGGCGATCGGGACGGGGCGCTGGAGTACTACGTGCGGGCCGGCGACGTGGTTCGCGGTCAACGGCTGATCGACGCGCTTGCGAGCGGCGATCGAGTGCGCGCGCTTGCGGCACAGCAGAAGCTGATCGCCGTGCTGCTCGACGATCCGAATGCGACCGAGGTGACGAGTGAGGCGTGGTGGCGCCTCGGACAGCTTCAGGCCGCCGAAGGATACCACCCGACCGGCCGGATCGGGCGGGGGGTGTATTGGCGGGAGGCGGAAGAATCGTACGAGCGCGCGTTGGCGCTTGCGCCGAACGAAGAAACGTATCTGCTCGCGGCGGGATACCAGTCGCTCGCGAACGGCGACGTCGCGTCCGCGCGGCGGTTCTACACGCATGCCGTCGCGGTCGTGCCGAATAGCGCCGACGCGTTCGCGGGGCTCGCCTGGAGCGCTGCGGCGGCGCACGACTGCGCAGCGGCGCGTACGAACCTCGAGCGAGCTCGTGCGCTCAGAAAGTCGACCCCGGCCGGGGCGCCCGTCCGCGATCCGGCGGACGACCCGCTCGTCGGGCCCGCGCTCAAACGCTGCACGACGTGATCGCCGCGCGCCGAACGTGATCGTCGCGCTCGACACCCAGCTCGCGGTCGGCACCGCAACGGGGATCGGGGTCTACGAGCGCGACCTCGCCGCGGCGTTGCGCGCGCAAGGCGTCGACGTGCGCGCGCTTGCGGCGCCGAAGCTCGATCCGTGGCGCTTCGACCGCCGCCTCTTCTGGGATCAAGTACTGCTTCCGCTCGCGGCCGCGCGCAGCGGCGCGACGTTGCTGCACGCGGCGTCCGGAACGATGCCGCTCGTGCGCACGCTGCCGACGGTCGTCACCGTCCACGACCTTGCTTGGCATCGGGTGCAGTCGCATACGCGAGCGTACGCGCGCGCGTATTTCGGGAAGATGCAGGCGCGCGCATACCGTGGCGCTGCCGCGGTGATCTGCGACTCGCACTTCAGCGCAAACGAATACCGCACGCTGATCGATCCGGGAGCGAATCCCGACGTGGTCTACCCCGGCGTCGATTCGCGCTTCGGGAACGTCGTTCGCCGGCCAGACGAAGCACCGTTCGCGCTCGTCGTCGGCACCGTCGAAGCGCGAAAAAACCTGCGCCTTCTCGTCGAGGTGCTTCCGGCGATTCCGAAGCTCCGGATCGTCTCCGTCGGACCACCGACGCCGTACGCGGATGAGGTACGCGCGCGCGCGGCGGAGCTCGGTGTCGCCGATCGGATCGAGCTGCGCGGCTACGTCGCCCCGGCGGCCCTCGACGACTTGTACTCACGAGCCGCGTGTGCGCTGATCCCTTCGCGTTATGAGGGGTTCGGATACGCGCTCGCCGAAGCGATGTGTGCCGCACTCCCTGCGCTCGCCGCTAGCACGTCCTCGCTGATCGAAGTCGCTGACGAGGCGGTGCCCCTGCTGAACCCGGACGACGCCGGCGCGTGGATCGATGCCGTTCGTGCGCTGCTCGCCGGCCGTGATGCAGCACAGGAGCGTGCCATGATGATTCAAAAGCCGTCGAACCGGCGCTTTAACTGGTCCGCGTCCGCAGCCGCCATGCGGGCTGTCTACGAGCGTGCGAACCCGTGAGCGCACCCCCGCGGGAGCCGCGCCTTGACGTGTTCGTTGAAGCGGCGAAGGCCGCATTCGCATTTATCGAGCGCCGCGGCTACCGCGTCGTTTCGGTCAAAAAGTTCGTGGAACGTGCTGCTCAGCTCGTCTACACGACGACCTCTCAGCGCTTCGTCCGGATCGACTACGACTCGTTCGACGGCTGCATCGACGTCACGCTCGGCGAACTTCCGCTCGACTCGGGGCGTTCGGCATCCCTCGCCGAAATTCTCGGTTTCTCGCTTTCTGCATACGACTCCGAAAAGATACCGCGGTGCGTTCAACGGACGGCTGACGTGCTCGCGGCGAACGGCGACCTGCTCGATATGGCCCTCCCAACGCCTGAGGTCGAAGGACATCGCCGCGACCTTACGGACTACGGCCAGCCGACTTGACTCAGTATATCGGCGACCCCGGAGCCCCCGGCGGAACCGAGCCGTCGTCGGGGGCGAACGTCAGGCGCAGCGGATACGATGAGCCGCCTTCGGGCATCGTGACGACGTGGATGCGCCGGTAGGTTCCGGCGTTGATCGTTTCCTGCCAAATCTTGAAGCGCGAGAACGCCGGCAGCGCGTGGGCTTGGACGAGCGTGCCGTCGATCAGGAACGTTCCGGTGGCGCGGCCGCCGCGCGGGTTCGCGTAGAGCGCGATCGAACGCGGGCCGCGGGTCTGGTTGACGATCACGACGTTCAGCGTCTGCTGGACACCGTAGTCGCCGCTCAGCGCTTCGCCTTGGCGAAGATTGGGGAGCGGGAGCTGGCCGATCGGAATCTCGAGATCGGCGCCGTCGACGTCGTACATCCGCTCGAAGACGAACGACGGCACCGGGTAGACGCCGCGCGCGTGCGGAGCGCCGCCCGCGAGCAGCTGCGTGGTGCCGATCGGCTGGTCGAGCGGCGCGAGCGCGTCTTGCGCGATGAGCGTGAGGTCGAGCGGATCGCCGCTGACCAAGCGCAGTTGAAGAATTCCGCTGACCACGTTCTGCGGCGGGAGCGGATGATCGATGACGTTCATCGTCGCGCTCGGCGCGATCGTCATCACCTCGCCTTCGTTGCGCGCCTCGTGCACGAGAAACCGTTTGGTCGAAAGGTGGCCGATCTCCATCTCGTTCGCACCGGGTCCGGCGGTGCCGTCGATCACCTGGACGATCGCGGGCGCGTTCGAACCGTTGCGCGCCTTCAGCACGATGCGGCGCGCCGGCTCCGTGCCGGGGTTGTAATGGTAGTACAGAAAACGCTGCGCTTGCGTGCGGTCGAGGCGGGCGGTGAAGAGCACGCCGTTCGCGGTCAGCCGCTCGGGATAGTCGCTTACCAGGAGACGCGAAGGCTGAATCGGCGGGAGCGCCGTGTTCTCGACCATGACGCGGGTGATCGCGTTGACCGGCAGATAGCCGTTGCCGGCGATCTGCAGCGGGACGTCGACCGTCGTGCGGTCGTCGATGTTGAGATCGCCGCGGACGGGGATCGTCTCCGGCGGCACGTTCACCGACGCGCCGGGGCGCAGCGTCGCTGCGCGCGTGACGGCGACGGCGAGCGCTTCGCGCAGGTAGTCGGACGACGCGGGATTGCCGGTCAGGCGAATCGAGATCTCGTCGGCGGCCGTGCCGGCGGCGTAGGCAACGCGCACCGGCACGTCGCGCGTGACGCCGCGCGAGTCCGCCACGGTCACCGTCGTCGTGCCGACTTTGACCCCGCTCACGTACACCACGCGCTGCGTCTGGTCCGCGACGGCGGTCGCCACCGTGGCGTCGGCGACGGTCACGGTGATCGCCCCGAGCGAGCTGTTCACGCGCGCGACGGCGGTCTTGCCCGGCTCGACGTTGATCTGCGGCGGCTCCACGATGATCGGCGGCTGGGTCGGCGCCGCGGTCGGCAACGGCGTCGGCGTCTCGCCGGGTGCGGGAGATGCGGTTCCGGGGGCGAGGGGCGAGGCGGTCGGTGTAGCCGACGGGGCGGCAGTGCCGGGCGACGGGGCGGGAGTGCCGGGAGACGGCGCGGGAGTGCCGGCCGACGGCGTCGGCGATCCGGGCTCCATGGAAGGCGCCGGCGTGCCCGGCTCGGGGGCCGGCGTCGGGGTGGACGGCGGCGGGGTGGTGATGCCGCCGGGGGGGTTGACGGGGCCGGCCGTCGGTGCGGGGACCGGCGGGTTCACTTGCGCCCGCGCGCCGAGCGCGAGGGCTATTACGAACGCGAGGCTAGTTAACGGCGCGAGGACGCGTCGCAAGCGGCTCCTTAGTGCGGGCGGGGATTACGCGATCTTCTGAGCGGCCGGCTCCCGCGAGACGGCCGACGCCAGCAGCGTCTTGTAGCCGACGTTCGGGAACAGCACGGTGACCAGGTCCTTCTCGGCGCGCTCGACCGTGCCTTGCCCGAACTTCGCGTGGTAGACGATGTCTGCGATCCGATACCCGGACGACGCGAGCACGCGGCGGCCTTGCAGGCAGTTGTCGCACGCGCCGCACGTCTCCGCGTCGTAGTCCTCGCCGAAGTAGTTCAGGATGAAACGCCTGCGGCAGCCGGTCGTTTCCGCGTACTGCAGCATCATCGCGAGCTTCGACTGGTCGTACTTCTTCTTCGTCTCGTAGTTGGCGAGGTTGAGGACCATCTCGCGCTGCTCGCGCGCGGCTTCCGTCAGCACGTACTTGCCGCGCATCGAGTTCTCGATGAAGCCGCTCTTCTTGAGCAGGGCCAGGATCACTTTGAGCTTCGTGAGCGGGAGCTGGGTGATCTTGCGCAGGTCGGTGAGGCTCACGCCGCCTTCCTGCTCGCCGAAGATCTCGAGCGTGCCGAAGACTTTCTGCACTTCCTCGACGTCGGGATACTTGCCGGTCAGGAAGTAGTTCTGCACGCGCGTGTCGCTCATGCGGTAGACGAGGACGCACTTCGAGGGATCGCCGTCGCGGCCGGCGCGGCCGGCTTCCTGCGTGTACGCTTCGACGCTGCCCGGCAGATCGTAGTGCACGACGAAACGAATGTTCGGCTTGTCGATGCCGAGGCCGAACGCGTTCGTCGCGACGACCGCGCGGATCGCTTCCTGCATGAACAGCTCGTGGACCGCCGTGCGGTCGTGCTTCTGCAGCTTCGAGTGGTAGACGGCGGCGGGGAGACCCAGCTCGTCCTGCAGGTACTTCTGCACCTCGAGTGCGTTCTTGATCGTCGCGGTGTAGACGATTCCCGTCCCTTCGAGCTCGCCTTTCTCGAACAGCTCCTTGAGGGTTTTGAGCTTGCCGGCTTCGCTTTCGGCGCGGCGCACGCCGTAGATCAGGTTCGGGCGGTCGAACCCTTTGACGATCGGCTTGACGTGCGGGATCCCGAGCTGGATCAGGATGTCTTCGCGGACGGCGGGCGTCGCGGTCGCGGTGAGCGCGAGCACCGTCGGGTCGTCGAGCTGGCGGATGACCTTGCCGAGGTTGAGATAGGCGGGGCGAAAATCGTGCCCCCACTGCGAGATGCAGTGCGCCTCGTCGACGACGAACAGCGGGATCTCCAGCTGCTGCAGCAGCTGCACGAACGAATCGTCTTCCAGCTTCTCGGGGGTGACGAAGACGATCTTGAGCTGGCCCGACGCGATGCGTGCCATCGCGGCGATCTCTTGGTCTTCGGAGAGCGTCGAGTTCAGCGCGGCGGTCGCGGTCACTCCGCGCTCGGAGAGCATGTCGAGCTGATCCTTCATCAGCGCGATCAGCGGCGAGACGACGATCGTCGTTCCGTCCATCAGCAGCGCGGGAAGCTGGTAGCACAGCGACTTGCCCGCGCCGGTGGCGAGAATGGCAAGCGTGTCCTCACCGTCCAGAATTCGTCCGATGACCTCTTCCTGGCCCGGGTTAAATCGCTCGTAACCGAACTTCTCGCGCAACGCTGCGCGCAAATCGATCGTGGTCTCCATGTCCCCTCTCCGGCAGCCCGCACCGACGACAGGCAACGCCTCGCTTGGAAAGCGGGCGTCGCAGGCATCTAAGGAGCCGGCGCTCTCCGGGTACCCTACCCGGCCGTTCTTAAAACGTTGTGAACCGGGTGCGGGGTTTCCGAAAGCGGCGGACGGGACCGGGTTCGGGCGCCCCGAAAGCGTCGGGCGTGTCGCTCTACCGCACCTGGCGGCCCCGTACGTTCGCCGACCTGGTCGGGCAGGACGCGGTGGTCAAGACGCTCACGGCGGCGCTCGAAACCGGGCGCCTCGCGCACGCCTACCTGTTCTCCGGGCCGCGCGGCTCCGGCAAGACGTCGGCCGCGAAGATCCTCGCGCGCTGCATCGAGTGCGTCCACGGCCCGACTCCGACCCCCGACAACACGTGCGAGAACTGCGTCGCGATCCTTGAGGGGACGGCGCTCGACGTGCTCGAGATCGACGCCGCCTCGAACCGCGGGATCGACGAGATCCGCGCGCTGCGCGAAGCGGTGAAGTTCGCGCCCTCGGTGATGCGCAAGAAAGTCTACATCATCGACGAGGCGCACATGCTCACCAAAGAGGGCGCGAACGCGTTCCTCAAGACGCTCGAGGAGCCGCCCGAGTGGGCGGTGTTCGTTCTCGCGACGACCGCGCCCGAAGCGCTGCCGCCGACGATCCTCTCACGCTGCCAGCGCTACGCGTTTCGGCGCATCGCGATCCCGACCATGATCGCGCGGATGCGCGAGATCGCCGCTGCGGAAGGGATCGCGGTCGACGACGGCGCGCTCGGCGCGATCGCGTACCGCGCGGACGGCGGCTTGCGCGATGCGCTCACCATGCTGGAGCAGGTCGCGGCGTACGCGAATGCTTCGAGCAGCTCGGCCCCGGCCGTCGACGCGACGACGGTCGACGCGGCGTTCGGCCAAACCGGGCGCGAGTTCGCGCGCGCGCTGCGCGATGCGGCGCTCGACGGCGACGCCGCGCAGGCGCTTCGAAGCGTCGACGAAGCCTCGGACGCCGGCGCCGACATGATCGGGCTGATCCGCAGCACGATCGCCGAGTTCCGCCACCTGCTCGTCGCCCGCGTCAGCCCCGAGCTGCTCGCACGCGACTTGGCGGAAGACGACGCGCGCAGCGCGCGCGAGCGCGCCGGCGCGACGCCGCAGAACCGCTTGGTGCGCGCGTTGCGGCTGCTCGCCGACGCGCTCGCCGCCGCGCGCGGTTCCGGCAACGCGCGGCTCGAGCTGGAGAGCGCGCTGCTGCGCTTCCTGCTCCAAGCCGAAGACCCGTCGCTCGACGCGCTCGCCGCGCGCGTCGCCGCGCTCGAGGCCGGCGAGCGCAGCGGCGCAACCACTTTGCCGAAGACGGCGGCTGGCGCGGTGCCGAAGGCGCCGGCTGCCGAAGCGCCGGCCGCGAGTGCGCCCAAGCCTGCTGCCGCCGGCGCGCCGAAGGCGGCAGTCGCGCCGATGGAGCTCTCGCTGCAGAAGCTGCGCACGCTGTGGCAGAGCATTCGCCTGCGGGCCGAAAGCGAGAAAGGGTCGCTCCGCGCCGCGCTCTCGCGCGCGACGGTCGCCGCGCTCGAGGGCGAAACGCTGACCTTGCGCGTCCCCGATGCGGTCACCGGTGAGATGCTCAAAAAAGACGTCGCAACGGTGAAGAAGGCGATCGAAGAGGTCACTGGGCGCGCGCTCGACGTGCGGGTCACGGCCTCGGGCGGCGCGGCGCCGCCGGAAACCGGCTTCTCCGGCGAGGGCGGCGAAGAACAAGACGACCTGATGCGCTACGCGCTCGAGAAACTTCCGTAGAGGCGAGGACGATGTCGTGAACCCGCAGATGATGAACCAGCTCCGCAAGATGCAGCAGGAGATGGCGAAAGCCCAGGACGAGATCCAGACTGCGACGGTCGACGGCGCGGCCGGCGGCGGCGCGGTGAAGCTCACGATGAGCGGCGATTTCCGCGTCACGAAGGTCTCGCTGGACAAGAGCGCGGTCGACCCCGACGACGTCGAGACGCTCGAAGATCTCATCATCGCCGCGTTCAACGACGCGCGCGCGAAAGCCGAGGAGTTCGCCGCCAAACGGATGGGCGCGGTGACCGGCGGCCTCAAAATTCCAGGAATGTAGGTCGCATTCTGCCTATCTCGACTCGTATCGCGGAACCGGTTCAAGCGCTGATCAACGAGTTCAGCAAGCTGCCGACGATCGGCCCGAAGACCGCCGCGCGGCTGGTCTTCTACTTGCTGAACCGGCCGAGCTCGGAAGCCGAGACGCTCGCCGACGCGATCGTCGCGCTGAAAGAGCGCGTGCGCTTGTGCTCGCGCTGCTTCTCGATCACCGAGAGCGACCCGTGCGCGGTCTGCGCGGACCCGCAGCGCGACGCGGCGCTGATCTGCGTGGTCGCCGAGGCGAAGGACGTCTTCGCGATCGAGCGCACCTCGGCGTACGCCGGACGCTATCACGTCCTCGGCGGCCTGATCTCGCCGATGGACGGGATCGGCCCCTCGCAGTTGCGCGTGCGCGAGCTGGTCGACCGCGTCGCGAGCGAGTCGCCGGCCGAGATCGTCGTCGCGACGAATCCCAACGCCGAAGGCGAGGCGACCGCGCTCTATCTTTCGCGGCTGCTCGCGCCGAGCGGTGTGAAAGTCACCCGCCTCGCCTACGGTCTGCCGATCGGCGGCGATCTCGACTACGCCGACGAGAACACGCTCGCGCGCGCGATCGAAGGCAGGCGTGTTCTCTGAGCCGGCGCTCCGGCACGTCGTATCTCAGCCGAGCCGCAGCAGGTCGCCCAGCGCGACCTCGCCCGGCGTCTCGACCTCGCAGTAGACGCCGACGAAGCAGCCGCGCTCGCGCGCGACGGCGCGCAGGACGAGCGGGTTCTCTTCGCCGGTCGCGACGTCGTAGTTCGGCGTCACGCAGCGTTCGATCGGCTCGGTGACCCGCAAGACCACGGTCCCCGCGCGCAGCGTCGCGCCGACGAGATCCGTCTCGCGCTGCGTGGTGCCGGGCGCGGTCTCGACGTACAGGTTCGGGCGCCAGCGCAAGGGGTCGAGCCGCTCGCCGACCAGCGCTTCGACATCGCGCACCCACAGATCGAAGAGCACCGAGATCGTCCGCGCGTCGAACCAGCGCGGACGGCTGCGGTCGAGCGTGACCAGCACGTTCGCGTCCGCCGCGTAGGTCGCGGCCGTCGCCGGGTCGGCGGTGAGGTGCAGGCGCGAAGACTCCTTGCCGCGGTACGGTTTGCCCGCGCGCGCGTGCTCCGGGCTCTCGACGACGAGCGCCGCCGTCCGGTCGCCCTCGAGCCCGTCGGGCAGGACGCCGGCGCGCGCGAGCGGTTCGGCCTTGAGGCTCTTGACGGGGTAGCGCCACAGCCCGGCGACGGTGCCGAGGTTCATCCTCCGGGGATTCGCCCGCGTCCGCGCGAACGCTTTTGCCGGTGCAGACCACGGAACTGCGCCCGTACGGAGCGGGCGAGCTGCTCGATCGTGCGGTCACGCTGTTCGTCCGCCAGTTCGTTCCGATCGTCGTCGTCCTGGCGGTCGTGATCGTTCCGCTGGCCATGCTGCAGGCGTACATCTCGCCCGAGTCGGCGCGCATCTTCTCCGACCTGAGCCAGCTGCTGACCGCGGGGAGTCCCGCCGCGCAGCGCGAGGTCGCCGATTCGATGGCGCTCCACACTGGCAACGCCGGCACGGTCGTGGCCTTCGTCATGCTCGAATTGCTGGTGCGGCTGCTGATGTGGGGCGCCGTGATCTCGCTCATCGCGTCGGCGTACCTGGGGGCGCGCTCCAGCATCGCGCAAGCGTATCGCGTCGGCTTGCGGCGCTGGCTGCCGCAGCTCGTGGTCGCATTCGCGTTCGTCGTGATCGGCGTGCTCGTCGGGATCCCGCTCTTCATCGCGTATTTCGTGCTGATCTTGACCGTGGTCGCGACGGCGGCGCTGAAGCTGCTGGCGGTCACCGTCGCGGTCGCGATCATGGGCGGGCTGGCGGTGCTGGCCGCGTTCGTCATCGCCTTCGCGTGGGTTTTCATGGCGTACGAGCTGGCGACGTTCGCGGTGATCACCGAGACGTCGAACCCGATCGAAGCCGTCGGGACGGCAGTGCGGCGAGGGCTCGCGCGCGGCATGCGCTGGCGCACCGTCGTCGGCGGGCTCGTCGTCCTCTTGGTGAGCCAAGCCGGCGCGATTCCGGCCGTCGCGGTCGGCGCGCTCGCGTCCGCCGCCACGCACGTGGACGTGCTCTACTTCGCGGTCGTCGGCGCCGGCACGGTCTTGCTCGAGGGACTGGTCGCGACGTTCGTGGTCGTGTACGCGGTCGACGTGCGCGTGCGCCGTGAAGGCTGGGACATCATCGCCGCGGAGCCGCCGCCGACCACCGCATGATCGCAGCTCGCATCCTGCTCGCCGCGGCGGTGTGGCCGAACGGCGACCCGCGCGAGGTCGCCCACCGCATCCTGCTCGACCGCCGCTACCATCTCGGACCGCAAGGACCCGCGCCGAAGACCTGGCTCGAGCAGCTGCTCGACGCGCTCGACGCGTTCTGGCGCCGCGTGACCGAGCCGCTCGGCCAGCTGGCGGGCAACGACCTGCTCTCGCGCATCGTCGGGTTCATCATCCTGGCGGCGCTGCTGGTGGCGCTGGTCTACGCCGCCGTGCGGTTCGGGCGGAACGTTCGCTTCGCCGGCGCGCGGCGCGACGCCGTGCGCGCCGACGCGCTCTTCGACGGCGCCGACGCGCGCACGCTGCTCGCGCGCGCGCTCGCCGCGGCGGCGGAGGGACGCCATCACGACGCGGCGGCGCTGTTGTGGGCCTCGGCGCTGCGCGCGCTCGACGAGCACGGCCGCGTGCGCTACGACGCGGCACGCACGCCCGGCGAGTGGCGGCGCGCGGTGCGCGACCCGTCCTTCGACGCGCTGGCGCGCGACGCGGTCGTCGCGCTGTTCGGCGACCGCGGCGCCGACGCGGCGCTGGTTGCGCGGATGCGGGCGGCGTACGACCGCGTCGTCGCGCCGGCGTGAGACGCGACGTTCTTCTCGGCGCGCTGGCGCTGCTAGCGCTGATCGGCGTCTCGCTGCTCGGCCGGCACGAGCAGACGCCGAAGCGCCCGACGCGCGGCAGCGCCGACTTCAATTCCGGCGGCTACCGCGCGTGGTACGACTTGATGGCGCGCGAAGGCGTGCGCGTCATGCGCTACCGGCAGCATCACGACGCGCTCCCGAACAGCGGGATCGACACGCTCGTGCTGGCCTTTCCCGAGGACGGGTTTGCGCTGTGGGACGCCGCCGAGCGCGATGCGGTGCGCGCGTGGGTGCGCGCCGGCGGCCGGCTGATCGACATCGGGCTGACGCCGCGCACCTCGCACGACGACGCCAAGGACGAGGTCGCGTTTCTCGAGGAGCACCGCTTCGACCGCGGGCCGCTGCACGGGACATGGGCCTCGCTCGTCGCCGCGCTGCCGCAGCGCGGGACCGACCGGCTCGTTCCCGCGCCGCACAAGAACTTCCAGACGCTGCTCGGCGACCGTGCCGGCGCGCTCGCGGTGCGCTATCGCTACGGCAAAGGCGAGGTGATCGGGCTGGCCGACGCGGCGGCGTTCCAGAACGACGCGCTCGAGCGCGGCGACGCGGCGCGGCTCGCGTACCTGGCGGCGCGGCCCGGGACGCCGAACGGGATCGTCGCGTTCGACGAAGCCGTGCGCGGCGATCTGGTCGAGAAGGCGTGGTACCAGGCGCTGAACGCACCCGAGCTGGTCGCGCTCGGGATCGCCGCGCTGGCGGGACTGCTGTGGCTGCTCTACGGGATCGTCCCGCTCGGGCCGCCGGTGCGGCTGCGCGCGCCGCGCGAGCCGACCAGCGAAGAGTTCGTCGACGCGGTCGCCGCGCTCTACCAGCGCGCGCGGGCGCGCGACCACGCGCGCGACGCGCTCGTCGCCGACGCGCGCCGCTCGCTCGACCGCGCCCCGCGCACCGCCGCCAACGTCGCGCTCGCGAAGAGCGTCCTCTACACCGCAACGTACTCGTTCGCCGACGACGCCGCGCTAATCGACGTCGCGAAGCTGGCTCGAACCGCCCGAGAGGAGACCATCCGTGCAACAAGCCCCGACCGACGTTCCGGCGCGTTTGCGCGAGGGGTTGGCGCGCGTCGTCGTCGGCGGTGAGCGCGTCGCCTTCGCGCTGCTGGTCGCGCTCCTCGCAGGCGGCCACGCGCTGATCGAAGGCGTCCCCGGAACGGCGAAGACGCTGACGGTACGCGTCCTCGCGCGGCTGCTCGGCGTGAGCTACGGCCGCATTCAGTTCACGCCCGATCTGATGCCCTCCGACGTCGTCGGGACGACGGTGTTCGACCAGCGCAGCGCGACGTTCTCGTTCCGGCGCGGCCCCGTCTTCGCGAGCGTGCTGCTCGCCGACGAGATCAACCGCACCCCGCCGAAGACGCAGTCGGCGCTGCTCGAAGCGATGGAAGAGCGGCGCGTGACGATCGACGGCACGACGTACGACTTGCCAGCGCCGTTCATGGTCTGCGCGACGCAGAACCCGATCGAGTTCGAAGGGACCTACCCGCTCCCCGAAGCGCAGCTCGACCGCTTCTTCGTCCGCGTGCAGACGGGCTATCCGGATCCGCCCGACGAGCGCGCGCTGATCGCGCGCACCGTCGGCGGGTTCGACGCGCGCGACCTCGACGCCGCGGGCGTGGTCGCGGTCGTGAACGCCGCCGAGCTGCTCGAAGCGCAGCGCGCGGTGCGCACGATCCACGTGGCGGAGTCGCTGCAAGGCTACATCTACGACGTCGTCGCCGCGACGCGCGGCGCAAACGACGTCGCGCTCGGCGCCTCGCCGCGCGCCGCGCTCGCGCTGGTCGTCGGCGCGCAGGCGGCGGCGTACCTCGACGGCCGCAGCTTCGCCACCCCCGACGACGTCAAGGACGTCGCGCCGGTGGTCCTCGCGCACCGCATCATCGTTCGTCCCGAGGCCGAGCTCGACGGAACGACCGCCGACGAGGTGGTGAAGCGCATCTTGGCGAGTGTCCCCGCGCCGGAAAGCTGATGCCGCGCATCGCGCCGCGCGGGATCGCGGCGCTGCTGGGATTCGCGCTGCTCGCGTACGCGCTCGCCTATGCGCTGCCGTGGGAGTACGCGCTCGCGCTCGCGCTGCTGGCCTTCGTCGCGCTGGTCGCCTACGACGCGGCGCTGCTGCGCGGGCCGCTCGAGATCGTGCGGATCGTTCCGCCGCGCTTCGCGCTCGCGCGGAGCGACGCGCTGGCCTACGAGATCACGAACCGCACGCGAACGGAACGGCGGGTCGCGATCGTCGAAGCGCCGGCCGAAAAGCTCGCGATCGACCTCGGCGAAGCGCACGCCGCCGTTCCGCCGCGCTCTCGCGTCACCGTGACGCTGCGCGTCGTGCCGCGCGAGCGCGGCCGCACGATGCTGCGCTCGTACCATGCGCGCGTCTCCTCGCCGCTCGGGATCGTCGAGCTGCGGCGCTCGTTTCCGGCGCCGCACCCGTTGCGCGTGATGCCCGACCTCTCGGCGCTCGATCGCAGCGGCGACCTCGTCGCGCGCACCAAGCTGATCGACGCGGGGCTGCGGCGGCTGCGGCGGCGCGGCGTGGGCGGCGAGTTCGCCTCGCTGCGCGAGTACACGACCGACGATCCGTTCCGCTCGATCGACTGGAAGGCGTCGGCGCGGCGCGGCAAGCCGATGGTCGCGGAGTACGAGGTGGAGCGCGCGCAGCAGATCGTCGTCGCGATCGACGCCGGCCGCTTGATGTCGGCGCGGCTCGGCGACCGGCGCAAGCTCGACTACGCCGTCAGCGCGGCGCTCGCGATCGCCGCGATCGCGCGGCTCGCCGCCGACCGGGTCGGCGTGGTCGCGTTCGCGGCAACGATGCTCGCGCGCGTGGCGCCGGGACAAGGGACGCAGCACGCCGCGCAGCTCACCGACGTGCTCTCCGACGTCGAGCCGCGCTTCGAAGAAGCCGACTACGAGCGCGCGTTCTTGGAGATCGAGCGCACGCTGCGGCGGCGCAGCCTCGTCGTGCTGTTCACCGACCTGTTCGATCCGGTCGCCTCGACCGCGGTGCTGGCGGCGGCGAAGCTGCTCACGACGCGCCACCTCGTGCTCGTCGTGCTGATGAACGACGCGGCGATCGCGGCGGCGCTGCGCCGCACGCCGGAGGACGCCGAAGACGCGTACCGCGCGGCGGTCGCGGCCCGGCTCGCCGACGAGCGCGCGCACGCGGTCGCGAGCTTGCGCAACCGCGGCGTCCTGGTCGTCGACGTGCCGGCCGCCGAGCTGACCATCGCGCTGCTCGACGCGTACGTCGACATCAAGACGCGCGGTCTGCTGTAGCTTCCACGCGCTCTCTGCCGGCGCCCAAAAGGTACAGCAGCAGCAGGACGCCGGTGATCGCGCCGATCGTGCCGCGCACCGGAATCGACAGCCGCTGCGGCGAGACGAAGCCTTCGATCATCCCGGCGACGCACAGCATGAGCGCGACGCCGAGGATCAGCGTCCCGGCGCGGCGCGCCGCGACGACGAGCGCGTCGGCGCGCTTCGCGCGGCCCGGACGCAGGTAGCCGCCGGCCAGGATCAGTCCCGCGCCGCCGGCGATTTGAATCGCGGTCAGCTCGATCACGCCGTGCGGGGCGATCGTCGCCCAGAAGTCCGGACCGAAGCCCGCTTTGACGTAGAGCGCGCCGAGCGCGCCGACCATCAAGCCGTTGGTGAGGATGATCCAGCCGGTCAGGATGCCGGCCGTCATACCGCCCGCGAAGGCGATCGCGGCGACCTTGACGTTGTTGGTGATGATCTCGGAGGCCATCGCCGGCGAGTACGCGCGATCGAAGCCGAAGTTCGAGTCGTGCAGCGCCTTGGTCACCGGCGGGATCGGAAAGCCGGGCAAGAGCGCGTGCGCGTTGGCCGGATCGCTCCACACCGAGCCGTACGCGACCAGCGCCGAGACGATCGTCACCAGCGCGCAGAATCCGATCGGCGCCCACGAGCGGCGCACCTCGCCGGGAAAGCCGCGCACGATGAAGCCGATCAGCCGGTTCCAGCCGCTGCGCGCGGTCGCGACGTAGACGACCGAGTGCGCGCGCGCGGTCAGCCGGTTGAGATGCTCCAGGACGGCCGGATCCTCGCCGCGCGCGCGCGCGATCGCGAGGTCGCTCGTGGCCGCGCGGTACCCCAGCGCCAGCTCGTCGATCTCGTCGGCGCCCAGCGAGCGCACCCCGCTCCGCGCCGCCCGATCGACCAGCGCCTCGAGCCGGTCCCAGCGCGTCCGCCGCGCGCTCACGAATCGCCGCTCCCGCATCGCGACAGAGTTCGACTCGCGCGTGCCGAACACCGGCCGCGATGGAGCGCAGCGTCGACGTTCGGACGGGGGAGGCCGTCGCGATTCGCTATGAGCTGGCCGGGTTGGGGAGCCGGTTTCTGGCGGTCGTGGTCGACATGATCGCGCAGTTCATGATCGTCATGGCGTTGTTGATCGCTTTGAGCTTCGCCGCCTCGTCGCTGTCGCGCATCCCGCTGATCGGTTCGAAGAACGGCGAGGCATGGCTGATCGCGTTCGCGGTCGCGCTCTTGTTCCTGATCTTCTTCGGCTGGTTCATCATCTTTGAGGCGTGGTGGTCCGGGCGCACGCCGGGGAAACGCATGCTCGGCCTGCGCGTCGTGCGCGACGGCGGCTTTCCGCTCGACCTCGGCGCCGCGGTGATCCGCAACCTGGTGCGCATCGTCGAGCTGTTCTTCGGGTTCTACGCGCTGGCCGCGATCAGCGCGCTGATCTCGCCCGAGAACAAGCGCCTCGGCGATCTCGCCGCCGGGACGATCGTCGTCCGCGACCGCGCCGAAGCAATCCCCGACCTCGACGCCTACCTCGCCCGCTCCGCACCCACAGAGAGCGGCCTCTCCGAAGCCGACCGCCTCTTGGTGGAACGCTTCCTGACGCGCCGCGCCGCCCTCGAGCCGACCGCGCGCCAACGCCTCGCCGCCCGACTCGCCCAACGCATCCGCCCGACCCTACGCGACCCGCACCCCGAGCTCGGCGACGAACCGCTGCTGGAGTACCTGGGCCGGGGTTGAGCGCTCGCTTCGAACTCCTTGTGCAGACCCGCGGAACCGCGGCGCATGGCGAAGCCGCATTGCAACGCGGCCGTGACCCATAACGGCCAAGAATCGGCAATCCCCGTGTAACCCGGTGGGGTGCATAAAGGATCTTGCCATGGAGAGAGAAAATCAACCGAACGTGTTCACGGTTCGCCGCCACTCTCGCGACCACGCGACGTACGCGCCCGAGAACGACTACACGCTTTACCGAGGATCGTGCGAGCGGCTTCTCGAGCAGATAACGGGCCGGCAAGTCCAGCTCTTTGTGACGTCACCGCCGTACAACATCGGCAAGCGCTACGAAAAACGACGAGCGCTCGAGGAATATCTTGCGGAACAGGACACCATCATCGAGCAGTGCGTCCGCCGATTGAGCAAATCGGGTAGCATCTGTTGGCAGATAGGGAACCACGTACACGACGGTACGATCGTACCTCTTGACATCTTGCTGTATCCGCTCTTTGCCAAGCACGGCCTGGTCCTGCGGAACCGAATCGTTTGGCATTTCGAACACGGCTTGCACTGCAGCCGCAGGCTATCCGGAAGACATGAAACGATCTTGTGGTTTACCTGGCCGGGAAGTGATTATACGTTTAACCTAGACCCTATCCGAGTCCCACAAAAATATCCCGGAAAGCGATATTATAAGGGGCCCAAAGCCGGAGAATTTTCGGCAAACCCGCTCGGCAAGAATCCCGGCGACGTATGGGTCATACCTAACGTCAAGCATAACCATGTGGAGAAGACAGCGCATCCCTGTCAGTTTCCGGTGGAGCTCGTCGAGCGTCTCGTGCTAGCCCTGACGCAGCCGGGAGACCTCGTCGTCGATCCGTACATCGGATCGGGAAGCACGGCGGTCGCGGCCCTGCGACACGGAAGAAAAGTTGCGGGTGCCGATACCGTCGACGAGTTTATACGCATCGCCGAATTGCGGATCTCCCAGACGCTGTCAGGTTCGGTCCGGACGCGACCGCGTGGGCGTGCAGTGTACAAGCCCAAAGGAAGGCTATCTGAGAACCCATTTATCACGTCGTCATAGCTATTCTGCATCGTTCGCATCGCGCGTCAAGGTACGCCATTGGCGCCGAGCCTCGGTCCGATCCGTGCCCATCGGCTGCACGATTGGAACACGTGGAAGTTCCGACACGTTGATATTGCAGCCTTGCCAGCCCGCGCGGCGTGCCGTCGGTGAGAGCGGACGCCGTGGGATGATCCGGCCTTCGTCGATCATCGCGCCGGGGACCGCGTCTGCATAGACGATGATCGAGCGTCGCCGGTCGAACTCGACGAGAATGTGATCCGGCATGGTCCGCTCGCGAATGGCCCGCATCGTCGGTTCCAGCGCCGCGCCGGCGATCACGGCGCCGAATCGTCCGTCCTTCGACTTCAGTTGATAGTGCGCGTCGCACCGGGGGCACTCGAAGTCTGACACCGGCGTGTTGGCCGGGAGGCGCGCGAGCGCATTTGAAGTGCATCGAAGGCAGTAGAGGTTTAACTCGGCCCACGTTTCGATCAGAACTCGAGCGACCTGAGCACGGCTCGAATATGTCAGTGCGATCTCCGGATCGAAGAATGGGCTGAACTTCGGCTCGACGCCCAGGCGCTCATAGAGCCCGCCGCCAAGGAATCGGATCACACCTTGATCTCGCAGGACTTGTAGGCTTTGGCGAATTTTCGCGTCGACGAATCTGTTCGCGGGGTACTGACGCCTGAGTTCGTCGGCATATCGTAGTACGTCGGAGAGTCGGAACCGGCGCGGCTGTCTCTCGACGACCTCTTGAACCAAAGCCTTCCATGTGCGCCGTTGGTGTCCCATGGCTTCGGGTTCGACGTCCGCTAGATGCGCTCACTGCGACACAGAGGATCGATGACTCGCCAACCTTTGTCGCCGCGACCCCGTCGAACGGCACATCGGGTCCGATTGGCTGCGGGACAGGGCAACCGAAGGACGCCACTGTCAAGACAGCGTCGCGGCTGATACAGTCGACGTGCCTTGAGGCGATGGACTGATTCCTACGTGGCGCCGCTCGCCCCCGTGCCGCCGTCGTTGCCGTTGCGGCGGAACCAGGTGAGCATCTCGCGGGCGAACGTCATGGCGGACTGCTTCGCTTCGTCGTAGATCCGGGAGGCGTCCTCGACGTTCATCTGGCGGCCGTTGCGGTAGTAGAACGCCACGCCTTCGCCGACGACCACCGTGCCCGCGTACGCGATCGCGGCCTTGATGAAGATGCCGCCGACCGGGATGAAGCCGGAGAGCTCGCGGGCCAGCGCGCGCCAGCCGAAGCCGCCGCCGACGATCGGCAGCAGCTCCCACATCGCCGAGAGGTCGGGATCGCGCCCGTAGGTCGCGCCGATGTTCAGCATCAGGTTCATCTGGATGCCGGTGATCGCGAACATGTCGGCGCCCGAGGCAAACGCGCCCAGCACGATCCCCAGCAGCGGAACGTGGTCGACCACCGCGCTCGCGCCGGCGACCTTCAGCGCGTTCAGCGCGGCGTCGCGGGTCAGCTTGGCGGCGACCGTCTCGCGCAGTGCCGGCAGCCGGCGGCCGACGGCGACCTCGATGCCCTTGCAGCAGTCGATCAGATGAGGCAGAAAGCGGCCGCGCAGCGTCTCCACGGCGAGCCGGTCGACGACGTACTCCTCCACCCCGCCCGGCGCGGGCACCTGAGCCGGACCGCTCGGGACACCGGTCTCGGGGTCGACGATCAGCACCAAGACCGGAAGATTCAGCGCCGCGAGCCGCTCGAGGCGGAGGGAGCCCCGGTCGGCGGGGCGAGCGACGCAGATGACCGCCTTCGCGTCGGTCGTGTCGACCCCGCGCTGCTCGTCGAGCGTCTCGAAGGCCGCCGCGGCCTCGGGCGGGATCGTGTCCCCGTCGTGCCCGGAGAGCAGGACGGCGCGCAGCTCACCCAGCAGCGCGGGATCGCCGCAGACGAAGAACTTGAAGGGCCGGCGAGCGCCCGCATGGACCGCCCCGGCATTGAGCGATCCGCGCAGGCGTTCGAACATTGCGGCGGCGGCAGTAGCGTTCACGGTACGCTCCTACCCCCTTACGCCGTTAGCAGTTACACCGTGCCATGCCCCGGCGCGCTCGGTTGCGCCAGGCCTTGGGCCTCTTTTCCGGGGTCGTCGGTGTAGTCAAGATAAACCAGCCCGAGGAAGATCTCCAGCGACTGCGCGTACATCCCGCGGGCGTTGGCCAGGTCGACCACGCTCTTCCCCGACGCCTTCGCCTCGGCGAGGACCGCCTGGGGCGCCGCGTTCGTGTCGGCGCCGACGATCACCGCGGTCGCGACCTCGCCCGGCGTGAAGCCTTGCCGCGTCAGCGCGTCGTAGTCGACGCCCTTGGTGTGGAAGCGCACGTCGAGCGCCTTCTGCAGCGTCGCATAGCGGTCGGGCGACTCCTGAAGGCCGAGCATGTCGATCCGCGTCTCGAGCAGCCGCGAGCGCGCCATGTTGTACAGCTGCGAGCCTTGCGAAGCGCCGACCGCGGCCTTGTTGAGCGAGTCGACGGCCTTCGTCATCAGCGGCTCCAGTCGGTGGTAGTCGGCGAGCGCGATGTCGCCGCTCCCGTCGAGCTGCGTGTGGCGCAGCTCCTGCACGAACACGTCGAGGTCGCCCAGCCCGACGTCGAGCATCGCGAGCGAGGCGCGCGCCGCATCGACGCCGCGCACCACGTCCGAGTCGGCCGCGCCGAGCGAGGTCAACATCGCCGGATACGAGGGGAACGTCGAGAGCGCTTGCGGCGGCGGGTTGTCGAGCTTGAGCGGCGCGTTCAGCTCCGTCATCACGTCGCTGATCTCTTTGAGCACGCCGCCCTCTTTGTTGCGCTCGAGCGAGCCGGCGCCGCCGATCGTCTCCGACGCCTTGCCGGTCGCGGCGTCGAGCGACTTCGACATCGTGTTCATGTTGTGGAGCAGCGTGTCGAGCCGCGAGTCCTTGCGCGGCTGCACCCGCGAAAGATCCGGGATCCCGTACGCGATGCTCTCGATGCGCGAACGGATCGCCTTGATCTGATCGATCGCCTGCTGCCGCCGGGTCGCGATCGCGGTCGCGGCCTGGGTCTGCTCGGCCGACGCGGTCGCCATCTCGGCGCGCAGCGGGGAGAGATCGGGATGGAGCAGGTTCAGCCGCCGCTCCGCGTCGCGCAGGCCTTTGATCCGCGCGTCTGCGAGCGCTTTGGCCTGCGGTGACACCGAACCGGCCGAGGCGGTGAGGTTCTGCTCACCCTTGCTGATCTGTCCCAGCGCCAGCTCGGACTGACCGAGCCAGAAGCGCGCCTGCACGTCGTCGGGGCGCCGCTTGAGAACGTCGGAGAACTTCATCGCCGCGATGTTGTAACGGGCGGTGTCGTAGTCGTGGATCGCTTCGGCGATTCGGCGGTCGTCGGTGTGCAGCTTGGGGTCGAGCTCCGGGTCGCCGTTGAGGTTCGCGAGCCGCTTCTTCGTGTCGGGGTGGTCGGCGAGATACTTCGAGACGATGTCGTGGCTCGTCTGCTCGGTCGCGCCGAGGTGCGCCATGAAGCTGTACATCGCGTCGGGATCGTAGCCGGCGCGCGACATCAGCATCAGCCCGTACTTGTCGGCCTCGTTCTCGTCCTGGCGAGAGATCTTCGCCTGCAGCCCCGCCTGCGCGAGCTGCCCGAAGCGGTAGACGAGCGGAATGAACAGTGAAGCGATCCCGAAGATCACGTTCATGATCGAGGCCTTGTTGTTCGCGGTCACCATGTGGCGGCGCTCGATGTGCCCGGTTTCGTGCCCGATGACGCCCGCCAGCTCGTCGTCGGACTGCACGAAGTCCAGCGTCCCCTCGTTGACGTAGATGTAGCCGCCCAGCGTCGAGAACGCGTTGATGTCCGAGACGTCGAGGATCTTGATCGAGTACGGAACGTCTTTGCGCGCCGTCTGCGCCCAGAGCTTGTTCGAGATCTCGTTGACCCACTGGTTGAGCAGCGGGTCCGTCACCACCACGGTCGAGTCGGTGATCTGCTTGTCGTACTCTTTGCCGAGTTGAATCTCGGTCGGCGTCGCAAGCGCGCTCGCGGGTGCCGGGATGCTGGCACTCAGCATCGCTACGCTCAGTGCGATGACGACGATACGGCGGAACGGCATGGGGCAGTCCTCGGGAGGGGTCGCACGGTCGGTGCCGGGCTCTGGTGGTTCGCCAGAGCCGCGGAACTCTCCACTCATAACGTTCAAAGCTGAGGAATGTATGTGGAGAACAGAACTTTCCCGTGCATTCGGTGTGGACGGCGCAGGGCCGGGTTCGGAGCCCTCGGAACGGCGGGCGATCATGGTCAGGGAGGGTCGCCGATGAGCACCGTTCGCGGTCGCGGCCGCAGCCTCGAGATCGACGTCGACCGCGCTTTAGCAGCCGCGGTCGCTGAGCTGCGCGAGCAGTTCGCGACGAGCCCCGACTTCTACCGCGGAAGCCGGGCGGTCGCCAACCTCGGGTATCTCGAACCGGCGGCTGCCGAGCTGGCCGGCTTTCGCGACGCGCTGGCCGAGTTCGGGATCATCCTCGACGGCGTGAGCGGGGCCGAAGCGCTCGCGCCGCTCGCCGCCGGGCTCGAGCTGGCATACCTCGGTCCGGCCGGCGCCGCGGCCGAGGTCGCCGCGCTCCCCCGCCAGCGGCGGCCGCGCGAGGTGAAGCTCTCCGAGGAGGCGCGCTCGCTGGTCGCCGACTTCGCCGGCGCGCGCGACGACATGGTGCGCCGGCGCCGCAACGGGCACGCCGTCGCCCCCGCGGCGGCCTCGACGCTCGCCTCGGCCGGGGTCGTCCTCCCGCAAAGCGCGGCCGGCCGCGCCGTCCCGGTCGGCGTCTCGACGCTCTACCACCGCGGGACGCTGCGTGGCGGGCAGGCGCTGCACAACCTCGGCAACATCGTGGTGATCGGCGACGTGAACCCCGGCGCCGAGCTGGTCGCCTCGGGCGACATCGTGGTCTTCGGCGCGTTGCGCGGCACCGCGCACGCGGGCGCGCAAGGCGACCGCGCCGCGCGCGTGATCGCGCTCGAGCTCGCGCCCACGCAGTTGCGGATCGCCACCGCGATCGCGAGCGGCGACGCGGGCGGGCGCGCGCGCGGTCCCGAGCACGCCTCGATCGCCGACGAGCGCATCGTGGTCGTCCCCTTCGCCGAGGCGAATCTTCGCCGCGAACCCGTCCCCGCCGCCATGAACGGAGAGAGCCGATGAGCGCACGCCGGATCGTCCTGACCTCGGGCAAAGGCGGGGTCGGGAAGACGACGACCACCGCGAACCTCGGCGCGGCGCTCGCCAAGCGCGGACATCGCGTCGTGCTGGTCGACGCGGACATCGGCTTGCGCAACCTCGACCTCGTGCTCGGCGTCGAGAAGCGGATCGTCTTCGATCTGGTCGAGGTCGTCGAAGGCCGCTGCCAGCTGCGGCAAGCGCTCATCAAGGACAAGCGCCTGGAGAACTTGTCGATTCTTCCGGCGGCGCAGACGCGCGACAAGACGGCAGTCAGCGAAGCGCAGTTCGCCGGCGTCGTCGAGCAGCTGGGCGCGCTGTGCGAGTACGTGCTGATCGACTGCCCGGCGGGGATCGAGCACGGCTTCCGCAACGCGGTCGCGGGCGCGAGCGAAGCGATCGTGGTGACGACGCCCGAGGTCAGCGCCATCCGCGACGCCGACCGCGTGATCGGCAAGCTGCACGAGCGCGGGCTCCCGCTGCGGCTGATCGTCAACCGCTTGCGGCCCGAGATGGTGCGCAGCGGCGACATGCTCTCGGTCGACGACGTGACCGACATCCTCTCCGCCGAGCTGCTCGGGATCGTCCCCGACGACGAAGAGATCATCGACACCACGAACCGCGGCGAGCCGATCGTGCTGCAGCCGGAGTCGCGGCTCGCCGTCGTCTACGACAAGATCGCGCGCCGCCTCGAAGGCGAGCTCGTCGAGTTCACCTCGTTCAGCGCGCCCGGTTTCTTCGCGCGCATCTTCGGAAAGGCTTCATGAGATGCGCGAGATGATCGAGCACGAAGCGCCGGCCGCGAGCGCCGTTCCGCGCCAGCGCGGGCGCGCGATCGTCGTCACCAGCGGGAAGGGCGGCGTCGGAAAGACCACCACGACGGCGAACCTCGGCGCGGCGCTCGGCGTCGGCGGTGCGAGCGTCGTGCTGGTCGACGCCGACGTCGGCTTGCGCAACCTCGACATCGTGCTCGGCCTCGAAGCGCGCGTCCGCCACCACGTCCTCGACGTGCTGGAAGGGAAGACCGCGCTCGACGACGCGCTGGTGAGCGACAAGCGGGTCGCGACGATGAAGTTGCTCGCCGCCGCGCAGACGCGCGAGAAGGACGAGGTCGACACGGCCGCGTTTCGCGACCTCATCGGCTCGCTGCGCGAGCGGTTCGACTACGTGCTGATCGACTGTCCGGCCGGGATCGAGAAGGGCTTCGCGAACGCGATCGCGGGCGCCGACGAAGCGATCATCGTGTGCACGCCCGAAGTCTCGGCGGTGCGCGACGCCGACCGCGTCGTCGGCCTGCTCGGCGACGAGCGCCGGGTGAAGCTGATCATCAACCGCTTGCGCCCGGGCCTCGTGCGCAAGGGCAAGATGCTCTCCGTCGACGACGTCAACGGCATCCTGCGGCTGCCGCTGCTCGGGGTGATCGCCGACGCGCCCGACGTGATCGTCTCGACGAACCGCGGGGAACCGGTCGCGCTCGACCCCGCCTCGCCGGTCGGCGAGTCCTACCGGCAGATCGCGCAGCGCATCGCCGGCACGCTGACCACCGCGCCGGAGATCCCGCGCGAACGAACGTTTTTCGAAAAGCTCTTCGGGAGCCTCAAGTAAGTGTTCGAGTTCATCCAGCGTTTCTTCGGCAAGCCGAGCTCCAGCGCCACGGCGAAGGAGCGCCTGCGCCTAGTCCTGCTCTCCGACCACCTCTCGCTCGCGCCCGACGTCGTCGAAGCGCTCAAGCACGACCTGCTCGAGGTGATCTCGCGCTACGTCGACGTCGACGAGCAGAACTGCGACGTCACCTTCGAGCAGCGCGAGAAAGAGGTCGCGATGCTCGCCAACATCCCGATCCTCGGCATGCGCTCGCGCCCGATCCCGCCGTCGCCCCCGCCGCCGCCCGCGCCGCCATCCCGCGAGCCCGAACCGGCGCCCGCGATCGAGCTCGAGCCCGCCGCGAAGCCGGTCGCGAAGAACGGCGCACCGCGCCCGGCCCGCAGGAAACGGCGCAAGGCGCAGCTCTCGGCGAGCACGGCGTCGCAGGCGACGTAAGCGGGGCGTCCCGCGCGGCGCCGAAGAATCGGCCATGGTGATGGACCGAGCGCAGCGCGCGGAGCGCCGTTAAACTGGAACGCCCCTGGTACACGCGGTTCTGTTGGCCGCTGGCGATCGCGCCGGTCTTGGTGACGATGCTCGGGATCGTGTTCATTCGTTCCGCGACGCTGCACGAGCCGTATGCGGCGGACGAGTGGCGCAAGCAGCTCGTCTACGGCGCGGTCGGGATCGGGATGATGCTCGGGACGGCGTTCGTCGACTACCGGGCCTGGCGGCGGTGGGCGCTGCCGCTGTACGCGGTCACGCTCGGGCTGCTGGTCTTCATCACGTTCAAGGGACACTCGGCGCTCGGTGCGGCGCGCTGGATCGCGATCGGCCCGTTTCAGTTTCAGCCTTCGGAGCCGGCCAAGGTCGTCATCGCGATCGCCGTCGCGGCGCTCCTTTCGCGCGGCTCGTTCCGCAAGATCCAAGAGCTGTGGTTGCCGCTGCTCGCCGTCGCGCTGCCGGCAGTGTTGATCATCAAGCAGCCCGATCTCGGGACGACGCTGGTGATCGGCGCGATCTTGACGGCCGAGCTGTACTTCGGACTGCCGAACCTGATCGACTTCGGGGTGTACGCCGGCGCGGTCGGCTGCGCGGCGGCGTACGTCTTGACCAGCGAGCACCTGCTCAAGCCGTTCCAGCGCGCGCGGCTGCTCGTCTTTCTCGATCCGAAGCTGGACCCGCAAGGGGTCGGCTACAACTTGAACCAGTCGAAGATCGCGGTCGGCAGCGGAGAGTGGTTCGGCAAAGGGCTCTTCAAGGGGACGCAGACGCAGCTCAATTTCGTCCCGGAGAACTCGCGCGACTTCATCTTCACCGCCGTCGGCGAAGAGGCGGGGTTCATCGGCGCGACGCTGTTGCTCGCGCTGTACGCGGTCACGATCGGGTTCGCGCTGCGCGCCGTGTTCGCAGCGAAAGACCGCTTCGGCGTCCTGCTCGCGGTCGGGCTCGTCACGATGCTCGCCTTTCACATCATCGTCAACGTCGGGATGACGATCGGGATCATGCCGATCACCGGGATCCCGCTCCCGTTCATGTCGTACGGCGGGAGCGCGCTGATGACCGACTACGTCGCGGTGGGGATTCTGCTCAACATCATCCTACAGAAAGACAAGCTCGTCTTCGGCGACGCGGCGGTGCGCCGCGCATGACGGACGAGACCAGCACGCCGCTCGAGCGGCTCGAAGCGTCCAGCGCCCAGGTCGAAGCGCTCGCGACCGAGGTGGCGGTGCGCGCCAAAGCGTTCGGCGGCGACGCGGGCGCGCGCTCCCGGATCGAGCTGGTGAAGCAGCGCTTGAAGGTGGCGCTCGACGAGCTCGCCGGCTATCCGGACTCCGCCGACGACATCACCGACGAGTAGCGCAGCGGAAGGCTGCCCTACCCTCCGTCAACGGCCGACCTCTTTGGCCGCAAAAGGACCATCCCAGGAACAACCGGAACCTTCAGCGCGAGAGCATTCGAGGGGCGATTGCGCGGGGCCCGTGGCCCGGCGTTGGATCGTCCGGATGCGTTTCAGCAAGAATTTTCACGATTTTTTCCGAGGCCGAGAACGTCCGCCCGCTGCGCCCGCTCGATGACCGCCTGACCAGGCGAGAAGTCATCGCGATGTGCGCGCGGACGACGGCCGCGCTCGACCATAGAGAGGCCAGCCACCTACTTTGCCGACCGATATCCTGATCTCGAGCGATCCGTGGGAGAACCGCGTCGCGATCCTCGAGGACGGTCGTCTCGCGGAAATCTACGTCGAGCGTGAGGAGCGCGTCATCGGCTCCATCTACAAGGGCAAGGTCGTCAACGTCCTGCCCGGGATGGGCGCCAGTTTCGTCGACATCGGGCTCGGGCGCAACGCGTTTCTGTACGTCGACGACATCAACAAGACGCCGCTGAACATCGGCGACGTCGAAGTCACCGCGGGCCGCAGCGGCTACACGATCACCGAGAAGGTCAGCCGCGGCGACGACGTTCTGGTGCAGATCGTGAAGGAGCCGCGCGGGCTCAAAGGCGCGCGCGTCTCGACCAACATCTCGCTCCCGGGCCGCTATCTCATCTTGATGCCGACCGGAAAGTTCAGCGGCGTCTCGCGCAAGATCGAGTCGGCCGAGGAGCGCAACCGGCTCAAGACCATCATGAAGGCGATCCGCCCCGACGGGATGGCGACCGTCGTGCGCACCGCCGCCGATGGCGTCTCGAGCGCCGAGCTGATCGCCGATCTCGGCGTGCTGATCCGCATGTGGCACGGGATCCTCGAACAGTACAAGCGCATCGAAGCGCCGGCGCTCTTGCACAAGGACATGAACCTCGTCTACAAGACGGCCCGCGACTTCATCACCCCCGAAGTCGGCAGCGTCTGGATCGACGACGAGACCGAAGCGGAAAACGTCAAAGACTTCATGCGGCTATTGGGCCCGCAGTACGTCGACCGCATCAAGTACTACGAGGGCGGAAAGCGCCTCTTCGCGGACTTCAAGATCGACGACGAGATCGCGCGCCTGATGAAGCCGACGGTGAAGCTGCCCTCGGGCGGCTCGATCGTGATCGAGTCGACCGAAGCGCTCACCGTCGTCGACGTGAACTCCGGCAAGTTCACCGGCGGCAAGAACCTCGACGACACGATCGTGCGCACGAACGTCGAGGCGGCGACCGAGATCGCGCGCCAAGTGCGGCTGCGCGACATCGGCGGGATCATCGTCTGCGACTTCATCGACATGTCGTCGGAAGGCGATCGCAACCGCGTCATCTCCGCGCTGCAGGAGGGCTTGCGCAAGGACCGCACGCGCTCGACGATCCAGTCGTTCTCGCCGCTCGGCCTGCTGGAGTTCACCCGCAAGCGTGTCGGCAAGGACTTGGGCCAGCAGCTGCGCGGCAAGTGTCCGACCTGCGAAGGCCTGGGCAGCGTGATGTCGCCGGAGTCGGTCGCAATCGGAACCTTCCGCGAGATTCTCGGCCACCGCAACGGCTCGTCGAGCGGCGCGGGACCGGCTGCGCAGCACGTGCACATCGCGGCCTCGCCCTCGGTCGCGGCGCAGGCGGAGTACTGGTACGAGGACGAGCGCGTTCAGCTCGCCGAGCGGCTCGGCAAGCAGATCGACGTCTTCGTCGATCCGGCCGTTCACCCCGAGCGGCCGCGGATCGTGTGGGGCGACGACAAGCTCCCGGCGCTCGGGCCGATCCGCGTCGGCGACGAGTTCGAGGTCGAGCTGCTCAACGTCCGGCTCCCCAACGCGACCTCCGCCGCGGCGGTCGTCGCCGGCCGGCTCATCGAGGTGGAGAACGCCGCCAACGCGGCCGGCAAGACGATCAAGATCCGCATCCTGGACGTCGACGGCAGCGACATCCTGGCCGAGCCGCGCACGCCCGTCGAGGCGGCGACGCCGATCGGCGAGGGCCGCGGGAAGAAACGCCGCCGCGGCGGCCGCGGCCGTAAGCGCGAGCTCACCGCGGCCGAGCAGGCCGAAGAGCTGCGCGCGCTCGCCGAGGAGGCTGAAAAGGGCCTCGGCGGCCGCACCTCGATCGGGATCTCGACGACCGAAGAGGTCGTCGCGAAGAAGGCCGGGCCGAAGACGACCGCCCAGAAGGCCGCCGACGGCGCCGTCGCGCTGCTGCCGGGCGAGTCGCTCAGCGGCGGCCGGGTCGCGGGCGTGCTGCCCGGCGAAAAGCTTTCCGGCGACCGCGTGAGCGCGGGCGGGGTCGTCCTCACCCCGCCGTCGGTCGCCGTGCGGCCGCCGGCCGGCCGGCCCGTCGTGGCCGGGGGGGCGGCTCCGGCCACGCCGGCCGCCAACGGCGAGGCCGGTGAGGGTGAAGAGGCCGGCCGGCGCCGCCGGCGTCGCCGGCGTCGCGGCGGGCGCGGGGCCGAGGTCGCCGCGGGCGCCGCCCCGGCGCCGAGTGCCGGCGGCCGAGTCGCCGCGGTTGACGCTGAGGGCGACGAGGACGAAGAGGAGCTGGGCGCCGTCGCCCACCCGGGAACCGGCGCCGAGCACGCCGAGGGCGAGCGCAAGCGCCGCCGCCGGCGGCGCCGCCGCCGCGGACGCGGTGGGGCCGAGGGTCATGGACCGGGCCAGGGCGTCGCCGCGGGCGCCGCGGAGCCGGGCCGCGAGCCGGTTCCCGACCGCCACATCTTCCGGGTTGGTCCGGCCGGCGCGCAGGCGACCGGCGAGACTGCCCCGCCGGCGCCCTCGCGCGCGATCGCGCCGTGGAACCGCAAGCGCGGCGACGTCGCGATCGAGCCGCCGCCGCCGGTGATCGTCCCGCCGCCGGAGCCGAAGGAGCCGGTCAAGGCCGCTCGCCCCTCGCGCCGCCGCCGCACCGAGACGGCGCCGGCGCCGGGCCGCGGCGGACGTCTCGAGGCCGCTGCGCCGGTCCCGGCGCTGCCGGCGCCGGCGCCCGCCGTCCC
>Ga0213878_10000142_pt1 | contig 33587 bp, 30 predicted proteins | sample VelepicoBEBS_R02_FD_161053 | JGI IMG/M metagenome (GOLD analysis project Ga0213878, IMG submission 161053) | Vellozia epidendroides bulk soil microbial communities from rupestrian grasslands, the National Park of Serra do Cipo, Brazil - BS_R02 | ecosystem: Environmental > Terrestrial > Soil >... | reverse complement strand
GGTTCAGGCCAGGCTCCACTTGCGTTGTCGCCCTTGGCGCGACTTCGGCTCGGCAGCGCGCGCGCCGTGCCGCGTGATGCCCTCGCCCCTCGATCGCGCTAGAGGCAGAGCGACGCGAGTGCCGTGGTCCACGGAGGTGACCCTGCCATCAACCGCGGACCCTGGCAAAACGCATCCGCTGGCGGGAGCGTCGTCCGTGGACGCTGCCCAGGCGCAGATTGACAGCCAGTTGGAATTAACCGACACCATGACCGTCCAGGCAAAGCTATGGTGCCGCCCGCCATGCCCTCCACCACCTCTCCCCGGCTCTGGGACATTTCCCCCACGGTCGCCCCCGATGCACCCATCTTCCCAGGCGACGAGCCCTACGGCCTGCGCTGGACCACCCGCCTGTCGCCCGGCTGCCCGGTCAACCTCAGCGCGATCACGATGTCTCCCCATGTAGGCGCGCACGCTGACGCGCCGCTGCACTACGCCAACGACGCGCCTGCCATCGACGCGGTGCCGCTGGACACCTATCTGGGCCGCTGCCGCGTCATCCACGCCCTGGGCGCCGCGCCGCTGATCACCGTCGAGCACCTGAAGCACGCCGAGGCCGACCTGCCGCAGCGCGTGCTGGTGCGCTGCTGCGAGCGCGCCGACACGGTGTGGAACCCCGCCTTCACCGCCTACGCCCCCGAGGCCATCGCCTGGCTGGCCGCCCGCGGCGTACGGCTGATCGGCATCGACACGCCCAGCGTGGACCCGGCCGACTCCAAGGTGCTGGACAGCCACCAGCAACTGCGCCGCCTGGACCTGCGCGTGCTGGAGAACCTGGTCCTGGACGAAGTGCCCGAGGGCGACTACGAGCTGATCGCCCTGCCCCTGAAGCTTCAAGGCGCCTGCGCTTCCCCGGTGCGCGCCATCCTCCGAGAACTTACATGACCTCCAGAGAACAAGCCCTTGCGCTCGACGCGCTCGACCCGCTCGGCACCTTGCGCGAGCACTTCGCGCTGCCGCCCGGTGTCATCTACCTGGACGGCAACTCCCTCGGTGCCCTCCCCAAGGCCACGCCGGCGCGCCTCGCCCGGGCCGTGCAGCAGGAATGGGGCGACGGCCTGATCGCGAGCTGGAACAACGCCGGCTGGATCAACATGCCGCGTCGCCTGGGCGACCGCCTGGCGCCCTGGATTGGCGCGCAGCCCGGCGAGGTGCTGGTGGGCGATTCGACGTCGATCAACCTCTACAAGGTGTTGCATGCAGCGCTTCAGATGCAGCCGCCAGGGCGGCGCGTGGTGGTGAGCGAGCGCAGCAATTTCCCGACCGACCTCTACATCGCGCAGAGCGTCGTGAGCGACCATGGTGGCGAGCTGGTGCTGGCCGACGCACCCGAGGACATTCCGGCCCTGCTCGACGCGCGCTGCGCGGTGCTGATGCTGACGCATGTGAACTACCGCAGCGGCCGCATGCACGACATGGCCGCGCTGACGCGCCTGGCCCACGAAGCCGGCGCGCTGGCGCTCTGGGATCTGTGCCACAGCGCCGGCGCCGTGCCGGTGGACCTGCGCGGCGCCGACGCCGACTTCGCCATCGGCTGCAGCTACAAATACCTGAACGGCGGCCCCGGCGCACCGGCCTTCGTGTGGATGCACCCGAGCCACGCAGGCCGTGCCCGCCAGCCGCTGACCGGCTGGCTGGGCCATGCGGCGCCGTTCGAGTTCGGCACCCACTACCGGCCGGCGGACGGCATCCAGCAGTTTCAGTGCGGCACGCCGGCGGTCCTTGCGATGACGGCACTGGACGCGTCGCTGGACGTGTTCGACTTGGCGCGCAAGCTCGGTGGCATGGCCGCGCTGCGCGCCAAGTCGCTGGCGCTGACGGAGGCCTTCATCGCCGCGGTCGACACGCACGTGCCCAGCGCCAGCCTGCAGTCGCCGCGCGAAGCGGCGCTGCGCGGCTCGCAGGTGTCCATCGCGCTGCCGGCCGAGGTTGACGGCTACGCGGTCATGCAGGCGCTCATCAGCCGCGGCGTCGTCGGCGACTTCCGCGCCGGCGAACCGGGCCTGCTTCGCTTCGGCTTCACGCCTCTGTACACGCGGCATGTGGACGTGGTGGACGCCGTCGCCCTGCTCGTCGACGTGCTGGCCACCGAGTCCTGGCGCACCCCCGAGTTCCAACGCCGCAGTGCAGTGACCTGATGAACAAGATCGAACACCACGACGCCCAGCTCGACTTCTCCAAGGACATGAGCTACGGAGACTACCTCCAGCTCGACGCCATCCTGAACGCGCAGAAGCCACTCTCGCCCGACCACAACGAGATGCTCTTCATCGTGCAGCACCAGACCTCGGAGCTGTGGATGAAGCTGATGCTGCACGAGCTGCATGCGGCCGTGGCCCATGTGGCGGACGACAAGCTGCCCGAGGCCTTCAAGATGCTGGCCCGGGTGTCGCGCATCATGGAGCAACTGGTCCATGCCTGGGACGTGCTTGCAACGATGACGCCGCCCGAGTACAGCGCCATCCGCCCCTACCTGGCCAGGAGCAGCGGATTCCAGAGCGCGCAATACCGGCGCATCGAATTCATGCTCGGCAACAAGAACGCCGCCATGCTCAAGCCCCATGAGCACCGGCCCGACCTGCTGGCCCAGGTGCGCGAGGCCTTCGACGCGCCGTCGCTCTACGACGAGGTGCTGAAGCTGATGGCGCGCCGCGGCATCGCGGTGCCGGCCTCGCACCTGGAGCGCGACTGGACCCAGCCCTATGTGGCCGATGACGGCGTCAAGGACGCCTGGCTGGCCGTCTACCGCTCGCCGCAGCAGCACTGGGACCTCTACCAGATGGGCGAGGAACTGGTGGACCTGGAGGACGCCTTCCGCCTCTGGCGCTTCCGCCACGTGACAACGGTGGAGCGGGTCATCGGCTTCAAGCGCGGCACCGGCGGCACGGGCGGGGTCAGCTACCTGCGCAAGATGCTGGACGTGGTGCTGTTCCCGGAGCTGTGGGCGCTGCGAACGGACCTGTGAGCGCCTGGAAATGCAAACCTAGAATCCCCCAACCGTTTCAGCCGACAAGGTCCGCCACCATGGACACCCGCACCTCCGAAACCCGCCTGCGCATCGAGCGCGTCCGCGATGCCCTGGGCGCCCATGGCGTCGATGCCGTACTCGTACCGTCCAGCGACCCGCACCTGTCGGAATACCTCCCCGAGCGCTGGCAGGGCCGGCAGTACCTGTCGGGCTTCACAGGCTCGGTTGGCAGTCTCGTCGTCACGCACGACCGGGCCGCCGTCTTCGCCGACAGCCGCTACTGGACCCAGGCCGAGGCGCAGATCGCCGGCAGCGGCATCACGCTTGAGAAGATGGCCACCGGCGCGTCGACGACCTACATCGACTGGATCGCCAGGACCCTGAAACCCGGCCAGGTGCTGGCCGTGGACGGTCAGGTGCTGGGCCTATCGCTCGCCAACGCGCTGCGCACGGCGCTGCAGCGCGCCGGCATCACGCTGCGCACCGACCTGGATCTCGTGCAGGACGCCTGGGAGGACCGACCCGGCCTGCCCGTCGAGCCCATCTACGAGCACCAGCCGCCCCAGGCCGCCGTGGCCCGCGCCGACAAGCTGGCCCGCGTGCGCGCCGCGATGGCGTCGCTGCAGGCCAGCCACCACCTCGTGTCCACCGTGGACGACGTGGCATGGCTGCTCAACCTGCGCGGCTCGGACGTGGAGTGCAACCCCGTCTTCATCGCCCACCTGCTGCTGGACGCGAGCGGCGGCCGCCTCTTCGTCGCCGATGGCAAGGTGCCGGCCGACGTCGCCGCCCGCCTCGCGGCCGACGGCATCCAGCTCGCGCCTTACGCGCAGGCCGCCGGCGCTCTGGCCGCCCTGCCCGCCGCAGCCAGGCTGCTGCTCGACCCCAGGCGCGTGACGCTGGGCCTGCGCGAAGCCGTGCCGGCCACCGTGGCCGTCGTCGAGCAGATCAACCCCAGCACGCTGCTGAAGAGCCGCAAGTCCGCCGCCGAGGCCGCGTTCATCCGCGAGACCATGGCCGAGGACGGCGCGGCCATGTGCGAGTTCTACGCCGAGTTCGAGGCCTCGCTGGCTCGCGGCGAGCGCTGGAGCGAGTTGGACATCGACACCCGGCTCACCGCTGCGCGCAAGCGCCGCCCTGGCTTCGTGGGCCTGTCCTTCAGCACGATTGCCGGCTGGATGGCCAACGGCGCCCTGCCCCACTACCGCGCCACGCCCGAGTCCCATGCGCAGATCGAGGGCGACGGCCTGCTGCTGATCGACTCCGGCGGCCAGTACCTCGGCGGCACCACGGACATCACCCGTGTCTGGTCCGTGGGCAGCGTCAACGCCGCGCAGAAACGCGACTACACGCTGGTGCTCAAGGGGACCATCGCGCTGTCGCGCACCCGCTTCCCGCGCGGCACGCTCAGCCCCATGCTGGACGCCATCGCCCGCGCTCCGCTTTGGGAGCACGGTCTGGACTACGGCCATGGCACCGGCCACGGCGTGGGCTACTTCATGAACGTGCACGAAGGCCCGCAGAGCATCTCCAAGGCCGTCGCCGAGCCGGCCATGGCCATGGAGCCCGGCATGATCACCTCCATCGAGCCAGGTCTGTACCGGCCGGGCCTGTGGGGCGTGCGCATCGAGAACCTGGTGCTCAACGTCGCCATCGACACGCCGGAGAACAACGCCTTCGGCGAGATGCTGGCGTTTGAGACGCTGACACTGTGCCCCATCGCCACGGACTGCATCGACACCGGCCTGCTACGCGCCGACGAGATCGCCTGGCTGAACGACTATCACGCCACCGTGCGCAAGCGCCTGGCGCCCAAGCTTGGCGGCGCGGCTCTGGCCTGGCTGATGGCGCGCACCGAGCCGCTGGTGGCCTGACATGTCCCGCAGCGGCCCGGCGAGCTAGCGGCCGCCCGCCGGCGGCACGGCCGGATAGCGCCACACCAGGGCGGCGCTGGCCAGCAGCATCAGCAGCAGGCCGCCGAACAGCGGGACGGCGCTGTCGGCCCGGTCCAGAAAGGGCGCGACGAGTTGCGTGCCTATCGCACCCGCTGCCAGCAGGGCCAGCACCAACAGCGCCGTCGCCCGGCCCATCTGCGCCGGCGGCAGGGCCAGCGCATCGCCGAAGGTGGCCGGCCCGCGGATGGCCAGCGCCCCGCAGAAGCAGACCCAGTAGGCCGCGACGGCCGCAAACGGCAGCGCCTGCCCCGCCAGCGCGGTGCCCAGCGCCAGCGCACAGGCGACGATCTGGATCGCGCTGCCCCATTGCACGACGCGGGCATGTCCCAGCCGCGCCGCCCAGCGCCCTGACTGCGACGCCCCCAGCATGAAGGCGCCGACGCCCAGCACCTGCAGCGCCGAGAACGCCGCCGCGCCCAGGCCGAGTGCGTTCTGCAGCAACTGCGGCGCGCTGGCCAGGAAGCTCAGCAGCGCGCCTATGCACAGCGCATGCGAGGCGGCCAGGCGCAGGAAGCGGCGGTTGCGCAGGATGCCGAGATAGCCGGCGTCCTGAGCGAGGTCCAGCCCCGGCAGGCGGCGCGGCGCGATCTTCACCACCCAGGGCAGCACCAACAGGGCCAGCACGGCCAGCACCCAGAAGCAACCGCGCCAGTCCACGACGCGCAGCAGCAGCGCACCCAGTACCGGCCCTGCCGCGGGCACGATGGCCTCGACCATGGAGATGGCGGCGATGCCGCGCACGACGTCGGCATCGCCCAGCGTGGCGCGCACGACGCTGGGTGCGACGACAGTGGCCGCCGCGGCCGCCACACCCTGCAGCAGGCGCAGCACCAGCAGCACCTCGATGCCGGGTGACAGCGCACAGCCCAGGCTGGTCAGCGCCAGCAGCGCGAGGCCCAGCTCCAGGCAGCGCCGCGGGCCCAGGCGGTTCAGCAGCTCTCCCCACAAGAGCTGCGCGCCGGCCAGGCCGGCGAGATAGACGGCGATGGTGGCCTGGGCCAGCGGCACGCCGATGCCCAGGCCGGCCTGCAGCGCCGGCACGGCGGGCAGGTAGAGATCCATCGCGGCCATGCTGACGCCGGTGACGAAGGCCAGCGGCAGGATGGTGCGTATTGATGCGGACGTAGACGGATGCAAGAGCGCCTCTTCTTCACAGAGGGCGCCCTTGTACTGACGTCATCACCGAGCGTGGCGGAAGCGTCCCGGCCTCCGTCGCAGCACCCCTCGGCAGGACGGCACCGCGGGACCAGCCGCGGCGCGGCCCGCATTCTAGGCAAGGCACACTGCGGGCATGGAAGAGGTGGAAGTCGCCGTCATCGGCGCCGGGGTCGTGGGGCTCGCAGTGGCCCGCGAGCTGGCGCAGCGCGGGCACGAGGTCGTCGTCATCGAGGCGGCGGGCGCCATCGGCACGGGCATCTCCGCACGCAACAGCGAGGTCATCCATGCCGGGCTCTACTACCCCGCGGGCAGCCTGAAGGCGCGACTGTGCTTGCGCGGCCGGCGGCTGCTCTACGATTACTGCGAGGCGCGCGGCATCGCGCACCGACGCTGCGGCAAACTGGTCGTCGCAACGCGCGCGGCCGACCTGCCGCGGCTGCAGGCATTGGCCGCCCAGGGCGCCGCCAACGGCGTCGACGATCTCGAACTGCTGGACCGCGCGACGCTGCAGGCACTGGAACCGGCGCTGCGGGCCGAGGGCGCGCTGTCGTCGCCGTCCACCGGCATCGTCGACAGCCACGGGCTGATGACAACCCTGCTGGGCGACGCCGAGCGGGCCGGCGCCGTGCTGGCCCTGGCCAGCACGGTGGGCGGCGGTGCGCGCGTTGGCGATGGCTGGCGGCTGCGGGTGGAGGATTTCGAGCTGGGCGCGCGCCGGGTCGTGAACTGCGCCGGCCTGTTCGCCGGCCAGGTGGCCGAATCGCTGGGCATCGCGGCACCACCGCTGCGCTTTGCGCGCGGCCACTATCTCGCGCTGGCCGGCCGCGCGCCATTCTCGCGGCTGGTCTATCCACTGCCCGTCGATGGAGGCCTGGGCGTGCACCTGACGCTGGACCTGGGCGGCCAGGCCCGCTTCGGCCCCGACGTGCAGTGGCTGCCGGACACCGACCCGGCCACGCTGGACTACGCCATCGACCCGTCTCTGGCCTCAGCGTTCGAGGCCGAGGTGCGCCACTACTGGCCCGACCTGCCGGCGGGTGCGCTGGCGCCGGCCTATGCCGGCATCCGCCCCAAGCTGAGCGGCCCGGGCGAGCCGGCGACGGACTTCCGCATCGACGTGCGGCCCGGCCTCGTCAGCCTGTTGGGCATCGAGTCGCCGGGGCTGACGGCGTCGCTGGCCCTCGCCGAGGTCGTCGCAGAGGTCGTCGCCGGGCGACTCAACCCCGGGCCGACTGCTTCGCGATGATGGCGTCTGCCGCCTGCTCGGCCTGCTGCAGCGGCTGGCTCAGCGCCTGCGTGCTGTAGGCCGCGCTGGCAGGCGCCGGCGCGCCCAGCATGGGGCCGCCGGTGTCGTGCGTGTCGACGCTCACGTTCATCGACAGGCCCACGCGCAGCGGGTGTTCGCGCAGCTCGGCCGGGTCCAGCGCGATGCGCACCGGCACGCGCTGCACGACCTTGATCCAGTTGCCCGTCGCGTTCTGCGCCGGCAGCAGCGAGAACGCGCTGCCCGTGCCGGGCGACAGGCCCAGCACCTTGCCGTGGTACTCGACCTTGCCGCCGTAGGTGTCGGCTTCCAGCGCGGCCGGCTGGCCGACGCGCAGGTTGCGCAGCTCCGACTCCTTGAAGTTCGCCTCCACCCACAGCTGCTCCAGCGGCACGATGGACATCAGCGCCGTGCCCGGGATCACGCGGCTGCCCACCTGCACGCTGCGCTTGCCGACATAGCCGGACACCGGCGACACCACCGCGTTGCGGCGCAGCGCCAGCCACGCCTGCACATAGTCGGCGCGTGCGGCCAGCACGCTGGGGTGCTGGGCCAGCGCCACGCCCTGCACGCCGGCGCGGGCGGCATCGAGCTGGCGCAGCGCCACGTCCAGCGCGGCCTGCGCGGTCTTGACGGCCTGGCGCGCGTGGGCGATCTCCTCGGCCGGCAGCGTGTCGTCGGCCGCCAGCGGCTGGCGGCGGGCCAGGTCGTCCTGGGCGCGCTTCAGGTCTAGCCGGCGCAGCTCGACGCCGGCCTCGTACTGCGGCACGCCGGCATAGCGCTCGCGCAGCTGGCGCACGGCGCCGCCCAGGCGGGCCTCGGCCTGTGCCAGCACGACCTCGGCGTCGACCGGGTCCAGCTTCACCAGCTCGGCGCCGGCCTGCACCAGCTGGGTCTCGTCGGCACGGATCTCGGCGACGTTGCCGCTGACCTGCGAGGACAGCGTGACCATATTGCCGCCGACGTAGGCGTTGTCGGTGGTCTCGCGCTTGGACAGCACCAGCGCGGCATAGACGGCATACAGCAGGCCGGCGACGACGAACAGCGTCGTGATGCCGACGAGGGCCCGGCGGCGCTTGCGCTCGAGCGGGGGTGACGTGGGGGCTTCGGTCGTGGACATGATTCAGTTCCGCGTGATCTGGAGGGGCGCCTGGGCACTGGCCTCGGCATGGAAGCCGCCGCCCAGGGCTTGTGTGAGGGTCACTTCGGTCTGCAGGCGCTCCCTGGCCAGCTGCAGCTCGGCCTGATGGGCGCGCAGCACGGCCAGGTCCGCCTGCACCGTGGTGGCGCGGTCGGCCAGGCCCTGGCGCCGGCGGGCCTCACTGCTGCGCTGCTGGGCCTCGGTCAGCGCTGCGGCCTCGTGCTGCGCGCCAGCCTGCTCCGCCAGGCCCTGCAGCGCGCTGGCGGCCTGGGCCACGTCGCGCACGGCGTCCAGCACGCGCTGGTCGTAGTCGGCGATCAGCTCGTCGCGTGCGCTGCGCGCGCCGCCGAGCTGGCCCTTCAGCGTGCCGGTGTTGAACAGCGGCAGCGCCAGCGAGGGGCCCAGCAAGAAGGTGCGGCTGGCGGTTTTCAGCAGGCCGGGCAGTGTCAGCGAGTCCAGGCCGATGGAGCCGGCAAGGTTGATGTCGGGATAGAAGGCCGCCTTGGCCGCGTCGACGCGGTTCATGGACGCCTCGACGCGCCAGCGCGCGGCCTGCAGGTCGGGCCGACGGGCCAGCAGCTCGTAGCCGAGGTGCGCCGGCAGCGTAGCCCGGCCGGCGGGCAGCGGCCGCGCCCGCAGCGCCGCCACTGCGTCCTCGCCCGGGCCCAGCAGCGCGCGCAGCGCCTCGCGCTGGCCGATGGCAGCGCTCCCGGCCTCGGCGATGCGCCCGCGCAGCTCGGCCAGCCGGGCGGCCTCGGTGCGCGGCTCATCGGCGGCGGCCAGGCCATGCGCGACGCGGCGGGCGCGGTCGTCCACCAGTTGCTGCTGCGCCGCGGCCTGCTCGCGCAAGTTGGCAGCCAGCGCCCACAGGCTTTGCAGCTCAAAGTAGCTGCGCGCCACCGAGCCGGCCAGGGCCTGGCGCACCTGGGCGGCCTCGGCGCGGCGCGCAAAAGCCTCGCCGGCGGCCGCGGCGACCTGGGCGCGTTGGCGGCCCCACAGATCGAAGTCGTAGCGGGCCTGCAGCCCGACGCTGAAGTCGTTGAACGTGCCGCCGCCTATGGGCGCAGGGAAGAGGCCGTTGGCCGAGTAGCGCTGGCGGTTGACGTCGGCCGTCGCGCCGGACTCGACCCCGGCGGCGGCGCGGCTGACAACCAGGGCCGACAGGGCCGCGTCGACGCGGGCGGCCGCGGCGGCCAGCGTCGGGCTGTCCTGCAGCGCGTGGTCGACGAGGGCGTCGAGCTGGGCGTCGCCGTAGCGCGTCCACCAGCGGTCGCCGGGCCAGGCCCGGTCACCGGCAAGGCGGATGTCGTCGGGCAGTTCGGCGCCGACGGCATCGGGCTGCGCCACGGCATGCGGCTCGGGCGGGACGCTGACGCAGCCGCCCAGCGTCGCGGCCGACAGCGAGGCCAGCAGCGCCGTCAGCGCGAAGGAATGCCGCAGGGGATGGGGGCGGGGCAGCATGCTCACTCCATGGCCGCGTGTTGGGCGGCCGGGTCGGGTTGGGCCCGGGACGGGCGGATCAGCAGCAGCAGCGGGATGACGGCCAGCGTGACGAGGAACATCATCCAGAAGTCGTCGATGTAGGCCAGCATCGTGGCCTGGCGCGTGATCTCGGCGTTCAGCAGCGTCGCGCCGGCGACGCCGCCCGAGCCGTAGACGGCCGTCACCGTCGGGTCCTGCAGCGTGGGGTTGGCGATGTTGATGTGCTCGGTGAGGGACGCATGCGCCACCTGCACGTTGCGCGTCAGGAAGGCCTGCACCAGCGCAATGCCCACGCTGCTGCCGATATTGCGCACCAGGCTGTAGATGGCCGTGCCGGCGGCGCGCATCTCGGGCGCCAGCGTCGTGAACGCGGCCGTGCTCAGCGGCACGAACACCAGGCCCAGGCCTATGCCCTGGATGATGCCGGGCCAGACGATGTCGCTGCGCGACAGCACCAGCGTGTACTGACTCATCTGCCACAGCGAGAAGGCGGTGAGCGAGAAGCCCACGGTCAGCAGCACACGCACGTCCACGCGGCCGACCAGCTTGCCGACGACCAGCATGGACAGCATGGTGCCGAAGCCGCTGGGCGCCGTGACCAGGCCTGCGATGGTGGCCGGATAGCCCATCAGGCCCTGCAGCATGGACGGCGTCAGCGCCCGCGTCGCGAACAGCACCATGCCCACGATGGCGGCGAATAGCAGGCCGCTCACGTAGTTGGCGTTCTTCAGCAGCCGGTAGTCGAAGAAGGACTTGCCGGCCGGGCGCAGCGCCGTGTGCGCGACCAGGTAGGCCACGCTGATGGCCAGCAGCACGGCCTCGACCCAGGTCTCGGTCGACGCGAACCAGTCGTTCTGCTCGCCACGGTCCAGCAGCATCTGCAGCGCGCCTATGGCCAGCGACAGCGTCGCGAAGCCGAACACGTCGAAGCGCATGCTGCGCGCGGCCCGGGCGCCGGGAATGAACTTCCAGATGCCGTACAGCGCCAGGGCGCCTATGGGCACGTTGATGAAAAACACCCAGCGCCAGTCGTAGGCGTCGGTCAGCCAGCCGCCCAGCGTAGGCCCGAGGATGGGGCCGATCATGACGCCCATGCCCCAGACGGCCATGGCCTGGCCATGCTTCTCGCGCGGGTTGATGTCCAGCAGCACGGCCTGCGACAGCGGCACCAGCGCGGCGCCGAACACGCCCTGGAGGAAGCGCGCCAACACGATCTCGGTGAGCGAACCGGACAGGCCGCACAGCACCGATGCGAGCGTGAAGCCGCCCACCGAGACGAGGAAGATGTTCTTCTGGCCGAAGCGGTCGCACAGCCAGCCGGTCAGCGGCATCGTGATCGCCGAGGCGACGATGAACGAGGTCAGCACCCAGGTGATCTGGTCCTGCGACGCCGACAGGTTGCCCTGCATGTGCGGCAGCGCGACGTTGGCGATGGTGCCGTCCAGCGCCTGGATGGTGGTCGCCAGCATGATCGACAAGGTGATCATGACGCGGTTGAGATCGGGCGCCGGCCGCGCGGCGCCCGGCATGGCGGCGGTGGTCACAGGCTGGCCTCGACCTTGGACTGCAACTCCTCCAGCAGCGCCGTGGCGGCCTGCAGGCGCTCGCGGTCGATGCCGGCCAGCAGTTCCTTGCGATAGCCATCGGCCGCCGTGCGCACCTTGGCGTAGAGCTGCTGGCCAGCCTCGGTCAGCACCACATGCTTGATGCGGCGGTCAGTCTCGGACGGCACGCGTCCGACCAGCCCCAGCTTGACGAGCCGGTCCACCAGGCTGACGACCGACGGCCCTTCGACGCCCAGGCGGTTGGCAAGCTCGATCTGCGACAGCGGCTCGCGGGACTTGGCGATGTTGGCAATGGCCATCCAGCCGGCCTGGCCCACGCCCTGGTCCTTCAACCTGCGATCGATGGCCTGGCGCCAGATGCGGGCGGTGTTATGCAGCGCCAACGAGAAGCGCTCTTCGGTGGAAGGCATGGTTTGTCGCCTACTTGTTTCTCAGCTAATCATTAGCCTTCTATTTAATTCTAGGATGAGCGACGCCGGAAAGCAAAAGACCCCGCCGGAGCGGGGCCTTGGGCCGGCGAGGCGGGCGCTCAGATCGCGCAGGCGGCATCCGCGCCCGCCGGCGGCCTCGGCCACAGCGCCAGGCCGCCGCCCAGGCTCCAGGCCTGCCCATGGCCCAGGCGGCGCAGCGCCTGGGCCGCCTGGGCGCTGCGGTTGCCGCTGCGGCAGAAGAACACCACCGGCGTGCCGGCCGGCAGCGCCAGCCAGCGGCCCAGCGCATCGGGCAGGCCGGACAGCGCCACGGCCTCGCGCCGCACTGCGCCGCCCAACTCGGGTGCCTGGCCCAGGCGCTGCTCGTAGGGCTCGCGCACGTCGACGAGCAGCAGGTCCGGATGCCCGCCCAGCAGGTTGCGCAGGCCTTCCGGGCTGAGTTCGCTGGCCACCAGCGGGCAGCCGCTGTCGATGCGCGCGCCGCAGGCGACGGTCTGGTACTCGGTCAGCGCCAGGCCCTGCTCCAGCCGCGCCTTGGCGGCAGCGAAGCCGGCGTCGTCCAGGCGGCCCGCCAGCACGTCGGCCAGCAGCGGCTGGGCCGCGCATTCGACGGCCAGCGTGGTGGCGAAGCGGTCGTCGTAGTCGTGACCGGGCAGCAGCAGGAGCTGCGGGCCGACGGCCTGCGCCAGCCGGCGCAGCGACGCGCCATAGGCCCGCGGCGCGCTCTGCGCGAAGTCACTGCGCCCAAGCGCACCGGGCATCACCGTGTCGCCGACGAAGGCCAGGCGCGGGCCGCCGCCCGGCTTGCCTTCGTCTTGCAGCAGATAGGCCGTCGAGTCCTGCGTATGGCCAGGCAAGGCCAGGCGCGTCAGCCGCAAGGCGCCCAGCTCGACGGCATCGGCGCCGTGCGGCCAGCCGAGCGCGTCCACGTCGCCACGGGCCTTCTCGACCGCCGCCACCAGCGCCGGTGCCGACGAGGCATGGTCGCCATGGCTGTGCGTGTCCAGCACGGCGGCGAGTTCGTAGTCCTGGCAGCGCAGCCACTGGGCCAGTCGCCCGGTCAGCTCGGGCAGCGGGTCGATGACGACGGCGCGGCGGCTTGCGGCATCGGCCAGCAGGTAGCAGCAGGCGCCATCCACGATGAAACGCGTCAGGCCATCGGCCGGCAGGGCCTGGCCGGGGGCGCTTGGATCGAGGCAGCTCTCGCGCAGCGATTCGCCGCAGACGCGGATGCGCGCACAGGCCTCGTCGATGAAGGCACGGTCCGCCACCGGGCCGAAGGACAGGCGCACGGCCGAAGCCGTCTGCCAGCCAGGCAGGCCCATGGCCTCCAGAACGTAGCTGGGCTGGGCCTTGGATGCGCTGCAGGCCGAGCCGCCGCTGACACGCAGCTCAGCCGCGTCGAACAGGTCCAGCAGCAGCTTGGAGCTCAGGCCCGGCACGGCGAAGTTCAGCGTGGTCGGCAGGCAGGCCTCGGGCGGCGCGTTGAAGACCATGCCAGGGAAGGCCTTCTGCAGCGCGGCCGCCAACTGGCCACGGTAGGCGACGAGGGTGGCGTGGTCGCGGAAACTGCCGCCCTCCTCCAGCGCGGCCAGCACGGCGCCCAGCGCGGCAATGCCGGACATGTTCTCCGTACCCGCGCGCAGCGCGCCCTCCTGGCCGCCGCCGGCCAGCAGCGCCGTGAATGGCGCGCCGTCGCGCACGTACAGCAGGCCTATGCCCTTGGGCGCATAGAGCTTGTGGCCGGAGAAAGGCGCGTAGTCGATGCGTCGCTCGGCCAGCCGCAGCGGCAGCTTGCCCAGCGCCTGCACGCCGTCCACCATCCACAGCGCGGTACTGCCGGCCAGTGCTGCCGCGATGCCGTCCAGGTCGCTGATGACGCCGGTCTCGTTGTTGGCCGCCATCGTGCAGACCAGGCCCGCGCGCGGCGCATGCTCGCGCAGCCAGGCCAGGTCATGGCGGCCGTCGCGGCCGACGGGAATGGCCAGCACCTGCAGGTTCAGCCCCAGCAGCGCGTTCCAGTGCCGGATCGCCTCCGGCACGGCCTTGTGCTCGGTCGCGCCGTACAGCAGCAGCTCTGGCCGCTCGGCATGGTCGCGCAGCGCGCTCAGGGCCGACAGCACCGCCGTCTGTATACCCTCGGTCGCGCCGCTGAGGAACAGCAGCCGGCCGCCATCCGCGCCCAGCACGCGGCGCGCGCGGGCGCGCACGCCGTCCATCAGCGCCCTCGCCTTCAGGCCGGTGCTGTGGATGCTGCTGGGGTTGCCGAAGTCTTCGGCCATCGCGGCCAGAGCAGCCTCGCGGGCCTGCGGTAGCACCGGCGTGGTGGCATTGGCGTCGAGATAGATTTCCATGGTGCGAGGAGCGGCGGCGGGGAAAGCGGTGTGGTGCATTCTGGCAAGTCGCGCACGAAAACCGATTGCGAAATCCGGCTCGCGTCGCCACAACGTGAGCAACAGATGCCTCACATAATTGAATCCATGAAATTGGATTCCATAGACATACGGATTCTAGAAATCCTGCAGCAGGACGCAGAACTGCAGGTCGCCGAGGTCGCGCAGCGCGTGGGCCTGTCCACGACGCCCTGTTGGCGGCGTATCCAGCGGCTGAAGGAGACCGGCGTCATCACGCGCCAGGTGGCGCTGCTGGACGCGCAGAAGGTCAACGTCGGCGTCACCGTATTCGTCTCCGTGCGCACGAGCACGCACAGCCAGGAGTGGTTCGACACCTTCAAGGCCACGGTGCAGGCCATTCCCGAGGTCGTCGAGTTCTACCGCATGAGCGGTGATGTGGACTACCTTCTGCGCGTGGTGGTGCCCGACATTGCTGCGTACGATCGTGTCTACAAGCGCCTCATCGCCGGCACGCAACTGCACGACGTCAGCTCCAGCTTCGCCATGGAAGAACTCAAGCTGACGACCGCGCTGCCACTGAGCTACGTGGCCTGAGGCCGCCCCTGCGGTCAGCCCTCGGAAACCGCAACTCGTCCGGCTCCGGCGTCAATCCGTCGCGCGGGGCTCGCAGGGTCGGCCGCGCGCGGCGACATTCCCGTCACCGCCACGCTCCCTGACGACCGGAACCCATCATGAACGCCGCCGCACAGACCTTCGCCATCGCCCTGGCCTCCGTGGTCGCGGCCGCCGCCATCGGTATCGGCCTGGCCGACAGCATGGCCGCGCCCACGGCGCAGGTGATGCAGGTGACGGTGGTCCGGCTGCCGCGCGTAGTCATCGAGCAACCACGGGCCGCGTCGCCCGCCGTGACGCTGGCGCAGGCCCGGCCTGCAAGGACGCTCTGACCCCAGCCGCACCTGCCCAAGTCCATTCAGGAGCACCCAGGCTACACGCCTCGCGCACCGCGCCTGCCGGCAGCGGCTCACCGCTTACGAGTATTCTCCAGCGCGCAGGATTGCCCGGCCCGCACGCCGCCAGATACGCCAATCAGGCTGACCTCGCTGCACGCACCCGAAGCCGTTCAAGCGGACGTTCACCGCCTGCCGCCAGCATGCTTACTCACCAATCGGCGGGCACGCCCGAGGCATATGCTTCTGCCATATCCAACACCCATACCCCCCCGTGAGCATCACTTCCGTCTTCACCAGCAACCGCTCCCAGGCCGTGTGCCTGCCGGCAGATGTGCGCCTGCAAGAAGGCGTGAAGAACGTGCAGGTTCGCGCCCGCGGCGCGGACCGAATCATTTCGCCCGTAGGTCACACCTGGGATGAGTTCTTCCCGAGTGGGCCGCAGGCAACGGGCGACTTCATGGTGAGCCGCGCCGCGCAGCAGCTAGCCGAGCGCAAATCCCTCTGACGCCGTCCACGCGACGCTGAAGCAGCTTCTCGACACCAGCATCGTCATCTACGCCATCAAGCGGCGACCGTTGGAGCTGGGCGTGTTCAACGATAACGCCGGCCGCATGGCCATCTCGCCCATCACCCTGAGCGAACTCTTTCACGTCGCCGAGAAGAGCGCAAAGGTGGCGCACAACCTGGCTGTTGCGCAGGAGTTCGCCCGTCTGCTCGAGGTGCTACCCTACTCAGTCAAAGTGTGTCGGCACTACGGCGCCATCCGAGCGGCTCTCTAGCAAGCGGGGCGCCCCATCGGCGTCAATGACGTGCACATCGCCGCCCACGCCTGCAGCGAGCGGCTGACACTGGTCACCAACAGCCTCGCTGAATTCGAACGCGTGCCCGGCCTGCCGACGGAGAACTGGGCTGGCTCTGCTGGCTGGCGGGATGAACAAGCTGGCGCACGGCGATTCGACTGACTAAGCTCCATCCGCATACCCTTAACTTCACCCATGAACATACATCCCCTGCGTCCACACGACGACGAGGACGCCGTCGGCGTGGCCATCACCTGGCTGGCGGAACGACATCGGAAGGGCTGGCGCAGTGCCTTCGGGGCCCTGCTGGACCAGTGGCGGCCGGAAGGCCCCGAAGACGGTTGGCAACTCGACGAAGACGGCATGACCATGGTGTCGATCAATGCCGGCGAGTGGTTGATCGCGCGCGGCGAGATCCACGCCCGCGGCGGTCTGCGCGAAATCAACGCCTACCTGCTCAGCCGCGATGGCCCTTTCCTCACGCCGGGCCAGCGTGACTGGATCGCACAGTTGCGCGCGCGGCCGCTGCGCCTGCACCGGGTAACAGACGTCCGTCCTGGAGAAGGCATGACGCTGGTCGACGAGCTCGACCTAGATGCCGAGCCAAGGCACGTCCGCGAGATAAGCGGCAGTCGCACCGCCACGCCGGGCATTCTGCTGGGTGCTCGCATCATGCAGGTGCCGGGCAGAGCCGGCACGGATGCCCACTGGGAACTTTCCGGCGCCCTCTATCCATTCTCGAAATTGCGTGAGGCGTCCGCGTTGACCCATGTCCGACATGTGCTGGCCGGTGCGGCAGAGTTGAAGTTGCACGACGAGAACCAGCGCGACCTCATGGAGATGGAGATCGCCCGGTCATGGCTGGATCAGTGGTTCGGGCCCATACCGCTGCCGCGGATTCACGATGCGTCGACCGGTGAACCGCTGCTCCTGGTGACCGACCATTACCGCGTACGAGATGCGGCGGCGCTCGCCGGGGCTTTGGCGGCGCAGGTCGATGTCGAGGGCGATGCCCGGCAAGGCTGGAGTCGCGTGATTGAGGGCGGCGACGGGGCGCGGCGCAGCCTGACCTCCATCAACCCTGGACACGAGGCTGACCGCATCGAGGTCTTTCACCGCACGCAACGACTAGCCGACGAGGGGCGCGCCTGGTTCGAGACCCTGGCCGGGCTGGCTGTGCATCACCTCACGCGTGAGATCACCGATCCGGTGGGCGACCTGACGAGAAGCGGCAACGCTGGCGCGCCCCCTGCGCCGCAGGGTGACTCAGCCAACACTCAATCGCTGACACCCGAGGCGATGGCGCAGGTGATCGAACAAGTCCTCCATCGGCACTACGCCAACTGGTCCGACGAGGCGATTCCCGCGCTGGGCGGGTTGACGCCGCGCAAGGCAATCACGACGCCGGCCGGGTTGGAGCGTGTCAAGGGCCTGCTGCGCGAATACGAGGATGGCGAACGGCTGCAGTCCGACGCACAGGGTCGGCCAGCGGTGTCCTTCCAGTTCCTGTGGGATGCACTGGGGATCGTGCGGTGAACCCGAGCGTCAGCCTGCCGGACCGCGACGATTTCGCGGCCCGACGGCTGACCATCGACCTGGACGAGCTCATCTGGGCGCTGAATTCTCACGACGCGCTCGGCGAATACAGCCACTGGTTGAACCTCGAGTCCGGCGAATTGTTGTACCACTGCGGCTTCGACGCCGAAGACGAAGCCGACGAGTCCCCCCGCGACAGCGGTCAATGGCTGCGCGTCGAGCCGGTCGAGTCTTCGCAGGCCTTCGAGATCATGGACGACTTCACCAGGCGATGCCGTGACGCCCGCCTGGCCCAGGCGCTGGCGCGGACCCTGCAACAGCGAAAACCTTTCCGCCGCTTCAAGGACACTCTCGCCGCATTCCCTGAGCAGCGCGACGCATGGTTTGCCTTCGAGCGTGAAGCGATGGAGGTGATCGCTCGGCGCTGGTGCGAAGACCACGGCATCTCGCCCCGCTGGAGCTCGCAGCAGAGAACACCTCCGGGTTGAGCCAGGATGTTCCCGCCGCAGGATGCGCGGAGACTCGCACGCTGATGGGATCCGCCAGAATCTTCCGCCACCGAGGAACTTGCCGGTCCTTCAGCGCGCCGAGTCGCCTCAGATCAGCGAAGTCCTTCCGCCGCGGCGCGACCCTGCGCTCGTAGCTTGCCTGATTCCTGCCGCACGCCAGCGCATGCCGTCGCCGAGCATCGACCCCTGCGTACCCACCTGGCCAACGCCGCCGCCGGTGCCCGCTCCAGCACCGCAAACCAAGTAAGCCATCCGGTGGGCGATGAAGACTGATTCACGCGGTCACGTCGCAGGCCGAGAGCTGACGATGTTCAGAAAACCAGCGTTCTGGTTGAGTCTGCGACAGACGGTCAACGCTTGTCGCGTGTAGCGGCTGTTGTTCATGAAGATCGTCGCATCGGCTAGTCTGGGCCGCGCGACTCCCGCAGCGGTAGCTACCCAACGGCGGCCGGATGTCTCGATCAGGCGGTCGGCCCCGCCGGCCAGCGCATCACAAACGCGATTCGCCCGCGTTCTCGCAGCGTCGCTTCGACCGTTCCGCCGTGCAGGGTCAGGATGGCGCGCACCAGGGCCAGGCCCAGGCCGCTGCCGGCACCTTCGCGCGAGGCGTCAGCGCGGTAGAAGCGGTCGAAGAGCCTTGGCAGCACCTCGGCCGGCAAGGGCGCGCCGTCGTTTGTCACCGCCAGCACCGTGACCGGTCCGGCGCTGCCAGCCTCGCGATGGGCCGACAGCACGATGTCGCTGCCCGGCCGGGCGTGCCGCACCGCGTTGGCCACCAGGTTGGCCAGGGCCCGCCTCAGCATGGCCGGCTCGGCCCAGAGCGGTGCGTCGCCCTCGCAGCGTAGGTGCAGCCCCCGCTCCTCGGCCAGGTCAGCGAAGTAGTCGGCCTGTCGTGCCAGCTCGGTCGCCGCCGAAAGCGGCTGACGCGGCAGGCGACCGATCAGTGCCTCGTGCTCGCTGCGGGCCAGGAAGAGCAGGCTGTCGACCATGCGATTGAGCCGCTCCAGCTCTTGAAGCTGTGCCTCCAGCACCTGGGCGTAATCGGCAGGATCGCGCACGCGGCTGAGCGTGACCTGGGTCTGGCCGGTCAGCGTGGCCAGCGGCGTGCGCAGCTCGTGCGCAAGGTCGGCCGAGAACTGGTTGAGCTGGGCATAGCCCTGCTCCAGCCGCGCGAGCATGGTGTTGACGTCGTCCACCAGGGGCTTCACCTCGCCGGGCACATCCGCCGCCTCCAGCCGCCGCGACAAGCTCTGCGGCCCGATGCCGGCGGTCTGCTCCCTCAGCCGGCGTAGCGGCGCCAGGCCCCTCCACACCAGGGCCAGCACCAGCGCGGCGGCCACGCCGCCCGCGGCCAGGCTGCTGCCGGCGATGCGCCAGCGGTACTCGGCCAGCAGCGTGCTGCGCTCGGGGTAGAGCCGCGCCAGTCGGATCTCCACGCGCTGAGCGCCCAGCTCGGCCCACGCATTCAGCCCCGCGGCGGGCACGCCGGCCGGCGTGGTCCAGTGGGTGAGGTGCTCCGGGCGAGGCTCCTGCCGCAACGGCAGCGGCGGTGCCTCCAGCAACGGCAGGTGCAACGGGTTGATGGCGAGCAGCACGGCGCTGCCCGCGGCCGCATCGGCGCGGATCTCGATCAGCGCATTGCTCTCGCCGCTCATGGTGTCGCGCAGGTAGTCGGCTTGCGAGCGCAGCAGCTCGGGCGTGCCGCTATGGCCCAGCAGCTGGCGCAACTGCCGCAGCTTGCCCAGCAGCTGCACGTCGTCGCGGCGCAGCAACTGCTGCTCGAAGGAACGGTACAGGCAGGCGCCCAGCAGCGCGCTGGCCAGCGCCGCCACCAGCGCAACCGACACCCCGAGCCGCCAGCCCAGCGACGTTGACCGGTTCACGGGCGAAGCTCGCACACATAGCCCATGCCGCGCACCGCGTGGATGAGGCGGCCGGGCACGGGATCGTTGAGGCGCAGCCGCAGGCGGCGGATGGCCACGTCCACCACATTGGTGTCGCTGTCGAAGTTCATGTCCCACACCTGCGACGCGATCTCGCTGCGCGACAGCACCTCGCCCTGGCGGCGCATCAGCAGGTGCAGCAAGTTGAACTCGCGGGCGCTCAAGTTCAGCCTCTGGCCCGCCCGCGTGGCGGTGCGAGCGGGCACGTTCAGGCGCAGGTCGCCCAGCGTGAGCAGGTCGTCTTCGCGCGGAGGCCCGCGGCGCAGCAGGGTACGCACGCGCGCCAGCAGTTCCGCAAACGCGAAGGGTTTGACGAGGTAGTCGTCCGCGCCCAGCTCCAGGCCGTGCACGCGGTCGGCCAGCGCATCACGCGCGCTGAGGAAGAGCACCGGGACCTGCCGCCCCACGCCCGTTAGCCTCAACCGGCGCAGCACCGTCCAGCCGTCCAGGCCGGGCAGCATGACGTCAAGCACGATCAGGTCGTAGGCCTGCTCCAAGGCCAGGTGCAGGCCGGTGTGGCCATCGCGCGCCACATCCACCACGAAGCCGGCCTCGGTGAGCCCCTGCTTCAGGTAGTCGCCCGCACGGGCCTCGTCCTCCACCACCAGGATGCGCAAGCTGATCCCCTCGTCATTGGCAAGACCGCAAGCATGCCGCAGCCGCCCAAAGCGCTCGATGGCAAAGATGTCATCAAATGGTCAGCGAGCCGGCGGTGGCTGGTTTTTAGAGTGATGGCATGCGCTCTCTATTCATCACTTCCCTGCTGACCACCGTCGTCGTTGCGCACGCTGAGCCTGCCTCCGACGCGGCGCTTGCCACCGCCGAGCACCTGGCCAGCGCGGCCCGAGCCGCCTGCCGGGCTCTTGGCCGCGAGGTGGCCGTGGCGGTGGTGGACGCCAGCGGCCAGACGCTGCTGATGTCTCGCTCGGCCAGCGTCGGCCCGCACAACCTCGAGGCAGCGCGACGCAAGGCCTACACAGCCCTGTCCACCCGCCTAGCGACGCTCACCCTGGGCCGCCAGGTCCGCAGCCAGCCCGATACCGCCGCCCTGCAATACCTGCCGGAGCTGCTGCTCCTGGGTGGCGGCGTGCCGTGGCGCGCCGCGGGGGGCGATGTGGCCGGCGCGGGGGGCGATGTGGCCGGCGCGGTGGGCGTGGCCGGCGGTGGCGGCCCCGAGAACGACGACGCCTGCGCCCGCACTGCGGTGGACAGCCTGCGGCACCACCCCTGATCTCAACCCCTCGCCTGGAGTCAACCCATGTCGCTTCGTTCCCTGTCCCTGGCCACTCTGGCCGTCTCGTTCGCCCTCGCCGGCCTGCCTGTCCACGCCGCGGACACCAACCCGCTGAGCGTGCATGTGCTCAACCTGCAGACCGGCGAACCCAGCGCCGGCATCCGCGTCGACCTCGAACGCCGAGTCGGCACCGACCGCTGGCAGCCCCTGGGCAGTGGCGTCACCAACGCGCAGGGCCGCATCCCGGCCCTGGTGCCAGCCGCTGCGCTGGCCGGCTGGAGCGCGGGCGAGTACCGCGTCGTCTTCCGCACCGGCGAGTTCTACGCCCATCAAAAGCAGCCCAGCTTCTTTCCCGAGATCCCGGTCGTCATCCGCGTGGACAGCGCCGAGCAGCACTACCACGTACCGCTGCTGCTGAGCCCGTTCGGCTTCTCCACCTACCGGGGCAACTGAATTGCCCCAGCTTTCGTACAGGCCAGTGGAGGCGATGGCCTCGTAGCATGCCAGCTTGGCCGTGACAGCCTGCGGCATCCCACCCCTCTATCCATGGATCAGGCAGCCGCTGAGACCGCAAAACCGATGGGCATGAGCAGATGTTGCTCAGGCTCCCGCACCATGGCAATGCTCGCCCCAAAGGGGTGAGCGCTGCCATCGCACCGACAAGCGCCTGGGCTTGCACGCTGGCCAACACCGTGAGACCGGGGTCAGGCTTAGCCGCTGGTCAGAACTTGTACTGGGCGTTCACATAGAAGCTGCGGCCACGCGGGTCGCCGTAGGTCGGGTCCCAGGTGACCTGGAAATAACGCGACTGGTTGGTGAACGGCGGCGCGCTGTCGGCCACGTTGAGGATGCCGGCGCGCAGGCGCAGCGCAGGCGTGAAGCGGTAGCTGGCCGCCACATCCCACAGTGAATAAGCCTTCACGTCGCGGTCGTTCCACTCCGGAACGGCCAGGCCGGGCGTGTTCTGGTCACGGTAGCCGGACATGTAGTTGTTCGTCACGGTCAGGCCGAAGTCACCAAGGTCCCAGTCCACCGTCAGCTTGTGGCGCCAGCGCTGGACAGCCTTGTCGTCGCGGAACTTGCCTAGGCCATCAACCATGCCGGAGCGCGGATCGGTGTTGAACTTGTATTCGGTCACCAACGTGCCGCCCAGGCTCGCGCCGAAACGGCCGTAGGCCGTGGGCTCGCCGCGCCAGGTCAGCGACACGTCCACGCCCGCCGTGTTGAGCTTGCCGCGGTTCTCCTTCTTGACGGTCACGAAGTCGACGGAGCCGTCGGAGAAGCGTTTCACGATGGCCGGGTCGTTGTAATAGACCGGGTTGGTGAAGATGGTTTCCTCGCCGATCTCCGAAATGATGTCGGTCTTGCGGATAGCCCAGTAGTCGATGCTCCCGTTCCAGTTGCGAGACGGCTCGAACACCACGCCGAGGTTGAACTGCTTGGACTTCTCTGGCTTGAGGTTGGGGTTGGCGTAGCGGTCCACCGCCATCTGCGCCACCTCACCCGAGACCGGATCTTTGACGAAGCTGGCCGTGATACCGGAGCGCAGCGGACGAAACAGCTCCGACACTGTAGGCGCGCGGAAGCCTGTGCCATAGGAGGCGCGTGCCAGCAGCGCGCGGTCGGGGCGGAAGCTCAGGCCGATCTTGGGGTTGGTCGTGTTGAGCTTAGGTGAGGTGATCCTGGTGGCCTCGTCGTAGATGCCGTCATAGCGGTCGTGACGGATCGCGAACTGCCCCTCCCACTGTTTGGTGAATGGCGCGCTCAGCTCGGCGAAGGCGCCCATCACATTGCGTTGATGGTTCGTGTCCGCCAGCAATGGGCCGGAACTGGATCGGTCGTTATTGACGTCGTTGCTCTTCAAGGCATCGGTGGCGCCGAACCTCAGCTTCTCGCGGCGCAGCTCGGCGCCCACGGCCAGCATCAGATCGCCGCCGCCGAGTGCAGCCAGCGCGCGCGTCAGCTTGCCGTCGACACTGGTGCTGCTGCCTTCGGCCATCCGAGCAGCGCCGTCGATGCGGATGGAGTTCATGAAGGCGCGGCCGGCGCTGGAATCATTGGCCCGCTGGAAGGGGTTGTACTGCCCCGCCTTGATGCCGGCCTCCAGCCTGCTCAGCGACACCCAGCCATCGAGATCGGTGTCGGTGGCCTTGTTCACGCTGTGGTTCAGCGCGGCGTCGTAGTCCCATTCGCCGAAGCGGCCAACCGCGCCAGCCACGACACGCGTCGCCGCGCTCTCCACTCGACTGACGCGCTTGCCTGCGTCCTCCAGGCGGAAACGGAAATCCACCGGGCCGGTGACGCCTGTCACGGCTTGCAGTGAGGCCGGCAGCGTGATGCCCGAAGCAGTGCGGAATCGCGCCGTGGCCGGTGAAGCTGAATAGTCGGTGTCAGTCTTGGCAAACAGCGCCTCGAGGAAGACCTGATGGTCTTCGCTCACCTGGAACGTTGCGCGGCCGATGACGCTGGCTTTGTCGGAGGCGGGGTAGATCTCGGAGCCCGCGACATAGTCATAGGAGCAGCCCTCGCGCCCTCCCAGGCCGAGCGACTGCACCGAGTTCGGGTTGAGGCCACCTGTGCAGGACGCCTTGCCGAAGTTCACGCGGCGCGAGCCGGAGTTGGCGCCGCCCGGATTCCAGGTGCCGTTGGCGTTGGAGCCCTTCAACGCCGTGGCGGGGTTGGCCAGCACGAAGGCGTTCAATGCCGCCAGCTGAGCGGCGGTGAGGTCGACGTTGGCTGGAAAGCTGTTGCTGGAGGTCTGCGCGGGCAGGCGGCCAGGCAGGTCGTTGTCCTGGATGAACTTGCGCTGGCTGGCATCCAGCGCGTCGAGCTTCTGCACGTCCACCGCGGCGAACACGTTGAAGCGGTCCTTGGCGAGGTCTCCCCATCCGCCCGAGACGCTGAACGTCGTCTTGCCCGCACCGCCATCTTCGGTGCGCAGTGCATAGACGCTGAGGTCGGCGCCTGCATAGTCCTTGCGCGTGATGAAGTTGATCACACCGCCCATCGCGTCGGTGCCGTAGATGGCGGAGGCACCGTCTTTCAACACCTCCACGCGCTGGATGGCGCCAGCGGGAATGTTGTTCAGGTCCACACCCGCGTTGTCGCCGGGACTGGCGAAATTGGCCAAGCGACGGCCGTTCAGCAGCACCAGCGTGCTGGACACACCCAGGCCGCGCAGGTTGGCGCCGTTGAAGCCACGCTGCGCGCCCGACTGGTCGGTGATGCTGGCGCCATCGGTCAGGCCGCCAACGTTGGACGTGATCTTTTGCAGCAGTTCGGCCGCGGTCGTCACGCCAGCCTTGTCGATGTCCTGGCGCTTGATGATGTCCACCGGTAGCGCAGCCTCGCCGTCAAGACGCTTGATGCTGGAGCCGGTGATCTCCACGCGCTCGAGCTTCTGCTCCTGTGCATGGGCTGTCGGCATGGACGCGACGCTCAGCAGCGCGGCATGCGCCAGCACGGTGAGCGTGAAGGAACGGGTTGTTGTCATGAAGACCTCGGGTAAATGGCGGATAGGCGGCGAACGAACGACCGCCTTGCGATTCACTCTAGGGAGGGCTTCGGGACCTTGCCTATGGGGTTTCGGCGTGCAAGTCGCTTGCACGCAAATGCGCGTCGCTTGGCCGCAATCGCGCTTGGCGCGTGCACCACGGCCTCACCTTCTTCTTGCGCAGATGCGACATGGAATTGCGTGCGCTGACCCGTCGACGTGCAACCCGCTGTCATGCGGCAAGGGGCGCTGACAAGATGACTTCATGCGAAGTTTCCTCTCCACCTGCCTCGCCGCCACGGTGCTGGCTCTTACCGTCCCCGCGCAGGCCCAGGGCACGGCCATCGTCATCGGCGGCGCGCTGAACCTCGACAACGACGCCGTCTGGCAGCGCATCGTCGACGAAGCTGGTGGTGCCGGCGCACGCATCGCCGTGTTCGCGACGGCCGCCGCCAACCCGGAACGCAGCGCCGCACAGATCGTGGCCGCCCTGAACCGACGCGGCGCCCGCGCCGAGGCCGTACCGGTCGCACCTCGCCTGAAGCAGGCAGACCTGCAGGACAACCTGAACAACCCGGCGCTGATCGCCCAGGTCGCCGCCTCACGCGGCGTCTTCTTCTCAGGCGGCGCCCAGGAACTCATCGTCGACACGCTGCAGCCGAAAGGCGAACCCACCGCCATGCTGAAGGCGATCCGCCAGGTGCTCGCCGGCGGCGGCGTCATTGCCGGCACCAGCGCAGGGGCTGCAGTGATGAGCCGCATGATGTTCCGCGACGCGCAGGACAACCTGCAAATCCTCAAGGGCCGCTGGCGCGAGGGCCAGGAGTACGACCGCGGCCTCGGCTTCGTTGGCCCCGACCTCTTCATCGACCAGCACTTCCTGAAGCGAGGCCGCATCGGCCGCATGTTGCCAGCCATGCGCGCCCTGGGCTTCACGCGAGGCCTGGGCATCGAAGAAAACTCAGCGGCCGTCATTAAGGGCTCGGCGGTCGAGATCATCGGCGCCCGCGGCGCGCTGCTGGTGGACCTGAGCCAGGCCAGCAGCGACGCGCGCCAGCCTCACTTCAACCTGCGCGGAGCCCTACTCAGCTACCTCGACCGCGGTGACCGCCACGACCTCGCCAGCGGCGTGACGACCCCAGCACCGCACAAGGTGCGCGAGGCCCGCATCGACCCAACGGCCACCGACTACAAGCCTTACCTGTCGAGCGACGGCTATGTGCTGGACATCCTCGGCGACGGCACCATCGTCAGTGCCATGGCCCAGTTGCTTGATAGCCCAGCGCCAGAAGTTCGCGGCCTGGCCTACCGCGTGCGCGCCCGCGCAGACGACACGGCGCCCGACATTGGCTTTGAGTTCCGCCTCTACAAGGGCCCGGGCCTGGTGGGCTGGTTCAGCGGCGCCCTGGGCGGCGAGGACTACACCGTGCTGGGGGCGCGCCTGGACGTGACGCCCGTGCGCGTCGCCAGCCCCTTGTACACGCCGCTTCCAGTGAATTGATTCACTCCATTGTCTCCATGCAAACCCAGTTCCATGACCTGCCGGCCGCCAGCGCCGGCACTTTCCGACGTCTGCGCAGCCTGCACTTCGGCCGCGGCGCTTCCGGCCGCAAGGCCTATCTTCAGGCCGCCCTGCATGCGGACGAAGTCCCGCCCCTGCTCGTTGCCCAAAAGCTGGCAACACGCCTCGCGGCGCTTGACGACGCCGGCGCCATCATGGGCGAGATCGTCCTCGTGCCCATGGCCAATCCCATCGGCCTCGCGCAGGACCTGCAGGGTTCGTTGCTCGGCCGCTTCGACCTCGGCAGCGGTGTCAACTTCAATCGACAGTTCCGGCACCTGACCCCAGCACTGATCGCCCGCCTGTCCGGCCGGCTCAGCCCGGACGCGAAGCAAAACACGCGCACCATCCGGGCCTGCAGCCACGAGCTGCTGACGGAATGGCTGCCCACCTCCGAAACCGAGGCGCTCAAGCACCTGCTGCAGACGCTCGCCCACGATGCCGACCTTGTGCTGGACCTGCATTGCGACAACCAGGCCGTCGTGCACCTCTACACCGGCACCGCCCAGGCCGAGGCCTTCGCGCCGCTGGCCGCCTACCTCAGCGCCCAAGCGCTGCTGACCAGCGAGGTTTCGGGCGACGAGCCCTTTGACGAATCGGCCAGCCGCATCTGGTGGGAGCTATCGGCTCATTTCGGCGAGCACTTCCCGATCGACCCACACAGTTGCCTGGCCGCCACCGTGGAGCTGCGCGGCGAGACCGACGTCAGCCACGAGCTGGCCGAACAGGATGCCGAGGCGCTGCTGAACTTCCTGCGGCATCTGGGCCACATCGACGGCGCTGCCCCTGCACTGCCCCCCTCATGCCCAGCCACGCCACTGGAAGGCGTCGAACCGGTGACAGCGCCGGCGCCCGGCATCGTCGTCTTCGCCAAGGCGCCGGGCGACTGGGTGGAAGCGGGCGAACTGGTGGCCGAGATCATCGACCCGCTCACCGACGCCCGAACCGCGCTCCACGCCAGCGTCAGCGGCCGCTGCTTCGCACGCAGCGCACGCCGCTACGCCACGCGGGGCATGCGCCTGGCCAAGATCGCGGGCGCCAAGCCCTTCCGCAGCGGCAAGCTGCTGTCGATGTGAGGCAGCCATGAAGCTGCGCTTGCCCAATACCTATGTGCTGCTGGCCTCGCTGCTGGCGCTGATCGCGCTGGCCACGTGGTGGGTGCCCGGCGGCCGGTTCGAGACGGCGCTCGTTGACGGCAAGTCGGTCGTTGTCGCCGGCAGTTACCACGTCGTCGAGTCGCGCCCCCAGGGCATCACCGCACTGCTGACCGCACCGATCAGGGGCTTCGTCGAGGCCGCGCTCATCATCGGCTTTGTCCTCATCGTCGGCGGCTCTTTCGCGGTGCTGCAAAAGACCGAGGCCGTCGATTCGATGATCAAGTCCGTGGCCCGCGCGCACAGCCGCTCGGCCCTGGTGCGCGCCATCGCCATCCCAGTCTTTGTCGCACTGTTCTCGCTGGGCGGCGCCACCTTCGGCATGGCTGAGGAAGCCATTCCCTTCGTGCTGATCTTCATCCCGCTGGCTCTGGCGCTGCGGCTGGACACGCTGACCGGTATGGCCATCCCGTTCGTCGGCTCGCAGATCGGCTTTGCCACGGCCTTCTTCAACCCCTTCAATGTCGGCGTCGCGCAGGGCATCGCCGGCGTGCCCCTGTTCTCGGGCGTGGGCTATCGGGCGCTGTGCTGGCTCATCGCCACCGGCATCACCATCGCCTTCCTGCAATGGTGGGCCTCGCGCATCCGCCGCTGCCCCGAACTGAGCCCCACCTACGAGCTGGATCAACAGCGCCGCCAGACGCTGGATCTCGCCAGCTTCGAGAGCTTCGTGGGCATGACGCGTCGCCATCGCCTGGTGCTGTGGCTTTTCGCCTCCACGCTGGCAGGCATGATCTTCGGCGTCGTCCGCTTTGGCTGGTACATCGAGGAGATCGCCGCCCTGTTCCTCGTGATGGCGGTGGCCGTAGGCTTCGTTGCGCGGCTATCGGCGGACGAGTTCATGGCCGCCTTCCTGAACGGCGCCAAGGATCTCATCGGCACTGCTCTGGTCATCGCGCTGGCCAAGGGCACTGTCATCCTGATGCGCGATGGCCAGATCATCGACGCGATGCTGAATGCGCTGGCGCCGCTGGTGGCGTCCGACAGCCCGGTGTTCGCCGCACAGAAGATGTTCGCCATCCAATCGGCCATCAACTTCTTCATCCACTCCGGCACCGGCCAGGCGGCACTGACCATGCCGTTGATGGCGCCGCTGGCCGACCTTGTCGGCATCAGTCGCCAGACGGCCATCCTGGCCTTCCAATTCGGCGAGCTGACGACGCCCATCATCCCCACCTCCGGCATCACCGTCGGTGTGCTCGCCCTGGCCGGCGTGCGCTTCGGCACCTGGGTGCGCTGGATGCTGCCGCTGCAGGCGCTCTACCTCGTGATGGCGCTGACCCTGCTCGCTGCGCCAGCGTTGATGCAATGGCAATGAGAACATCGCGGCGATGAACACCGCGCCCGTCCACCACATCGGCCTGCTGCTGGTGCCAGGATTTTCGATGCTGGCACTGGGTGGGCTGCTGGACTGCCTGCAGGCGGCCAATACGCTGCAGGACGGAGCCGTCTACCGCGCCAGCTGCCTCAGCCCTGCCGGCGGCTTGGTGTCGAGCAACAGCGGCCTCGCGCTGCCGACGCAGCCCACCACGACAGCCGGTCTGCTCGCCGTCTTCGTCATTGCAGCAGACGCCGCGCAGCCCGACGCAGCCACGCTCACCTGGCTGCGCCATTGCGCCGACAGCGGCGTCGTACTGGCCGGCGTGGACGCGGGCGCGGCCTGGCTGGCCGGTGCCGGGCTGCTGGAAGGGCTTCGTGCATGCGCCGACTGGGCGCTGCTGGACGGCTTGGCCGAGGACCATCCCGGCGTCGCCTGGGCTAACGGCCTGTGGGAGATCAGCACAGCACCACCGCGGCTGAGCTGCGCGGGCGGCACCGCCAGCGTCGACCTCTGCTGCGCCTGGCTCGCGGCGCGGCATGGCGAGCGCGTTGGTCAAGAACTGATCCATGCGCTGGGCCAGAAGGCGCTGCGCCCGCGGGACGAGCGTCAGCGCGCCGGCTACAGCGAGCGTCGCGGAGCCGGCAGCCCCAAGCTGGCCGAAGCGCTGTCGCTGATGGAGGCCAACCTCGCCGAGCCCCTGCCGACCGACGAGGTCGCGCGGCTCGTGGGCGTATCGCGCCGCCAGCTCGAACGCCTCTTCAAGCAACACCTGGACAGCCTGCCCTCGCGCCACTACCTGGAGCTGCGTCTGGCCCGCGCGCAGCGCCTGCTGCAGCAGGGGTCGCAGTCCATTCTGCAGATCGGCCTGTCCTGCGGCTTCTCGTCGGGGCCACATTTCTCGAACGCCTACAAGGCCCATTTCGGCCATACGCCACGCGACGAACGCAGTCAGCGCGCCCAGGCCTGGCGCCGCGCCGCGACACCTCAGGGAGAACTGCCATGAACCCCTTGCTGCTGCGCCCGGTGGCAGCTGCCGACCTGCCTGACCTCATGCGCATGGCCGCCGCCAGCCACGACGGCATCAGCTCGCTGCCCAATGACGAAGCCAAGCTGCGCATGCGCATAGAAGCCTCGCTGCAATCCTTCGCCAGTCCAGACGATGCCAGCGGCGAGGAGACCTACCTCTTCGTGCTGGAGGACGCGGGCCGCATCGTCGGCTGCTCTGGTATCGCCGCGAGCGCAGGCTTTTTCGACCGCTTCTACAGTTACCGCAACGAGTTCGTTGTGCACGCCAGCGCCGCGCTGGAGGTCACTCAGCGCATGCACACCCTCCACCTCTGCCACGACCTAACCGGCACGACGCTGCTGACCTCTTTCTTCCTCGATCCGGCCTACGAGCGCGGCCCTGCCGCGCAGCTGCTGTCACGGGCGCGCCTGCTGTTCATCCATGCCAACGCCGCGCGCTTCTCGGGGCGCATTGCAGCCGAAAGTCCCGGCATTACCGACGCGGCGGGCCAGAGCCCCTTCTGGGATGCCGTCGGCCGGCGCTTCTTCGGCATGGACTATCCCGAGGCCGAGGCCGTCATCGGCGGCCGCAGCCGCGCCTGCATCGCCGACTTGATGCCACCATCGCCTATCTACGTGGCCCTGCTTCCGGAAGCCGCGCAATGGGCACTGGGACAGTTGCACCCGGTGGGTGAGCTGCCCTTCTCCATCCTGCAGGATGAGGGTTTCGATGCCGACACCTACGTCGACATCTTCGACGGAGGCCCAACCGTGGAGGCGCCGCTGGCCTCGCTGCGCAGCGTGCGCCATGCGCGCGAGCTGCAGGTGCGCCCAGGCGCCGGCACCGGGCCGCGGCGCTGGCATCTGCTGGTGCGGCCGTCCCGCGCGAGCTTCGGCGCGGTACTGGCCGAGGTGGGCGAGACCCTCGGCGTCGACGACGCCGCAGCCCTCGGCGCCCGCGTCGGCGAACGCCTGCTGGCCACGCCGCTGAACCCGGGAGGCGCGGCATGACCGAACGACTGATCATCACCCCCGAGGCCGACAGCGAGCGCCTGGCCCTGGCCGACGGCTCGGCCTCGATGCGCTTCGTGCCGCGGCTGGGGCTGAAGTTGCCGCGCTACCACTTTCACGTCGGCCGCATCGTGCACGCATCGCAGGAACTCGACCTGTTCCGCGTGCAGACGACGCTGCTGCTCGGCAACGACCTGACCGGCAGCGCCGAGCTGAGCGACTTTCAGGCCAGGCCAGACCTTGACGACACAGCGCAGGCCGAGGCCTTCACCCGTCTCGTCAGCGCGGCGACTGCGCGTGCAGACAGCATGGCAGAGCGCGGCGACAGCCTGGTCGCCGAACTGCCAGGCTGGCATGATGCGCGAGGACAGTCGCCGTTCTGGCATGCCCTTGGCGCTCGCTTCTATCGCGGAGACCCGGCCACGGCACAGCTGCGCCTGGGCGAGGCATGGCGCAGCCACCTGGCTGCGCTGCTACCGCGCCAAACCATCTACTTGTCGTTTCTCGGTGGTGAAGCCGAGGCACGCCTCGGTCAGCCCGACACATCGGCAGCCACCATCGCGGCGGCGTTGGCCGCCTGCGGCTTCAAGGCATCGTGCCATGTGCGCATCAATGATGGTGGGCCTGTGCTCCGTCGACGGCTGTCCGACGGGTGATGGCCGAGTCAGGGCCCGCCCTCGATCCAACCTGACCGCAGCCAGGCCTTGCTGACCCGCCTGACGCCTTCTGGGCGATGCGGTTCTGGCCGCCGCAGATGGTCTGAATGACGCGCAACGGCTATCGAAAGTCCAAGCCTTTGCTTGATGGCCCAAGCCGTTGCTGAGCCAACGGACAGGCTCATCCCAGCTTGTAGCTTTGCAGGTGGATGGAGGTTTCCGTGCCGGCGATGCCTTTGATGAGCCGAACGCGCTCCAGCACGTCGGCCAGCTCCTGCAGGCTGCCGCTGCGGATCTCGGCGAGCAGGTCCCAACGGCCGTTGGTGTCGAACAAGCCGGTGATGCCCGGCTCCCCCAGCAGCATGGACACCACCTCCCGCGTGCGGTTGCCCTCCACGGTGATGCTCATCCAGGCCACGATTTCATCGGGCACCGAGTCAGGCCGCAGGCGCACCGTGTACCCGGTGATGACACCGTCGTCCTCCAACCGCGCGATGCGGTTGGTGACCGTACCACGTGACACCTTGAGCTTGGTCGCTAGCGTGGCGATGCTCGCACGCGCGTCGGTGCGAAGTAGGGCAAGGAGTTGCTGGTCAAGGGCGTCCATTTAATGCATTTCGTCAATCGTCATTTGCATTTTGACAAATCAATATGCATTACCGATCAGGAGTTGACCTTCTGCTTGGCGCGTGGCTTCGGAAGAATCAATTTCAGGCCTTTCGAAATCACCGGAGACATCAATGACCACCATCCTCACCCCCCAAGACGTCACCCGCATCGTGCAGCGCGTGGGACTGCCCGATCTCATGCGCCGCATGGTCGGCTACCTGGAGGCCGATTACCTGCGCTGGGCCGAGTTCGACAAGACACCGCGCGTGGCGGCCCATTCGCCGGAGGGAGTCATCGAGCTGATGCCCATCGCCGACGACCGCCTCTACAGCTTCAAGTACGTCAACGGCCACCCCAAAAACCATCGCTTCGGCCTGCCGACGGTGATGGCTTTCGGCGTCCTCGCGGACGTCGCCACTGGTGCCCCGGTGCTGCTGTCCGAGCTGACGCTGACGACCGCAATGCGCACGGCAGCCACATCGGTGATGGTGGCAAAGCATCTGGCCCGCCCCGACAGCCGCGTGATGGCCCTGATCGGCAATGGCGCACAAAGCGAGTTCCAGGCGTTGGCCTTCCACCACTTGCTCGGCATCCACGAGCTGCGCCTTTACGACATTGACGCCGCGGCAACCGCCAAGCTCGTGGGCCACCTCAAAGGCACGCCGGGCCTCACGCTGACCCTCTGCAACTCCATCGCCGAGGCAGTGCGTGGCGCAGACATCGTCACCACCGTCACAGCGGACAAGAGCAACGCCACGATCCTGACGCCGGAGATGATCGAGCCTGGGATGCACGTCAATGGCGTCGGTGGTGACTGCCCGGGCAAGACCGAGCTGCACCGGGGCGTACTGGAGATGGCACGGGTCGTTTGCGAGTTCGAGCCGCAGTCGCGCATCGAGGGCGACATGCAGCAAATGCCGGCCGACTTCGCCGTGACCGAATTCTGGCGCGTGCTGTCCGGCGAGCTAGCAGGCCGCGAGTCGCCAGAGCAGGTGACTGTGTTCGACTCGGTCGGATTCGCGCTGGAGGACTTCTCCGCACTGCGCCTGTTGCACGACGTCAGCCGTCAGCTGTGCCTGGGCGCCCCGCTGAAACTGATCCCTGACTTGGATGATCCCAAAGACTTGTTCGGGGAACTTCGTCTGTCAGGACAAATGCAAGCCGCCTGATCCGTCGTCGTCAATTGCCAACCGTCGATCTTCGGCGGTTCGGCATGGCTGAGTGCGGCTGCCGCCATGAAGCATGGCCTGGCCACGATGCAATGCCAGCTGCGCTCTCCCGCGCTCCTCTATCCAGCACACTGAATGACCCAGCAAAAAATCGTCTCCCTCATCGGCGCCCCCACCGACATCGGCGCCGGCGCGCGCGGTGCCAGCATGGGCCCCGAGGCCATGCGCGTGGCCGGCCTCGCCGAGGCGCTGCGCGCGCGCGGCGTGGACGTGCTCGAC
>Ga0213878_10000141_pt1 | contig 33694 bp, 30 predicted proteins | sample VelepicoBEBS_R02_FD_161053 | JGI IMG/M metagenome (GOLD analysis project Ga0213878, IMG submission 161053) | Vellozia epidendroides bulk soil microbial communities from rupestrian grasslands, the National Park of Serra do Cipo, Brazil - BS_R02 | ecosystem: Environmental > Terrestrial > Soil >... | reverse complement strand
CATAAGAGGCGTCCGAGGCGCACTTCGCGCCCCGAAGGCCCGCGGGGCGGCCCCTGTAGGCCCTGCGCCGACCCCGATCACCCGAATCCGCCAGCACATCGCGGGCAACTGCATCCCATGGCTCGCCGGCCACTCGGCTAACGGCAATCAAATGCTTCTCAGGCTCTGAGGCTGGGGCTGAAGATCAATTTCTCGGCCGCGACGCGTTGGACAAGGGTTTCTGGCGGGCGCTGGCCGGACTGCAATCCGAGCGCACGGCCGCCATCGCGCCGGCGGCGCGGCGCTATCCACTGAAGAACAGCGTGGACTTGCGCCGGTGCGCGAGATCACCGAGCGGCGCGTCGAAAGTCAGCGCGACTGAATCACTTGCATCGCGGCGCGCACCCGCAGCAGCATCGGCGAGGCCGCCGTCACGCTGGCGTCGAAGGGATGCAGGCGCTGACCGCCCGTGGCGGCCATGATCTTGCGCACGTACATCCGCGTCTCCGCATAGGGCGGCACGCCCAGATAGTGGTCCACCGCCTTCTCGCCGGCGTTGTAGCCGGCCAGGGCCAGCATCACGTCGCCCTCGAAGTAGGCCAGCAGCCAGCGCAGATAGGCCATGCCGGCACGGATGTTCTGCGCCGGGTCGCGCAGCTTGGTGGCCTTGAAGCGCAGCGCAGTGTCAGGCAGCAGCTGCATCAGCCCCTGGGCCTTCTTGGGCGATTCGGCCAGCGGGTCGAAGTTGGACTCGGTCGCCATCACGGCCAGCACCAGGGCCGGCGCGAGCTGATACTCGGGCGCGATCAGCTTCACGTAGTTGACGATGGCCGGCGGCGCCTGCGGCGGCAGGGGCAACATGGCCCACAGCGAGGTCGACGCGCGCGGCCCGCCCCCCCGCGCATCGGCGGCCACGGGCGGGTCGGTTTCCGGCGGGCGCAGGCAGGGCGGCGGGTCACCCAGCGGCGTGCCGCCCATGCGATCCAGCATGTTCTGCGCCTGCTGCATGCCCTGCTCGGCGGCGGCGGCGAACATATGGGCAGCCTCGGCATCGTTGCGCTGGATGCCGCGCGCATTGGTCAGCATCCAGCCCAGGCTGTACTGGGCCTCGGCATCGCCGTAGCGCGATGCGCGGCAGTAGAGCCGGGCCGCCTCGACCTCGTCGCGCTTCACGCCGTCGCCATACTCCAGCGCCTTGGCCTCAAGGCGCCAGCGCTCAACCTGCGCCGGCACCACCGGGCCACGCTCGCCGGGCGGCATGGTGGGGCGGGGCAGTTGCTCCAGCGTCAGCGACGGCACCTGGGCGATGGCCGCCGAACCGGCACACAACAGGGGCAGCAGCAGGCGTCGCAAGGGTCAGTCCGGAGGGAGACGTCGGTGACAGGAAGTCTAGACTGCCCCAAACAACTTCCACTCCCCATGAACAAGTCCCGGCTCGAAGCTTTCAGCGATGGCGTGATCGCCATCATCATCACCATCATGGTGCTGGAGATGAAAGTCCCCCACGGCAGCGACTGGGAGGCGGTGAAGCCGCTGTGGCCGGTGCTGCTGTCCTACGTGCTGAGCTTCATCTACGTGGGCATCTACTGGAACAACCACCACCATCTGCTGCATGCGGTGCACAAGATCAACGGCAGCGTGCTGTGGCCCAACCTGCACCTGCTGTTCTGGCTGTCGCTGCTGCCGTTCGCCACGGGCTGGATGGGCGAGAACCATTTCGCGCCGCTGCCCGTGGCCGTCTACGGCGGCATCCTCGTCATGGCCGCGCTGGCCTGGGCGCTGCTGCAGCGCACGCTGACCTGCATCCCTGGCAACAACACCGCCCTTGCCCGGGCGCTGGGCAAGGACTGGAAGGGCAAGCTGTCGCCGGTCGTCTACACCGCGTCCATCGTGCTGGCCTTCGTGCACGTGGGCCTGTCGCTGGCCGGCTACGCCCTCGTCGCGCTGTTGTGGCTGATCCCGGATCGGCGCATCGAAAAACACCTCAACCCCGCGGAGTGACCATGCCCACGCTCGACCCGCGCATCGACGCCTACCTGGCCGGCGTGCCGACGTTCGCGCTGCCCATCCTCGAGCGGCTGCGCGAGGACGTGCACGCCGCCTGCCCTGAGGTCGTCGAGACCATCAAGTGGAGCCGGCCCCACTTCATGCTGGACGGCAAGCTGCTGTGCGGCATGTCGGCCTTCAAGGCGCATTGCGCTTTCAGCTTCTGGGAGCGCGAGGGCGCGGGCGAAGGCAAGGGCGGCGCGATGGGCGACTTCGGCCGCATCGCAAGCCTGGCCGACCTGCCGCCACGCACCGAGCTGCGCCGGCAGGTCAAGGCCGCGGCCGCCCTGCTGCGGGCGGGCGCGCCGCGGGCGCAGAAGCCCGGCCGCGAACCGCGCGCCCGGCTGGAGATGCCCGCCGACTTCGCCGCGGCCCTCGCCAAGGTCGAGGCCGCCGAGCGGCACTACGACGCATTCCCGCCCAGCAAACAGCGCGACTATCTGGAATGGGTGCTGGAGGCCAAGCGCGAGGACACGCGCGCCAAGCGCATTACCCAGGCCGTGGAATGGCTGGCCGAGGGCAAGTCGCGCAACTGGAAGTACGAGAACTGCTAAAGGCGCTCGCCCGTCTCTGCGTCGAACACCAGCAGCGCGGATTCCGGCAGCCGCAGCGTCACCACGTCTCCCGGCTGCAGCGCCGGCCAGCCTGCGCAGCGCCAATGCAGGCGCTGCTCGCCCAGCTGCAGCTGCACTAGGCTGTCCACGCCAGTGGGCTCCACCAGCAGCACCGGTGCCTGCAGAGACAGGCCGGCCCCCCCCTCCCCCAGCGACTCCGCCCGCCAGCCCAGCAGCAGCGGCCGGCCCAGCAGGCGCTCGCGGCGCGGCAGCGTCTCGGGCCGCCAGCCCAGGGCGCCCGCGCCCTGCAGCGTCAGTGTGAACTCGCCCTCGGGCTCCAGCCGCGCCGGCAGCAGGTTCAGCGCCGGGCTGGACAGGAACTGCGCGACGAAGAGGTTGGCCGGCTGTTGGTAGACCTGCTGTGGCGTGCCGACCTGCTGCAGCCGGCCCGCCTTCAGCACCGCAATGCGCTGGCCCAGCGTCATCGCCTCGGTCTGGTCGTGCGTCACGTAGATGGCGCTGCGGCCCACGCGCTGGTGCAGCAGCTTGATCTCGCCGCGCATCTCGGCGCGCAGCTGGGCGTCGAGGTTGGACAACGGCTCGTCGAACAGGAACAGCCGCGGCTGGCGTGCCAGCGCCCGCCCCATGGCCACGCGCTGGCGCTGGCCGCCGGAGAGCTGGGCCGGGCGGCGCTGCAGCAGCGCCTGCAGCTGCAGCATGCGCGCCACCTCCTGCACGCGGGCGTCGCGCCGCGCGCGCGGCCAGCCCTGCATCTCCAGGCCGAAGCCGATGTTCTCGGCGACGCTCATGTGCGGATACAAGGCGTAGTTCTGGAACACCATTGCGATGTCGCGCTCGCGCGGGCTCAGGCCCTCGATGCGCCGGCCGTCCAAGTGGATCTCGCCCGCGTCCTGCGCCTGCAGGCCGGCCACCACGCCCAGCAGCGACGACTTGCCGCAGCCCGAGGGGCCCACGAGGATGAGCATCTCGCCCGGATCCAGCGACAGGCTCACGTCGTCCAGGATGGTCTGGCGCCCCACGCGCCGCGTGAGGCCGTCAATGCGCAACCCCGTTGCTTCTTCAGTCATCTCTAACCCTTGACGGCGCCCGCCACCAGGCCCCGCGTGAAATGCCGCCCGGCCAGCAGGTAGACCAGCAGCGTCGGCGCCGCCGCCAGCAGCGCCGCGGCCATCTCCAGGGGATAGGCACGCGCGCCGGTCTCGGTCTGGGCGCTGAGCTGGGCCAGCGCCGCGGTGATGGGCCGCGCGTCCTCGGGCCCGAAGACCAGTCCGAACAGGTACTCGTTCCAGATCGTCGTGAACTGCAGGATGAGCACGACGACGAAGATGGGCCGGGACAGCGGCAGCACCACGCGCCACAGCAGCCGCCAGAAGCCCGCGCCGTCCAGCCGCGCGGCCTGCAGCAGCTCGTCCGGGAAGGAGAGGAAGTGGTTGCGAAAAAACAGCGCCAGCGGCAGGCTGTAGATGACGTGGATGGCGATCAGCAGGCCCAGCGAGCGGTCCAGCCCGAGGCGCGCCATCGTGATGGCTAGCGGCAGCAGGTAGACCTTGATGGGCAGGAAGAAGGCCAGCACCAGCAACAGCCCCACCCAGCGTTCGCCGCGGAAGCGGTACTTGCACAGCACAAAGCCATTGACGGCCGCGAGCAGAGCCGACAGGAGCACGGCCGGCAGCGCCAGCATCAGGCTGATGCCGAAGCTGCCCGACAGCCTGGCCCACGCTTCACGCCAGGCCGCGAAACCGGGCTCGCGCGGCAGCGCCAGGAAGCCCAGCTGCGCCTCGGCCGTACCCTTGAGGCTGTTCATCAGCATCAGGAGCAGCGGCAGGGCGATGACCACCACGGCCAACGCCGCCAGCAGATAGAGCGAGGTCCGCTTCATGCCGCGGACCTCCGGCGCGAGCGCACCACCGCATAGGGCAGCGCGACGGACAGCACCATCATCACCAGCACCATCGCGCTGGCCGCGCCCAGGCCCAGGCGGCTGCGCTCGAAGGCCATCTGGAACATGTAGAACGCCGGCAGCTCGCTGGACTGGCCCGGGCCGCCCTCGGTCAACACGACGACCAGGTCGAAGGTCTTGATCGCGGCTGGCAGCAGCACCAGCAGCGCCGAGGCGAGGCTGGGCCCCAGCTGCGGCAGGATGACGCGACGCAGCAGCTTCCAGCCCCGGGCGCCATCCAGCCGCGCGGCCTGCAGCATGGACTCGTCGATGCCGCGCAGGCCCGCCAGGAACAGGGCCATGACGAAGCCGCTGATCTGCCACACGGCGGCCACCACCAGCGCGTAGACGGCCATGTCCTCCTGCGCCAGCCAGTCCCAGCGGAAGCCCGTCCAGCCCCAGCCGCGCACGGCCTCGGCGAGGCCTTGCTCGGGGTCCATCAGCCAGCGCCAGGCGCTGCCGGTGACGACCATGGACAGCGCCATCGGGTGCAGCCACACCCAGCGCAGCAGGCCCTCGCCGCGCAGCTGCTGGTCCAGCAGCAGTGCCAGGCCCAGGCCGATCAGCAGCGGCAGCACGACCAGCCCCAAGCCGAAGCGCAGCAGGTTCCACAGCGCGGCCTGCCAACGCGGGTCCAGCAGCAGGCGCTCGTACTGCTGCAGGCCGACGAACTCGGAGCTCGGCAGCAGGTTGGAGCGCGTCAGCGACAGCCAGCCCGTCCACAGCAGGAAGCCGTAGAAGAACACGGCGCCGATCAGCAGCAGCGGGATCAGGCAGGCCAGCGCGGTGCGTCTTTCGCTCACGATCAGTCCCTCTGCCTCAAGGCCTGCGCCAGCCGCGTCTGCGCCTGCGCCGCCGTCATGCGCTCGCTGGCCCAGTAGGCCGACAGCGCGTCCTTGAGGCCGCCATAGGCGCTCTCGCCCAGGCGTGCACTCAGGGCCAACACCAGTTCGCCGCGCGCCTCGCCGGCACGGAAGTCCGCCGCCGAGCGCTGGGCACAGGCGTTGAATCCGGACAGGTCCGCGTCGCGCCGCACCGGGATGCCGCCCTTGAGCCGCGCCAGCTGCGCCGAGGTCTCGGGCTGCAGCAGCAGGCCGGCCAGGCGTTGCTGAGCGCCCAGCCGCGCTGGCTGGGCGAAGAACACCAGCCGGTCGAACTCGAAGTAATGCAGGCCGCCGTTGCCGGGTGCCGCCGTGCAGTCGTAGTCCACGCCGGGCTGCCAGCCAGCCTTCCGGAACTCGCCGTTGGCCCAGTCGCCGGTGAACTGGAACACGGCGCGCCCTTGCAGCAGCAGCGCGGTCGCACCGGCCCAGTCGCGGCTGACCTGGCCGGCGTCGGTGTAGCTCTTGAGCGAGCGGAACTCCTGCAGCAGCGCGGCCATGCGCTCGCCAGCCAACAGGGCCGGGTCGGCCTGCACGACGGCACGCTCGAAAAAGTCCCGCCCCGCGCGGCCCAACACGACGGCGACGAACAGGCTGAGCTTCTGCCCCGCCGAACTGCCCATGGCCAGCGGCAGCAGGCCTGCGCCGCGCAGCCGAGCGGCGGTGCGGTGAAATTCGTCCCAGTCCTGCGGCACGGCCAGGCCATGGGCACGCAGCAGGCGCAGGTTGCTCCACAGCGTGTTGAGGCGGTGCACGTTCAGCGGCACGGCGGCCGGCTTGCCCGCATGCCGCAGCTCGGCCGCCACCGCATGCGGCAGCGCGGCGAACTGCACGTTGACCGCACCGCCAAGGTCGGCAAGCGGCACGGCCTCGGCCCAGATGCGCAGCGGCTTGTCGGTCTGCGCCAGCGTAGGCGGGTGGCCGGACAGGAAGCGGGCCTTCAGCAGCGTGTTGGCGTTGGACGCGCCAGCCACGGCCGTCGCCTTCAGGTCCACGCCGCCGCGGCGGGCGGCGGCGGCCAGCTCGCCGACCATGGCGGCCTCGCTGCCCGAGGTCCAGGCATGCAGCAGCTCCAGGTCGGCGGCCCGCGCGCCGCCGACCAGCAGCAGCGCGATGACGGCGAGGCGCCTCATGCCAGCGCGTCCAGGCGGTGCTGCAGCGGCTGCACGAGGGCGGGCAGCATCTCGTCGACGAGAGCGGCGGCGTCGTGCAGCCGCTGCTGCGCGTTGGCCGGCACGCGGCCCGCCCACAGGGCCAGGCCCAGCTCGAACAGGTCGGCCAGCACGTCCAGCAGCGGCAGGACCGGCACCAGTCGCGGCGCGGCGGACAGCAAGGCGCGCCATGCCGGCAGCCGGTCACGCGCCTCGCCCAGTGCGGACTGCCAGGCCGCCGCGTCGTCCCGCAGGGCCGGTATCAGCGGGCTCTGCGCCGGCAGCGCGTCGGCCAGGCGGTCCAGCGCTTCGCCCTGGTGGTAGGTCTGGGCGCTCTTCTTCGCGTGCTGGCGCGCATAGCCGGAGCCTGGCTCCAGCCACTGAGCCAGCGCACGCAGATTCGCGCGCTCGGCGGCATCGGGGCAGAGCCGTGCGAACAGCGGTGCCGCGGGGTCGGCGGGCACGCGGCCGGTGACCATGAGCCAGCGCTGCGCGGCGGCCAGGCGCTGGTCGAGCTGCCGTTCGTCGGCCGGGTCGCTCCACAGCCGCTCGGCCACGGCCAGGGCCCGCGGCCAGCAGCGCAGAGCCAGCTGCGGCGCCTCGACCAGCTCGGCCCACAGCGCGGCCTCGCCACCCAGCATGGGCGTGGGCCGGGCAGGCTCCTCGGCCGGCCAGGCCGGCGCGCCGGCCCGCAGCGGCAGCCAGTCGCAAGGCTGGCGCAGCGCCCCCAGACGCAGCCAGCCGCGGCCGCTCCTGTCGGGCCCCCAGAGCTCCAGCTCGCCCAGGTCGCTGTCGACCTGCAGCCGCCACACGCCTTGACCGGCAACGACGCGCGGCGCCAGCCATTCGTCCAGCGTGCCCGTGCTGCGCAGGTGCAGCCTGGCCGCGCCGCTGCCCAGCCACAGCCGGCCCTCGACCTGCCAGGCCCCGACCCTCGCCTGCAGCGACCAGGCCTCGGCGCCCTCGGCCGGCGCCGCGGGCCGCGTGGGCGGTCGCATGCTGCGGCGCCAGTGATAGGCGGCAGGATGGATCTGGTCCAGGTAGAAGCCCGCGCTGCGCAGCCGGCCGGCGAGGCCAGGCGGCGCCAGGCGCAAGGCCTCGTCGCCGCGCCAGCACTGCAGCAGGCTGCCCGGCGGCAGCGCGCTTGACTGGCCCATCTCGTCCCAGGCCACCAGGCGCCGGTCATGGCGGCGCAGCAGCTCACCGATGCGGGCGAGGTAAGCCGCCTGCAGCTCGGCCAGGCTGCCACCGCGCTGCTCGGCGAGCGCGGCCCAGGCGGCGGGCGCGAGCTCGTCGCCGCCCAGGTGGAGGAAGGGGTCGGGGAAGACCTCGGCCCACTCGGAGAACAGGCCGTCGAGGAAGGCATACAGCGCCTCGCTGTCGGGGTTCACCGCTGCTCCGAACACACCGAAGGCGGGCTGCACCTCGGTCGGCGCCGGCGCGCACAGCAGTTCGGGACACGCCAGGCCCAGCGCCCAGCAATGGCCGGGCAGGTCCAGCTCGGGCACGACGCGGATGCCGCGCGCAGCGGCCTCGGCCACCAACCGCCGCGCCTGATCCAGCGTGTAGAAGAAGCCGCCGCTCGCGCGTTCGTGCAGCGCCGGGAAGCGCCGCGACTCCAGCCGCCATGCCTGATCGTCCGTCAGGTGCCAGTGGAACACGTTGAGCCGCGCGGCGGCCATACCGTCCAGCAGGCCCAGCATCGCGTCGAAGGGCAGCGGCCGCCGCGCCACGTCCACCAGCAGGCCGCGCCACGGGTGGCGCGGCGCGTCGTCGATCTGCAGCGCCGGCAGCTCCCGCAGGCCGGCCTCGCGCGCCGCATGCCACAGCTGCGACAGCGCCTGCAGGCCATGGCTCACGCCGGCCGGCGTCTCGGCCTGCAAGCTCATGGACCCGGCCGTCAGGTGCAGGCGGAAGGACTCGTCGTCGCCCAGCTGCGGCAGGCGCGGCGCCAGGCGGGGCAGCGCCAGCCACTCCCGGCCCTCGGACTCGTCGCGCGGCACCGCCGGCCCGCGGCCGGGCAGCGGGGTCAGGGACTGCGGCTGGGGCAACAGGGCGGCGGCGATCTCGTCCAACGACATGCGGCCATCATCTGCCCGCCCAGCTTGGAGCCACCTCAAGCAAATCTGAAGATTGCCTCAAGACAGGGCAACCCCCTTACCCCAGCGGCCGGTATGCCACCGCGTCGATCTCCACCTTGGCCGGGATCATCAGCCGCGACTCCACCGTCGAGCGCGCCGGCCTGGCCACTGGGAAGAAGCCCATGTAGACGCGGTTGAAGGCGCCGAAGTCGCGGGCGTCCTCCAGCCAGACGGTGGTCTTGCAGACGTCGGCCAGCGTTGCGCCGGCCAGCGCCAGCGCGGCCTCCAGGTTGGCGAAGACCTGGCGCGTCTGCGCCTCTATGCCGCCGTCGACGACATGGCCTTGCGCGTCCACCGGCACCTGGCCAGAGACGTAGACGAAGTCGCCGGCGCGCACGGCGGGCGACAGGGGGCGGGGCTGGCGATCGCTGGCCGCGGGCTCGGCGCCGAGGAAGGTCAGTGCAGTCATGCGCGGCAGTCTGGTGGCGCGCCAAGCCTTGTGCAAGAGCACCCTTTAGACGCTCTTCAGACAGCGGCGCGATGATGACGCCATGGAACAAGATGACACGCCGCGACCGGACTGGCTGGGTCCCTGGCTGAAAGGCTTTCCCGCGCGGCAGCCGCCGCTGCCGCTGGCCGACGTCGCGCAGCGCGGCTGGACGCTCGCCGAGCTGCCCACGCCGCTGGCCGTCGTGCGGCGGCAGGCTCTGGCGCACAACATCGCGTGGATGCAGGACTTTGCCGCGGCACGCGGCGTGCAGTTGGCGCCGCATGGCAAGACGACGATGAGCCCGCAGCTTTTCCGCCGCCAGCTCGATGCCGGCGCCTGGGGCCTGACCTTCGCCAACGTGCACCAGCTGCGCCTGGGCCTGGCCGCGGGCGCGAAGCGGGCGCTGATCGCCAACCAGCTGATCAGCGCGGACGAACTGGCCGAGCTACTGGACCTGAGACGTCGCCACCCGGGCCTGGAGCTGGCCTTCTTCGTCGACTCGCAGGCGCAGCTGGACCTGCTGGCCGCCCACTGGGCGCGGCTGGGTGCGGGTGAAGCCCGCGTGGACGTACTGATCGAGCTGGGCAGCTCGCGCTGCGGCCTGCGCGAGCATGGGCAGGCGCTGGCGCTGGCGCGCGCGCTGAGAACCCACCCGGCATTGCGACTGCGCGGCATCGGCTTCTACGAGGGGTTGCAGGTGGCCGGCGAGACCGGGCCCGATACCGCGCTGATGAGGCAATGGCAGGCGCGCATCGAGGCGCTTCTCGCCGACATCGAGTCCGAAGGACTTGCCGAGGTCCAGCCGCTGTGGCTCAGCGGCGGCGGCTCGGCGCTGTTCGACCTGGTGGCCCCCGTCATCGCCGGCAAGCCGGGCCGCCTGGGCCTGCTGCGCTCGGGCTGCTACGTTTGTCATGACCATGCGCACTACGGCCGCTACATGCGGGTCATGGATGCACGCATGGGTGCGCCGCAGCCCAGCCTGCAGCCGGCACTTGAGGTCTGGACCCAGGTGCTCTCCTGCCCCGAACCGGGCCTGGCGCTGCTGAATGCCGGCCGGCGCGACGTCTCCTTCGACCAGGGCTGGCCGGTGCCGGTCTGGCATCTGCGCGGTGGCACTCGGGCGCCGGCGAGCTGGCAGGTGACGGGGCTGAACGACCAGCATGCCTATTTGCGCTGGGACCCGGCCGAGACCGACGGACCGGCCGTGGGCGAGCGCGTGGCGCTCGGGCCGTCGCATCCCTGCACGACTTTCGACAAGTGGGCGTGGATGGCTGTCGTGGACGAGGACGACCGCGTCGTCGACGCCATCACGACGCATTTCAGCTGATGCTGCTCCTGCACGGCGCGCTGATCGTCGACGGCAGCGGCGCGGAGGGCTGGATCGGGGACCTGCTCATGGCCGGCGGACGGATCGCGGCACTCGGCCCCGCGCTGCAGGTCGACGCCGCCGTGCCGCGCCGCGACTGCACCGGCCTGGTGCTGGCGCCCGGCTTCATCGACGCGCACAGCCATGACGATGCAGCGCTGATCACAACGCCTGCGATGACGCCCAAGCTCAGCCAGGGCGTAACCACCGTCGTGACCGGCAACTGCGGCATCTCTCTGGCGCCACTGGTGACGCCCGACCCGCCGGCGCCGCTGAACCTGCTGGCGCGCGAGCAGTTCCGGCACGCCGGCTTCGCGGACTGGCGCGACGCCGTGAACGCAGCCCGGCCGGCCGTGAACGCGGTAGGCCTGGTAGGCCACACCGCGCTGCGGCTGCGCTGCATGGACGAGCTGAACCGCCCGGCTTCCGCAGCCGAGCGCGACGCCATGGGCGAGCTGCTGGACGAGGCCATGCGGCAGGGTGCCGCGGGCCTGTCCTCCGGCACCTTCTACGCCCCCGCCACCGCCGCCGACCCCGCCGAGCTGCTGGCCCTCGCCCGCGTCGCGGCGCGACACGGCGGCGTCTACGCGGTGCACCTGCGCAACGAGATGGCCCAGGTGCTGGACGCCATTGCCGAAGCCGCTGACTGCGCGCACGAGGCCGGCCTGCCGCTGGTCATCTCCCATCACAAATGCGCCGGCCGCGCGCAGTGGGGGCGCAGCCTGCAGACGCTGGCCCTCATCGAGCGACTGGGCCAGCGGCAGGCGCTGGGGCTGGATGTCTACCCCTACCTGGCCGGCTCCACGGTGCTGCGCGAGGACCTGGCCGATGGCCTGACGCCCATACGCCTGACCTGGAGCGAGGCCCACCCGGAGCTGGCCGGCCGCTGGCTGGCCGACATCGCCCGCGACTGGGGCGTCAGCGAGCCCGCGGCCGTCGCGCGGCTGCAGCCGGGCGGGGCCTGCTATTTCCAGATGCACGATGACGACGTCGACCGCATCCTGACCCACCCGCTGGCCATGATCGGCTCCGACGGACTGCCGCACGACCGCTTCCCGCACCCGCGACTTTGGGGCGCATTCCCGCGCGTATGGGCGCACTACGGCCGCGAGCGCGGGCTGCTGACACTGGAACAGGCTGTGCACAAGATGACGGGCCTGACGGCGCAACGCTTCGGGCTGCCGGACCGCGGCGTGCTGCGCGAGGGCGCGGCGGCGGACCTGGTGCTGTTCGACGCCCTGTGCTTCGGCGATCGCGCGGACTACGGCGAACCTTGCGCGCCCGCTGCGGGGCTGACGGCCGTGTGGGTGAATGGCGAACTGGCGCTGGACAACGGCCGGGCGCTGGCCCGCGCAGGCCGCGTGCTCACGCGGCAGGCTCGCGCGGGAAGCTGACCTTCACCGTCAGCCCACGGCCGCCGGGTCCGTCCAGGAGCTCCACGCGCGCGCCGTGCTGGGCCGCCGCGCGCTCGACGATGGTCAGGCCCAGGCCGCTGCCGTGGTAGTCCTGCTGGCCCGCCAGGCGCACGAAGCGCTCGAAGACGCGCTGGCGCAGTTCGGGCGGGATGCCGGGGCCGGCGTCGCTGACCGTCAGCACGACGGCGTCGTCTGCCTCAACCAGCACGACGCTGACCTGGCCGCCGGCGGGCGAGTACTTGATCGCGTTGTCGACGAGGTTGTCCACCAGGCTGCACAGCGACTCGCGGTTCAGCCAAAGCGTCAGCTGCTCGGGCGCCACCAGTTCCAGCTCGATGCGCCGCTTCACGGCCAGGCCGCCGCCCAGCGCGATGCGCTCGCGCACCAGGTCGACGAGGTCGTGGCGGGCCTTGCTGAGGTCCAGCGTGTCGGCGCCCGAGCGGGCCAGGGCAAGCAGCTGGTGCACCGTATGGGTGGCGCGCCGCACACCCAGGCGCAGGCGCTCGCGTGACTCTTCGCGGGCGCGCTGGTCAGCCTGGTCCAGGCCCTCGGCGCCGAGCTGGATGACGGCCAGGGGCGTCTTCAGCTCGTGCGCGGCATCGGCAAGGAACTCATGCTCGCGATCCAGCCGCTGCTGCAGCCGAGCCATCAGCGAGTTGACGGCGTTGACCAGAGGCGCCAGCTCCACGTAGCGCGTGGCCGACAGCGGCGTCAGGTCGTGCGCGGAGCGGGCCGAGATCTGTGCGCCTATGCGCTTGAGCGGCGCGAAGCCGAGGCGGAACAGCAGCCACAGCGGCAGCGCCAGCAGCGGCAGGCCGTACAGCAGCGGCCGCGCGTAATAGCTCAGGCCGGCGAGGCTGAAGTGCCAGTCGCCGGGCCGCTCCTGCCAGCGGCGCACGACCAGCTCACGCGCGTCGTCGCGTACCTCGGTGTAGAGCCAGCGCTCGTCCTCGCCCGGCGCGGACTCCTGCGGCAGCACGCGGTCGCGGCCGCGCAGGTCGGGCAGCTGCTCGGCCAGCACGACATCGCGCCTGAGCACCTGCAGCAGCCGGAAGGGCGTGCGGTGACCCTTGAGCCGCCACTCGCGCGCGCGCATGCCCTCCAGCGCCAGCAGCGCCTGGTCAAGCCGGGTGGCGTCGGCATGGGTGTCGCGGGCGCGCTCCAGCGCCAGTTCGGCCCACAGCCGGTTCTCGGCCTGGCCGTTCCTGACCTGCAACACGCGGATGTCGATGAGCTCGCGCGCGACGAGGAAGAGCCAGCACAGGAACAGCACCGCGAACACGGCGCCCAGGCTGCGCCGGAACAGCGAGCGCGGCGCCGACGCCACCAGGTCGGTCACGCTTCGCGCTCGACCAGATAGCCCACGCCGCGCACCGTGCGGATGTAGCCCTCGCCGATCTTGCGGCGCAGGTTGGAGATGTGCACGTCCAGGCTGCGGCCGTCCATCTGGCAGGGCGCACGGTTCTCCAGCTGGCGGCGCGTGACGACGCGGTCTGGCAGCTTGATGAGGGTGAGCAGGATGGTGAACTCGGTGCGCGACAGCGGCACTCGCTCGGGGCCGCGGCGCACCTCCATGCGCGGCTCGTCCAACACCAGGTCGCGCAGCTGCCATTCAGCGGGCTGGTCGGCGGCGTCTTCACCCTGCGTGCGACGCACCACGGCGCGCAGCCGCGCCAGCAGCTCGGAGCCGGCGAAGGGCTTGACGAGGTAGTCGTCGGCACCGCCGTCCAGGCCGTCCAGCCGGTCCTCGATGGCGTCGCGTGCCGTGATGACCAGCAGCGGCAGCTTGCGGTGGTTGCGGCGCAGCGCGCGCAGCAGCTCCATGCCGTCGCCGTCGGGCAGGCCCAGGTCCATGACGACCGCGTCAAAGCCGCCCTCGGCGATCCACAGCCGCGCGTCGGCGATGCGGCGCAGCCACATCACCTCGTGGTCGGCGTTCTGCAGCAGCGCCTGCAGCGAACGGCCCAGTTCCAGATCGTCTTCGAGCAGACAGATTCGCATGGCACGGATTCTGGGGCCGGCCGCGTTAAGACGGCCTTAACAAGCCATTGAAGCAGCGCATAGGCACCCCGTCGGACAGTCGCGGCCATGATCCGAGTCATCGTCTCCCTGTGCCTGCTGCTGCCTCTGCTGTTGCCCTCGGCCGCGGTGGCCGGTTCGCCCTTCCTGCCCAGCCGCGCGCAGTTCGACGCGCTGTTTCCCGAGCGCATTGCCTTCTACAGCTACGAGGGCTTCGTCGAGGCGGTACGCCAGACGCCCGGCTTCGCCGACTGGGGCGACGAGGTCGGACGCCGCCAGGAGATGGCAGCCTTCCTGGGCCAGATTGCGCACGAGTCCGATGAGCTGCGCGCCCAGCGCGAGTACAAGCGCGAGAACTGGGACAAGTACTGCCGCGACGACGCCCGCCTGCCCTGCGCGCCGGGGCGGCAATACTACGGTCGCGGCCCCATACAGCTGAGCTGGAACTACCAGTACAAGGCCGCGGGCGACTTCCTCGGCATCGACCTCTGGAGCGACCCCGACCGCGTCGCACGCGACTCCACCGTCGCCTGGCGCACGGCCCTCTGGTACTGGATGACGCAGCCCGGCGAATCCGAGCAGCCCGCCCATGCGGCGCTGCGCGGTGGCGCCGGCTTCGGCGCCACGACGCGGGCCATCAACGGCCCGCTGGAGTGCGACAAGCCCGCCGACCCCGACGCCAGGCGCAAGAACGCGCGCCGTGCCGAGTTCTACAGACACGCCAGCCAGCTGTTTGGCGTCCCCCTACTGCACCCACTGGGGTGCTAACTACAACGGAGACAAGCGCATGAAAAACCAGAACACCCTCCCACCCAAGCGCCGGGCCATCGCCGCGGCCGCGCTGCTGGCGCTGGGCTTGCCCGCGCAAGCCCAGCAGGCCGCGCCGGACGGGAACGACAACAAGCTGGACACCGTCGTCGTCACCGGCATACGCGCCAGCATGCAGAAGGCGCTGGAGGCCAAGCGCAACGCTGACGCCATCGTCGACGTCATCACCGCCGAGGACGTGGGCAAGTTCCCGGCTACCAACGTCGCCGAGGCCATCACCACCATCCCCGGCGTGACCATAGACAAGGCCTTCGGCCAGGGCGAGAAGGTCTCCATCCTGGGCACCGACCCGGCGCTGAACCGCACGTTGCTGAACGGCCAGGCCGTGGCCTCGGGCGACTGGTTCTTTTCCGAGCAGCAGGGCCGCACCTTCAACTACACGCTGCTGGCGCCGCAGATCGTCAGCAAGGTCGAGGTCTACAAGTCGCCCGAGGCCTGGCTGGACGAAGGCTCCATCGGCGGCACGGTCAACATCTCCACGCGCAAGCCGCTGGAGCTGAAGGGGCTGACGCTGGCCGCCTCGGTGAGCTACCTCTACAACGACCGCACGAAAAGCGGCAAGCCGACGCTGTCAGGCATGTTCGGCTGGAAGAACGAGGCCAACAGCTTCGGCGTGCTGATGTCGGTGCAGCGTGCCGAGGAGCAGATCCGCCGCGACGGCGTCGAGTCCTACGGCACGGTGTTCGGCCGTGACTACATCAACGGCAAGGGCGGCTCGCCCAACTCCGTCACGACCACCACCACCGACTGGTCGCAGAACCCGCCCGCCACGATGCCGCCGAGCTGCGTCGGCGCCTGCAAGACCACGCTGCTGGCCAATCCGAACGCCATCGCGCCCAACTCCATCAGCGCCCACTACTTCGACCAGACGCGCAAGCGCGACACGCTGTCGCTGGCACTGCAGGCCCGCCCGCTCAAGGAGATGGACGTCGAGTTCAACCTGCTCAAGGTCAAGGCCAACTACGACAACCTGACGCACTCCATGTTCGCCTTCAACGGCAACCCCTGGAATTCGCTGAATGCGCTGACGGGGCTGACAGTCGACGGCGGCGTCATCACCCAGGCCTCCTTCCGCAACGGCCTGACGGTCTACGACTTGATCAACCGCCGCGCCAAGGTCGACACCGACTCCTACGACCTCAAGCTGGGCTGGAAGGAGGACCGCTGGTCCGCCTCGGTTCATGCCGGCTACTCCAAGGCCGCCGGCGGCACCGACCGCCAGGTCTTCGGCGAGTTCCTCGGCAAGGCCAACTACAGCTACGACCTGAGCGGTCCCGTGCCCCAACTGGTCTTCGGCGGCTACCAGACCGCCCCCATCAGCGACATCGCCTCGCACATGGCACCGGCCAAACCGGGCAGCCCGCTGAGCGACCCGAACGGCTTCCGCCTGGACGGCGGCGGCCCGGCCGGCGGCTGGCACACCAACCCGCCCAGCGCCACCAACTGGAGCGCAGGCTGGGGCGGCAACATCGTCGCCAAGCCGACGCGCGACCAGGAGCGCTTCTTCCAGACCGACTTCGCCGTCAAGTTCGACGCGCCCGTCTACCAGGTGCGTTGGGGTTTCAAGCACCGCGAGCACGAGACCGGGCAGACCATGGCCGGGGTTTCTCTGGCCTCGATCAAGGGCTATGGCGACCTGAGTGCGGCGCAGTTCAGCCCGAAGTCGGTGCCGGGCAACTACCTGTCCGGCTTCGGCAACGTCGGCGACCTGAGCAAGCGCTTCATGATCGACGGCTGGGCACTGGCCGACTACATCAACAGCGGCAAGTGGCTGGCGCCATGGCAGACCATGCCCACGCCCAGCACCTTCAGCGACCCGTCCTACGCCTCCAACACCTGGACGGTGAAGGAAAGCATCGACGCCGGCTATGTGCAGGGTGACTTCAGCCATGACAAGCTGCGCGGCAACCTCGGCCTGCGCGTGGTGCAGACCAGCTCCGACAGCATAGGCTGGACCTGCCTGGCCAATGTCAGCCCCTGCCCGGCCGACAAGTACGGCCCGACCAGCGTCAAGAAGTCCTACACCAACGCGTTGCCCAACCTGAACCTGACCTATGACCTGAGCGACACGCTGGTGCTGCGCGGCTCGGTGGCCAAGGTCATGTCGCGCCCCAACTACGGCGACATGTCCAGCTATCTGTGGATAGGCGACGCGACGCTGACCGGCGGCGGCGGCAACCCCAACCTCGCCCCCTACAAGTCCACCAACCTGGACTTCTCGGCCGAGTGGTATTTCGCGAAGAACGCCATCCTGGCCGGCACTGTCTTCCACAAGCGGGTCAACGACTATGTACTGGTGACGACGCAGAAGGAGATCCATTACAACCAGAACCAGCAGAAGGACACCGAGTACGACGTCTCGCGGCCCAACAACGCCGGCAGCGCCACCATCCAGGGCGCGTCGCTGGCCTTCCAGGCCAACGTCGGCTGGGGCCTGGGCCTGCTGACCAACTACACCTATGCCGACGCCAAGGCCGCGGCCGGCTCCCGCCTGCCGTTCAACTCCAAGCACCAGATCACGTTCAGCCCTTACTTCGAGAACGACCGCTGGAGCGCGCGCACAACGTACTCATGGCGGTCCAAGTACTACACCCAGGCCGACCGCGGCAACTTCCTCGTCACCGACGGCCAGAAGTCGCTGGACGCCAGCATCAACCTCAAGCTGACGGGCCAGCTGACGCTGGGCCTGGACGGCATGAACCTGCTGGACAGCGAATACCGCTCCTACGCCGACGTGCCGGGCGTGGCCAACACCGAGAAGCTGACCCGCGGCATCTACCGTACGGGCCGGCGCTACATGGCCTCGCTGCGCTACACCTACTGATGTCGACGGCCGCCCGTTGATCTCTCCTCGTGGTGGCAGTCTCCTGCCTCCTGTTGGGCGGCCCGTGCGGGCCGCCCTTTTTTGCTGGGCGCCCGCCGTGCCAGCGCGCCCCGGGTCTAGCCGACGACCGACTGCAGCGTCGAGTTGCGCAACCAGTCGTCGGCCACGACGACGCGGTTGCGGCCCTTCTGCTTGGCCTGGTAGAGGGCCTTGTCGGCCAGGTGCATCAGCGTCTCCGGCGTGTCGCCGCGCGCCGCCTCGGCGACGCCGGCAGACAGCGTCACGCGCAGCGGCTGGCCACCGTCGCCACGCAACTCCAGCGCCTCGACGGCCAGGCGAACCTGCTCGGCCAGATGCCGGGCGCCGACCGCGCCGGTGGCCGGCAGCACCAGGCCGAACTCCTCGCCGCCCAGGCGGCCGAACACGTCCGAGCCGCGCAGCCGCGCCCGCGCGCAGGCCGCGACGGCCTTCAGCACCTGGTCGCCCATGGCATGGCCATGGCGATCGTTGACGCGCTTGAAATGGTCCAGGTCCAGCATGACGAAACCGACCGGCTGCCCCTCGCGCCGGCCGCGTTCCATCGCATGGGCCAGCAGCGACACCGTCGTGCTGTGGTTCATGGCGCCGGTCAGCCCGTCGACGCTGGCCAGCTTGCGCATCTGGCTGGCCATGCGCTCGAAATGAGCCAGCACGAAGGCAAAGCCCGCCGCCAGCACGGCGAGGAAGGCCAGCAGGAAGACGTCGCGGCTGCCGTCCTGCCAGGCCGCGGCCTCGGCCGGCGGCGCGCCCAGCCAGCGGGCGGCCAGGCCCGCGCGCAGCCACAGCAGGAGACTGGCCAGCAGCAGCAGCAGCGCGACGGCACGGAAGCTCAACTCGCCACGCCAGCCCAGGCGCATCGCGGCGAGGGTGGCCGGCAGCAGCAGCACGCCCATCGCCACCGACATCGCGCCGGCGCGCACCGGCGTCGGCACGTCCAGCACGGCCGGCACCACCAGGGCCGCGGCCAGCAGCAGCCCATGGTGCCAGACCGGTGGCTCGCGGTTCAGAAGATGGCGCGACACCGCCGCAGCCAGCGCGGCCAGCCCCGCCATCAGCAGCCAGTTGCCGCCCAGCAGCACCAGCCAGCCAGGCAGCCAGGGTCGCAGGCCGAACAGCGCGAAGCCGAGGCAGAAGGCCAGGCCGGCCAAGCTCAGGCGCCTGAGCTCGCTGCGGCCCAGCGCGCCGCAGCCGGCCATCCAGAGCTGCAGCGTCAGCAAGCCGAAGCCGGCCGCCAGCATCAGCACCAGAGTGGGCACGTGTAGCGTCATGCGCGACAGGCAGCTTGTCGTAGTCGAGTCCTGGTGCAGTGTAGGCAGGCCCCACGGCACGTGGCGCCAGGGTCTGCGCCGATGGCGGGCCTCGGCGCGCACGGCTTCAATGCCGGGGCGATCGCCGCCCCGATCCCAGCCGCCATGGCCTGCCCTTTGGACCCGCATGCCGCCCTCGCCTCCCACATGAAACGCCGCCACCTGCTGAGCCTGCCTGTCGCCGCCCTGATGCCCGCCGCTGCCGCCACGACCTCGCCACGCTTCCTGCATGTAGGCAGTTATGCCCCGCTGGGCCAGGGCCTCTACAGCTTTGGCATCGCACCGGACGGCGGCCTGACGTCGCTGGGCCTGACGGCCAATGCCCACAGCCCCAGCTGGCTGGTTGCCCAGGGCCGGCGCGTCTACGCCGCCGAGGAGGGCGCCGACCAGGTGGCCGTCTACGCCCAGGACGAGGCCGGCGGCCTGCAACTGCAGCAGCGCCTGGCAAGCGGCGGCCAGGGACCCGTCCACCTCGCGCTGGGCGCCGGACGCGCCTGGGTGGCCCACTACGGCGACGCCCGCTTCGCCGCGCTGCCGCTGGGGGCCGATGGCCGGCTGGGCCCGGCCGAGAGCTGGACCGCCTGCTCCGGCGCCGACTGCCGCCCCGGACCCGTGCGGGCGCAATACGGCCCGTCCGGCAGCAATGCCATCAGCGGCCACGACGCGCCGCATGCCCACATGGTCCAGCCCAGCGTCGACGGCCGCTGGCTGCTGGGCACCGACCTGGGCCGCGACCGCCTGCTCGTCTGGCCGCTGACGCCCGGCACGCCGCAGGGCCCGGCGCTGGAACTGGCCCTGAGCCCTGGCTCGGGCCCACGACACTTCGTCTGCCACGCCGACGACCCGCGCTGGGTCTATGTGCTGCAGGAGGAGTCGTCCACGCTGTCCACCGTCGAGCTCACGCCCGCCGGGCCGCTCCTGCGCGGCGAGATTTCCGTGCTGCCGGCCGGCTTCGCCGGCACCAGCTACGCGTCCGACCTGCTGCTCGCATCCGGAGGCCGGCATCTCTACGCGCTGAACCGCCTGCACGACAGCCTGGCAGTGCTGTCCCTGGCCCGGCCCGCCGCGCCGCGCCTGCTGGACCACCACTGGGTGCATGGCAGCTACCCGCGCAGCGCCTGCCGCGCCGGCCCCCACCTCTATGTCTGCAACCAGCGCAGCGACCAGCTCAGCCACTTCGACCTGAGCCGCCCCGAGCGCCCGCGCTTCACAGGGCGGCAGACCGCCGTTCCAGCCCCCGCCAGCGCCTGTTCGCTCTAGACTGGGCTGATGAAGCACGCTGCCCTCGTCCTGCTGCTCGCCGCCAGCGCGCTGGCCCGGGCCGAGCCCATAGGCTCGGTCGACACCGCCTTCAAGCTCATCGGCCCCGATCACAAGATCGTCGTGGACGCCTATGACGACCCCAAGGTGAGCGGCGTCGCCTGCTATGTGTCGCGCGCCAAGACCGGCGGCATCAAGGGTGCCATCGGCCTGGCCGAGGACAAGTCCGAGGCTTCCATCGCCTGCCGTCAGGTCGGGCCCATCGCGATAGCGCAGCCGCTGCCGCGCCAGGAGGAGGTCTTCAACGAGCGCATCTCCCTGGTTTTCAAGCGGCTGCGCATCGTCCGCATGGTGGACGTGCAGCGCAACACGCTGGTCTACCTGACCTACTCCGACCGCCTCATCGACGGCTCGCCGCAGAACAGCGTGACCGCCGTGCCGGTGCCGCGCGAGACCGCCATCCCGGTCAAAAAATGAGTTTCACGGAAGCCCTGTTCGCGCTGATGCCCATGCAGGCGCTGGCCGCGGCGCTGGTGCTCGTCACCCTGATTGGCTGGCGCGGCGCGAACGCCGGCGGGCGCTGGGCCCAGGTCGGCATGGTGGCCGTGGCCCTGGGCCTGGCTCTGGCAAGCCCGGCGCTGAGCGGACACCCCACCGCGCTGCACGGCCTGCACAGCGCGGGCGTGGCGGCCCTGAGCGTCGGGCTGTCGGCGCTGTGGTGGGCCCTGGGCCTGTGGCTGACGCCTCGGCCCGGACGCTGGGCGATGGCGGCAGCGCCGCTGCTGCTGGGCATCGGCCATGCGCTGCTGCAGGGCGACCAGGAAGGCGCGCAGACGCTGATCGACCTCATCCTCGGCGCCCAGCTCGCCTGGCTGGGCGTGGCGCTGACCCTGCCCAGCCGCAACACCTTGCTGCAAGGCCTGAACAGCCGACGCTGGCGCCTGCTGGGCCTGGCCGCCGTGCTGCCGCTGCTGGCCGCCATGCTGTGCCGCGCCATCAGCACTCAACTGGGCGAGGCAGCGGCCTGGCCCCAGCTGCTGCTGGGCCTGGCCGGCCAGCTCGCGCTGCTGCTGACCCTGCCCATGCTGCTGCTGGCGTGGCGCGGCCAGATCGAGGCCGAGCTCGCCAGCCTGACCCACACCGACAGCCTGACCGGCCTGACCGACGGCGACGCCTTCGTCAGGCGCTCGGTGGAACTGATCTCCATGGCGCGCCGCTACGACGAGCCGCTGGCCCTCGTCGTGCTGAACCTCGACGACTTCGAGACGCTGCAGGCCGAACGCGAGCTGGACTTCGCCGGCCACGCGCTGGCGCTGTTCGCCAGCTGTGTGCAGGCCCAGATGCGGCTGGGCGACCTGGCCGGGCGCCTGGCCGACGACTGCTTCGGCGTGCTGATGGCGCGCAGCCTGCCCGAAGGCCCTCAGGCCCTGGACCAGCGCCTGCGCGCCGCGCTGGCCGAGCGCGCACCTGCGGAGCTGGGCGTCAAGCTGTCGTTCAGCGCCGGCTGGGCCCGGCTGCGCCCGGGCGACCGCGGCCTGGCCGACATGCAGCGCCGTGCCGAGACAGCGCTCTACGAGGCGCAGCGCGCCGGCCGTGGCCAGCTGAGAGCCGAACCGGGAGTCGCAGATTGAACGCCGCGCCGGACAACCTCGTCGACGACTGGGTGGGGCACAACCTGCTGAGCAGCGACCCGGCCCTGCTCGCCGCGCTGCGCAAGGCCGCGCCCCAGGCCGTCGAGCCCCTGACGCGCTACGGGGCCGAGCTCGGCAGCGCCGAGACCGCCCAGCTCGCGCGCGACGCCAACCGCAGCGGCCCGGTGCTGCGCCAGCTCGACGCCCGCGGCCGGCGCGTCGACCTCGTCGACTTCCACCCGGCCTGGCATGCGCTGCTGGCCATGTACCGCCGCCAGGGACTGGTGGCCGACGTGTTCGCCAGCGACACGCCGGGCCGCTGGGCCGCGTTCGCGGCCGGCTGCTACCTGCACGGCCAGGTGGAGGCCGGCTCGCTGTGCCCGGCGACGATGACACAGGCCGCCATTCCTGTGCTGGCGAAGCAGCCCGAGCTGTTCGCGCCGCTGCGCGACAAGCTCTTCAGCCGCGAGCATGACCCGCTGGACCGCCCCATGACGGAGAAGCCGTCCCTCTGGGTGGGCATGGGTATGACCGAGAAACAAGGTGGTTCCGACCTGCGCCGCGTGGCGACCGAAGCCGTCGAGCAGGCGGACGGCAGCTACGCCATCAGCGGCCACAAATGGTTCTTCTCGGCGCCCACGAGCGACGCCCATCTGGTGCTCGCGCGCACCGGGGCCGGCCCGACCTGCTTCTGGCTGCCGCGCTACACGCCCGACGGTGCGCGCAACACCATCCAGGTGCTTCGACTGAAGGACAAGCTCGGCAACCGCAGCAATGCCAGCAGCGAGGTCGAGTTCCATGGCGCCTGGGCACGGCGCCTGGGCGACGAGGGCCGCGGCATCCCGACGCTGATCGAGATGGCCGGCTACACGCGCCTGAACTGCGTCATCGGCAGCGCGGCGCTGCTGCGCGCCGGCCTCGTGCAGGCCTTGCACAACGCGCGCGAGCGCCAGGCCTTCGGCCGGGTCCTCGCAGAACAGCCGCTGATGCAGACCGTGCTGGCCGACCTGGCCCTTGAGAGCGAGGCCGCGATGCGTCTGATGCTGCGCCTGGCCCAGGGCTTCGAGCAGGGCGAGCCGGCCTGGCAGCGGCTGATGACGCCGGCCGCCAAGCTGTGGGTCTGCAAGCGCGCCGTCGAGTGCAGCGGCGAAGCCATGGAGCTGCTCGGCGGCAATGGCTACGTGGAGGACGGCGTGCTCGCGCGGCTGTACCGCGAGGCACCGGTCAACTCCATCTGGGAGGGTTCGGGCAACGTGATGGCGCTGGACGTGCTGCGTGCCGTGGCCCGCGAGCCCGATGTGGCGCTGGCGCTGCTCGACGAGTTCGACGCCAGCGTGGACGCCCCGGTGCGGGCCGAGGCCCAGGCGCTGCGCCGCCTGCTGACCGGCGACCCCGCCGCGCTGGAGGCCCGGGCCCGCCGCGTCGCCCAAGGCCTGGTGCTGTGCGCCCAGGGCTTGCTGATGCGCGAGCAGTCGTCCACCGCCGCTGCCGATGCCTTCGTCGCGACGCGCTTCGGCGGCGACGGCCGCCTGGTCGGCACGCAGGCAGTGCCGGGCGCGGCGGCCCTGCTGGACGCGGCACTCGCAAGCTAGGGTGCCGGGTCACCCAGGTACTTGTTGAGGACGCGCGCCAGCGTGCCATCCCTCTCCATGGCCGCGCTGACCTCGCGATAGCGCTGCACCAGCGCCGCATCGACGGAGCGCTTGCTGAGCATGATCTGCACAGGCTCATGCGGCACGGCGACGGGTGTCGCCACGACGCGCCCCACCAGACCGAGCTCGCGCAGCTCCCAGCGCGCAGTCGTCTCGCTGGCGATCACGCCATCGATGCGGCCGATGTCCAGCATCTGCCACAGACTGCGGCGCGCCGAGACCTGGGTCAGCGCGGCACGGAAGGCCTCGTTGCCGAGCAGCTCCGCATAGTCGGGGCCGTAGACGACGCCGATCTGCACGCCCAGCTTCAGGCCGGGTCGCCAGGCCTCCTGCAGACGCGTCGCGGCGCCGAACTCGTTCTCCCGGCCGGCGCGCACGAAGAGCCGGTTGGACAGGGCGATGTGCTGCGGCACCCAATGGGCATAGGACTCGCGCTCGGGCCGGCGCAAGGCGCCGGGCAACATGTCGAGGCGGCCGGCCTGCAGCTCTACGAGGGCGCGCGCCCAGGGCAGCTCGACCCAGACCGCCCGGCAGCCCAGACGCTGCAACGCCTGCTCGATCAGATCGACCTGCAGGCCGACGACGTGGCCGGCCGCGTCGCGCATCGTGTACGGCGGGTCGGGGTTCCAGCGCACCCGCAGCTCGCAGGCTTGCAACGGCAGGACGGTGAACGCCAGACAGGCCAGGCCCAGGCGCAGCAGTGAGCGGAGTGTAGACACCCCCGCATTCTGGGCGAGACGCGCGCTTGTCGGCGCTCTCCGACACGCCGCAGCGTTACAAGCCGATATCTGGCAACAGGGGCCGACGCCAAGCTGTCGCTCACAACCGGAGCCGCCCATGATTCCCGACGCCCCGCCGCAAGACCCCATGGCCGAAACCCGCCCGCGCCCCGTCTGGTCGCTGCTGACGCGCTTGTGGTCGCCCGCCGCGGCCGCGGGCGAGGCCGAACTGGGCTATGAATCCGCCCTGCCCTGGACGCTGGGCGAACCCGCCCCGACGGACGGCAACGAGACCCGCTACTGAATCAGCCCGTTCTTCAGGGCGTAATAGGTCAGGTCGCTGTTGGTCTGCAGCTTGAGCTTCTCCAGCACGCGCGTGCGGTAGGTGCTGACGGTCTTCACGCTCAGGAACAGCGCTTCGGCGATATGCCCCACGGTCTCGCCCTTGGCCAGGCGCAGGAAGACCTGGAACTCGCGCTCTGACAGCGCCTCATGCAGCGGCTTGTCGGCCGCCGCCGCGCCCGGGCCGCCAGCGACGCTGTCCGCCAGCTGCTCGGCCACGGCCGGGCTGATGTAGCGCCGGCCACGCGACACGAGGCGGATGGCGTTGGCGATCTCCTCGGGATCGCATTCCTTGTTCAGGTAGCCGCTAGCGCCCTGGCGCAACAGCGTCGTCGCGTAATGCGCCTCGGGAAAGCCGCTGAGGATGAGCACTGGCAGCTCGGGGAAGCGCGCCTTGATGGCCGCCAGCGCGTCCACGCCGCTCTGGTCTGGCATGGAGATGTCCAGCAGCAGCACGTCGACCTCGCCGCCGCGCGCCATCTCGAGGGCATCGTGGCCGCTGGAGCCTTCGCCGGTGACACGCAGGTCGACGTGGTCGGACAGGTACTGGCGCAGGCCGGTGCGCACGATGGCGTGGTCGTCGACGATGCCGATTCGGATCATGGTGGTAACAGGGTGCGGGACTGCCGCCAGCGTAGCAGTCCGGCGCGCCGGCCGCGAGAGCTCCCGTCCTACAGCGGCGCCGGCCAAGTCCGACAGGGGGCTGCGCCGAGGGACTATGCCCGCAGGTCTGGCCGGGCGCGATAGTGACTCCAGCGACTCCCGGAGTCGCCCACCACAGGAGATTCCAATGCTCAACAAATCCATCCTGACCCTCGCCTGTGCCGCTGCCCTGGCGGCCACACTGGCCGCCACCAGCGGCTGCGCCGTCACCCGCAGCCAGGAAACCGTGGGCGCCTATGTCGACGACACGGCGCTGACCACGCGCGTCAAGGCCAAGTTCGCCGCCGACCCCACCGTCAGCGCCATGGCCATCAGCGTCGAGACGCTGAAGGGCACGGTGCAGCTGTCCGGCTTCGCGAAGTCCTATGAGGAGAAGTCCATCGCCGAGAAGCTGGCCCGCGAGACTTCGGGCGTCGTGGCCGTGCGCAACGACATCGCCGTGCGACAAGGCTCCTAGGAGAAGTCCTACAGCGTGATGCGTTGCCGGCACCACCGGCCCGAGGCCGAAGCAGTCCATACTTCAGCCCTCATCCTCCCCCACCGCAGCCGTCGGGCCATGCCAGCACTCAAAGCCTTCATCGTCGAAGACAGTCCGGTGATTCTTGAGAACCTCATCGCGACGCTGGAGGAGCTGGCCCAGGTGGAGGTGGTCGGGTCGGTGGCCGACGAGGCCGGCGCCGTGCGCTGGATGAAGCGCGACCCGGGCGCCAATGCCGACCTCTTCATCGTCGACGTCTTCCTGCGCTCCGGCACCGGCCTGGGCGTGCTGCAGGCCGCCCAGCAGCTCGGCGTGCGGGCCCGCCGCGTCGTGCTGACCAACTACGCCACCGAGGAGATGCGCCGCCGCTGCGCCAGCCTGGGCGCGGAGCGCGTCTTCGACAAGAGCCACGAGCTCGACGACCTCATCAGCTACTGTGCCGAACTGGCCGACCCGGCAGCTGCGGCCAACTGAGCGGCTGCGCGTGCTGCGCCATCTCGACCCCTGGCTGGAAGGCGCCAGCCGCAACCGCGGTCTGGCCATCGGCCTCGCGGCACTGGCTGCCGCGGCCGTCATGGGCGTCAGCGAGGCCGCCTTCCGCGGCGCCGACGAGGCGCTGAAGGTATCCCAGGCCCGCCACATCGCGCGCAACGACGGCCTGCGCCTGCGCGAGCTGCTGACCGACGCGGAGACCGCCCAGCGCGGCTACCTGCTGACTGGCCGCGAGGACTACCTCGGTCCCATCCAGCTCGCCGAGCGCGAGCTGCCCAGCGTGCTGGCCCGGCTGCGCGGCCAGTACGCCAGTTCCGAATGGGAAGCCCTGGTAGCCGACGCCAGCCGGCGCGCACGGGAGAAGCTCTCGGAGCTGCAACTGGTCGTCAAGCTCTACCGCGAGGGACAGGAGACCGCCTGGCGCGGCCTGGTCGAGTCCGACATCGGCCGCGAGAAGATGCAAGCGGTGCGCGACGCCGTCGCCCAGCTCGACCAGCACGAGCTGGTGCAGATCGCCAGCGAGCGCGACGCCGTCTTCCGCTCCCTGACCTATGGCCGCATCGGCACGCATGGCCTGACCCTGCTCAGCCTGTTCGGCCTGGCCGTCTTCCTGCGCCGCAACGAGGCCTTGCACCGCGCCCGCCGCGAGCATGCCCAGGAACTGGCGCTGGAGCGCGACCGGCTGGACGGCGAGGTGGCGCGCCGAACCGCGGAGCTGACCGAACTGGCCCGCCACCTGCAGACCGTGCGCGAGGACGAGCGCGCCCACCTTGCCCGCGAGTTGCACGACGAGCTCGGGGCGCTGCTGACGGCGGCCAAGCTCGACGTCGCGCGCATCCGCCGCATGACTCGCACCCACGCGCCCGAGATCGATGAGCGCCTCAAGCACATGAGCGAGCTGCTGGATCAGGGCATCGCGCTGAAGCGCCGCATCATCGAGGACCTGCGCCCCTCAGCCCTGTCCAACCTGGGCCTCGTCCCGGCGCTGGAGATCCTGACGCAGGAGTTCGCCCAGCGCTCCGCCCTGCAGCTCAGCCTGGAGCTGGCCGACGCGCCCACCAACGAGGCCAGCCGCCTGGCGCTGTACCGCCTCGTGCAGGAGGCGCTGACCAATGTGCTGCGCCACGCCAAGGCCAGACATGTGCGGGTGTCGCTGAGTGTGGCCGACGACTGGCTTCAGCTGCAGATCCGCGACGACGGCCAGGGCTTCAACCCCGAGGCCGTGGGAGCAGGCCACCATGGCCTGCTGGGCATGCGCTATCGCATCGAGAGCCTGGGCGGCACGCTGCAGCTGTTGTCCGCCGCGGGCCGCGGCACGCTGGTACTGGCGCGCCTGCCACGGACGGAACCCGAGCCCGAGCCCGAGCCGCCCCCGGCCACGGTGCCCGGCGACCTGGGCGGGCCCATACGCTCCTGACACCCCTCCCGTCGTCCTACAGGCCAAGCCTGCGCAGGCCGACAAGCCGCGGCCCGCCTGCCGTCCAGACTTGAAGCAGCGCGTCACGGACCGATCCAAGGAGAGCCATGCAGTTCCCGAAATCCTCGCATGCCGAAGGCTGGCATGAGCAACTGGCCGACCTCCCCCTCGGCGCGCGCGATACCGACTCGGTCTCCCCGCCCCTGCGCAGCCGGCGCTTGCATGCGCTGGCCATCGTTGCCGTCGCGACACTGGGCGCGAGCGCCGGGCTCAACCTCGTCGACGACCCGCGGCCGCTGGACGTGCAGCTGAGCGCCGCCATGGACCACGCCGGAGAAACGCTGCAGCAATGGCAGGCCCAGCTGTCGCGCGGCCTGCAGGTGTCGCTGCGCGCCGTGGCGGACACCCGCGAACCGCCCGCCGCCGAGTCCACCGTGGTGGCCCAGGCCCCCGCCGCATCGCAGCCGGTCGCCGACGAACACTAGACCGGCAACGCCTCCTCGAGCCCGGCCAGGACCTCGGCCAGAGGCTGCGGCCGGTGCAGCAAGAAGCCCTGCACCTCGTCCACGCCCAGGCGCGCCAGCTCCTGCAGCACCTCGGCGGTCTCCACGCATTCGGCAACGGTCGCCAAGCCCAGGGTCCGGGCTGCGTCGACGAAGCTGCGCACGGCCACCTGGTCCAGCGGGTTGCTCATCAGGGCCCGCACGAACTGGCCGTCGATCTTCAGCAGGTCCACCGGCAGCACCTTCAGGTGGCTGAAGGACGAGACACCGGCGCCGAAGTCGTCCAGCGCGATGCGCGCGCCCAGCGCCCGCATCTGCTGGATGAAGCTCGCGGCCTCGTCCAGCCGCGTGATGACGGCCGTCTCGGTGATCTCAAGGCACAGCGCCGCCGCGCGGGCCGGGCCGAGCGCGGTCAGCAGCGCCCGCGCCTCCTGGTGGTAGGCCACGTCCCGCAGCGTCAGCGCCGACACGTTGATGGACAGCGCCGTGATCCGCGGCGCGCCGGCGCGCTGCAGCAGCTCGACGGCCTGACCCAACACCCAGCGGTCCAGCCGCGGCGCAAGGTGAAAGCGCTCGGCCGCCGGCATGAAGGCGCCCGGCAACACGCGGGTGCCGTCGCGCTCGCGCAGGCGCAGCAACAGCTCGCCGCGCAGCCGGCCGTCATCCTCGCCCTGGGCCGGCAGCACGCGTTGCAGGTCCAGCTCGAAGCGCTCCTCGTCCAGCGCCTGCTGCAGCCGCGTAGCCCAGCGCTGCTCGGCCTGGTGGGCGCGTAGCGCGGCGTCGTCGGGCGCCCATAACTGCACGCGGTTGCGCCCCTGCTCCTTGGCGGTCATGCAGCAGGCATCGGCCTCACGCAGCGCCGTGTCGGCATCGGGCCAGCGCGCATCCAGCGGTGCAACGCCTATGCTGGTGCCGATGCGAAAGCGCTGCTCACCATGCACATAGCGGTACTGGTCCATCGCATCGCAGAGCTTCTGTGCGACATGGCGCGCCTCGTCCAGGGAGCAGTTCTCCAGGATGGCCGCGAACTCGTCGCCGCCCAGGCGGGCCACCGTGTCGCGGCCGCGCACGCCGGCCTCCAGCCGCCGCGCCACCTCGCGCAGCACCTCGTCGCCGGCGGCATGGCCGCAGTGGTCGTTGACGAGCTTGAAGCGGTCCAGGTCGAAGGCCAGCAGGGCGTGCCGGCTGCCGTCGCGCCGGGCGCGCTCCAGCGTGCGCGCCAGGCGCTGGCCGAACTCGGCGCGATTGACGAGGCCGGTCAGGCCGTCGTGGCTGGCGCGCCAGCGGATCTCGTCGAACTGGCGGCGCTGCTGTGTGACGTCGCGGAAGACCAGCACGGCGCCCAGCACGCGCCCCTCGCCGTTGCGTATCGGCGCCACCGAGTCGTCCACCGCGCGCAGCGCGCCGTCGCGCCCCTGCAGCATGGCGCCGGCGGGCAGGCGCGTCGGCCGGCCGCTCGCGAGGCAGCGCTGCACCGGGTCGCCCAGCGGCTCGCGGCCCTCCTCACCCTGGGCCACGAAGACCTCGCCGGCCGGCCGGCCCCGCGCCTCGGCGGCCGACCAGCCCGTCAGTCGCTGGGCCACCGGATTGAGCCAGGTGACGCGCCCCAGCGCATCGGTGGTCAGCACAGCGTCGGCAATGGACTGCAGCGTCACCTCCAGCAGCTCATGCTGCTCCTCCAGCTGTTGCTGCAGCCGCCGCGCCTCGCTGACGTCCCAGCACACGCCCGACAGGCGCAGCGGCCGGCCGGCGGCGTCGCGCAGCACGCGGCCGGAGCCGCGCAGCACGTGAACGCTGCCGTCGGGCCAGCGGACCCGCCATTCGCCCTCCAGCTGCGGGCCGCCGCGCAGCGCGGTGCGCACCGCCCGGATGGCCGCGCCGCGGTCCTGCGCATGCAGGCGCCGGCGCCAGCCCGCCAGGCTGAGCTGCTGACCATGCGCCGTCTCGCCGTGCAGCCGCCACATCGCGTCGTCCCAGGCCAGCCGGCCCAGGTTCAGGTCCAGGTCCCAGACACCGATGCCGCCGCTGTGCGTGGCCAGGTCCAGGCGCTCCAGCGTGCGCTCCAGCTCGGCGCGCACCTCGGCCGGTTCGCTGACGTCCAGCATGACGACGCCGACGCGACGGCCGCTGCCGTCGTCTTCGTCGGGCCGGCCGACAACGCGCAGCACGCGTCGCAGCGGCGCCTGCGGCTCGCAGGGAAGCTCCACGTCCCAGCCCCGCCCCTCGCTCGCGGCGCATCGCAGCGCGGCATCCAGCATGGCGGCGCCATCAGGGCCGAAGCGCTGCAGCAGGACCTCCAGCGTCGGCACCCGGCCGACCGGCAGGCTCAGCAGTTCGCAGGCGGAATCCGACAGCGTCAGCTGCTCGGTGTCGGCCTGCCATTCCCAGGCGCCAACGCCGGCCAGCCGGCTGCAGCGCTCCAGGAAGCGCGCGTTCTGCGCCAGCGCCAATTCGGCGGCCGACAACGCGGTGGATTCGCTCATCAATGCTTGCTCCGTCGCCAGGACGGGCAAGCTTCAGACCCGCGGCGGCGGCGATGCGTCGGCAGGCCGGGCGCCCACATGTAGGACAAGGCCGCGTTCGAGCACACCGGCCGCCTGTCCTACAAGCCCGGCGCCCCCGCACTGACAACGACGCCGCCCGCGGCCGCGTTCCACTGGAGGCAGCGGCCACGCCGCGCCCCTTGCAGGAGAACCAGATGAACACCCGCCGCAACACTTTCAACCGCTGGCTCGCCCCCGCCCTCGCCGGCCTGGCCGCGCTGGCCACCCTGCCGGCGGCGCGCGCGGCCGACGTGGGCGTCTCCATCGGCTTCAGCCAGCCGGGCATCTACGGCCGGGTCGACATCGGCCGCTATCCGGCGCCGGTGCTGATCGCGCCGCAGCCGGTCATCATCGGCCGCCCGGTCTACCGCGCCGAGCCGGTCTACCTGTGGGTGCCGCCCCAGGAGCGCCGAGACTGGCGCCACAGCTGCTACCGCTATGGCGCCTGCGGAGCGCCTGTCTATTTCGTAGAAGACGGCTGGTATCGCCAGAACGTCATCGTCCACCGCGAGCGCCGCGGTCATGAGCATCGCCGCGACGAATGGCGCGACCATGACCGCGGCCGCGGCCATGGGCACGATCGCGACTGACGCTCCCGTCCGTCAGCGGCGCGGCAGCGGATAGCTCGCCAGGCCGGCGTAGCCCTTCTTGGACACGGCCTGCACGCCGAACACGACGTTGTCCTTGGACACCGGCAGCGTCACGCGCGTGACCTTGCCCACGTCCCTGGACTGCTGCCAGGCGGCTGCATCGGTGTCGCGCCAGACGACGCGGTAGCCGGCCACCTCGGGGTCGTCGCTGGCCTGCCATTCCAGCGTCGAGTCGTTGGTCAGCTCGCGCGCGTCCAGCCTCACACCCTTGAGCGGCGCCGGCGCCCAGGCCAGAGTCGCCAGGCCGGCGAGGTTGGCACGTGCCACGTCGGCCACATAACCGAAGTCGACGAACTCTGGCAGGTCACCGTAGACGACGCCGTTCTCCGTCCGCGGGTTCTGGTGCTGGTGGGCGAAGTTCTCGAAGGGCTCGCTGATGCGCACGGCGGCGTAGCCGCGCTCCAGGAAGGGGATGTGGTCGCCGCCGCGCAGGTAGCGGTCGCGGCGCTGGATGAGCTGCACCGTGAAGCCGGGCATGGCGGCCTCGGCCGCGACCTTCAGGTGCCGACCCAACTGGTGGGTCGGCAGGTCCTCGCTGCCCCCGGCCTGCAGCAACGGCAGCAGTTCGGCCTGCATCGCGGCGGCGGACCGCGCATCGGCCTCGCCGGCCGGGCGGTTGGCGTTGGCGGCGCTCAGCAGGCGCACCAGCGGGTCCAGGCCGTCGGCGAACAGGCGCAGGCGCTTGGGGTCGTACTGCCCGGCGTCGCCGCGCGAGCTGCCGACGATGTCGTTGGTGATCATGGCCTCGACGTTGGTGCCGGCGGCGCGCGCCTCGCGCGCCCATTGCGCGGCGCCCAACAGGCCCTGCTCCTCGCCGGGCACGGCCATGAAGACCAGCGTGGCGTCGAACTGGCGCCCGGCCATCACGCAGGCCAGCTCCATGACGGCAGCGGTGCCAGAAGCGTCATCGTTGGCGCCGGGCGCCTCGCCCAGGGAGTCCATCACGTCGCTGTTGCGTGAGTCGTAGTGGCCGCTGACGACCAGCACACGGCTCTTGGAAGCGCCACGGCCCGGCAGCGTCGCGACCACGTTGACCAACTCGGTCGGCTGGCTGACGCGGTTGCCGGGCGGCTCGATGAAGCTCTGTTCCTCGACCTGCAGCCGCCCGCCGGCAGCTTTGGCGCAGGCAGACAGCTCCGACGTGATCCAGCGCCGTGCGGCACCGATGCCACGCGTATCGGAGCCGATGTCGGACAGCGTGTGCCGCGTGCCGAAGCCCACCAGCTTGCGGATGCGCGCCTCGATGCGCGCCGGACTGACCTCGGCCAGCATGGCCTTCAGCTCGTCGGCCGGGTTGGTCTGGGCCTGCGCCGTGGCAGCGAGCAGGGCGAGGGTGAGGGCGGTCAGTTGGGCGTGCATGCAAATGATTCTGCCCTTGCCGGCTCCACCGGGTTCTTCTACGCTGGCCCCACCACCGAGGAGGGCTGCCATGAACGAAGGCCTGGATTCACGTGTGAGAGCGATCCGCACGGTCGCGCTGGTCGGGCCGGCCGCGGCCGGCAAGACGCTGCTGCTGGATGCGCTGCTGGCGCATGCCGGCGCCATCCCGCAGGCCGGCAGCATCGAGCGCGGCAGCACGGTCAGCGACCATGACCCGCTGGAGAAACGCCTGGGGCATTCGCTGCAGTCCAGCCTCGCCCATTTCACGCATGGCGGCATCCGGGTGCACGCCATCGACACGCCCGGCGCGCCCGACTTCGTCGGCCAGGCCCTGCCGGCGCTGGAGGCGGCGGACACGGCCCTTGTCGTCGTCAATGCGCTCAACGGCGTCGAGCTGATGGCCCAGCGCCTGCTGACGGCCGCCGGCGAGCGCGGGTTGGCGCGACTCATCGTCGTCAACAAGATCGACTGCCCGGACACCGATCTCCCCGGCCTGCTGGCCCAGATCCGCGAGGTCTTCGGCAAGGAATGTCTGCCGCTCAACCTGCCCTGCGACGGCGCCAAGCGCGTCGCAGACTGCTTCTTCTCGGCCTCCGGAGAGGCCGATTTTTCGTCGGTGGCCGACGCCCACCGCGCGCTGGTGGAGCAAGTCGTCGAGGTGGACGCCGCCTTCGTGGACCGCTACCTGACCGACGGCGACGTCGATCCGTGCGAGTTGCACGCGCCGCTCGAGCAGGCGCTGCGCGAGGGGCACCTGATCCCGGTCTGCTTCTGCTCGGCCAGGACGGGCGCCGGCATCGCCGAGCTGCTGTCCGTCATCGAGCTGTTGATGCCCAATCCGGCCGAGGGCAATCCGCCGCCCTTCCTGGAGGGCAAGGGCACGGAGTCCACGCCCTACCCCGCCCGGCCCGACCCGGCCGGCCATGTGCTGGCCCATGTCTTCAAGATCGTGGCCGACCCCTACCTCGGCAGGATGGGCGTCATGCGCGTGCACCAGGGCCGCGTCGCCCGCGGCGGCCTTCTC
>Ga0213878_10000140_pt1 | contig 33837 bp, 24 predicted proteins | sample VelepicoBEBS_R02_FD_161053 | JGI IMG/M metagenome (GOLD analysis project Ga0213878, IMG submission 161053) | Vellozia epidendroides bulk soil microbial communities from rupestrian grasslands, the National Park of Serra do Cipo, Brazil - BS_R02 | ecosystem: Environmental > Terrestrial > Soil >... | reverse complement strand
CGACAGCTTGACGACTTGCGCTTGACGGCCTCTCCCCATGGGGAGTCGAGCTTACATCAAAGCTCTTTTATAAGAAACTTATTTAGGGGATGTTGTACTAGGACTTGTATGCCTCAGTTCATTGTCCGCACACCCGATCAACTGCCTTCCCTGCTGCAGGCCTTCCGCAAGGAGGCCGGCTTGACCCAGGAAGAGGTGGCCCTGCGACTGGGCGTCTCACAGCAGACCTACTCCGCGATGGAGAGGAACGCCGACAAGGTGGGTGCCGCCCGTCTGCTGAGGCTGCTCACTTCTGCGGCTCTGGGCTGCTCAACGGCCAACGGGGCGAGCGGCGCCACGTCCTGCCCCAGCGGCACACTTTCGCCGTCGTGACGCCGCAGCGCCCAATCCGAGAGCTTGTAGACGTGCTCCTCAAACGCCCGCTGCAACAACAGCGCGGAAGGCGTGTCAGCGACCGGCATCGGCAAGTTGGCAGCCCGCAGTGCTGCCTTGACATGCGGAGCAACCAGTGCGGCCCAATCGCCGTCAGGCGGCTCCTCGCCCTGCGCAACGGCTTCACGAAGCGATATGAAGGTCTGCCATTCCTCGCCGTGCTCGGCGCGCTCCCAGGCCCCGCCAGGGCCTTCCACGAGCATCTTCGTAAATTGCCCCGTCCGCTCTAGCTTTTCCTGCTCAGCCCGGAACCAACGCGCGGCCAGTTGCTGGGCATCGAAAGCGCTGATCGCCGCGACGCCCTTCAGCTCAGCCCTGGCCGCAGCAAACGCTTCATCTGACTGAACCCAGGCGCGGGCATGTTCGTGCTTCGCCTGTTCAGGGTCGCGCGTCTGCAAGGACCGCTTGTATTCGTGCCCGAGGGCCGCCCTTAGCTCAAGAGGAACCTTGCGGCGGAGGTAGTAGATGCCTGATGTCGGATGCTTGAACGGGTCGGCCATGAACGCGCTACGGCGGCGGAGTTTGCTGGTCAGTCTAGAGGCGGAAAGTGCCACGGTGTACCTGTCTGGTGTACCAGAGCAAGCGGACTAGCGATGACCCGGAAAGCAAAAAGCCCCTGACTCCGTTATGAATCAAGGGCTTAGCGTTCTTGGTGGCCAAGGGCGGAATCGAACCACCGACACGCGGATTTTCAATCCGCTGCTCTACCAACTGAGCTACTTGGCCTTTGTTCTTCTTGCTGAGCCAGCCGGGCTGATCAGCGAAGTCCACGACTATAGCACAGTCGCGGGCGCCAATGGCTAGCCGCCGCTGCCGCGCTTGTTGCGGCTCAGGTCCACGCCCAACTGCTTGAGCTTGCGGTAGAGGTGGGTGCGTTCCAGGCCGGTCTTCTCGGCGACGCGCGTCATGGAGCCGTTCTCCTTGGCGAGGTGGAACTCGAAGTAGCTCTTCTCGAAGGCGTCGCGCGCCTCGCGCAGCGGACGGTCGAGCTCGAAGCTCTGCTCGGACGCCAGCGCATTGCTGATGGGCAGGTGGCTGGACAGCGCAATGCCGTGGTTGGTCGCGGCAGGCAGGCTGCCGGGTTCGGCGCGGGTGTAGCTGGGCAGGCCCACCACGGCCGGCGCGGGGCGCGGCGGGGCGGTCTTGACGAGGGCCTGCTCGACGGCGCGCAGCAGCTTCTGCAGCGTGATGGGCTTTTCGAGGAAGGCGATGGCGCCGAACTTGGTGGCCTCGACCGCCGTGTCTATGGTGCCGTGGCCGCTCATCATGATGACGGGCATGGTCAGCAGGCCGGCGCCGCCCCACTCCTTGAGCAGCGTGACGCCGTCGACATCGGGCATCCAGATGTCGAGCAGCACCAGGTCCGGGCGCATGCGCTCGCGCGCCGCCCGCGCCTGGGTGGCGTTCTCGGCAAGCTCGATGGTGTGCCCCTCGTCGCTGAGGATTTCGGACAGCAGGGCACGAATGCCCAACTCGTCGTCGACAACAAGAATGGTGGCCATGAATCCTTAGGTCTTGGCACCTTGCGCACCGGGCTCGGTGGCAGGTGTCAGGTTCGAAAATGATAGCGAAACTTGCGCACCGATCACGAGGGCGTCGTGTTCATCGTCAACGGGAGAACCCGCATCGGGAGCCGGATGCAGGTTGCGCAGCGAGATTCGGGCGCCATGTTCGTCGGCGATTTTCTTGACGACGGCCAGGCCCAGGCCGGTGCCCTTGGCCTTGGTCGTCACATAGGGTTCGAAGGCGCGCTTGAGCACCTTGTCGGCGAAACCGGGGCCGTTGTCGATGATGTGCAGGCGCACCGCGCGCGGCATGCCGGCCTCGGTCACGGCCAGCGAGGAGCGCACGGTGACGTGGCCGTCGGGGCGATCCTGCACGGCGTCCAGCGCGTTCTGCACGAGGTTGTGGATGACCTGGCGCAGCTGGCTGGCATCGCCCTTGATGGCGGGCAGGCGGGGCGCCAGGTCGGCGGTCAGGCGCCCCCGGTCCTGCGGCTCGGCGTACAGGCTCAGGACCTCGTGCACGAGGGCGTTGAGGTCCAGCGGCGTGAGCTGGGCCGAGGGCAGGCGGGCGTAGTCGCGGAACTCGTTGACGAGCTGCTTCATCGCCTGCACCTGGTTGACGATGGTGGCCACCGAGCGCACCAGCATGGCTTGGTCGGTGCCTTCCAGCTTGGCCTCGAGCTTGTGCTGCAGGCGCTCGGCGGAGAGCTGGATGGGCGTCAGCGGGTTCTTGATCTCGTGGGCCAGCCGGCGCGCGACCTCGCTCCAGGCGGCCGAGCGCTGGGCCGAGACGACCTCGGAGATGTCGTCGAAGACGACCAGGCGCGCGCCCTGCGGCAGCGGCGCGCCGCGCACCAGCAGCGTCAGCAAGTCCTGCTTGGGGTCCAGCTGCAGTTCGAAGGACTCCTGCCAGAGCTCGCGCTCCATGCCGCGCTCGCCGTCGGCGCTGAGGCTTTGCTCGAAGCGCTGGTCCAGCTTGGCGGCGAACTCGGCCAGGCCGGGCACGTCGCCCAGGGGACGGTCGACGTAGGCCGACAGCGGCAGGCGCAGGATGCGCGTCGCGCCCGGGTTGACCGTCTCCAGGCGTCCCTGCGCGTCAAAGACGAGCACGCCGGCGGTCAGGTTGTCGAGGATGGTCTGCAGGTGGGTGCGGGCGGCGTCCAGCTCGGCAACGGTGCGCGTGACCTGCGCGCGCGCATCGGCCAGCTGGCCCGTCATGTCGGCGAAGGAGCGCGTCAGGCCGCCCAGCTCGTCGCGCGAGCCGAGCACGGGGCGCACCGAGAGGTCGCCCTGGGCCACGTGACGCACGCCGTCGGCCAGCATCAAGAGCGGCCGCGCGAGCTGGTTGCCCAGCGTGACGGCCAGCAGCAGCGCCGCGAAGGTGGCCAGGATGAGCACCAGCGTCAGCGTGTTCAGGTACATGCGGCGCAGGCCCACGCGCTCCAGCGAGCGCTGCTGGTACTCGCTGTTGGCCGTCTGCACGGCGAGCGCATTCGTCAGCATGCTGGACGGGATGCGCTGGATGACCATCAGGTAGCGCTCGCCCAGTCCCAGCCGCAGCTCGGTGTTGGGCAGCAGGGCCAGCGTGCGGATCTGGGCACCGCCCTGCAGGGCGGTGGCCTCGTCCTCCAGGCCCTCGAGCTGGCTGGCCGGCTGGCCGCCGCGGGCGCGGCTCAGCATGCTGTCGCTGGGCCGGTCCGGCGTGAGCTGGCGCGTGTCGCCGCCGCTCTCGAGCAGGATCTGGCCCTTGCCGCCGACGATGGCGACGGTGCGCGCGCCCAGCTTGTCGCGCAGCCGCTCCAGCAGGAGCAGCTGGGGCGTGCTGCTGTCGGCGAGCTGGTCGGCGGCGTCGCGGGTCTTGCTGCCGAGGTCGCTGACCATCGCGTCCAGCGTGCCGCGGCCGAGGTTGAGGCCGGCCTCCAGCGCGCTGGCGAGCTTGACGTCGAACCAGGTCTCGATGCTGCGGTTCACGAACTGGTAGGAGACGGCGTAGATCAGCACGCCCGGCACGATGCCGACGAGGGCGAAGATGGCCGCCAGCTTGAACAGCAGCCGGCTGCCGAAGCGGCCGCGGCGCACGCGCACGACCAGGCGCACGGCGGCCGTCAGGATGACCAGGGTCAGCACCGTGGCGACGGCCACGTTGACCCAGTACAGCCAGTGGTAGTGGCGCTCGAAGAAGCCGCGCTCGCTCGTCGTGCCTATGGACAGCAGGAAGGCCAGCACGCCGGCCACGCCCGTGAGGGTCACCCCCGTGATGACCCAGCCCCAACGCGCGGCCTTGGTCATTTGAGGGAGAAGTCGCTGCCGAGGTTGTGCTTGCGCTCGACACTGAGCGCGAAGCCGGACTGCAGGCCGCCGATCTGCATCAGGCGCGGCAGCTGGTTGACGTCCAGCCGGTAGCTGAACTCCAGGTAGTAGCCGCTGCCGTCCTCGATGTCCTTGGGCTCGGCGATGCGCCAGCCGCTCTGGCCGCGCAGCACGGTCAGTGCCTCGTCCAGCGTCGCGAAGCTCTGGTGCAGGCCGCCGGTGGAGACGCGGTACTGCCGCGTCAGCGAATTCCAGGTCAGGCGCCAGCCGCGCTCGGAGCGCGCCACGCGGGCATCGCGCCAGTACCAGCGGCTGCGCAGCACGTTGGCCTCGGCGACGAAGTACAGCGCCACGTCCTTGTGCAGCGCGTCCACGGCGGCGCGGCTCAGCTCGAAGCGGGTCGTGAAGCTCAGCTCCAGCCCGTCGTCGCCCTTGTGCGTCGCGAGCTGGGTAAGCTCGATGCCGTCGGCCCGCGCCGCGCCCGGAAAAAGGGCAAGCAGCACGGCGAAGCAGGCAGCGATGACGATTCGGGCGAACAACTCAGCGGCGGGTCAGCAGGGCGTAGAAGAAGCCGTCGAGCGGCGGCGAAGGCTGGGTGGCATTGTCGGCCAGGGGCAGCAGGTGACCCGTGAACCCGGGCACGACGTGCGACTTCGCATCGGCATGGCGTTGCAAAAATGCGTCGAGCTGGGCCTGACCTTCGGCCCGGAAGACCGAGCAGGTGGCATAGACCAGCCGCCCGCCCGGCGCCAGCAGCGGCCACAGCGCGTCCAGCAGCTCGGCCTGGATGCGGGCCAGCGCGGCGATGTCGTCGGGGCGGCGCAGCCAGCGCACGTCGGGGTGGCGGCGCACGATGCCGGAGGCGCTGCAGGGGGCGTCGAGCAGGATGGCGTCGAAGGGCACCCCGTCCCACCAGGCGGCGGTCTGGCGGGCGTCGACGGCCTTGAGCGTCGCCTGCTGGCCAAGGCGGGTGAGGTTGTCCTGCACGCGGCCCAGGCGCTGGGCGTCGGCGTCCAGCGCGGTCAGCTGCAGGTCGGGCTGCAGCTCCAGCAGATGGGCCGTCTTGCCGCCGGGGGCCGCGCAGGCATCCAGCACGCGGGCGCCGGGCCTCAGCTTGAAGTCCGGGCCGGTGCCGAGCAGCAGCGGCGCGGCCAGCTGGGCCGCGGCGTCCTGCACCGAGACCAGGCCTTCTGCGAAGCCCGGCAGGGCCGTGACGGGCGCCGGCCGGTCCAGCACGAGGGCCTGTGGCGTGGGCGCGCCCAGCACCCGCGCGGGCAGCCCCAGGCCGGCCAGGCGCTCGACGTACTCGGCCGCCGTCGCACGCTGGGCGTGCACGCGCAGCGTCATCGGCGGCGGGCGGTTGTTGGCGGCCAGGATGGCCTGCCACTGCGCGGGCCAGTCCTGGCGCAGCTTCTCCACCCACCAGGCCGGGTGGTTGAAGGCGCCCTGGGGGTTGCGCTCGGCCGCGGCGACGAGCGCGTCGCGCTCGCGCAGGAAGCGCCGCAGCACGGCGTTGACGAAGGCGGCGCTGGCCGGCGCGCGGGTCTTGGCGGCGTGGACGGCCTGGTCCACCAGCGTGTGGTCGGCATAGGCAGGCTCGGGATCGGGCCACAGCAGGGCCAGCGCGACGAGCAGCAGCGCGTCCACGCGCGGCGGCGGCGCCTTGGGCGCGAGCTGCTGGCGCACGGCCTCGGCGCCGCCGAGGCGGCGCAGCGCCGTGAAGGCCAGGGCCTGGGTGCCGGGGCGAAGCTCGGCCGGCACGCGGGCCAGCAGATCGGTCAGCGAGCGGCCCTCGCGCACGCCTTGCACGGCGTCGGCGGCCTGGGACAGCAGCCGGTGCAGCGGGGCAGACTGGGGACTTTGGGACATGGCTGCAGTGTAGAAGTGGGCTTTGCCCGGACAATCCGCGCCCATGAACGCTCCCGCATCTGACGCGCCGGTCTCCGAGCGCATCCGCTACCGCCTCGTGTCGGCAGGCTGCCGCCACCATGCCAACGACAACATTGCCGCCTTCATCGAACCCGGCGAGCTTGACGCGCTGCAGGACGAGGTCCAGGCCAGGATGCAGGCCGTGCTGCAAAGCCTGGTCATCGACACCGACAGCGACCACAACACCCAGGAAACGGCCAAGCGCGTGGCCAAGATGTTCATCCGCGAGGTCTTTGCCGGCCGCTACGCCGAGGCGCCCACGGTCACCGAGTTCCCCAATGTCGGCCGCCTCAACGAGCTGATGATCGTCGGCCCGATCACGGTGCGCAGCGCCTGCTCCCACCACCTCTGCCCCATCCTCGGCCGGGTGTGGGTGGGCATCATGCCCAACGAGCATTCCAACCTGATCGGCCTGTCCAAGTACGTGCGCCTGACCGACTGGGTCATGAACCGCCCGCAGATCCAGGAGGAGGCCGTCATCATGCTGGCCAACGAGCTGGAGACCCGCGTCCAGCCCGACGGCCTGGCCGTCGTCATGGAGGCCGACCACTTCTGCATGCACTGGCGCGGCGTGAAGGACAACCAGGCGGCGATGACCAACAGCGTCATGCGCGGCGCATTCCTGACGGATGCCAACCTGCGGCGGGAGTTCCTGGCCCTGATGCCGAAGAAGTCGTGAGCCTCTCGCCCGGCCTCGCGAGGGGCCGGCGAAGCGCGGCATCGAGCCGCGAGCACATCGCCTGACCGGCCTGGGGCGCTCGGCCCCAGGCGCCGCGATCTACAGCGAGCGCGCCTCGCTGAACCCGTACAGGTTCGCCAGCAGCCGCGTCGGGAACTGGTGCAGCGCCTCGTTGTACTGGGCCACCGCCTGGTTGAAGACCTGGCGCGCAAAGGCGCGCTGGCGCTCGATGAGCTTGAGCTCGCTGACGAGGCCGTCGATCCCGGACTCGCTGCGCAGCTCGGCCTGGTGGTCCAGCAGCGACAGCAGGCGCGTCAGCGCCGCCGCATGCAGGGCGCTGGCCACGGCCAGGCTGCCCACCGGGTCGGGCGCCCAGGGCTTGCCGCGCGAGGCCTGCATGGCGGCCTGGGATTCGGCCTGCGCGCTGGCCAGCGCGTCGAAGGTGGCCTGCTCGCTGGGCAGGCGCGGCGCCACGGCGGCCAGCAGCTTGTCGCAGGCCTCGCTGCGCTCCTTCAGGTGCCCGCCCAGCTGCGTGAAGGCGTCGCCGATGGCGTTGCGCAGCGCCATCAGCCGGTTGTAGGCGCCCACGCCCCAGAAGAACAGCAGCGCGGCGACGACGATGCCGGCCATCTGCCAGTTGAGCCAGTTGAGCCAGGCCGTCACGGCCGGGCTCCGCGGTACTGCTCGAAGCCCCGCGCCCGCAGCGCGCAGGCCGGGCAATGGCCGCAGCCATGGCCCCAGGCATGCAGCGCGCCGCGCTCGCCGAGGTAGCAGGTGTGCGTCTCCTCGACGATGAGCTTCACCAGCGCTGCGCCTCCCAGGCCCTCGGCCATGCGCCAGGTGGCCGCCTTGTCGATGAACATCAGCGGCGTCTCCAGCGTCATGGGCGCGTCCAGGCCCAGGCTGAGCGCCACCTGCAGCGCCTTCATCGTGTTGTCGCGGCAGTCCGGGTAGCCGGAGAAGTCGGTCTCGCACATGCCGCCCACCAGCACGCTGGCGCCGCGCCGGTAGGCCAGCGTCGCCGCGAAGGTCAGGAACAGCAGGTTGCGGCCCGGCACGAAGGTGTTGGGCAGGCCGTTGGCCTGCAGCTCGATGGCGCGCTCGTCGGTCAGCGCCGTGTCGCTGATCTGGCCCAGCAGCGAGAGGTCCAGCAGATGGTCGGCGCCGAGCCGGCCGGCCCAGGCCGGGAACTGGCGCGCGATCTCGGCACGCACGGCGTTGCGGCAGTCCAGCTCGACGCGGTGGCGCTGGCCATAGTCGAAGGCCAGCGTCTCGACCTCGGCATAACGGTCCAGGGCCCAGGCCAGGCAGGTGGTGGAGTCCTGGCCGCCGGAAAAAAGTACCAGGGCTTTGCGGTTGTCGATCATGGGCGGGATGCTACCTTTGCCCTCCCGTCCACATGGCCCGCAAGCCCTCCCGACCATGAAGCAAGCGCCCCTGCTGATCGCCGCCCTGCTCCCGCCGCTGGCGCTGGCCCAGTCCCGCATCGACGAAGTGCTGGTCTACCCGGGCGGCGCCCAGGTCATGCGCCTGGCCACGGTCGCCGCGGGCGCGCGCGAGCTGGTGCTGAACTGCCTGACGGCGCGCTTCGACCCCGACTCGCTGCAGGTCTCGGCGCCCGAGGGCGTCAACCTGGGCCCGGTGCAGGTCGAGACGCTGCCGCGCGAGCGTGCGCCCGAATGCGCCACCAGCCCGCTGGACGAGCAACTGCGCAAGCTCGAAGCCCAGCGCGACACGCTGGCGGCCGAGTCGGGCGCGCTGGATACCAGCCTGGGCTACCTGAAGGCGCTGGGCTCGGGCGAGGCCCGCGCGACGCCGGCCACCGGCATCGCGACCACGGCCGACAGCATCCGCAGGACCGCGCTGGACGCGCTGCAGCGCCAGGCCCAGTTGCGCCGACAGCTCGAAGACCTGGACAAGCAGCTCGCGCCGCTGAAGGGCGAGCGCGACCGCCTGGCCGCGGCCAACCCGCAATGGCGCAGCCTGCGCGTGCGCCTGTCCACCGCGCGCGAGGCCGAGCTGAAGCTGAGCTACCGCGTGCAGCAGGCCGGCTGGGCGCCAAGCTACCGCGCGCTGCTGGACAGCGCCAGCGGCGCATTGAACCTGGAGCGCCTGGCCCAGGTGTCGCAGCAAAGCGGCGAGGACTGGAGGAACGTGAAGCTGCGCCTGTCCACGGCGCAGGCGACGCAGAAGGTGGGCCAGAACCCGCCCTGGCCGTGGAAGCTGGACCTGCTGCCGCCGCCCGGGCCGGCGGCGATAGCCGATATGCGCATGCAGGCGGCGCCGGCCCCGGTCGCCATGTCCGTGGCCGCCCAGGGCTCACGTGTCGTCGGCGAGCCTGAACTGGAACGCTTCGATCTGAGCGTCTTCCAGGGCAGCTACGCCACCGAGTTCGTGCTGCCGCTGCGCGTCAGCATCGACAGCGGCACGCAGCGCGCCAGCCTGGCGCTGGGCAGCGAGAAGCAGCAGGCCAGGGTGCTGGCCCGCGTGCAGCCGCAGAGCGAGGCCGGCGCCTACCTCGTCGCCGAGACCGTCAAGCCCGCCGGCTCCTGGCCGCGCGGCGCGGTGCAGCTGGTGCGCGACGGCGCCCTGGTGGGCAGCAGCACGCTCGACGTCGCGGGCAGCGACGACAGGCTGGAACTGCCCTTCGGCCGCGACGACGCCGTGCGCGTGCAGATCGAGCCCGAGCAGCGCAACGCCGCCAACACCGGCTTCATCGGCACGCGCGCCGAGCACCGCTACGGACGCGGCTACGTCGTCGAAAACCGCCACTCGACGGGCGCGGTCACGCTGCAGCTCGTCGAGGCCTCGCCGGTGTCACAGCACGAGGACATCAAGGTGCAGGCCCAGTTCAGCCCGACTCCGACGACGCAGGCCTGGCGCAAGCAGCCGGGCCTGGTGCTGTGGGAGCAGCCGCTGGCGGCTGGGCAAAGCCAGCGGTTCACGGCGGACTATGTGATCAGTGCGCCAAAGGAGGCGCAGGTGACGGGGTTGCGGTAGCGCGGTCGGTATCTGGCCATTGCCGCTGCCCCTTTGGAGAGGCCGGGGGCGCCGCCTGCCTCATCCATTGACTGCGCAACCATCTGACCGGAGCGCAGCGCAGGGGTCGCGGGCCTCGGGCTCCGATGCACCGAGGCAGGGCCGCGTCCGGCAGGGCCCTGGCGCCTACCGGCCGGAGCGCTCGGCCGCCCGGGACTTCGCGACGGAGATCCACGTCGACTCGTCCGGACGGAGCTCCGGAAACGCCTTGACCGCCGGGTTGATCATCATGTCCATGACCGCCGACATGGTCCGGCCAAAGGCGAGCTTGATCTCCCGCGCCTGCTCGGGCGCAAGCCCCTCGATGGCAGCGGCAACCGCGTGATCCAGCGCCGCCATCGCATCGATGCCGGCATCCCGCATCGCGCGGGCGCAGGCCGGGTTCGGAGGAAACACGACGCCGGTCATTCCCTCACCTCGCCCTGCCCCAGCACCACCCACTTCATCGACGTCAGCCCCTCCAGCCCCACCGGCCCGCGGGCGTGGAACTTGTCGGTGGAGATGCCGATCTCGGCGCCCAGGCCGTATTCGAAGCCGTCGGCGAAGCGTGTGCTGGCGTTGACCATCACGCTGGCCGAATCGACCTCGCGCAGAAAGCGCATCGCGTTCGGGTGATTCGTCGTCAGGATCGCGTCCGTGTGGTGCGAGCCGTGGCGGTTGATGTGGGCGATGGCCTCGTCCAGCGAATCGACGACCTTGATGCTGATGACGGGCGCGAGGTATTCGGTGGACCAGTCATCCTCGCTCGCCGGCACGGCGGCGGGCAGCAGCGCCCGGGTGCGGCCGCAGCCGCGCATCTCCACGCCCTTGGCCGCGAACACCTCGGCGATGCGCGGCAGGAAGGCCCGGGCCTGCGCCGCGTGCACCAGCAGCGACTCGGTCGCATTGCAGGGGCTGTACTTCTGCGTCTTGGCGTTGTCGACGACCTTGACGGCCTGCTCCAGGTCGACGAACTCGTCGACATAGCTGTGGCAGTTGCCGTCCAGGTGCTTGATGACGGGCACCCTGGCCTCGGCCGAGATGCGCTCGATCAGCCCCTTGCCGCCGCGCGGGATGATGACGTCCACCCACTGCGGCGAGCTGATCAGCAGGCCGACGGCGGCACGGTCGGTCGTGTTGACGAGCTGCACGGCGGCGCGCGGCAGGCCGGCTTCCTCCAGCGACGCGGCCACCAGCTCGGCCAGCGCGAGGTTGGAATGGATGGCCTCGGAGCCGCCGCGCAGGATGCAGGCGTTGCCGCTCTTGATGGCCAGCGACGCGGCCTCGATGGTCACGTTGGGGCGGCTCTCGTAGATCATGCCGAACACGCCCAGCGGCACGCGCATCTGGCCCACGCTGATGCCGCTGGGGCGGCGCTTCACGCCGCTGATCTCGCCGATGGGGTCTGGCATGGCGGCGATCTGCTCGCAGCCCTCGGCCACCGTGGCCAGCGTCTTGGCGTCCAGCTTGAGGCGGTCGCGCAGCGGGCCGCTCAACTCGGCGGCACCGGCCAGGTCGCGCGCATTGGCCTCGGCCAGCGCCGGGCCGGCCTCGCGCAGGCGGCGGGCCAGGGCCAGCAGCGCGGCGTTCTTGGCGGCCGTCGAGGCGGCGGCCATCCTTGTTGCGGCGGCGCGGGCGGCGCAGCCGAGGTCGTCCATGTAGGCGGTCAGGCTCATGGACGCTATTGTCCCAAAGGGGGACTGGCCTAGAGCCTGGTGAGGTCGGGCCCGCCCTCCGCGCCGAACCAAGCCTTGCTCAACGCCTGGCGAGCGCTCTTCTCGGCCGCCGCATCGCCCTTGCGCTTGTAGACCTCGGCCAGCGCCGCCAGCGCCCAGCCGTTGTTGCGCACGCGGGCGAGCGAGTCGCGCAGGGCCTTCTCGGCCTCGTCGAGGCGCCCCTGGCGCAGGCGCACGGCACCGAGGGACTGGCGCACCGGGTAGTACCAGTAGGGCGGCTCGGTGTAGGTCAGGCCGTCCTCGATGGCGACGGCCTGCTCCAGCGCGTCGGCGGCGCCGGCGAGGTCGCCCTGCGCGTCGGCCAGGCGGGCGCTGGCGACGAGGCGGGCCGTCTGCGTGATGGCCTTGGCGGGGATGCCCCAGGCGTCGAAGGGCGTGAAGTCCGCGCGGCTCTCCAGCGCCGTGAGGGCCGCGATCTCGCGCTGGGCCCCGGCCATGTCGCGGCGCGCGGCATGGGCGACGGCGCGGGCGTAGTGGTACATGACGCGCACCAGCACGAGGTCCTCGGCCGGCGCGGGCAGCTTCAGGATGACGTCGGGCGGGCTGAACTGGGCATGCGTCGTGTAGGGCGCGGCCTTGACGGGCTGCATGATGGGGTAGGCCTTGACGACGTCGACCGGCATGGCCGCGTCGAGCTTGGCCGCGGCCTCGGTGGCCGTGCGCCCGGCGCCGCCCATCTGGGCCGACACCATCAGGAAGTGGATGTTGTGAGGGTAGTAGGCCGAGCGGTAGAGCGGGTCGGACGGCGACTTCCTGAAGTAGGCCTCGTCGACCTCGATGGCCACGCGGTTGGACTCCAGCGCCTCGCGGTACAGGCCCACGCGGTAGTAGATGTGCGAGGGCATGTGGACGATGTGGCCGGCGCCGGGCATCTGCGCGGCCAGGCGGCGCGCGGGCGCCAGGGCCCGCTCGGGCGTCGTCGAGGCCTCGACGGCATGGATGTAGAGGTGGATGGCGCCGGCATGGCTGGGGCTGCGCTTGAGCACGGTCTCCAGCGCGGCCAGGATGTCGGCCGTGCGGCCCTTGGGCTGCGTGCCGGCAACCTCCCAGTAGTCCCAGGGCTGGGTGTCCATCGCGGCCTCGGCATGCAGCACCTGCATCAGGTCCTCGCCGGGGAAGCGGGCGGCGACGGCCTTCATCGCATCCGCATAGGCCGCGTCCAGCGGGGCGCGGTCGGCCGGCGGCCCGGCCTGGTAGCGCGCCTGCAGCGCCTCGATGAGGGCGCGCTCGCGCGGCGGGAGCTTGTCCTTCAGCACGACGGCGCGCTGCAGCGCGGCCCAGGCGGGCGCGTTGGCCTCGGGCTGCATGGGCACGTTGATGTTGGGGCCGAGGACGAGGGCCTCGCCCCAGAAGCACAGGCCGCAGCCGGGGTCGAGCTTCTGCGCGGCCTGGAAGGCACGCTGGGCCTCGGCATGGTTGAAGGCGAAGCTCAGGCGCAGGCCCTGGTCGAAGTAGGCCTGCACCGTGGGCGACGCCTGGGCGAGCTTAAAGCTCATGTGGCCCAGGTCCTTGTAGACCGGCACGTCACCCGGCGCGGCCTTCATGGGCGCGGGCTGGAAGGGCGCCGTCTCGGTCTTGCGCGGCGTGGCGGCCGCCGCCAGGGCCTGCAGCAGCACGGGCCGGCCGGCCACCGAGGGGGCGCAGACGCCGCCGGGGCGGCTCAGCAGCGGGTCGAAGGCGGCGGCGGTATCGGCGCTGCCGGCCAGGGCCGTCAGCCCGAGACCCAGACCGGCGGCGGCCAGGGCCCGCAGCAGGCGGGAGGCGAGTCGGTGGCGAGCAGGCATGCGTCCTCCGGGCCCGGCGGGGGCCGAGCCGGCATGCTCGCACCGGCCGCGCCGGCGCGCAATCGGGCCGTGTCAGGGTTGGGGGGGCCGCTCGGCCCGTCCCTCCGCGTCGAGCAGCAGGGCCTTGCGGCCCATGGCTTCGAGCTGCGGCAGCACCTTGGCCTTGTCACCCACGGCGACGACGATGAGCTGGTCCGGATCGAGGTGGTCGCGCGCGGCCTTCAGCGCCGTGGCCGCGGTGACGGCGGCCAGCTGGCCCGGCTCCTCGGTGATGGCGGCCAGCGGGCGGCCCACCGCCCAGTTGGCGGCATAGGCGCCGACGACCGCCTGGTTGGTGTCGAAGGAACCCGGCAGCGACAGCAGGCGCGCGTTGCGCACCCGTGTCAGCTCGGCCGCACCCATGGGCCTGGCGCGCATGCCGGCTATCTCCTTCCACATGTCCACCAGCGCCGCGCCGGTCACGTCGGTGCGCACGCTGCCGCGGATGCCGAACTGGCCGCGCTCGCGGCCCATCGCATAGCCCGAGAAGATGCCGTAGGTGTAGCCCTTGACCTCGCGCAGCTGGTTGTTGATGCGCGACGTGAACAGGCCGCCCAGGGCCGCGTTCATGATCTCGACGGGCGCCCAGTCCGGCGTGGCCGCGAAGGGCCCGGGCGCGACGACGGCCAGCGCCGTCTGCGGCGCGCCGGGCTTGTCGACGACCAGGGTGCGCGCGGCCACGGGCCTGGCCGCGGGCAGGGGCGTGGCGGGCGCGGCCTCGCCGCCGGGCTTCCAGGCGCCGAACAGCGGCTCGACGAGGGCGCGCAGCTCGGCCTCGCTCAGGTCGCCGGCGACGACCAGGGCCGCGCGCTCGGGGCGGTAATGGCCCTGCCAGAAGCCGCGCAGCGCGGCCGCGTCGACGGCCTGGATGCTGGCCTCGGTGCCCAGCGCGTTGGCGGCCAGCGGATGGCCCTCTCCATAGACGGCGCGGTTGCCGATGGCATTGGCCAGCAGCGCCGGCTGCTCGCGCGCCTGCACCAGCGCGGCCAGGCGCTGGGCCTTCTGGCGCTCGATCTCGGGCGCGGCGAAGGCCGGGTTGAGCACCAGGTCCGCCAGCAGGGCCAGGCCCTCCGTCGCGCTGGCCTTCAGCCCGGAGAACTCGACACGCGCTTCCTCGGCGCCGGCCTGGGTCGTCAGCGTCGCGCCCAGCGCCGCGAGGCGCTCGGCGATCTGCTGGGCGCTGCGCGTCGCCGTGCCCTCGGGCAGCATGGCCGCCGTGAAGCCGGCCAGGCCCGGCCGGTCCGCCGGGTTGGCCCCCTGGCCGGCGCGCAGCACCAGGCTGGCGCTGACCAGCGGCAGGCCCGGCTTGGGCGAATGGATGACGGTCAGCCCGTTGGCCAGCGTGAAGCTCTGCGCGGCCGGCAGCACCAGCGGCTTGGGGCTCGCGGCGGCGGGCGGCTTGTCGCGCCAGGACTCGGTGGCGTTGAGCGACTCGCGCTCGCCCTTGGCGGCCCGGGCGGGCACGGGCGGCGTGGGCACCTCGGGCGGCAGCACCTGCTCGCCGGGCCGGGCCTGCACGACGACGCGGCGGTCCTTCTGCAGCCACTGCGCCACCGTGGCGCTGACGGCGGCCGGCGCCATCGTGCGGTAGCGCGCCAGGTCCTGGCCGACGAAGCCGGGGTCGCCGGCCATCTGGTTGTAGTGGTTGACGAGGTCGGCCAGCGTCGTCACCTTCTCCATGCGCTGCAGCAGCTGGGTCTCGATGGTGGCGCGGGCCTGGGCGAGCTCGGCGGCGCTGGGCGGCGTCGCCGCGAGCCTGGCGACCTCGGCGTCGACGAGCTTCTCGATCTCGTCCAGCGACGCGCCCGGGCGGGCGACGATCTCGATGCCGAACACCGAGCTCAGCGACTGCGAGTCCTGCGACACCTGCACGCTCTGCGCGAGCTGCTTGTCGCGCACCAGCAGGCCGTAGAGCCGGCTGGCCTTGCCGCCGCCCAGCACATGGGCGGCGATGTCCAGCTCGGCATCGCCCGGCGCGAACATGGCCGGCGTGTGCCAGGCCAGGTTGAGGCGGCTCAGCTCGATGCGGTCGGTGACGACGAGGCGGCGCTCCTGCCTGATCTCGGGCATCGCGACATGGACCTCGGGCGGCTTGGGGCCGGCCTTGAGCGTGCCGAAGTACTTCTGCACCAGCGCGCGCGCCTGCCTGGGGTCGAAGTCGCCGGCCAGCACCAGCGTCGCGTTGTTGGGCCTGTAGTAGGTGCGGGCGAAGGCCTTCACGTCCTTGAGCCGGATGCCCTGGATGTCGGCATGCGAGCCGATGACGGCAGCGCGATAGGGGTGGCCCTCGGGGTACAGCGCCTGGTACAGCGCCTCCTCGACGATGCCGTACGGCCGGTTCTCGAAGCTCTGGCGACGCTCGTTGCGCACCACGTCCTGCTGGTTGGCCAGCGCGACGGAATCGACCTCGTCGATCATCCAGCCCAGCATGTCCGCCTTCAGCCACAGGCCCAGCGCCAGCTGGTTGGACGGCAGCGTGAAGAAGTAGTTGGTGCGGTCGAAGTTGGTCGATCCGTTGCTGTCCGTGCCGCCGGCCGCGTCGACGAACTTGTCGAACTCGCCGCGCGGCACATGCCGGCTGCCCGCGAACATCAGGTGCTCGAACAGGTGGGCGAAGCCCGTCTGGCCCTTGGCCTCGTTGCGCGGGCCGGCATGCACCCACAGGTTGAAGGCCACCAGCGGCAGGCGGTGGTCCTCGACGAGGATGACCTCGAAGCCGTTGGCCAGCGTGAACTTCTCGTGGCGCACGGCGAGCCGGCCGGCCTCGGCGCTGACGGCGCCGAGCGGGGCAGCCGCCGCGGGCAGGGTGGCCGAGAGCGCACCGGCCAGGGCCAGCAGCGCGACGAGACGGCGGGGGGCGGGAGCATTCATGCTTGGCAATCCTCCAGGGGCGGGACGGTGATTGGGCGACTCACGGGGACGGCGCAGAAGTGCCGGGAGTCACCACGGAGAAACCCAGGCCAGCAGCGCCAGCCACAGCGGTGCCGTGGCGACGTAGAGCACGGTGGACAGCACGGTGGCGGCCGTGACCTCGGCCTCCAGCGTGCGGTAGCGCTGCGCGAAGATCAGCGCGTTGGAGCCGGTCGGCAGCGCCGCCAGCATGACGATGACGGCCAGCGGCAGGCCCTGCAATCCCAAGGCCCAATGCGCGATGCCGAAGACGACGGCCGGGATCAGCAGCAGCTTGGCCGACACCAGGCCGGACAGGCCGCGCCAGGACCTGGGCCAGCCGTAATAGGCCAGCGACATGCCGATCAGCGTCAGGCACAGCGGCACGACGGCGGTGCCGAGGTTCTGCAGCACCTCGTCGAACACCGCGGGCAGGGCCCAGCCGGTCGCGTTCCAGCCCAGGCCGGCCAGCACCGGCAGCACGACGGGATGGATGACGGTGTTGCGCACCGTCTGCCGCAGCGTCGCGCGGAAGCTGCGCGAGCGGCGTTCGCGGGCCACGTCCAGCTCGACGAGGCTGGTCAGCAGGGTCAGGATGGTCAGCGAATGCAGGCTGACGACGGCGATGTGGATGGCCAGGCCCCGCTCGCCGAACACGCCGGCCGCCACCGGCACGCCCACCTGCAGCGTGTTGCCGAAGCCGGCCGTGATGGCCTTGACGCTGGGCGCCGTCACGGCCTCGCCGGGCTTGCGGCGCCAGCGCTCGAACCCGTAGATCAGCGTGACGACGGTCAGCACGGGCACGAAGAAGGCGAACAGGAAGGCCCAGGGCAGCGTCGTCGTGTCCAGCCGCGCCGTGGTGCGGAACAGCAGGGCCGGCACGAAGATGTAGAAGGCCGCATTGGCCAGAACCCGGGCCGGATCGCTGTCGCTGCCCGCTTCGCCGCCGCCCAGCCATCGCATGCGGCCGACGATCCAGCCTATGGCCACGGCCACCAGGATGGCCAGCAGCTTGAACGCGATCGCCCAGGTCATGGCGTTCCTCGCCCGGTCCCGCGCCGCCGACCGCGGGCCGGCCTGGGAGCGGCCCGGCGCCCGGCCCGAAATGCATCAGGGAACATCACGCCATCGGCAGCCGGAGCTCGAAACTGAAGCTGCTGCCCTGCCCCGCCGCGCTCTGCACGAGGATCTGGCTGCCCATCAGGCGCACGAGCTGCTGGCTGATGGACAGGCCCAGGCCCGTGCCGCCCAGGTGGCGCGACGCGTCGGACACCTGCTCGAAGGCCTGGAACAGCCGGGCCTGCTGGGCCGGCGTCATGCCGATGCCGGTATCGGCCACCGAGAGCAACAGGCGCACCTGCGTGCGCTGCTGCTCGACGACGTGGGCCGAGAGCTGGACGCGGCCGCTGTCGGTGAACTTGACGGCGTTGGACAGCAGGTTGAGCAGCACCTGGCGCAGGCGCTGGCCGTCCACCATGACGAGATGGGGCAGATCGGCGTCGACGTCCAGGCCGAAGGCGAGGTGCTTCTGCTCGGCGCGCAGGCGCACGCTGTCGCTGGCCATGTCCAGCAGCGCGCGCAGGTCCACGGCCGTGGGCTTGAGGCTGACCTTGCCGGCCTCGATGCTGGCCATGTCCAGCACGTCGTTGATGAGCTCCAGCAGATGCAGGCCGGAGTCGCGCATCAGCTGCAGCTTGGCCTGCTGGCCCGCGGGGATGGCGGCGTCCATCTGCATCAGCTGCGTGAAGCCGAGGATGGCGTTCAGCGGCGTGCGGAACTCGTGGCTCATCGTCGCCAGGAAGCGTCCCTTGGCCTGGTTGGCGGCCTCGGCGCGCAGCTTGGCCTCGCTGAGCTCGGCGGTGCGCTCGTTGACGAGTTCCTCCAGGTGGTCGCGGTGGCGGGTCAGCTCGGCCTCGGCCTGGCGGCGCCGCGAGATGTCGCTGACCATGCCCTCGATGCGGCGCTGGCCACCGCCGCCATCGGCCTCGACCCAGTGCGCGCTCAGCTCCACCCACAGCGGCTGGCCGTCCGCCCCGCGCAGCTGCAGCTGGGCCTGCTGGATCCTGCCCTGCCCGTTCATGATGGCGGCCACGCGGTGCATCTCGTCGCGGGCGATGCCGCTCAGCTCGCGCAGCCGCCGGCCGACGGGGCTTTGCGCGCCCAGGCCCAGCATGCGCGTCAGCGCGCGGTTCATGCCGAGCACGCGGCTCTGGGCATCGGCCTGGAAGATGCCTTCGGTGGCGTTCTCGAACAGGCTGCGGTAGCGCGCCTCGCTGGCGCGCAGGCCCTCGGAGCTGAGCTGCACCTGGTCGGCGGCGCTGCGCAGCTTCAGGCTCATCGCGTTGAAGCGCATCGTCAGCTCGCCGATCTCGTCGGCGCGCTCGACGGTCTCCTGCGCGCCGAGGTCGCCCTTGGCGACGCGCTGGGCCAGCGCACCCAGCCTCAGCACGGGCCGGCGCACCAGCCAATGCGCGAGCAGCGAGCTGGCGGCGACGATGCCGACGACGACGACCGCCAGCAGCTCGACGACGAAGAGCCGCGTGCGACGGACCTGCTCGTCGACCAGCTCGCGCGTGAAGACGAGGACGGCCGACGCGACCCGGGTGCCGGCCGCGTCGGTGGCGGGCTGGTAGGTGATCGGGAATTCGCGCCGCAGCGGCCCGCCGGCCGGCAGCTCGGCGCCGCGCCTGGCCAGGCCGCCACGCAGGCCCAGGCCCTTGAGCTCGATGGCCTGCACCTCGGGGTCGGCCATGACGGCGTCGAGCAGGTTCTCGATGGCGACATGGTCGAGGTTCCAGATCGGGCCGGCGAAGCCCCGCTCGATGAGGCCGGCCATGCGCGTCTCGCGCTGGTTCAGCCCGGCCATCAGCTCGGCCTCCTCATGCGTCGTCCAGTACCAGCCGACCGCCAGCACCAGCAGGCTTGCGACCAGCGCAATGCCTGCCGTCAGGCGCGTCTGTATGCCGACGCTGATCGGTGTCAACGCCATTCCCCGCCCTCCCCCTTCGGCCCGTTCAGGCCCATGCGGCGAGCATAAGGCCGCCCCGTCAGGTCTTGGCGGCCGTCTTCTTCGCCGCCGCCTTCTTGGCCGGCGCCGCCTTGGCCGCGCGCGGCTCGAACTCGAAGACGACCTTGCCTTCCTTCTTGTCATAGGCCAGGAAGGCCTTGAACTTGCGCCGCGTCTTGTTGGAGACGAAGTTCTCCAGCAGGTCGGTCTTGCCGTCGGCCAGCAGCTTCGTTGCCTGGGCCGGCTCGATGGGCTGGGTCAGGATGACCTTGCCGGTCTTGAAGTCGCAGGTCACGTGCGCACCCACCGAGTGCTCGCAGACGTAGTTGCTGCCATGCTCGAAGACCCGGCCCTGGCACTTGGGGCAGGCGCCCAGCGAGGCCTGGGCCGAGAAGTCCACCGGCTCGCCGTCGTTCTCGGCCTTCTTGGCGTCCTCGCCGAAGTCGAACTCCAGCTTCCAGTTGGCGATCTCGTCGTCGTAGACCAGCGCCAGCTCGGCCGTGAACGGCCAGCCGGCCTTGGAGCGGAAGCCTTCCAGCGGGCCTATCTTCTTGGTCGCCAGGAACTGCTCAACCTCGTGGAGCTCGAAGCTGCGGCCGCCCGGGATCTTGCCGATGGAGAAGCCGCAGGCGTCCTCGCCCGTGCCGCTCTTTCCCGTGCAGGTGAAGCGGCGGTAGTTCTCCTTCACGATGCCGCCGCACTTGGGGCAGGGAGCTTGCAGGGTCGCGTAGTCGCCGGGGATGGTGTCGCGGTCGTAGCCCTTGGCCTTGGCAACCATCTTCTCGGTCATGGCCGCGATCTCGGCCATGAACTGCTCGCGCTTGAGGCGGCCCTTCTCCATCTCGGCGAGCTTGAACTCCCAGTCGCCGGTCAGCTCGGGCTTGGTGAGGTCCTCCACGTCCAGGCCGCGCAGCAGCGTCATCAGCTGGAAGGCCTTGGCGGTCGGGATCAGCTCGCGGCCCTCGCGCAGCATGTACTTCTCGGTGATCAGGCCTTCGATGGTGGCCGCCCGCGTGGCCGGCGTGCCCAGGCCCTTCTCGGCCATGGCCTCGCGCAGCCCGTCGTCGTCGATGAGCTTGCCGGCGCCTTCCATCGCCGACAGCAGCGTCGCTTCCGTGTAGCGCGCCGGCGGCTTGGTCTGCAGCGCCTTCACGTCGACGCTCTCGGTGCGCACCACCTCGCCCGGCTGCACCGGCACGAGGTTGGCGTCCTCGTCGTCCACGTCCTTGCCGTAGACGGCCAGCCAGCCCGGCTTCACCAGCACCTTGCCGTTGGTCTGGAAATGGTGCTTGTCCAGCACCCTGGAGATGCGCGTCGTGACCAGGAACTCGGCCGGCGGGTAGAACACCGCCAGGAAGCGCTTGACGACCATGTCGTACAGCTTGGCCTCCACCTCGGTCAGCGCCTTGGGCGCCTGCAGCGTCGGGATGATGGCGAAGTGGTCCGACACCTTGGCGTTGTCGAACACCTTCTTGGTGGGCTTGATGTAGCCCTCCTTCAGCGACTTGGCGGCATGCTGCGACAGCGCGGCCAGGGGGCCGGGCAGGTCCTCGGTCGCCAGCATCTTGGCCGTGTCCTTGGCCACGGCCAGGTAGTCCTCGGGCAGGAAGCGCGAGTCCGTCCGCGGGTAGGTCAGCACCTTGTGCTTCTCGTACAGCGCCTGCGCGATGGCCAGCGTCGTCTTGGCCGAGAAGCCGAAGCGCGAGTTGGCCTCGCGCTGCAGCGTGGTCAGGTCGTACAACGCGCCGCAGCTGGTCGTGCTGGGCTTGCTCTCCTCGGTCACCGTGGCGGGCTGGCCCAGCACGGCCTTGGCGATCTCGTCGGCCTCGGCCTGCGTCCAGAGGCGATCCGCGCGGCGCTCGGCGTCGTCGTTCTTCTTCCACGCGGGGTCGAACCACTTGCCCTCGTACTGGCCGGCCTGGGCGTCGAAGCTGGCACGCAGCTCCCAGTAATCGCGGGCGACGTGCTTGCGGATCTTCTCCTCGCGCTCGACGACGACCGACAGCGTGGGCGTCTGCACCCGGCCCACCGTGGTCAGGAAGAAGCCGCCGTCGCGCGAGTTGAAGGCCGTCATCGCGCGCGTGCCGTTGATGCCCACCAACCAGTCGGCCTCGGAGCGGCAGCGCGCGGCGTCGGCCAGCGGCAGCATCTGCTCGTCGCTGCGCAGCTTCTCGAAACCCTCGCGGATGGCCGCCGGCGTCATGGACTGCAGCCACAGCCGCTGGATGGGCTTGTTCAGCCGGCCCTTGGCCGGCTGAGCGTATTGCTCGATGAGGCGGAAGATCAGCTCGCCCTCGCGGCCCGCGTCGCAGGCGTTGATCAGCGCCGTCACGTCCTTGCGGCGGATCAGCTTGGACAGCGCGTTCAGCCGGCCCTTGTTCTTGTCGATGGGGTTGAGGTCGAAGTGCGGCGGGATGACGGGCAGGTTGGCGAAGCTCCACTTGCCGCGCTTGACGTCGTACTCCTCCGGCGCAGCAATCTCCACCAGGTGGCCCACCGCCGAGCTGACGACGTACTGCTCGTTCTCGAAGTGATCGTCGTGCTTGTCGAACTTGCCGGCCACGGGCGTCAGTGCGCGGACGATGTCCTGCGCGACGGAGGGCTTCTCGGCAATGATCAGGGTCTTGCTCATCAGGTCGTTTCTCTTCGGTCTTCCCTCGGCAGGGGACTTCGAATCCCCTGCCTACAATCCGGGCCTCGCGCGCACGCTCACGCACGCGCGCACCCATGAAATCACCGTACCACAGCGCCGATGACGCCTAAAACCCCACGCCGCAAGATCGAAGTCCGCGACTCCGGCGTGCACGGCCGCGGGGTCTATGCCGCGGCGCCCATCCGCGCGGGCGCCAAGATCATCGAGTACACCGGCGAGCGCATCACCTGGGACGAGGCCGTCGAGCGCCATCCGCACGACCCGAGCCAGCCCAACCACACCTTCTACTTCCACCTCGACGGCGGCCTGGTCATCGATGCGCTGTACGGGGGCAACGATGCACGTTGGATCAACCACGCCTGCGAGCCCAACTGCGAGGCCGACGAGGTCGACGGCCGCGTCTTCATCAAGGCGCTGCGCGACCTGACGCCCGGCGAGGAGCTGTTCTACGACTACGGCCTGGTGCTGGACGAGCGCCACACGGCCAAGGTCAAGAAGCAGTTCGCCTGCTGGTGCGGCGCTGCCACCTGCCGCGGCACCATGCTCGCGCCAAAGAGGCGCTGAGGCGATGCAGCGGCGCCACCTCGCCGAATGCGGCTCGACCAACACCGAGGCGCTGGCCCATCTGCGCGAGGGCGGCGGGCCGCTTTTGCTGTCGGCGAGTCGCCAGACCGCCGGCCGCGGCCGCCTGGGCCGGGCCTGGCAGTCGGATGACGCGGCGCTGACGTTCTCCGTCGCGCTGCCGCTGCCGGCCGCGCTGGATCTGTCGGGCCTGTCCCTCGCGGTGGGCTGCACCGTCGCCGACACGCTGGACCCGGCGGGCGAACGCATCCAGCTGAAGTGGCCCAACGACCTCTTCCTGGACGGCGCCAAGCTCGGCGGCATCCTCATCGAGACCGTGGCGCTGCCGCACGAGCGGCGCGGCGTCGTCATCGGCATCGGCCTGAACCTGCGGCCACTGCCCGCCGAAGCCGACCGCAGCGCCTTCCGAAGCGGCCATGCGGCCCTGCAGACGCTGGACCCCGCCGCTGACGCCACGACCACGCTGGACCGGCTGGCGCCCGCGCTGCGCGGCATGCTCGCGGATTTCGAGACCCTGGGCTTCGCGCCCTGGCAGGCCGCCTTCGCGCGGCGCGACCTGGCCGCCAACCGCCGCGTGCGCGTCGGCGAACAGCTTGGCACGGCGCGCGGCGTGTCGGTGCGCGGCGAGCTGCTGCTGGAAACCGCCGCCGGCCTCGTGCCCTGCAGCGGCGGCGAGCTGGGCCTCAGACTGGAGACCTCCTCGTGATGCGCATCGTCGTGGTCGTGCTGCTGGCGGCGAACGCCCTCTTCTTCGCCTGGTCGCGCGGCTGGCTGGACACCGTGACCGGCCTGCCCGCCGAAGGCGGCCGCGAGCCGCAGCGCCTGGCGGCCCAGGTGCACCCGGAGCGCATCCAGCCGCTGGCCGCCAGCGCCGCCGCGGCCCTGGCCCAGCGCAGCTGCCTGGAGCTCGGCCCGCTGGACGGCGACGCGCCGCTGGCCGCCGCCCAGGCCGCGCTGAAGGCCGCCGGCGCCGAGGCCCAGGTGCACAGCAGCGAGCTGCCGGGCGTGTGGGTCGTCGCGACCATCAAGCTCGCCGACCCCGAGTTCCGTGCCCGCAAGGAGGCGACTTACAGGCAACTGCGCCTGGCCTTCGAGCCGCTGGAGGGCCTGCCCGCCGAGCAGCCCGCCTTCGTGCTGAGCCGGCATGCCGGCGAGGCCGAGGCGACGGCCGCCGTCGCCGCCCTGGACAGGCGCGGCCTCAAGGGCCTGCGCGTGCTGGCGCTGAAGGCGCCGCTGCGCCGCCACAGCCTCGTCATCGCCCAGGCCGACGGCCTGCTGGCGGACCGGCTCAGGGCGAGCAAGGACGCGGCGCTGGCCGCCGGCTTCAAGGCCTGCGGCGCGGCTCCGGCCGCGTCCTCAGCCGCGCCGGGCTGAGCGCCGCAGCGCCAGCGCCGCCAGCAGCAGCCCGGCCAGCCAGAGCGCGCTGGCCGCGCCACCGCCGCCACCACCGCTGGGCGTCGGCTGGGCCACAGGCGCCGCCGCGACGCTGACCGTCGCGGTCTGGCTGTAGACGAGGCCGACGTTGTCCGTCACGTCGGCGCGCACCGTGAACGTGCCGGCCGCCGTCGGCACGATGGTGGCCGTCGACGAGGCCGCGCCCGACACGAAGGCGCTGACGATGCCACCGCCGTTGTCGATGATGGTCCAGGCCGTCGAGCCGACGCTGCGCCCGCTGACCAGGCCGCTGGCGGCTGCTGTCAGCGTCAGCGTCTGGCCGGCAGTCAGCCCGCTGGCCGGCGACTGCGTCACGGTGACCATCGCGCCGTTCAGCGCCTGCGCCGCCGACACGGCCGCGGCGGCGTCCACCATGCCGGCGCCGCAGGTGCTGGTGGTGCAGTAGCACTCGTCCTGCACGGTGGACTTGGGTGCCACGCACTGGGCGATGCCGGCCGTCCCGCCCGCGGTCGGGAAGGCGCGCGCCGTCAGCTTGAGGAGTTGCGTCGCCTCGTTCGGCGTCAGCGTCGGCCGCACCGAGGCCATCAGGCCGACGATGCCGCTGACGATGGGCGCCGAGAAGCTGGTGCCGACCGAGCCGTTGCTGCCCGTGTAGGCGTTGTCGGCCGCGACCGGCGTCGTCGTTCCGCTGTTGGTCGTGCTGACCATCGGGTAGAGGCAGGGCTGGCCGATGCCGGTGTTGACGCAGTTGCCGCCTGGCGCCGCGACGGTCACCTCCGGCCCGAGGCTGGCGAAGCCGACCTTGGTGCCGACATGGCGCAGCGCCGTCACCGCGACGACGCCCGGGCAGTTGCCCGGCAGGCCGACGGCCAGGCCCTCGGAGTTGCCGGCCGCGACGACGACGGTGGCGCCGGCCGCGTTGACCTGGCCGATCGCCTGGCGGTACAGGGAGCCCGTCGGGTCGGTCGACGCGCAGCTGCCGCTGCCGCCCAGGCTGAGGTTGAGCACCTTGGCCTTGTTCGTATTGGCCGGCACGCCGGGCAGTGCGACACCGACGGCCCATTTCATCGCGGCGATGATGTCGCTGTCGTAGCCACCGCACTTGCCGAGCACGCGGATGGGCAGCAGCTTCAGCCCCCAGCCGACGCCGGCCATGCCCAGGCCGTTGTTGCTGGCCGCCGCGATCAGGCCCGACACGCGCGTGCCGTGCCAGGAGCTGTTGGCGACGTCGGCCGACGTGCAGCCGCTGCCCAGCGCGCCGCTGTCGACGTCGGCCTGCGAGACCCAGTCGCCGTAGTCCAGCGCCTGCGTCAGGTCGGCGCCGGCCGGCCGGTTCGCGATGGCCGCGGCTATGGCGCTGCCGGGCGCGTTGTAGCCGATGAAGTCGTAGCCGCCGACGAACCGGCCGGCCAGGTCGGGGTGGTCGCGGCGCACGCCGGTGTCGATGACGGCGACGACCGTGCCGGCCGAGCCGGTCGTCACGTCCCAGGCCGCCGGCGCATTGACGCTGGACACGACGGCCGGGTTGGTGGCGCTGCCCGGCGCCTTCAGATACCACTGGTCGATGACGCGCGCCGCGCTGCCGTCGGGATTGGTGGTCTGCGGGTTGACGGTCGCGCCACCGAACAGCGGGTCGTTGGGCAGCAGCAGCGCCTTGCGGCGGCCGTCCACCGCGACGAACTCAACCTCGGGGTCGGCCGCCAGCCGCTTCGCGAGCTGCTCGCCGTTCAGGCCGCGCGCCGTGACCACATGGGTGCGCTCGTCCAGGCTCAGGCCCGCGGCCAGCGCCTGGCCCGTGCGCAGGCCCAGCGCCGTCGCGCGCGTCTGCGCGATGTCCTGGGCCTCGGCCCGCGTGGCCTGCAGCGCCATGGCCTTGGCGCGCACGCTCTCGGCCTGCGGCTTGAAGCGCACGATGACGCGGGCCTCGCCGTCCGGGCTCGGGTTGGTCTGGGCCATCCCCGCCGGCGCCACCAAGGCGGCCAGGGTGACGATCAGCAGCGGGCGCAGGAACTTCATGGCGGCGAGCTATTGCGATGCGGGGACAGCCAGTTTAGGTGCGCCCCCCGCGGCCATTGGCAAACAAATGTGCGGCGCAAGAAAGCAGCAAGGCCGGTCGACCTCGCGGTCGACCGGCCTTGCGCGGCGGGGTCAGGTGGCTCAGCCGTTGACCACGCGCACCATTTCCAGGCACTTGTTCGAGTAGCCCCACTCGTTGTCGTACCAGGACACCAACTTGATGAAGGTGCCGTCCAGCGCGATGCCGGCGTCGGCGTCGAAGATGGAGGTGCGGGCGTCGCCGCGGAAGTCGGTGGCCACCACCTTGTCTTCCGTGTAGCCCAGCACGCCCTTCAGCGCGCCCTGGCTCTGGGCCTTCATCTCGGCGCAGATCTCTTCATAGGTCGCGTCCTTGACCAGCTCGACGGTCAGGTCGACGACCGACACGTCGCTGGTGGGCACGCGGAAGCTCATGCCCGTCAGCTTCTTGTTCAGCTCGGGAATGACCTTGCCGACGGCCTTGGCAGCGCCGGTGCTGCTGGGAATGATGTTCTCAAGGATGCCGCGGCCGCCGCGCCAGTCCTTGTTGCTGGGGCCGTCGACGGTCTTCTGCGTGGCGGTGGCGGCGTGCACGGTGGTCATCAGTCCGCGCTTGATGCCCCACTTGTCGTTCAGCACCTTGGCCAGCGGCGCCAGGCAGTTGGTCGTGCACGAGGCGTTGGAGATGATGGCCTCGCCGGCGTACTTGGCGTGGTTCACACCGAACACGAACATCGGCGTCTCGTCCTTGGAGGGAGCCGAGAAGATGACCTTCTTCGCGCCCGCGGCCAGGTGCTTCTCGCCACCGGCCTTGTCCAGGAAGATGCCCGTCGCCTCGATGACGATGTCGGCACCGACCTCGGCCCACTTCAGTTCGGACGGGTCCTTGATGGCGGTCAGGCGGATCTGCTTGCCGTTGACGACCAGCGTGTTGCCTTCCACGGAGACCTCGCCGTCGAACCTGCCGTGCACGCTGTCGTACTTGAGCATGTAGGCCAGGTAGTCGGGCTCCAGCAGGTCGTTGATCGCGACGACCTCGATGTCCTTGAAGTTGGCGATGGCGGCACGGAACACCATGCGTCCGATGCGGCCGAAGCCGTTGATGCCGATCTTGATGGTCATGGGAGAGTCTCCGGAGGATGAAAAATCTTGGTCGGGCGGGATTCTCGGCGATTCGCGGGGCGGGGTGGTTTCGGACCGATTTCAGCCGGCCTCGCCCTTGAGATCGAGCTGGCCGCAGGGGACGTCCACCAGCAGGCTTTCCCCGATCAGCCGATTCATCATGTCGGGCTGCAGCCCCGAGTGAAGGCCCCGCATCCACTCGACAAGCAGCGCGCGATTGGGGTTGTCGCCCTCTGCCTCCAACACCCGATTGCGTCCCCAGGACTCGTGCAGCGTCCAGCGCAGCGCGAATGGGCATTGCATGGTGTCGAGGTCGAAGAACACCCGGGCGGCGCTGGCGTCCTTCATGTAGCCCAGGAACTCCGACAGCGAGACGCGCTTCTTCTTGAACTGCGCGTAGTGGGTGCCTGCCATGCGCGCCAGGTAGATCGCCTCCTCGCGCAGGGGCCAGTCGCCGGCCTTGCGGCACGGCTGTCCCCATTCCTTGCCGTTCTTGAGCATGGCCTTGACGAAGCTGGCATCGCCGTTGGTGCCCAGGACAACCACCTCGGGCTTTGCAGTCGCATCACCACTGAAGGTCAGCGCCAGCAGCGCGCGATCCAAGACACGAGGCTCTGCGGTGTACCCGAGCTCTTTGGGGTAGGTGAGGCACTTGCGGTCGGCCGTTGCCGGCCCGCTCACCACCTGCAGCGGGCCACCCTGCGGCATGAGGTCTGGCGCGAACTGGAACTCCTGCACGGCGGCCAGCGGCCGGGTCTCCAGGCAGGGCAGGCGGTAGCCGGTCACGTGGGCCAGCACGACATCGCGGATCCCCGCCGAGGCCGTCGAGGCCAGCACCTCGACGACTGGCGGCCGGTCCGCGCGCTCGAACAGGAGGCGCAGCCGTACATAGGCTGGCAGGCCCCTGGCGTCGGGCTGCAGCCCGGCATCTTCGATCTGCAACGCCGGCCCGCCCTTGACCAGGCAGGCCAGCGTCTTGCGCTCGTCCGGCAGTGGCGGCTGCGCCAGCGCCAGCGCGCACAGCGAGCCAGCCAGGGCCACGATGAAACCGCGCATAAAAACTCCCGCTTGTGACGGCGGGAGTCTTGTACCGCAGGTTCTGCGGATTACTTCTTCTTCAGCACCGCCTTCACGGTCGCCGCCACGTTCTCCGGCGTGAAGCCGAAGTGCTTGAACAGCACGCCGGCCGGGGCCGATTCGCCGAACGTGTCGATGCCGACCACAGCATCCACGCCGTACTTCCACCAGAAGTCGCTGACGCCCATCTCGACCGCCACGCGCGGCAGGCCCTTGGGCAGCACGCTCTTCTTGTAGTCCTTGTCCTGGCGGTCGAAGACGCTGGTGCTGGGCATGGAGACCACGCGAACCCTGATGCCTTCCTCGGCCAGCAGCGCCTTGGCGGCCATGGCCAGCTGCACCTCGGAGCCGGTCGCGATGATGACGGCCTTGGCCTTGCCCTTGGCGGGCTCGGCCAGCACATAGGCGCCCTTGGCGATCTCGTCGACGTTGGTCTTGGGCGAGTAGGTCAGGTTCTGGCGGCTCAGCGCCAGCAGGCTGGGGCGCTGCGCATTGCCCAGTGCCAGGGTCCAGGCGACGACGGTCTCGGTCGTGTCGGCCGGGCGCCAGACGTCCAGGCCCGGGATCAGGCGCAGCGAGGCGACATGCTCGATGGACTGGTGCGTCGGGCCGTCCTCGCCCAGGCCGATGGAGTCGTGCGTCATCACGTGGACGACGCGGGTCTTCATCAGCGCGGCCATGCGGATGGCGTTGCGGCTGTAGTCGCTGAAGGTCAGGAAGGTGCCGCCATAGGGGATGAAGCCGCCGTGCAGCGCGATGCCGTTCATGATGGCGGCCATGCCGAACTCGCGCACGCCGTAGTTGATGTGGCGGCCGTCGTTGGGCGTGCCGTCAGCCTCGAAGCGCAGGTTGGGCGTCGAGCTGGTGTTGGTCAGGTTGGAGCCGGTCAGGTCGGCGCTGCCGCCCAGCATCTCGGGCAGGGCCAGCGTGAAGGCCTCCAGCGCGAGCTGGCTGGCCTTGCGGCTGGCGACGGTCTGGGCCTCGGCATGGGCCTTGACGACGGCGTCCACGGCGATCTGCGCGAAGTTGGCGGGCAGCACGCCGGCCATGCGGCGCTGGAACTCGGCAGCCAGCTCGGGGTGTGCCTCTGCATAGGCGTCGAAGCGCTGCTCCCATTCGCCTTCGGCCTTCGCGCCGGCGGCCTTGGCATCCCAGGCGGCATAGACCTCGGCGGGCACCGAGAAGGGCTCGTGCGCCCAGCCCAGCGCCTCGCGGGTCAGTTTGATCTCTTCGGTGCCCAGCGGCTCGCCATGGGCCTTGGCCGTGTTGGCGCGGTTGGGCGAGCCCTTGCCGATGGCCGTCTTGGCGACGATGAGCGTGGGTTTGCTGGTGCTCTTCTTGGCCTTGGTGATGGCCTTGTCGATGGCATCCACGTCGTGGCCGTCCACCGGGCCGATGACGTTCCAGCCATAGGCTTCAAAGCGCTTGGCGGTGTCGTCGCCGAACCAGGGCCCGACCTGGCCGTCGATGGAGATGCCGTTGTCGTCGTAGATGGCGATCAGCTTGTTCAGCTTCCAGGCCGCAGCCAGCGACGCGGCCTCGTGGCTGATGCCCTCCATCAGGCAGCCGTCGCCGAGGAACACATAGGTGTGGTGGTCGACGACGACATGCTGGTCGCGGTTGAAGTCGCGCGCCAGCAGCTTCTCGGCCAGCGCCAGGCCCACGGCGTTGGTCACGCCCTGGCCCAGCGGGCCGGTGGTCGTCTCGACGCCCGGGGTGATGCCCACTTCCGGGTGGCCCGGCGTCTTGCTGTGCAGCTGGCGGAAATGACGCAGCTCCTCGATGGGCAGCTCATAGCCCGTCAGGTGCAGCAGCGCGTAGATCAGCATCGAGCCGTGACCGTTGGACAGCACGAAGCGGTCGCGGTCGGCCCAGTGCGGGTTGGCCGGGTTGTGCTTGAGGTGGCGAGCCCACAGCGCCACGCCGATGTCGGCCATGCCCATGGGGGCGCCCGGGTGGCCCGAGTTGGCCGCCTGCACCGCATCCATCGCGAGAGCGCGGATCGCGTTGGCCATCTGCTGCGAGTTCGAGGTGGGGGAGGCGATCGTTGCAGTCATGGCCGGGGCTTTCCTTGGGCTGTTGGGCAAAGGCGCGGATTTTACGGGGGTGGCTTCACTGGCCTTGATCCAGAGCAAGGCCTCCCGCCCGGCAAGGCGCGACGCTGCGCGTCATGCCTTCCTCGATCATGCCCCTGGCCGTGCGCATCATCCACGCCGAACACGACGCGCTCGCGGCCATGCTGCGCACGCTGCCGCTGCTGCTGGCCGCGCAGCGCCAGGCCGGTGCGCCGCCCGACTTCGCCGCGCTGCGCGCGATGCTGTTCTACGTCGACGAATTTCCGGAACGCTTGCATCACAAGAAGGAAAGCGAGCTGCTGTTCCCCAGGCTGCGCGCGCTGGCGCCGGACCTGCGCGAGACCCTGGACGACCTGGACGTGGACCACGGCCAGGGCGAGCGCGCCATCCGCGAGCTGCAGCACACGCTGCTGGCCTGGGAGCAGATGGGCGAGCCCAGGCGCGAGAAGTTCGAGCGGCAGCTCGGGGTCTACACGGCCCGCTACCTGCGCCACATGCGGCGCGAGGAAACCGAGATCCTGCCGCGCGCGACCGCCGTCTTCAGCGCCGCGGACTGGGCTGAGCTGGACGAGGCCTTCGGCAGCCACCGCGACCCGCTGGCGCCGCGCGCCGGTCAGTCGGTGGACGAGGCCTATGCGCCGCTGCGCCAGCGCATCCTGTCGGCACTGCCGGCGCCGCTGGGCTGGGGGCCGGCGCTGCCCGGCCTCACTGCCCGCCCCTGAGCACGCGCAGCCTCTCGCTGGCCAGCCATTGCGCCGGCGAGCGGCCCAGCAGCTCGCGCAGCGCGTCGGCGTCCAGGCCCGGATCGGCGGCGAGAACGCCCACCCAACGGTCGCGGCCGCCGCGCTTGGCCTCGTAGAGAGCGCCGTCGGCCACGTCGATGACGGCACTCCAGTCCAGCGCCTGCGGATGCCGGGGCGCCAGCGGGAAGCAGGCGAAGCCGATGGAGCAGGTCCGCGTCAGCCGCTGGCCGTCGGGCAGCTCGAAGGGGCGCCCGGCCACGGCGCGGCGCAGGCGCTCGGCCAGGTCCGCGGCATGCTCGCGCGAGCCGTCGCGGGCCACGACGAGGAACTCCTCGCCGCCCCAGCGCACGATGTGGTCGCTGTCGCGGCAGACCTCGCGCAGCCGCTCGCGCATCTGCACCAGCACCGCGTCACCCGCCGAGTGGCCGTGGCGGTCGTTGACCTGCTTGAAGTGGTCCACGTCCACCAGCATGAACACCAGGTCGGCATTGTCCGAGCGCACGGTGCCCACGGCATGGCGGCGCAGCGCGACGGCCACGTCGGCGTCGATGTGCTGGGTCAGGTAGCGGCGGTTGTGCAGGCCGGTCAGCGGGTCGCTGAGGCTGGACTCCTTCAGCGCCTCGGACAGCGCCTCCAGCTCGGCCGTGCGCTCCTGCACGCGCCGCTCCAGCTCGACCTGGCGGCGCTCCAGCGCGCGCGTGCGCCACTGCACCAGGCCGTAGATGCCCAGCACGGCCAGCAGCACGGCCAGCGTGCGCGCCCACCAGGTCTGCCACCAGGCCGGCTGCACCTCCACGCCGACGCGCAGCGGTTGGCCGGTCCAGTCGCCCAGGCGGTTGCTGCCCTGCACCTCCAGCGTGTAGCGGCCGGGCGCCAGGTTGGCGTAGCTGGCGACGCGCAGCTCGGCACCGGTCGAGATCCAGTCCTCGTCATAGCCCTGCAGCCGGTAGCGGTAGAGGTTCTCGGTCGGCGCGCTGTAGTCCAGCGCGGCGAACTCCACCGCGAAGGCGCGCTGGCGAGCCGTCAGCGTCAGCCCCTCGCGCAGCAGGCCGGCCGGCTGGCTGCTGCTGTCGATGCGCAGCCCGGTCGCCACGACGGGCGGCTGGAAGGCCCAGCGCCGGAAGCGCTCGGGTTCGACGACCAGCAGCCCGGTGCTCCCGCCGAACAGCATGCGGCCGTCGGCCAGCTTGCCGTAGGCGCGGAACCAGCCGGTGCCGATGTCGACGCCGTCGATGCGGCCGAACTCGGTGACGACCTGCGTGCCCGGGTCGAACATGCCGCGATGCGTCCAGATGCGGCCCTTGGCATCCGCCAGCAGGTTGGCGCCGAAGCTGTGGCCCGGCCGGCCCACGCTCTCGAAGGCCGCGCCCGGCATGCGCCGGTACAGGCCGGTGTTGAGGTCCGCCCACAGCACGCCATGGGCGTCGATCAGCAGGCCCAGCACGCCCTCCTGCGGCAGGCCGGCGCCGTCCGCGCGCAGCTCGCCGTCGACGAGCTGGAACAGGCCCGCCTCGGCGCCCACCCACAGGCGGCCGTCGAGGCCTTCAACCAGCGCGTTGACGTTGCCGCCCAGGCGCTTGCCGCCGGCCAGCGGCAGGCGCTCCGGCTCGACCGCGCCGGGCGCCAGGCGGTACAGGCCGTCGGACGTGCCCACCCACAGCGTGCCGGCGCGGTCCGTCAGCAGCCGGCGCACGCGGGCCTGGATGCTGGAGCGCGCCTCCAGCAGGCGGTGGCGCGCGTCGAAGCGGTACAGCTGGCCTCCCTCGGTGCCTGCCCAGACGCTGCCGTCGGCGGCCTGGGCCAGTGCGGCGACCAGCCCGCTGAAGCGCGCGTCCGGCCGGATGGTGTCGACGAGGCGCAGCTTCGGGTCGACGATGGCGATGCCGCGCTCGAGCGTGCCCAGCCAGATCTCGCCGCTGCCCAGCTGCAGCACGCTGCGCACGTCTGTGTCGGCCAGCGGGCTGGCGGGGTCGTCGTCCTGGCGACGCACCCACATGCCCTTGCTTTCCGGGTCGTAGCGCTGCAGGCCGCCGCCGTAGCCGCCCACCCACAACGTGCCGGCGCGGTCGCGCAGCAGCGCATGAAAATCGGTGCCGCCCAGCGTCCAGGGCCGGCGCTGGTTGCGCTTGAGCAGCTGCAGCAGGCTGCCGTCGGCGGCGCGCAGCTCGACGCCGGTGACGCGGCCCACCCAGACCTCGCCATCGCCGCCGCCCTCGGCGGGGCCCAGCAGGCTCAGCACCGGCGAGGGCCTCCCGCCGGCGTCGCCCGCCTGCAGCGCCTGCGGCGCGGCGCGCCCATCGCGGTCCAGCAGCAGCAGCCGGCCGTCGCGCGTGCCGACCCAGATGCGGCCGTCGGCGCCCTGGGCCAACGCGTTGACGGGCCAGCCGCCCTCGATGGGCTCGAAGCGCCGCCCGCCGGCGCGCAACCGCGCCAGGCCATGCCCGGTGCCCACCCAGAGGTCGCCCTCGCGGTCCACCAGCAAGGCGCCTATGCGGTCGTCGGGCAGGCCGCTGGCGTCGCCTGCACGGAAATGCTCGAAGCGGCCGCTGGCCGGGTCCAGTCGGTCCAGCCCGCCCAGCAGGCCCACCCAGATGCGGCCGTCGTGGGCGCGCGCCAGGCGCTGCACGGCGCCGGGCGTGATCGAGTCGGGCACCGCCGGGTCGTGGTGCAGAAAGGTCCAGCGCTCGGTCAGCGTGTCGAAGCGGGCCAGGCCCTCGCTGGCGCTGCCGGCCCACAGCACGCCGCCGCGGTCGGCCAGCAGCACGCGCAGGAAGCGGTTGGCGCGGCTGCCCGAGTCGGCCGTCCCCGTCATCGGGAAGGCGCGTGCC
>Ga0213878_10000139_pt1 | contig 34133 bp, 32 predicted proteins | sample VelepicoBEBS_R02_FD_161053 | JGI IMG/M metagenome (GOLD analysis project Ga0213878, IMG submission 161053) | Vellozia epidendroides bulk soil microbial communities from rupestrian grasslands, the National Park of Serra do Cipo, Brazil - BS_R02 | ecosystem: Environmental > Terrestrial > Soil >... | reverse complement strand
CCACCCCCATCGTCCACGATGACGCTGAAACAGCGTCCACGATCAGACTGAAACGCCGTCCACGATCACGCTGAAATCCCGTCCACCATCAGCCTGAAACGCCGTCCACGATGGGCTGAAATACGCAGCTGGCAGACCTGTTTCGCGAGCCCCTGCCGCTGACTGAGCAGCAAGTCCGCGAGGTCGTCCTTCCGTTGCTGGCCAAGTTCGACTTCGGGCCAGCGACCAGTAACCTGACCGATGAACAGGTCCGCGAGTTCACCCTGGCATGCCGAGACCCCTACCGCGACGGGACCGCCCACCAGGACCGCTATGCCATCCGCGATTGTCAGGACAGCCTGCGGATGCAATTCCATCCCGCGGTCTTGGAGACGGCCCAAGCCTTGGCTGCGAACTACGAGCTGCTGCTTCGGGCGCGCCGGTCTGGCTATGCCGAAGTGCAGCTTTCAGTCCGTACGAGCTGCAAGTGCATGGCCGCGGCGATTGGTGCCAAGGTTGCGTCGGTGGAGGGCCTCCTCGCGGCCTTCGAGCAACGGGACAGCCGCTACCCCGTGCTGCCGGAGCCGTCCGTGGCTTGTGCGTCTGCGGAAGACCCCAGGATTTGCCGGGTTGCCATGACTCAGCTTGAGCCGGTGGACAAAACGGCACCCGGCTATGACGAGGACTTTCAGCGGTGGGCGGTCCAAATCCTGGACCCCGACCGTCAAGACCTGGGGGGCGATTGGGCGTCGATGCTCAATACCAAGTAGACGTCCAATGGCTTTGAACAACCCGCACTCGGTTCAGCTAGAAGACCCAGCAGCGATACCCGCTGGACTTCTCAAGGAGTTGGCATCCCACGAGGGGCTCTTCCGTTCCACGCGCGATACGGAGGGCTTGGTTCGGGGCGGGCCGCTCGCCGCAATTGCTGATGCCCTTACGACGCACCTGCGAGGCCAGCGCATCCGCGATTACCACTGCACTCGTGAACTGGAGCCGGGGTACTTCGCAACCCACGGCCTTCGGCTGACGGCGGTTGACCATCATCAGGCTGACGTTCTGGAGCGATGCGGCCACATCTTCACCGTCGAAGAGCAGGCATACATGCGGCGGCAATGGGCAGAGTACTTTGACCCGGGCCAGCGCAGAAGTCGGGAAGGCAAGGTGTGGGCTTGCCTGACGCGCGCGCTCGTGCTCTCTGCAGGGGCGAGACCCTTCTTTGAGGCTTTCGGTGGCGAAGCCATTTACATGCCGCTTGCCGAGAACTCGTCGGCTGCAAAGAAGTTGGCCGTGCTCGGTCGTCCCGTCGTCGTGGAAGTGGCTCTCCCGGGCAACCGGCTGCGCTCGTTCTGCGATGCTGCATGGTGCGTTCTCAACTACCACCACCGTCGCATCAACCCGGATGCCCATGCGATGGAGTCCGAGGGTTACGTGTGTGACGAGGTCCCACCATCCGACGTGCTGGACGTCGTACCCTTGAAGGATTTCACCGCCGCTGTCCGGTGACAACGATTGACGCCGGCCGGCCAAGCCCGTATACATATACAGGTCAATCCACGCTGCACCGCCGCACATGACCACCGACAAGATGGTTTTCCGCTCTGTCTACGTTGACCCAGACGTAGACCAGGCTCTGCGCGCGCAAGCCGCCGAGTCAGGAGTGTCGAAAGGCGAGATGTTCCGCACATACCTGGCCAAGGGCATGCGTTCAAAGCGTGCTGCGGGGATGCAGCTAGACGCCGGTGTCACCCTTGCCATGCGGACTGTTTATCTCCCGGCCGAGGTCGATGACGAGTTGCGCACGCGCGCCTTCATGCTGAGAACGACCAAGAGCGACCTCATCCGCAAATACCTCTGGGCAGGGATGACGGCCCTGCAGCGCGCTGCCCAGGGCTCAGCCAGAACCCGCACCCGCCACCAGACGAGCAACCGTAGCCGGTAGGGACAGACCGAGTCGCTCGGCGAGCTTGGTCAGGTCGGCGTGAACATTCGCTGGGAGGCGCACGCTGCGCAAAGGCGCATCTCGCTGACTCTGCATACGGGCCTGGCGAAGCGTGGCAAGCAACGCCTGGCGCCCCTCAGCGTTCAGGTGAAGCTCGAGCCAAGCGTTTGCCTCCACGGCGAAATCTCCTTGGCGGAGCGTCAATCCGCGCCTCCGTAGGGCAACCAGAGACCGCCTCGTCTCCTTCAGGCCGACCGAGAAGTACTCCGCCCTGCGGTCGAGTGCGCGCTGGGCGTAGCCCAGGGCCACATCGGCCTGGCCAGGGGGTAGCGGGGTGCGAGGGCGTCCCATGGGCCTATTTTAGCGTGAGCGACTCACGGTTATTTCGCCAAGCAAAACGGGGCAAAAAATCGCTAGAGGAGGAACTCCAACTCCCCGCTAGCCCGCGCCAGTGCTAGCTTTCCGGGGATTCTTGGGCCATTTGCGTAGTAAAACCCCCAGAAGCCAAGAAGGCCGCCCGAGGGCGGCCTTGTTCCTGAGCCTGCAAGGCTCAGTTGTTGACCATGATCTCGCGCCAGTTCAGGCGTTGCAGGCCGAGGTTCGCGGGGCTGCGCGTGTCCACCTTGGAAACGTTGCAGGAGGGGCCGACGCAAGAGGGGTCGGGGGTGTCCGTTCCCGCCACCAGCACGGACTTCCCGACGCCGTTGATGTTGACACTGTAGAAGTTCAGGTCGATGACGACGCCTTGCTTGCCGACAAAGCAGCTTGCGCCGCCGCCCGTCAGTCCACAGTAGCCGGAGCCGAGGTCGATCGCATAGACGCGGCTGGTGCCGTTGGGGGCACAGGCGTCCGTGGAACTGGGGGAGGTCGCCGCGAACGCCACCGTGCCGTAGAACGAAGTGGGATCGGACAGGATCCGCCAGCCAGGCCCGTTGGCCGAGACACCGAGGTCCAGATACCAGCCGAGCTGGGTGCTCAGATTCAGCGAGATCTTGGTATTCAGATCGGTCAGCTGCAGCATGTTGGAGACTGTCAGCGGGAAGGTGATGCCGGCCGGCAGGGTCGAGGTCTGCCCCGAGATCGTGCCGTCCACGCTGAAGGCGGCATTCGAGCCATCGATGATGGCGAAGAAGCGTTGCGCCTGGGTGTTGTTCAGGTCGGAGGAGTCGAGCAGCCGGCCCGTGCCCACGGTGATGTAGCGGCGGTTGGTGCCGGGCTGCACGACGGGCAGGGGCTTGCTCGTGACAGGCAGCGCGCTGCCGTCGGACCCCACCAGGGTCGCGAACTTGATCGGCGTGGGATAGGCGCCCGTGCCGGTGACGTCCAGGCGCCAGACGTTGCCCATCAGGTCGCCGCCATAGATGGCGTCGGCGTAGCCGTCGGTCAGGTCGAGCACGAACGCGTTGACATGGGCCATGCCCGCCTGGTTGGTCGCCGAGCAGGTGCCGCAGGTCGTGGCCACCTTCTCCAGCAGCGCGCCGGTGCGCGGGTTGATGAAGAAGAAGTATGCCTTGCCGTCCGTGTTGTTGTATCCGGAGCCGGCGATGACGACCCAGCCGTACTTGCGCGTCTTCACGACGACCGGTTGGCCGTAGGTGAAGCCCATGTCGTTGTCGCGGAACTCCCAGAGCACCTTCTGCGCGGCGACGGACTCGCTGGTGACCACGGTCGGATCGGTGATGTCCAGTGCGTAGATCGCCTTGCCGCCCTTGCCCAGGCCACCGACCAGGATGGTGCGCCAGTCCGTGCCGCTGCCGCCCGCGGTATTGCCGAAGTCGACATCGATGGTCAGCGGCGTGGCGTCCACCATGAAGTGGTGCAGGAAGGTCGGATTGCCGATCGACGCCAGGCCGTCGGTGCTGCCCGATCCGCTGGGACCGTTGAACAGGGCGCCCGGGATGTAGGCCCAGATCTCCTTGCCCGGCGTGCTCGGATTGCTGGCCGGGAACGTGCTGGTGGTCAGGCTGCCGTCCACCGCGTGCACCATGCCGTCGTTCGAGGCCACGTAGGCCATGGGCGGCCTGGCGGCGTAGGTGGTCTTGAACGCGTCGTAGCCCGGGTTGTTGGTGGCCGAATAGGGGGCGGAAGGCGCAGCAACGGGGCGGACCTTGGCATTGACGGTGTCGCCCAGCAGCTTGGCGCGGTCCCGGTAGGCGTTCGTGGAGCCGGCCACCGTGGACGACAGCTCGTTGGTTCGATCGCCGCGCAGGTAGTTCAGGTAGTTGGCCGAATCGTTGCCGGGCACATAGGTCGTGTCGAGGGCGGCCAGCTGGCTGCTCGAAATACCACCGACACCGCTGCGGAAGGGAACGCCGGCATTGGTCGAGGTGTTGTAGGTGACGATCCTGCGCGCGGTATTCCAGCCCGTGCCGGCGGCCTGGGCGTCCAGCAGGCTGGAGAGGGTCCACTGCGGTTGCAGGCTGGGCGCTCCCGTCGTTTGGTCGAAGGTCGTGAGGCTGGCTTCCAGTTCCCCGGTCCAGCTCTTGGCGTCGAACTTGGTCGCGTAGGAAGCCACGCCAAGTGCCGAGACCTGGGGCAGGGCCGTGGAGAACGACGTCGAGTAGGCGGAGAGCTGGGAGGCGATGCTGGAGAAGGCCTTGTTGAGGCCGGCGACCATCTGGTCCGCCCGTCCCGCCATGTAGTAGTTGTCGGGGCGTGGCGAGCCGTCAGGGACGGTGTCCGTCGTCGTGGCCCACCATGACTGCGTCGCCGCGTTGGTCGCAAACTGCGCCGCCGTCGCCGTCGCGTCCGAATAGTTGGAGGGCGGCTTGAAGCCACCGTACTTGGCGGCCAGGTAGAACTGGTTGTTGGTCTTGAAGACCTGGAATTCCATGACGTCCAGCCAGTAGGTCTGGATGGTCTGGATGCCGGGCTTGTCTGGACGAATGTCGCTGATGTTGGACCAGTAGGCGAGGCCGGCCATCAGCGCGCCGTTGTTGTTGCAGCAGCCGTTGAAGCCCTGGACGGTGCCGAGCGAGCTGCCCATGCCCTGGAGCACACCCACCCGGTTGGTCCAGGCGACGGAATCGACGCCCGTGTCGGCCGTGACTTCGGGCGGCTTGGCCGGCTCGGATGCGCCGGTCGCGCCAGGGAGGTTGCGGTCCGCATGGGTGTTGACGTCACCGATGCCGAGAATGAAGTTGCGCTGACAGGAATACTGGATGGGGTCGTCCCAGGTCTGGATGATGGGAAAACCGTCGATGAAGGTGGTCTTGGTCGCTACATTGGCGCCGGACATTGAAGTCCATGACGAGACATTGCCGAGATTGCGGTAGTAGCGTTGCGCCGCGTAGTACAGCTCGCTCACCGGGTCGTAGGTCTTGTAGCTGCCGGGGGTGATTTCGCCGAACTTGTTCAGGTAGTTCATCACCCCGCTGTTGGTCACCGCAATGCCGAAGTTGGTGTTCGTGTCGGCAGCGTCGCTACTGTCGGGGTTGACGACCATCACGCCCGTGGTGGCGTCCCATTCGGACTTGGCGTTGATCACGGGAATGCCGCCGGGCACGGGCATGGTCGGGCCGATGAACTTCTGCCGCGCCCGCATCACGCCGGCGTCGCGGCTGAGGCTGCTGTCGTTGAGGTAGCCAAAGGCGCTATAGCGGATCTTGTCCGAGTACTTCTGCATCAGGCCGGTGGGCTTGAAGGAGTTGGAGCCGTACTGGGTGCAATTGCTTTCGCGGTCGCTTGCGGCGGCGGCGGGGTCGCAAACCTTCACGCGAATGAAGACTTCGTAGAGCGTGCCTTGCGTGTAGGCCGCACTGGGGTTGTAGTGGGTTGCCGCATTGCCATAGTTCGGTGACGGCACGCCGCTGGTCGACGTCATGAAGCGCATCTTGTTGCCCAGCGACCAGATGCGCGTGGCGATGCCGGTGGCGGTGGAGAACGGCGTGGCGCCGGCCACGGCGGCATTGGTGGAAACGCTGCTGTCCGGGAAGTTGCTGGTGCTGCCCTGGTTGGTGCCCCAGGCCTTCTCCAGCACGGTCAGCGAAGCGGTGTCGATGACGCGGTAGCCGCCCGTCAGCGCCCAGCGGAAGGGGTCGATGGTCTGCATCGAGGCCCAGTTCAGGTAGTTCCCGCTCCACTTGCCCGAGCAGGTGCGGTTGGTCGCGGCGCCGTTGGGATAGAAATAGTTGTCGGTGCTGGTGCCGTCCGTGTAGCGGTAGGAGTAGCACTTGCCCGGATCGAAGTAGCCGACGTAGGTGTTGGCCGACGAATAGGTGCGTGACGGGTGGGCCACGCTGATGGCGGTGGGGTACTCCACCGACAGCGCGAGCGCGAGGTTGCCGGGCACATTGACGGACGTGTACACCGGCTGGTCCGCCAGCGAGACCTGAGCAGACGATGTCGCGGCAAGCGTCGCGAGGCTGGCCGTCAGAGCCAGGCAACGAAAGGAGACGGCAAGGCGAACTGCATTCATGGGGAACCTCGAAACGCCCTGAGCAAGCTCAGTTGGTGGTGAAGGTGGACTGGAAGAAGGACAGCGTGTTGCGTGAGCCCATCACCCGTACAGTGATGCGGTAGATGGGCTGCTGGGGGACGGCTGACGGGTTCGCGTTGTTGGCCGCGCCGCTGTTGGTCTGGGAGTTGATCCACTCGCTCGAACTGCCGCCGAAGACGGTCTGGTTGGCCATGGTGCAGGTGCTGCTGGTGCAGGCCCCGGTGGCGGTGGACATGCGGTCGACGACGTAGCGGATGGTCACGCCCGCGCTGCTCACGCTGATGTCGTTGGCTGCCGTTCCGACCGTCGCGAAGACGGCATCGGACAGCAGCGCGTTCGGGATGCCTTGCGCGTTGGTGGCAAGCAGCGTGGCGCTGTAGTTGGCGCCCGGCAGGTTGGTGTTGCGTGTCGTCACGCTGGCCAGTGCTCCGCCGGTTCGCACGGCATTCATGGCCAGCTGCAGCGCCCGCTCGCCTTGATTGCTCAGGTCGCGCTTGAAGCCGATATTGCCCACGTTGAACTGGCTGGAGTTGATGGAGCGCGAGAGGGCCACGGCGCCGATCATCATGATGACGAGCGTGATGAGCGCGAAGATGAGCACGATGCCGTGCTGGCCCTGCCTGGGCGAATGGGGGGGGAGGTGGGGGCGCTTCATCACGGCGTTCAGCGGGAGTAGCGGACGTTGCGCAGCGGCACCGTGAACTCGACGACACGGTAGCGCTGGTTGGTCGTGCCCGTGGGCACGGTATAGGTGTAGGTCACACCGGCGCCAAGATCGCTGAACATCTGCAGCGTGGCCGGCGTCACATCGGACTTGTCGACCAGGTCGCTGCGCAGGATCAGCCCGACGCGAACGGCGAGGACGGACTGCAGATTGGTCTGGGCGACCGCCGTGCCGGCCGTCAACTCGGCGGCGGTATAGCCGGCGGTGGTCGGCGCAATCCATGCGGTGACCTGTCCCAGGCCGGCGCGCACGGTGTCGACGCCGTACAGCACCCGCATGTCGACGACGCCGTCGACCAGCGCCTCGGCATTGCTTGAGCTCAGCTTCAGCAGGTCGTAGGACCGGAGCGTCCCGTTGCCATCAAGGCCAAACAGCATGAACCGCGGCAGATTGCCGGTGACGTTGCCGAGTACGGACACGAAGGCGTTGCCGTTCGAGAAACCAAGCAGCGACTTGCCGTTGATCGTGTCGGCGGCGTAGGCGCCGCCGAAGGTCAGGACCTGCGCAGCACCCCCGGCGAAGCCGTTGCTCACCTGTTGCAGCATGCAGCCAACGCCTTGCTGGGCCAGCAGCACCAGGTCGCCGCCGCGGATGCCCAGCGTGTTGGACAGCTTCAACTGCCCCGCAGCGGTGGACTTGGGCGAGACCGGCAGGCCCGACTCGCTCAACCCCGAATTGCCGGTCGCCATGGCGATCACGTCGGACCCGTTGGCGCCGAGGCCGGCATAGACGATCAGCGGCGCCAGCACATAGGTTTGCGGCACGGTGGCGAAGGGCGGCGGGAACGCCGTCGTCGATGGCAGCAACTGGCCGTTGTTGAGCGAAGCGTTCAGTACGCAGCCGTAGTTCTCGGCCGTGGCCTGGCTGAAGCCCGCGCCGGCGCTGCGCAACTGGCGATCCAGCATATAGGCCGCATAGGCGGTGTTGCTTGTCAGGTCGTTGCTAGACGTCACGCCGCGCCGCACCGATTCCTGCCGGGCCACCATCATTGAAATGGTCAGCGTCAGCACCAGGCCGATGGCGACGGTCACCATCAGCTCGATGAGGGAAAAGCCGCGACAGGTGGCAGGGGAGGGGCGCGTCATTGCGGAATCACCACGTCCGTGAAATAGGTGTGCGTGTCGTTGACGGCCCCGGTCGACTGCACGGGCGTCCAGGTCACCGTCACGCGCGCCGTCGTCGCGTTCGTCACGCTCACGGTGCCGGTGCCGTTGGGGACACCACCATTGGCTGGGTTCGCCACGCGGGTGGCCCAGGCGGTGACCACCGCCGGATTCAGGTTCACCGTGTTCTGGTTGAACATCTGCGCCGCGATCTCGCTGGCCAGCAAGGCGGCGCGTTGGGAATCCTCGCTGCTGACCGAGACCTGCAGCGCACGGGCCTGCAGCGTGATCAGGCCCAGCAAGCCGAAGGACACGATCAGGATGCCCACAAGCATCTCGATCAGCGAGAAACCACGGCTGATGCGGCGGGGGGGATTCATCATCGGCATCCGTCGGGGGCTGTCGAGGCCTTGCCCGGGTCGCACATCCGGACGGAGCCCGCCAGGCTGACCGTCACGCGCAGCGGGCGGTTCTCGGTACTGCTGGCCTGTGGTGCGATGTCGTAGGTGGCGGCCGCGGCCGCGCAATTGGCGCCGATGCCGGTCGGGTTGGTCATCGTCGTCTGACGGCCATCACCGCCGAAGCACAGCGCCGTGGCCGCCGAGGTCAGGTTGATGCCGGTCGACACATCGGTCAGGACCCCGCACTGCACGGCCTCGGCCACGTCGTTGGTCAGCACGGCGTTGGGCACGGTCCGGACCTGCCAGTAACCGCCCGTGGCCGCGACCGTCGCTGCCAGGTCGCAGGTCTTGCTGTTCGTCAGGAAGAAGACGACTGTGTGGGCGCGGCGCTGGGCTTCGCCCTGGGCCACGCGCAGGCCCGACTGCAGCGCGTCCGCCACCGTCCGCACGCGCGCATTGCGGATCCAGGTCACGAAGCTGGGCATGGCGACAGCGGTCAGGATGGCCAGCACGCTGACGGCCACCATCAACTCGATGAGGCTGAAGCCCGAGCCGCGGCGCATCAGCATGCGTCGCCCTTCTTCATGATCCATTTGGTGGCGCAGTTGCTGCCCCAGGTCGACGGCACCGTCGAGCTCCGCACGTCCTGCTGGTTGATCGTGAAGGTGAAGCCGAGCACCGGGCCGCTGCCCACGGCCTGCAGCGTGAAGCTGCTGGTGTCGGGCGTGCCGGAGCAACTGATCAGGAAGCTGCCGAAGGTGCGTGCCGATGTCGTGGCGTTGTTGCAGGGAGAGACGAAAGTGCCGGTGTTCGCATAGGTGCGGTTGTCCTGGTAGTAGCGCTCCATCTGCGCGCGCATCGTCGTCAGGCCCGAGCTCGCGTCCGCCAGGCGGCTGCGCGTCACGTAGTCCCGGTATTGCGGGATGGCAATGGCGGCAAGGATGGCGATGATGGCCACCGCGATCATCAGCTCGATGAGCGTGAAGCCGGCGAAGGTGGCGGCGGAACGGGGACGATGGCGCATGGTGGAGCTTTGCATGGCGGGTGCAAGTATTTTGGTGGCGAGGGGCACTGACGCGATACCGCTCGTCGCGATGCGGCGAACGCTGGTCGCGGTCGCGCGCTGAATCGTGAACTGGCGCACGCTTGGAGCCCCGCCAGCAAGGGTCGCGCGACCAGATAAAGGCAAGCAGACGTAACTGCCCAGGGCTGCGGCCTCCGCCGGGAGCGCCGGTCGGCATGCTGACGGTCTTCCCCAGCGGCAATCCTGGGGGGCTGGTGTTTCCCCTATCATGGCGCCCTTTGTACCCGCCCGGCCCCGGCCCGACTGCGTGACCTCTCCTGCAAACGCTCCCCTGATCGAACTGCGCGACGTCAGCTGCGGCTATGGCGATCGTGTGGTGCTGGACGGCGTCAACCTGAAGCTGGAGCGCGGCCAGGTGCTGGCGCTGATCGGCACCTCGGGCGGCGGCAAGACCACCGTGCTGCGCCTGCTGGGTCGCCAGCTGCGGCCGCTGTCCGGGCAGGTGTTGTTCGACGGACAGGACCTGGCGCCGCTGGACCTGGCGGGCCTCTACGCGGTGCGCCGGCGCATGGGCATGCTGTTCCAGTTCGGCGCACTGTTCACTGACCTGTCCGTGTTCGAGAACGTCGCCTTCCCGCTGCGCGAGCACACCGACCTGTCCGAGGCCATGATCCGCGACCTGGTCCTGATGAAGCTCAACGCCGTCGGACTGCGTGGTGCGCGCGACCTGATGCCCAGCGAGGTGTCGGGCGGCATGGCGCGGCGCGTCGCGCTGGCCCGCGCGATCGCGCTGGACCCCGATCTGGTGCTGTACGACGAACCCTTTGCCGGCCTGGACCCGATCTCCCTGGGTGTGGCGGCGCGGCTGATCCGCGACCTCAACGATGCGCTGGGCCTGACCAGCGTCATCGTCTCGCACGACCTGCACGAGACCTTCGGCATCGCCGACCGCGTGGCGATGATCGCCAACGGCCGCGTGGTCGCCCAGGGCACGCCGGACGAGCTGCGCCATAGCGACGACCCGCTGGTGCGCCAGTTCGTCGGCGCCGAGGCCGACGGGCCGGTGCGCTTCCATCAGCCGGCCCGGCCGGTGGCCGAGGACTTCGGGGTGGCGCCATGATGGCCCTCGCCAGACGCATCGGGGCCGGCTTGCGCGGTACGCTGGTCGATGTCGGCGCGGCCACGCGGCTGCTCTTCACGCTGCTCGCGCGTTCGCCCCGGGCGCTGGGGCGCTTCGTGCTGGTGCGCGAGCAAGTCTTCTATCTGGGCAACCGCTCGCTGTCCATCATCGGCGTGTCTGGCCTGTTCGTCGGCTTCGTGCTGGCCCTGCAGGGCTATTACACGCTGCAGCGCTATGGCTCGGCCGAAGCCGTGGGCATGCTGGTGGCGCTCAGCCTGGTGCGCGAGCTCGGGCCGGTCGTCACGGCGCTGCTTTTCGCCGGCCGGGCCGGCACCTCGCTGACGGCCGAGATCGGCCTGATGAAGGCCGGCGAGCAGCTCACGGCCATGGAGATGATGGCCGTCGACCCGGTGCAGCGTGTGCTGGCGCCGCGCTTCTGGGGCGGTTTCATCGCGATGCCCTTGCTCGCGGCGGTCTTCTCGGCCGTCGGCATCATCGGCGGCTGGCTGGTGGCGGTGCCGCTGATCGGCATCGATGCCGGTGCGTTCTGGTCGCAGATGCAGGGCGGCGTGGATATCTGGTCCGACGTCGGCAACGGCGTCATCAAGAGCCTGGTCTTCGGCTTGACGGCCACCTTCGTGGCGCTGCTGCAAGGCTATACCTGCAAGCCCACGCCCGAGGGCGTGTCTGCCGCGACGACGCGCACCGTCGTGCTGTCGTCGCTGGCGGTGCTGGGGCTGGACTTCATGCTGACGGCCACGATGTTTTCGATTTGATTTGGAGCCAGGAGAACGAAGGATGCAATCCTCTCGACATGACGCGTGGGTGGGACTGTTCGTGCTGATCGGCGGCGCGGCCCTGCTGTTCCTCGCGCTCAAGGCGGGCAATCTGCTGAGCCTGAACTTCGACGAGACCTACCAGGTGTCGGCGCGCTTCGACAACATCGGCGGGCTGAAGCCGCGTGCGGCGGTGAAGAGCGCCGGCGTCGTGATTGGCCGCGTGGAGTCCATCAGCTTCGACGACAAGACCTTCCAGGCCAAGGTCACGATCAACCTGAACAAGGGCGCGCTCTTTCCCAAGGACAGCTCAGCCAAGATCCTGACCGCCGGCCTCCTGGGCGAGCAGTACATCGGCCTGGAGCCGGGTGCCGACGAGAAGAACCTCGTCGCGGGTGATGTCATCCGGCAGACGCAGAGCGCGGTCGTGCTGGAGAATCTGATCGGCCAGTTCATCAACAGCAAGGCTTCGGACATGGGCAGTACCACGCCGGCCTCGGGGAGCAAGCCGTGAGCCGCGCCCTTCGGGCCCTGGCCTTGATGGTGCTCGTGGTGGGTCTGGCAGGCTGCCAGACCATGCAGGGCGTCGGCACGCGCATCGAGCGCGCCGTCGACAAGGTCATGGGCTCCAAGGGCCAGCGGCTGGACCCCTGGGAGTCGTGGAACCGCAAGGTCTTCGCCTTCAACGAGAAGCTGGACGAGCATGTGCTCAAGCCGGTCGCGACGGCCTATTCCGAGGTGGTGCCTTCGCCCATCCGCACCGGCATCGGCAACTTCTTCGGCAACGTCGGCGACGCCTGGTCGGCGGTGAACCTGCTGCTGCAGGGGCGCTTCAAGGCAGGCGTCGAGCAGGGCATGCGCTTCGCCGTCAATTCCACCCTTGGCCTGGCCGGGCTGCTGGACATCGCCAGCGAGGCCGGACTGGACAAGAACAGCCAGGACTTTGGCAAGACCCTGGGCAAATGGGGCATGGGCACTGGCGCCTACATCGTCTGGCCGGTGTTCGGGCCCTCGTCGGTGCGGGACTCGCTGGCGCTGCCGGTGGACTGGCAGGCCTCGCCGGCCATGCTCTTCGATGACGGCCGCAAGAAGGTCGCCATCACGGGCCTGAGCCTGATCAACGTCCGCGCCAACTTCCTGCGCGCCAGCGAGATGCTGGAAGGCATTGCGCTGGACAAGTACACCTTCTACCGTGATGCCTATCTGCAGCGCCGCGGCAGCTTCGACGACGACGATGAGGTGGAGGTGCTGGTGCCTGGTGCCGCCGCCTCGGCCCCGGAGGCCGCCGCGTCGGAGCCCGCCGCCACTGTAAAGAAGCCCGCCGAACCCGCCTCTGCGGCAACACGGTGAACCGATTGACGGGCCGGCGCGTTATGGACCGGACCCTGTTCAGAGAAAGCGACACCATGACCTTGCTGACTTCCCTGCGCCGCCGTGCGCTCACCGTGGCCACCCTTGCGACCCTGAGCCTGGGTTTGGTGCATGCTGCCCACGCGGCCGATGCCGGCGCACCCGACCAGTTGATCCGCCAGCTCTCGCTGGAGACCATCGAGGCCGTCAAGGCCGACAAGGACATCCAGGCCGGCAACATCAACAAGATCATCGCCCTGGTGGATTCCAAGGTGATGCCGCATATCAACTTCCAGCGCATGACCGCCTCTGCCGTGGGCCGCTTCTGGCGCCAGGCCACGCCCGAGCAGCAGGCCAAGCTGCAGGCCGAGTTCAAGACCCTGCTGGTGCGCACCTATGCTGGCGCGCTGACGCAGGTGAAGGATCAGACCATTGGCCTGAAGCCCCTGCGCGCCCAGCCGACCGACACCGAGGTCGTCGTGCGCACCGAGATCCGCGGCAAGGGCGATCCCATCCAGCTCGACTATCGCCTGGAGAAGGCCGGTGACGTATGGAAGATCTACGACGTCAACGTGCTGGGCATCTGGCTGGCGGACCAGTACCGCAACAGCTTCGCGCAGGAGATCGGCGCCAACGGCATCGATGGCCTGATCAAGAGCCTGGCCGACAAGAACGCCAAGGCCGCTGGCGCAACGCCGGCCAAGGGCTGATGTTGAGCGGCCTGAAGCTGCCCGCGCGGCTGCGCATGGATGGCGCCAGCGCCGCCTGGGCGCTGATGTCGCCGGCCCTGCGGGCGGAGGCCGCTCAGGTGCTGGCTGCGGCAGGCCGCGAGGTGTGGCTGTCGGCGGCGGAGCTGACGGATTTCGATTCCTCGGCGCTCAGCCTGCTGCTGTCCGCCGCGCGCCAGTGCCGCGAGCAGGGCGCCACGCTCAAGCTCGACGCCGCTCCCGAGAAGCTGCGCGAGCTGGCGCGCGTCTACGGCGTGGCCGAGCTGCTGTGGCCGCCGGCGCTGGCGGCCTGAGCCTCAGCCCGCGTAGCGCTTGGCGCGCAGGTTCTTCTTGATCTCCTGCAGCATGGGCCGCAGGTGCTGGCCCAGCTTCAGCGCGACGCCCGTCGTCAGGATGTCCACCGCGATCAGGTGCAGAAGCCGGGACACCATGGGGCTGTAGCGGTCGAAGTCCTCGGGGTGGTCCACCGCCAGCAGGATCTGGCTGGGTCCCAGCGCCAGCTGCGCCAGCGGCGAGGCGCTGGCCGTGATGATGATGATGGTCGCGCCCTTCTTGCGCGCGATCTCCGCCGCGTCCAGCAGGTCGCGGCTGCGGCCGGAGTTGCTGATGATGACGGCGCAGTCGCCCGGCTGCAGCATCGTGGCGCTCATCAGCTGCACATGGCCATCGCTGGTCGCCACCGTGTTGACGCCGAGGCGGAAGAACTTGTGCTGCGCGTCCTGGGCCACGATGCCCGAGTTGCCGACGCCGTAGAACTCGATGCGCTTGTTGTGGCGCGCCGAGTCGGCCAGCGCGTCGATGGCGCGCTCGAAGGCATGGCTGGCCGCGTCATTGCGGTAGTGCAGCAGGGCTGCGACGGCGTTGTCCACCACCTTCACGATGATGTCCGCGGGCTTGTCGTCCTCGTCCACTGCACGGTGCACGAAGGGCACGCCCTCGTTGACGCTGCCGGCCAGCTTGAGCTTGAAGTCCGCCAGGCCGTCGTAGCCGACGCTGCGGCAAAAGCGCACCACGGTCGGCTTGGACACATGCGAACGGTCGGCCAGCTCGCTGACCGGCAGGCTGGCAAAGCTGCGAGCATCGGCCAGCAGCAGCTTGGCGACGCGCTGCTCGGCGGGCGGCAGCGCCGGCAGGGCCGCCTTGACGCGTTCCAGGATGCTCATTGTTCCTCCGCCCACGAGAAGCCGTCGCGCGCCACCAGCGCGCTCGCGGCGGCCGGCCCCCAGGCGCCGGCGGCATAGGGGCGGGGGCCGTTGCCATCGGCGTTCCAGGCGTCGAGGATGGGCTCGACCCAGCGCCAGGCCTGCTCCTGCTCGTCGCTGCGCACAAAGAGATTGAGGCGGCCGGCGATGGCGTCCAGCAGCAGGCGCTCGTAGGCGCCGACGCGCTGCGTCGCGAAGGCCTTGTCGAAGTCCAGGTCCAGCGACACCGGCGTCAGCTGCTCGCCGGCGCCAGCGCCCTTCTGCGCCAGCAGCTGCAGCTCCAGGCCGTCCTCGGGCTGCAGCTTGATGACCAGGCGGTTCGGCAGGCTGGCGCCGGGGAAGATCTGGTGCGGCACGGGGCGGAAATTGACGACGATCTGCGCGTCGCGCGCGGCCAGGCGCTTGCCGGTGCGCAGGTAGAAGGGCACTCCGGCCCAGCGCCAGTTCTGCACTTCGGTGCGCAGCGCGACGAAGGTCTCGCAGGTGCTGTCCGGCGGCACCTTGACCTCCTCCAGATAGCCCGGCACCGGTTGGCCGCCGCACATGCCGGCGCGGTACTGGCCACGCACCACGTCGCGCCCCACGGACTCCCGAGTGAAGGGCTTGAGCGCACGCAGCACCTTGAGCTTCTCGTCGCGGATCGCGTCGGCGTCGTTGCTGGCGGGCGGCTCCATCGCGATCATGGTCAGCAGCTGCAGCGCATGGTTCTGGATCATGTCGCGCAGCGCGCCGGTGCCGTCGTAGAAGGCGCCACGCGTGCCGACGCCCAGCTGCTCGGCCAGCGTGATCTGGATGTTGGCGATGCTCTCGCGCCGCCACAGGGGCTCGAAGAGGGCGTTGCCGAAACGCAGCGCCATCAGGTTCTGAACCGAGGGCTTGCCCAGGTAATGGTCGATGCGGAAGGCCTGGCCCACCGAGAACACAGAGCGCACCGTGCGGTTGATCTCCTGCGCGCTGGCGAGGTCGTGGCCCAGCGGCTTCTCCAGCACGACGCGGACCCTGTCGTGGTTCAGGCCCACGGCGCCGAGCTGCTGGCAGATGCCTGTGAACAGGTAGGGGCTGGTCGCGAGGTAGAGCACGACCGTGTCGGCGTTGCGTGCGTCCAGCCATTCCTTCAGGCCCTGGTAGTGCTCGGGCTGGGACAGGTCCATGCGGCGGTAGTGGATCAGCCCGGCAAAGCGCTCGAACTCCTCGTCGCTCGGGCGCTTGCCCGCGTCGACCTCGCGGAAGCGTTCCTTCAGCCACTCGCGGTAGCGCGCATCGCTCTGCTCGTCGCGCGCGACGGCGAGAATGCGGCCGCCTTCGGGCAGCTTGCCGTGCCGGAAGGCCTGGAACAGCGCGGGCATCAGCTTGCGCCACGTCAGGTCGCCGGTACCGCCAAAGAACACGAGATCAAAAGACATCTGCGGGGTCTCCAGGCCGGCGCCCTTGCCGTCACCACGACAGGGGCGCTAACCGTTGTGTAACTAAGTTTCGTGAAATACTATGCAGCAGTTTCTTCGCCGGGTCAATCCAGTCGACCCGAACACAGGCAGACCATGAACCAGCTCGACCAGCTCAAAGCCTTCACCACCGTCGTCGCCGACACCGGCAACTTCTTGCAGCTCGCGCAGTTCGCGCCGCGCGACGCGACGACCAATCCTTCGCTCATCCTGAAGGCTGTGCAGTCGCCCGATTACGCGCCGCTGCTGAAGGAGACCGTGAATGCCCATCGCGGCCAGCCGCTGGACGAGATCGTCGACCACGTGCTGGTGCGCTTCGGCCTGGAGATCCTGAAGGTCGTGCCTGGCCGCGTGTCGACCGAGGTCGACGCCCGCCTGTCCTTCGACAAGGCCGCCAGCCTGGCGCGTGCGCGCCGCCTCATCGCGCTGTACGAGGCCGCGGGCATCGGGCGCGAGCGTGTGCTCATCAAGCTGGCCTCGACCTGGGAAGGCATCCAGGCCGCCGCCGAGCTGGAGCGCGAGGGCATCCACTGCAATCTGACGCTGCTGTTCGCGTTCGCCCAGGCCGTGGCCTGCGGCGAGGCCAAGGTGCAGCTGATCTCGCCCTTCGTCGGCCGCATCTATGACTGGTACAAGAAGTCGGCCGGCGCGAGCTGGGACGAGGCGGCACAGGCCGGCGTCAACGACCCCGGAGTGAAGTCGGTGACGCAGATCTACGCCTATTTCAAGCAGCACGGCATCCAGACCGAGGTCATGGGCGCCAGCTTCCGCAACATCGGCCAGATCCAGGCGCTGGCCGGCTGCGACCTGCTGACCATCAGCCCGGATCTGCTGGCCCAGCTGCAGGCCAGCGAGACCACGCTGGAGCGGGTGCTGGACCCGGCCAAGGCGCCCGCGATGCCGGCCGTCCATCTCGACGAGGCCGCCTTCCGCTTCGCGCTCAACGAGGACGCGATGGCGACCGAGAAGCTGGCCGAGGGCATACGCCTGTTCGCCGTCGACGCGGGCAAGCTCGACAAGCTCATCCAAGAAGCCTGACCATGGCGAAGCGCTGCGACCAGTCGCCCGTCTGGGCCGAACTGCTGGCCCACTACGCCGCCGACGGTCGCGGCTTCGACATCCGCAAGGCCTTCGCCGAGGACGCGGGCCGCTTCGGCGCGCTGTCCTTCGAGGCCCCCGAGGTCTTTGCCGACCTGTCCAAGAACCGCGTCGACGCGGCCACGCTGGCCCTGCTGCTGAAGCTGGCTCGCGACTGTGACCTGGAGGCCAGGCGCGCCGCGCTGCTGCGCGGCGACCCGGTCAACACGACCGAAGGCCGCGCGGTGCTGCACACGGCGCTGCGCGCGCCGGCCGGCAGCGACGCGCCCTTCAATGCCGAGGTTCAGGCGTCGCTGGACGCCATGCTGGCCTTTGCCGAGGGCGTGCGCCGCGGCGAGCGTGGTGACATCACCGACGTCGTCCACATCGGCATCGGCGGCAGCGACCTCGGGCCCGCCATGGTCGTGCAGGCGTTGCAGGCCTTCGGCCGTCGCGACCTGAGGCTGCATTTCGTCTCCAACGTCGACGGCCACGACCTGGCGCCCGTGCTGGCCGGCCTGGACGCACGGCACACGCTGTTCGTCGTCGCGTCCAAGACCTTCACGACGCAGGAGACACTGGCCAATGCACAGGCCGCCAAGGCCTGGTTCCTGGCTGCCGGTGGTAGCGACGTGGCGCGTCACTTCGTCGCCACCAGCAGCAACACCGCCGCCGCGGCGGCCTTCGGCATCGACACTGCCTTCGGCTTCTGGGACTGGGTGGGCGGCCGCTACTCGCTGTGGTCCGTCATCGGCCTGCCCATCGCCATCGCCGTCGGTGCGGAAGGCTTCCGCGAACTGCTGGCCGGCGCGCATGCGATGGACCGGCACTTTGCGACCACGCCGCTGGCGCACAACCTGCCGGTGCTGCTGGGTCTCGTCGACATCTGGTACCGCAACTTCCACGGCTTCACGAGCCGCAGCGTGGCGCCCTACCACCAGGGCCTGCGCCGCCTGCCGGCCTATCTGCAGCAGCTGGAGATGGAGAGCAACGGCAAGGGCGTGGACCTGGACGGCAACCCGCTGGCGCTGGGCACATCGCCGGTCGTCTGGGGCGAGGCCGGCACCAACGGCCAGCATGCCTACTTCCAGATGCTGCACCAGGGCACGGACGTGATCCCGGTCGAGTTCATCGCCGTCAGGCGGCCCAATCATGGTGCCAGCGGCGAGCTGGCCGAGAAGCTGGCCGACCAGCACCGCAAGCTGCTGGCCAACTGCCTGGCCCAGAGCAAGGCGCTGATGCAGGGCAAGACCGCCGCAGAGGCGCTGACCGAGCAGGCGCCGACCGCCTCGGCGACGCTGGACCGCGACGTGCTGGCGCGCCACCGCAGCTTCCCCGGCAACCGCCCCAGCACCACCTTGATGCTGGACGCGCTGACGCCGCGCTCGCTGGGCGCGCTGATCGCCCTTTACGAGCACCGCGTCTTCGTCACCGGGGCGTTGTGGGGCATCAACAGCTTCGACCAATGGGGCGTGGAACTGGGCAAGGCACTGTGCAACCAGTTGCTGCCGCGCCTGGCATCGGGCGACACAGCGGGCCTGGACGGCTCCACCGCCGGCCTGCTGGCGCGTCTGACCGCCGCATGAAGATCGTCTTCGACTTCGGCGGCGTCGTGTTCCGCTGGCACCCGGCGAGCTTCCTGGCGCGCGTCTGGCCGCATCGCATCGAGACGCTGGAGCAGGGCGCCCGGGCCGCATCGGTGTTCTTCCAGAACTACGGCGGTGACTGGGGCCTGTTCGACCAGGGGCTGATCGGCGCGGACGAGGTCGTGCGCCGCATCTCGGCCCGCACCGGCTGGCCGCGCGGTGAGGTCGAGGCCGTCGTGCGTGCGGTGCCGGACGAGCTGATGGCCATCCCGGCGACGGTCGTGCTCATCCGCGACCTGCGCGCCGCAGGGCACACGCTGCATTTCCTGTCCAACATGCCCGAGCCCTACGCCGACCATTTGAGCGCGACCTACCCGCTGGGCGAGTGGTTCGAGTCGGGGCTGTTCTCGGGCCGGGTCAAGCAGATCAAGCCGAGCGCCGGGATCTACGCAATGGCGGAGCGGCATTTCGGCGCGCAGCCCTCGGAGCTGCTGTTCATCGACGATCACCCGGTCAATGTCGACGCCGCCCTGGCGCGCGACTGGCAGTCCTTCCTGTTCACCGATGCCGCAAGTGCCAGGCGGGAGCTGGTATCCAGGCGCCTGCTGGGCGCCTGATCAGTGCAGGGCCTGCTCGCCGGCGGGCCCGAATTCATCCGGGTCCTGCGGCGGCGCAGCCGGCACGCGAAAACTCTCGCTGGCCCAGGCGCCCAGGTCGATCTGGCGGCAGCGCTCGCTGCAGAAAGGGCGCCACTTGTTGCTCGGAGCGAATACGCTGTCGCCGCTGCATTGGGGGCAGCGCACGATGCGCTCGCCTTGGGCGTTTGTCTTCATTGGCACAGAGCGAGCTCGAAGCCGCTGTCTTCGGGGGCCAGCTTGAGCCGGCCCTCTTCGTCCTGGCGCATCAGGCGGATGGAGATCATCAACCGGTGGCCCGAGATTTCCGGGATGAGGCCCAGGCTGGGGTCGATGCGCATGCGCAGCAACTGGTAGACGCGGCCGGCCGGAAGGCTCTGCTGGAACTGGCCGCCCGTGGCCGCGACCTTGTGCGGCGTGCCCGAGTCGCGCAGCAGGCCCAGCAGGACCTGCAGGCCCTCGGCCAGCGGCATCAGCGTCTGGGTCCAGCCCACCAGGTCCTTGCGGCGGCGCGCCGGCAGCAGCTGCTGCCAGTTGTAATAGGCCGGCAGGTCGAACTCGCAGGTGCCGCCGGGGATGCTGATGCGGCTGCGTATGCTCATCAGCCAGTCGTTGCCCGTCAATGCGGCGCCGGTCTTGCCGGACACGGCGTTCAGGCGCTGGAAGGCGCCGTCGATGCGGGCGACGACCTCGTCCAGGCGAGCCTCTTCCACACCAGGATTGCCGCGGTAGGCATTGAACTGGGTCTTGTGCTTGTCGAGCTCCTTCAGCAGGTCGCTCTTCAGGTCGGCGCGCGCGGCGACGTCGAGGATCTCGAACAGCGTGACCAGCGCGAAATGGTGGTCCAGCGCGGTATCGCGGGCCATCAAGGCGCCGAGACGGTCGAACAGATGCTCGAGGCGGAGCATCGTGCGGATGCTCTCGTTGAACGGGTACTCGTACAGGACCACGGTGGCGACTTCAGTCAGGGCGTGGCGATTGTTTCACAGCCCCAGCGCGCGGCCAGGCTCCTGACCTCCACGCCGAGCGCAGCAAGCGAGACGCCGTCGTTGAGCAGCACCGCATCGGCCGCCGCGCGGCGGGCCTGGCGGCTGGTCTGGGCGGCGAGGGCACCCTGCACGCGCTCCAGCGTCCAGCCCGGGCGCTGCAGCACGCGGGCGACCTGGGTCTCGGCCGAGCAGTCGACGACGAGGACGCGCGAGACCCGCGAGCGCCAGCGGCCGGACTCGACGAGCAGCGGCACGTCGAAGACGATGAGGGGCGCGCGGGCCGCGTCGGCCTGGGCCAGCGCCTCGGCGGTGATCAGCGGATGCAGTATGGCCTCCAGCCGTTGCTTGGAGCCGGCGTCCGAGAAGGCGAGGGCGCGCATGCGGTCGCGGTCCAGCGCGCCGTCGGCGGCGACGAAGTCCGCGCCGAAGGTCCGGGCGATGGCGGGCATTGCCGCGCCGCCCGGCAGGGTCAGGGCGCGCGAGATCGCATCGGTGTCGACGATGGCGGCGCCGGCTTCGCGCAGCAGGCCGGCGACCGTGCTCTTGCCGCTGCCGATGCCGCCGGTCAGGCCCACCCTCATGCCGTCATGCCCAGCCCAGCCAGCCCAGCACCGTGGTCTGCCCCGCAAACAGCACGACCAGGCCGCCGCCGGCCAGGAAAGGGCCGAAGGGCACGTAACGGCCTTCGCGCAGGCCCGCGTTCATCTTCATGATGATGCCGACCACTGCGCCAATGGCCGAGGCGCCCAGCACGATGGGCAGGATCATCTGCCAGCCCAGCCAGGCGCCCAGCGCCGCGAGCAGCTTGAAGTCGCCATACCCCATGCCCTCCTTGCCGGTGGCGAGCTTGAACAGCCAGTAGACCGACCACAGCGACAGGTAGCCCGCCAGCGCGCCGATCAGCGCCTTGTCGAGCGGGATCGTCCAGCCCATCAGCGCGGCGGCCAAGCCGGCCCACAGCAGGGGCTGGTTGATGGCGTCCGGCAGCAGCGTCGTGTCCCAGTCGATCATCGCCAGCGCAATCAGCGCGGCGACGAAGCCGCACCACAGCAGCGTCGTCGGCTGGGCACCGAAGCGCCAGGACAGGGCCGCGAACGCCAGGCCCGTGGCCAGTTCGACCAGCGGGTAGCGACTGGAGATCGGCGCCTTGCAGGCGGCGCATTTGCCGGCGAGACGCAGCCAGCCAACGACCGGCAGGTTCTCGTGCCAGCGCAACTGGTGGCCGCAATGCGGGCAGCGCGAGCGCGGCCGGGAAATGCCGAAGTGCGGCAGCGCCTCGATCCTGGTGCCATAGGCGTCTACCGCCTTGGCGAGCTGCTCGGCCTCCGCGACCGGTGCGCCGGCGACGCGGGCCATGGCGGCGGCGTCGGTCAGCTGCGCTGCGGACTCATGCAGCCACTGCCGCTCCAGCATCAGCGGGATGCGATGGATGACGACGTTGAGGAAGCTGCCGATGCAAAGACCGAACAGGCCGAGAACCCAGGGCGACAGCCAGGCGCTGTAGTCCACCGGCATCAGACCACCTGTCCCAGCTTGAAGATGGGCAGGTACATCGACACGACGATGCCGCCGATGATGCCGCCCAGGATCACGATGATGAAAGGCTCCATCAGGCTGGACAGTGCCTTCACGGCCTCGTCCACCTCGTCCTCGTAGAACTCGGCGGCCTTGCCCAGCATGTGGTCAAGCGAACCCGATTCCTCGCCGATGGACGACATCTGCAGCACCATGGTCGGGAAGATGCCGGTGGTCTGCATGGACGTGGTCAACGCGGCGCCGGTGGAGACGTCACGCTGGATCTGCTCGGTGGCCTCCTGGAACACGGCGTTGCCGGAGGCTCCTCCCACCGAGTCCAGCGCCTCCACCAGTGGCACGCCGGCGGCGAACATCGTCGACAGCGTGCGCGTCCAGCGTGCGACGGCCGACTTGTACATCAGGTCGCCGAACACCGGCACCTTCAGCAGCAGCCGGTCCATGCGCTTCTGCATCTTCTCCGAGCGCTTCCAGCTCTGCAGGAAGAAGTAGATGCCGCCGCCGATGGTGCCGAAGATGGCCCACCAGTAGCTGACGAAGAACTTGGACATCGCGATGACCATCAGCGTGGGCGCGGGCAGGTCAGCGCCGAAGGACTTGAACACGTCCTCGAAGGCCGGCACGACGAAGATCATGATGACGGCCACGACGATGAAGGCGACCACCATGACGGCGATCGGGTAGGTCAGCGCCGACTTGATCTTGTTCTTGATGGCGACGGTCTTCTCCTGGTAAACGGCCAGCCGGTCCAGCAGGGCCTCCAGGATGCCGCCCGACTCGCCGGCCTCGACCAGGTTGCAGTACAACGCATCGAAGTACAGCGGATGCTTGCGGAAGGCCGAGGACAGGCTGGTGCCTGTCTCGACGTCCTGGCGGATGTCGTTGAGCAGCCGGGTCAGGCGCGGGTTGGTCGCGCCGCGCGCGACGATGTCGAAGGCCTGCAGCAGCGGCACGCCGGCGCGCATCATGGTCGCCAGCTGGCGCGTGAAGACGGCGATGTCCTTCTGCTTGATCGAGGTGCCGCCACTGGAGCGGCGCTTCTTGACCTTGTTGACGAGGATGCCCTGGCGGCGCAGCGTGGCGCTGACCATGGCCTCGCCGCCCGCGCGCAGCTCACCCTTGACGATCTTGCCGTTGCGGTCCTTGCCTTCCCATTCGAAGACGAAGTCCTTGATGCCTTTTGCTGCAGCGGTGGCGGTGGCCATGCGCTCTCCTCGGATGGGTTATTCGTTGGTGGCGGACAGCACTTCTTCGAGCGTCGTGACGCCGCCACGCACCTTCACCAGCCCCGACTGGCGCAGGTCGCGCACGCCTTCCTTCTTGGCCTGCTCGGCGATGTCCATCGCCGTGCCCTCGGCCAGGATGATGCGCTGGATGGCCTCGGTGATTGGCATCACCTGGTACAGGCCCAGGCGGCCGCGGTAGCCGTTGGTGCAACTGTTGCAGCCGACGGCGCGGTAGGGCTTCCAGCTGCCGTCGAAATCCTCTTCGGCGAAGCCGGCCTTGAGCAGGGCCTCGCGCGGGTACTCGGCCGGCTGCTTGCAGTTCTCGCACAGCCGCCGCACCAGGCGTTGCGCGGTGATCAGCAGGACGCTGGATGCGATGTTGAACGGCGCCACGCCCATGTTGAGCAGCCGGGTGAGCGTCTTGGGCGCGTCGTTGGTGTGCAGCGTGGACATGACCATGTGGCCCGTCTGCGCGGCCTTGATCGCGATGTCGGCCGTCTCCAGGTCGCGGATCTCGCCGACCATGATGATGTCCGGATCCTGGCGCAGGAAGGACTTCAGCGCGGCCGAGAAGTTCAGGCCCGCCTTGTCGTTGACGTTGACCTGGTTGATGCCGGGCAGGTTGATTTCGGCCGGGTCCTCGACAGTGGAGATGTTGACGCCCGGCTGGTTCAGGATGTTCAGGCAGGTGTAGAGCGACACCGTCTTGCCTGAGCCGGTCGGGCCGGTCACCAGCACCATGCCGTAGGGGCGGTAGATGGCCGCGAGCAGGCGTTCCTTCTCGATCTTCTCGTAGCCCAGCGCGTCGATGCCCAGCTTGGCGGACGACGAGTCCAGGATACGGATGACGATCTTCTCGCCGAACAGCGTGGGCAGCGTGCTGACACGGAAGTCGATGGACTTGCTGCCGAACTTCAGCTTCATGCGGCCGTCCTGCGGCACGCGGCGCTCGGCGATGTCCAGGCGCGAGATCACCTTGATGCGCGAGGACAGCTTGTCCTTGATCGCGATGGGCGGCTGCGTGATCTCGCGCAGCTCGCCGTCGACGCGGAAGCGCACGCGGTAGTGGAACTCGTAGGGCTCGAAGTGCAGGTCGGAGGCGCGCAGGTTGATCGCATCGACCAGCATCTTCTGCAGGAAGCGCACGACGGGCGCGTCCTCGACTTCACCCAGTTCGGCCGACTCCTGCTGCGGAGCAGCCTCTTCCTCCGCGATGTCGAAGTCGAAGTCGCCACCGGCGATGGAATCGAGGGCCTCGGCCGCGCTGGCACCGCTGCTGGTCAGCAGCTTGGCCAGCTTGTCGTGCTCGACGATGACCCACTCGGGCTGCAGCTGCGTCGCGAACTTGATGCGCTCGATGACCTCGAGGTCGGTGGGGTCGGCGCCACCCACGATGAGGCGATTGCCGCGCCTCGAGAGCGCGACGACCTGGTACTGCTGCATCAGCTTCGCATCCAGGACGTTCTGCGGCATGCGCTGCGGGTCCATCGCCGACAGGTCCAGCAGCGGCAGCGCCAGGGCGCTGGACAGCGTGTGCGCCAGCTCTGTCGGAGAGACCTGTCCGCTGGCGATCACCGTGTTGATGAAGCTGGTCTTCTTCTCGCGCGCCTGCTTGACGAGATCCTCCGCAGCCTTGGCCGGGAGCTTGCCGGCATGCACCAGCATGCGCGCGACCCCCGACAGGGCGGACTGGAGCGGCTCGGCTAGCGTGGTTTCCACAGGCAGTTGCGTCGGCGACGAAGGGGGGGGCGGAGTCCATCGATTGTGCCAGTCATGGGCGGGTGCAGAGGCAATCCCGTCGGCCCTGCGCGCCGTGAAGTTTGTCGCGCGTGGGCGCTCTGCGGCCGCGACCCGGACGCCGCGGCGGCGGCGTGCAAACGTTGCAAAACGTGTCATGGACCGTCCGGCCGCCGCGCATGGCTCTTCCGGCCGATGCCGTGGTCGCGAGGACTGCCTAAGCTGCTCGCGTCTTCCCTGCCGGCGTGAGCGAACGCCGCGCGCCGCCACTGCCTGCCACCGCACCCATGCCCCACAACCACCTAAGCGTCACCGGCCGGACGCGCCGCCGGCTCTGAGGCGGCCAGGCCCGGTGCTTCCTAGAATCCGTCGGCCCGTCGCCACTGCGCATGGATATCCACCCGCCGCCCGCCTCGCCCAGCAAGTACCGCGTCCCGCGGGCGCGGCGCGATGCCGTGGCTCGTCCGGCGCTGCTGGCGCGCACGCTGGCGCAGGCGGCGCAGGCCCGGTTGGTGCTGGTGCAGGCGCCGGCCGGTTTCGGCAAGACGACGCTGCTCGTGCAGGCCGCTGCCGCGCTGGCCGCCGCGCCCGGCGGGCAGGTCGTCTGGGTGTCGCTGGACGCCGAGGACAACGACACCAACCGCCTCTTCGCCGCGCTGTTTGGTGCGCTGGCGCCGCTGGAGCTGCCCTGGGCCGTGCCGCCCGACACCGTGCTGGCCCAGTTGCAGGACGCGAGCCCCGGCGCGCGTACCGCGCTGGGCCTGCTGATCGACGCCCTGGGCGCGCGGCCCGAGGCCCGCATCGCCATGGTGCTGGACGACCTCCACCACGTCACGGACGCCGCTGCACTGCAGTTGCTGGACACCCTCATCGCCCGCGCGCCGCCGGAGCTGTGCGTCTTCATCGGCAGCCGCGTGACGCCGACGCTGTCGCTGGCGCGCTGGCGGGTCGGTGGCGAGCTCGTCGAGCTGGGTTTCGAGGACCTGCAGTTCGATCTTGACGCTGTCCAGGCGCTGTGCCGGCTGCGCGGGCTGGAGAGCATGTCCGAGGACGCCCTGCGCGCCGCGCTGGCGCGCACCCATGGCTGGGTCGCGGGCCTGCAGCTGCTGCTGGGCAGCGCGCGTGGCGCTGGTGGCGATGGCAGCGCCCCACCGCTGCTGATCGGGCCAGCGGCCCATCGCCACATGTTCGACTACTTCGCCCAGGAGGTGCTGTCCGGGCTGCCGGCGCCGCTGCAGGACTTCATGCTGCGCAGCAGCGTCCTGCCCGAGCTCAGCCCGCCACTGTGCCAGGCCGTCACCGGCCGTCCCGACGCCACCGCGGTGCTGGACGCCCTTTACGGGCGCCAGCTCTTCCTCACCGCGCTGGACGAGGCCGTGCCCGTGCTGCGATTCCACGACCTGTTCCGCGACTTCCTGGGCGGCGAGCTGGAGCGCCGCCAGCCCGGCCTGGCAGCTGAGCTGCATGCCTGCGCCGCCGCCGCCGAGACGCGTGCCGAGCGCGCCGTGCCGCACTGGCTGGCAGCCGGGCGCTGGCCCGAGGCGCTGGACGGCCTGCGTCGCATCGCCGACGGCCTGCTGGCCGTGGGTGGCACGCAGCGCCTGGAGCGGTGGCTCGACCAGTTGCCGCTCGACTGGCGCGAGCAGCATGCCGAGGTGGCGCTGCTGCGCGGCCTGTGCGCCTGGTCGCGCTGGGACTGGCTGCGCGCCCGCGAGGAGTTCCAGCGCAGCCACGACGCGTTCGAGCGCAACGGTCGCAGCGAGGACCGCTTCCTCGCGTTGGGCATGCTGGGCGCCTGCCACAACGCGATGGGCGACATGCAGCGCAGCCGCGAGGCCTTGCAGGCCGCCGCCAGCGCCCGCCTGCCCGCAGCGCTGCAGGTGGCCTTCGACTCGCTGGGCTCCTGGCATGGCCTGGCCCGCGGCGACACCGCCTCGCTGCTGAGTGCTCTCGGCGCGATGGCCGACAACGCCACCCTCGCGCCCGAGGCGCGCTACCCCAACATCGTGGACATGGGCTATGGTCATTTCATCGGCGTGCCCGGGGCCCGTCCGCTGATGGAGCGCCTGCAGTGGCTGTGCCGTCGCCGCGCGCCCGGCCCGGGTCCGGGCGAGGCCGAAGTGCAGGTGCCGGCGCTGGACGCCTGGCTGGCCTTCTGGCATGCCGACCCTGCGCAGGCACGCACGGCGCTGCAGGCCCTTCTCCAACTGCAGCGCCACCTGCCGGGCGCCGTGATGCTGACCATAGGCGCCCAGCACCTGAACGGCCTGCATCTCGCCGTGCAGGGGCGCACCGCCGAGGCGCTGGCCGCACTGGCCCTGGTGCAGGACACGATGACCGCCGGCTACAGCAGCGGCTGGCGGCGCACCTATCTGCATGTGCAGGCCCGCATCCACTGGCGGGCCGGCGACGCCGAGGGGCTCGGCGCGCTGCTGCCCACGCTGGCCGCGCCGCGCTCCGCCCGCGAATGGCCGGTCCTCGACACCGGTGCCGCACTGGTGCAGGGCCTGCACGCGCTGCTGCGCGACGACCTCGCCGCAGCGCGCGAGAACCTGGAGTGCGCGGTGCAGCGGCAGCGCCAGGCCAGCCTGCCGGCCTTCCTTGGCGACGCACGCCTCAGCCTGGCGATGTGCTGCACGGCCCAGGGTGAACCAGACGCCGCGGCCGCCTGGCTGGACGAGGTGCTGGCGGACGCCGCCCGCGACGAGGGCTGGGGCGTGCTGCTGCTGGAGCCTCCCGACCGGCTGCGGGCGCTGTGGCGGGCCACCGAGGGCCGGCTGCGGCTGCCCGAGGCCGGGCTGGCCGCGCTGCACCAGCGGCTGGCCGCCTGGCAGCACGGGGCCGACGCAGCGCCCCGGCCCGTGCCGGCGGACGACCCGCTTTCCGCGCGCGAGCGGGAGGTGCTGGCGTTGCTGGCCGAGGGGCGGAGCAACAAGCTGATCGCGCGCGCGCTCGACCTCAGCCTGCACACCGTCAAGCGGCATGTCGCCAACATCCTGACCAAGCTCGCGCTCGACAGCCGCACCCAGGCCGCCGCCTACTGGCACCGCCGCTGAGCGGCGCGCATGGCCCGCCGCGGGCTGCGCGATGGCTCCACCGAGCGATGCCGGGCGGGCTGCCGACTCCGAAGATGGCGGGCATCGCCACCTGCTTGCACCGATCCAAGCCGCTTTCCTGGAGTCTGCATGGTCCCGTTTCGACGCCTCGCACCGCTGTACGCCGCGCTCTTTGCCAATTGCCCGCGCGGGCGCGGTTGGTTGTCGCTGGGACGCTCGCGATGAGCCCCGCATGGCTACCCGAAGGGGCTCGGCTTCCGCCTGGCGGGACCGCACGCGACACAGGGGGCGCGCCAGCGAACCCCGCCGTCCATCATGGGCGGCCCGTCATCGCCGTCTTCGGCGCCACCGGTGCCCAAGGCGGCGGCCTGGCCCGCGCGTTGCTGCGCGACCCCTGGCGGCGCTTCGCGGTGCGCGCGTTGACGCGCCAGCCCGGCGCCCGTGCCGCGCGCGCGCTGGCCCAGGCCGGTGCCGAGGTCGTGCAGGCCGACCTTGACCGCCCCGGCACGCTGGCCGCCGCACTGGATGGCGCCCACGGCGTGTTCGGCGTCACCGATTTCTGGGAGCATTTCAGCCCCGAGCGCGAGCTGCAGCAGGCCGCGCAGCTCGCCAGCGCGGCCGCGCGCGCCGGCGTGCGACACCTGGTCTGGTCCACACAGGAGGACACGCGCGCCGGTGCCAGCGCCTGGGCCGTGCCGCAGATGGACGCCAAGGGCCAGGCCGACGCCTTCTTCCGCGCGCTGCCGACGACCTATCTGCTGCCCTCCTTCTACTGGGACAACTTCATCCACCTGGGCCTGCATCCGCAGCGCGAGCCTGACGGCCGCCTGCTCTGGCCGCTGCCGCTCGGCGGCGCGCGGCTGTGCGGCATCGCGGCCGAGGACATCGGCAATTGCGTCGCTGCGCTGTTCGTGCAGGGCGAGGCCGTCATCGGCGAGCGCATCGGGCTGGCCGGCGAACAGCTGACCGGCGCGCAGATGGCCGAGGTGCTGTCGCGCGTGCTGGGCGAGCCGGTGCGCCACCAGGCCATCGCGCCCGCTGCCTTCGGCCGCCAGCCCTTTCCCGGCGCGTCGGAGATGGCGCGCATGTTCGCCTACCAGCAGGCCGAGGCCGCGAGCTACTGCGCCGCGCGCGCGCCCGAGATCGCCCGCGCGCTGCATCCCGGCCTGCTGGGCTTTGCGCAATGGGCGCAGTCGCGGGCCGATGTGCTGCGCCACCTCGCCGCCGCGCCCGGGGGGCGGGCATGAAGGCCGCAGTCGCCCTCGCCGCCGCGCTGGTCGGCGCCGTGCCCGCCCGGGCCGCAATCGACTGCTGGATGGACGCGCCCCATCCGCAGACCGCCGACCGCCTGCCCAGCATGCACGCCAGCGTCGCGCCGCTGCAGCAGGCCCTGCAGCGGCTCAACGCGCAACTGCACCGCCAGACGGCCCTGCAGGCATTGCCGAGCTCGCGCCTGCGCAGCAGCTGGCAGATCGCCGGCCAGTGGGCGCTGCCGGCTCGCGGCGCACATTTCCTGCTGCGCGACCACCGCGAGTCCATGTGGCTGGGCCGCTGCGATGTCGTCAAGGGCGCGGACCGGCTGCCGCCGCGCGCCTCCATCGTCGTGCAGGTCAACCAGCCCGAGGCCTTCTTTGCCACCGCCGTGCCCGAGCTGCGCGACGAGCAGTTCTCGGCCTGGCGCGAGGTCTTCCCGACCGCACAGGTCCAGGGGCGGCCGCTCTACGGCGGCCACATGCTGGTCATCACGGCCGACGGCCGCCTGCCCTGGGTGCCGGTGACGACGGCCGACTACCTCGACTTCACCGAGCGCGACCTGATGCGGCGCCACGTCGAGGCCCGGGCGGCGCTGGCCAGCCAGCAGGTGGCGATGGCACCGGCCGCGCGGGAGGCGGACATCCAGCGCGTGGTGGAGGGCATGCGGCGGGTTGACCCGGCCCAGGCCCTGCGGCTCGAGCAGGAGCTGCGCGCCAGCCTCGCGGCCGAGGCGCGTGCCATCGAGTCCGCCGCAGCACGGCGTGGCAGCCGGGGCCTGGACGATGACCCCATAGGTCGCCAGCTCGACAAGCTGCGCGCCTACCGCAAGCGGCTGGGCGCGGCGGCGTTGGCCGCCCAGGCGCGCCTGGGCCTGAACGGCTTGCGGGACGACGCACATCCGGCCGAGCGCTATCCGGCCCTGGTACGCCCCGATCCGGACTATCCATGGGACCGCCTGCACCCGAGCCGGCCGCAGATGCTGATGGTGTCGGTGCGCGGTACCGGCGAGTTCGAGCTGCCCATGGCTGAAGTGCTGGGCCAACTCGACATCGTCGCGCTGGAGGCACTGGTTCGCCAGCAGCCCTGACGACGGGCTTGTCCACGGCCCCCGAAAACGCCGAAGCCCCGCTGATGCGAGGCTTCGGTGGTCCCGCCTCCAAAGACAGGAAGTTCCCGGTCGGGGTGAGGGGGGCGAACCTCTGGCTTCTACGTCCCGAAGGCCATTTCACACGCCCAGCGGGTCCATTCCCTGAGGCCTTCCCTCGGGAAACCATCACCGTAACCTTCATTTGAGCGCAGGTGAACGAGAGCAGGTGAAGGGGCGCGCTGGAACAAATTTGGAACAGGTTCCTTGCGTCCAGCTTGGCGTATCTGTGCCGATGGGACGTAGTTGAAAGAAATGTCCGAGCGCATCGTTCTTCTCACTCGGCTGGCATTTCCGCTTGCCACGGATACCGGTCCTATCTCCTGCAGGCGCCTCAGATGCAGGTTCGTGTGATGAAAGCTATGCCTTGCAAAATCTCTGAGAGGTCATTTAAGTGCAAGGCATGGCTTGCATTTGCTGCCCCGAACGAAGAGTGTCAGTCATGGCTGACAAAATTGCCGATTCATTCGTATCATGTCAGCCATGGCAGACAAAGTGAGATTGCCGGATGAGCTAGGTCGCCAGCTGCGAGACCAGCGCGAAGCCTTGGGGATGAGCAAGTCCGAGCTTGCCGTGAAGGCGGGCAAAGTTCGGGAGGTCATCTACCGGCTCGAAGCGGGGGAGGACTCCACAGTGTCTTCATTGCTTGCTGTGCTGGGAGCTCTCGGTCTGGCGCTGAGGCTGGAGCGGGCTGGCTTGCCGTCCGCGAGCGAAGTCGCTGCTCGGTTCCAGGACGACGACGATGCTCCCTGAGAAAATTCGTCTTCTGAGCGTCTCCATCGGAGACGCTGTCCAGGCGGGGCAGATGCTCCGGGCATCGACCTATGAATTTCGGTACCTGGCGCCGGAACCTGACCAGCCTACAGTGTCGATGCTGATGCCGCCCAGCGAGAGCCTCACCTGGCAGGACGGCGACTTGTTTCCGCCCATGGACCAAAACCTTCCCGAAGGTGACCTGTTCATGCGGATTCGGGAGCTGTTCCCGAAGCAGCCGATGACTCCGATGCACATGCTGGCCTTGGTGGGGCGCAACGGGATTGGTCGGCTGGGATTCAGCTTGCCCGACCAGGTCCAGCCCTCCTTGCCGCGGACGTTGAGCAAGGGCGAACTGCTGAGCACGAAGTACACGCCCGAGGTGTTCAGCGAGCTGGTGGCTGCCTACTTGAGCACGGGTGCGGGCATCGCGGGCATGCAGCCCAAGATCATGGTGCCGGACCGTCCCACGGCGCCCATCCCGTCACTCATCGTCAAGGCGGCAAGCGCCGCCTTCCCCGGGTTGGCTGCCAACGAATACCTGTGTCTGACGGCCGCCAAGCATGCCGGCATCGATGTGCCGCCGTTCGCGTTGTCCGATGATGGCCAGATGTTGGTCTTGGACCGCTTTGACCTGGTCGTCCATGCCGATGGTCGGGTGGAGCGGCTGGGCTTTGAAGACATCGCGGCGCTGGCGGGGCTGCGGGTGCGCGACGTTCTGTCGGACCGAAAGTACCAGGGCAGCTACCAGCGTGTCGCCGAGTTGCTGCGCCAGTTCCAGCTTCACAGCAGCAACCTGCATCGCTTCTTCGAGCAGATTGCCTTTTCCATCATGGTCCGCAACGGTGATGCGCACCTCAAGAACTTCGGGTTGCTATACCGCTCGCGCGAGGAGGTGTGGCTGGCCCCGATGTTCGATGTCGTGACGACCTCCATCTACAAGTACACCCGGTCGCCGGGTGGGCCGGAGCTTGAAGACCGCACACTTGCGCTGAAGTTGTTCGCTGGCAGGCACCAGACGAAGGCCTATCCGACGACCGATGAGCTGGTGAATTTCGGCCGCCGCGTGTGCGGCGTCGCTCAGCCCGCGGATGTGATTGCCCGGATAGCGGATGCCATGGGCAAGACTCTGGATGAGGCCAAAGGCGATACGCGTGTCGGCGCGGCGCTGTGGGGACAGATGGCGCAGGCCTGGGAACAAGGGCGCGCGCACGCGCGATGAGCGAACGGCGCCGACCGGTTTCTCGGCTGCCAGCCTGTTGATCGGGGAGGGTGCTCACTATTCACCAAGAAAAGTTCGCACTGGCAGCTGCCTCGTCCCCTCAAGAGATGCGTGGGAGCGCCAGTGGGGTTGGCGCCCTTGTCGGCCAAACCTCTCCGCCGCCGATGTCTTCCATCTGTCCCTAACGCCCTACAGGGACTTCCCGGTTAATCAAGCGGATTGATGTGGGCGGTATTCGGTGGTCGCCTTTGCTGTTTTCCTCAAGACCTGAGTTCGGGTTCGATGCAGTACCACAGAGAACAGACTGCACATCTACAGGCGGCCTTGTTGCACCCGGGTTTCGGTGCGGGCCCAGATACCAACCGCTCAGCAGGGCTCCATTCACTCGCCGCCGTCGCCATCATGGGCGCGGCACAGGGTTAGTCGAGCTTGCCTGCTGCCGGTCTGACCTGTGAATTGCATCTTCGAACGCACGTCTACGGGGAAGAACTTGTTTTGTGGGGAACCGGTTTCAGGCCGGCATCGCAGGCGGTATTGGCAGCACCTCGCCAGGCTTGACCGACACGTAGTTCGGATCGAACTCTCGCCCCTTGGCCAGCAGCGCCCAGACGATGCGCGCGTTCTTGTTGGCCAGCGCCACCACCGCCTTTTGCCAGCCCACGCGGGCGAGCAACTGCACCAGCCACTGCGAGATCTTGTCGCTGCGTTTGTGCGCCGTCATCACGGCCGACTTGGCGCCCTGGATCAGCAGCGTGCGCAGGTAGTCGTCGCCTCGCTTGGTAATTCGGCCCAGCACCGTCTTGCCGCCGCTGGAGTTCTGACGGGGCACCAAGCCCAGCCACGAGCCGAACTGCGCGCCGTTCTTGAACTGCGTGAAGTCGCCCACTGTGGCAACCAGCGCCGAGGCGGTCACGGGGCCGATGCCGGCAAGTTGGGCGGCCGCCTTGGCCTGTGCGTCCGAGCGCACATGCGCAGTGATGCGCTCGTCGCAACTGGCGATGTGGCATTCCAACTCGATCCAGTGCAGCCGCGCCTCCTGCAGCGCCAGCCGCGCGATGCCGGGCAGCTCGTTGCTGGCGTCTTCCAGCACGTCGGCCAGGCCTTGGCGCAGCGCCTCGGGACTTTGCGCGAAGACGATGCCGAACTCGGTGAGCAGGCCGCGGATGCGGTTGATGCAGGCAGTGCGGTCTTCCTTGTAGCCCTCACGCAAGCGGTGGATGGCCAGCAGGGCCTGCTGCGCGGGTGTCTTCACCGGAACGAAGCGCATGTGCGGGCGGCCGGCGGCCTCGCAGATGGCGGCCGCATCGTTGGCGTCGTTCTTGCCGCCCTTGCCAGCCATGCGATACGGCGTGACGAAGTGGCCGGCGATGAGGCGAGCATCGAGCCCGTAGCTGCACAGCTTGCGCGCCCAGTGGTGGGCGCCGCCGCAGGCCTCCATGGCGACCAGGCAGCCGGCGGGCAGTTGCACGCACCAGGCGGCGAACTTGTCGGCAGGCAGGGCCTTGGCGACCACGACACGGCCAGTGGCATTCACTGCATGGACTTGGATCACGCGCTTGGCCAGATCGACCCCGACTCGGGTAATCTCGTTCATGGGCTTCCCCTTTCACAGGCTTGCAGATTGACGTTTCGCACCATCAATCTTGGCGCTTCGACGCCGTGGGCCAGAAGGTGGGAAGTCCCTTCGTATTC
>Ga0213878_10000138_pt1 | contig 34470 bp, 26 predicted proteins | sample VelepicoBEBS_R02_FD_161053 | JGI IMG/M metagenome (GOLD analysis project Ga0213878, IMG submission 161053) | Vellozia epidendroides bulk soil microbial communities from rupestrian grasslands, the National Park of Serra do Cipo, Brazil - BS_R02 | ecosystem: Environmental > Terrestrial > Soil >... | reverse complement strand
GTCTGATCGGGATAAGAAGATTCAGCGCAATGGCCGTTAAGCCGCCCGCGCAAATAGGGTTTTCCACCAGCACATAAATGGATGCCGGCAGAATTTTGAAAATTTCGGGGTCATAAGAGACGCCGAGCCCCAGACCGAGCGAGGTCGCGACGATAAGCGTCTCCCGGCGCTTCAGGCCGTTGGTGATGATGATGCGGATCCCGGCGATGGCGATCATTGAAAACATCAGGGTCATGGCGCCGCCCAGTACTGGCGATGGAATGGTGGTAAAGAAGCGGCCTATGCCCGGAAACAGCCCCAGTACCACCAGCATGACGGCGATCGTCCGGCCGACGTAGCGCGAGGCGACGCCGGTCATCTGAATGACGCCGTTGTTCTGGGCAAAGGTGGTCAACGGCAGCGAACCTAAGGCGGAGGAGATAACCGAAACCAGCCCATCGGCCAGCACGCCGCCTTTCAGCCGGGACTGGTACTCTTCGCCCTCAATCGGGCGTTGGGACACCATGGCCGTGGCGGTAATATCGCCGACCGCCTCCAGTACGCTGAGCAGATAAATCGTGCCGACGACCAGGAAATGGTGAAAATTAAACGAAAAGCCGTACTTAAAGGGCTGGGGGATGGTGATAAGCGGCAGGTCGCGCATAACGCTGAAATCGACCATACCCAGGCACAGCGCGACGACGTAGCCGACCAGCAGCCCAACGGCAATACCGCTCATGCGCAACAGCGGACTGCGCATGCAGTTAAAGCCGATCACCACCAGCAGCACCAACAGACCAATACCGAGGTTTTCGTAGTTGCCAAACGTACCGCTGCTTTTGGCTGCAAAACCACCGCCAAAGTCGATAATGCCGACTTTAATCAGGCTTAACCCAATCATCAGCACCACCACGCCGCTGACCGTTGGGGTAATAACGCGTCGCAGGTAGGGCAGAACAAAGGAAGATCCCACCACCAGAAACGCGCCGACGAACGATACGCCGAGCAGCGACGACAAAATCAGCTCTTCATGCAGGCCGTCGCTCTTCATGCTGCTGCCCAGGGCTATCATGACGGTGACAAACGAAAAGTTAACTGACTGAATGGAGAGCAGGCCGGAGCCGATGCAGCCATAGCGGTTGACCTGCAGCCAGGTGCCCACGCCGGAGGCGATCATCGCCATGGAGACCAGATAGGCGGTGGTCTCGGTCGAGAGTTGTAGTGAGGTACCGACGATAAGCGCGGGCGTCACCATGGGGACAAAAATGGCTAATAAATGGGTAATGGCACCAATTAACGTCTGGTGTACAGGGGGTTTATCTTCCAGTTGATAAATAAGATCGGTTCCGGCTTGTTTACTATCAGACATCCCTTTACTCCTTCCTGGTAAATATGATCATCTGATTCAGCGGATAACCCTCTGCTTACTATCGGCACCGGAATTTTGGATGCACAAGACCCTGAGATGTTATCTCATACAACGATCGCGGGCAGAGGCCGTGAGTCTGTACAGGGGCTGCTGAGCAGCCCCAATAGCGTTATAGTTTTCCTAATGCGGCGAGTATTTTCTCCGGTGTGAAATGCCATTCGCGCAGCCACACGCCGCAGGCATCATGAATGGCGGTGGCGATAGACGGCGCTGCGCCGTTAACGCCGATTTCCGAGATGGATTTCGCGCCGTAGGGGCCGACTTTGTCATCGCTTGGCACCAGCACGGCGCGGAAATCACGCGGAATATCGCCAATTTTCGGCGCCCCATAGCTGCGCAGATCGCGGGTGAGCGGATGACCTTCGGCGTCGTAGAGGATCTCTTCGGTCAGGCTGTGGCCGATGGCGCGCATGGAGGCGCCGTAAATCTGACCCAGCGCCAGATCCGGGTTGACCGGCGTACCGCAGTCGAGCAGGGCGTAGAATTTCTCCAGACGGATCTCGCCGCTACGCAGGTTAACGGCGACCTCGGCGAAGTTTGCCCCATACGGGAAGGCAAAATCCGGCGTGATATAGCAGGCGGTGGCGACCAACGTACCAAAACCGGTCCCGGTCTCGGCTTTATGCGCGATCTCGCCGAAGCTGACTTCGCCTTTCTTACCGCGTACGATGCCCGGCGCCACCAGCGTCACGTCCTCCTGCGGTTCGCCAATCATCTGCGCGCCGTGAAAGAGAATTTTTTCACGCAGATTTTCCGCCGCCATCCGCGCCGCGTTGCCGGAGAAGCAGGTACCGGACGAGGCATACGCCCCTTTATCAAACAGCGCGTGGTCGGTATCGCCGGAGATGACATGAATATCCTCCAGCGGGCAATGCAGCACCTCGGCGGAGAGTTTAGCGACCACGGTATCCAGGCCGGTACCGATATCCGCACCGCCGGAATGGACGATAAAGGTGCCGTCTGACTCCAGCTTGATCATGCAGTTGGCCTGGTCGATATCCGGAATACCGGATTTTTGCATGATAATGGCGACGCCGCGACCGATGCGCCAGTCGCCCTGCTGCGGTTTGGGTGAATCCCACTGAATGAGCTCGCGGCCCTGACGCAGAATCTCCTCCAGCGCGCAGCTGGCGGCGGTCGGGACGGAGGTCGGCGCTTTACCTTCGCCAATCGCGCCGAGGATTTTCAGCGGCTGACCTTCGTGAACCCGGTTGCGTTCGATGATGTCGAGCAGGTCGATGTCGAGCTGTTCAGCAAGCTCCGCCAGCGCCATGGTAATCGCAAAGTTGCCTTTCGGCGCGCCGTAGCCCTGGTAGGCGCCGGTCGGACAGATGTTGCTGTAGTAGGTGGTGACCTGGAAATCGACGTTGTCGCAGGGGTAGAGCGGCAGCGACAGCGCCGGGCCGTTACACGGCACCGTCAGCGAGTGGTTGCCGAACGGACCGGTGTTGGCGCGAAAATCCATATTAATGGCGGTCAGACGACCGTCTTTTTTCGCCCCCAGCTTCACGGTGACCTTCGCCACATGGCGCGAAGTGTTGGCAATAAACTCCTCTTCGCGGGTATAGCGGAAGTAAACCGGACGCCCGGTGACGCAGGTTGCCCACGCGCAGACCTCCTCCAGCAGGATGTCCTGCTTCGAACCAAATCCCCCGCCCACGCGCTCTTTAATCACGTGCACTTTGTTCTGCTTCAGGCCGACGATACGCGCCACCTGGCGACGCACGTGCCACGGCACCTGAGTGGAGGCGTGGATCACCAGACGATCGCCGTCCATGCGGGTAAAGCAGATGTGCGTTTCCGTCGGACACTGCTGCGCCTGCGTGGAGCGGTAGGTGCGCTCGATAATGACGTCCGCGTCGGCAAACCCGCGGGCAACGTCGCCGATATGGCCGTGAATGCTGGCGGCGATGTTTTTACGCGGGCGGGAGCCAATAGGGAAGTTGATTATCATGTGCTCATCGCGATCCACCGCATGGCGGTTATCTTCTTCCAGCGTATCCGGCGCGCCGGCAACGTAGATAACCGGCTCGTCGTGAACGACCGGCGCATCGTCCGCCATGGCTTCATCAATGGACATCACCGGTTTCAGCAACTGGTATTTGACCTCAATCAGCTTCAGCGCGGCGAGCGCAGTCTCTTCGTTTTCGGCTACCACGGCGGCAACGCGATCGCCGACATGGCGCAGCTTTTTACTGAACATGCGTCTGTCGAGCGGTGAAGGTTCCGGCGCGCTCTGACCGCCTGGAGTGTAGTAAATGTCCGGGCAGTTGCGGTAGGTGATGACGTGCACCACGCCCGGCAGCGCTTCGGCCTTGCTGACGTCAAGGTGGGTAATCAGCGCGTGCGGGTGCGGGCTGCGCAGCATTTTGATGACGCAGGCATCCGCGGTAATGCGGTCTTCAACGTAGCAGGGTTTTGCCTGCACCATTTTGGCGGCGTCGCTTTTCGGGTGAATTTTACCGATAACCGCCAGATCGTCGCGGAAGGTAGGCGCATAGTCAGCGCGCGCCTGCGGGTCTTTTTTGCGTGCGATTGCCAGCTCAATCACCTGATAAAACTGCTGATATCCGGCATCGCGGCTGAACAGTCCCGACAGCGCATCGTCGATGTCGTCGCGGGTGGGGTTCTCAATGCGGTCCAGCAGGTCGGTGATGATCAGCGCTGCGGCCGGATCGTTGAAGCCGGATTGCACCACGCCGACATCAACCATGGCCTGCTGCACCAGGCTGAGCTGATTCCAGCTTCCCAGCGATTCGGCGGTGCTGACGGTCGCGCGATCGAGCTGTGCGGCAATCAGCAGTGAAGCGTTGACGATGCGTCCATTCAGCAGGACAGCATCAGAACCTGCAAAGCCAAAACCATCGTCGCTGTTACGTACAGAGTGCATGCCGAGTGAAAACAGCAGCCGCTGAACGTTTTCGCCAGGCGCGACTTTCATCTCTCGCGCGCTGCCATTCAGATTGAAATGGATGATCATGCTAATTCTTCTCCCATTTGCTGGCAGTCGGCGTAAAGGTCAGCGACTACCACCCCTGCGATATAACGTTTGTAGGCCACGCTGCCGCGGATATCCTCCCGCGGGAAGACGGCGGCACGAACGGCCACTTCCAGCGCTTCCCCTTGCGTTTTCTGCGCTTCGACATCGCGCAGGCGAATCGGCATATCGGCCACGCCGTCGAGCGCAATGCGCGTTTCGCCTTTGTCGGTCAATGCCACTGCGGCGGTCAACACCGACAGGCCCGCGTGCGAACGGCTGATCCTGCGGGTGGCGCAAGCACGGTACGGATCGTCGATAACGATTTCGGTCAACAGTTGATCGTCGCGCGACGCCAGCCAGGCTTCCAGCGGCAGCGTTTCGCCATTAGCGAGAACCAGCAGCGCGTCCAGCGCCAGCAGTACCGGCAACAGAACCGACTCTTCCTGCCGGGCGGCGATTTCACCGCCGAGGGTCGACTGGTTGCGCAGATGGCGGGAATCGATAAACCCCAACGCGTCGTGAAGGGCATCGGGAATAAAGTGCAGCTCGCGTAGGGTCTGTAGCCGCGTCATCAGGCCGATGCGCAGGCTGCCGTTATCCCAGTCGGCCCAGTCAAGGGAGAGATCTTCCAGCGAGATAGCAATACGTTTGTCGGTGCGACCCGGCGCGGCGTTGATCTTGCTGCCGCCCGCAAACCACACGGCCTGGTCTTTGTAGTGGCGTTTTAACTCCAGGGCCTGTTCGATGGAGTCGGGCCTGAAAAATTGCTCTATCATGATTCGTCCTCTTGGTTTCTCCCCCTGCTGGGGGAGAAAGCGGGTTTAGTTCAGCGCATCCATGCGTTGCCATAGTCGGGCGGCGACCTTTTTGGCTTCGGCATAGACGGGTTCGCAATCAAAGGAGAACTGGCGGTCTTCGTAGACCATCACGCCGTTGACCATTACGCTGTGTACGCTGCTTGCGCCCATGCTGAAGGCGATATGCCCGGCGACGTTGTTGGCGATAAGCGGCGTTGGCGCGGCGTAATCGCAAATCGTCAGGTCTGCCTTATAGCCAGGCTCAAGGCGGCCGAACTTCGCGTGGAAGTTGCGGCTCAGCAGACCGTTGCCGTTGCTTAATGCGCGCGCAAAGCTATCCGGCCAGAGCGGCCCGCCAGCGTCACGGTGTTTGAAGAAGGCAAACTTCATCTCTTCGAACATGTCGGAGCCAATGCCGTCGGTACCCAGCGCCAGGTTGCGTATCTCCGGCAGGCGGTGGTTATAGCCCACATGATTGTTCATGTTGGAGCGGGCGTTATGCACCAGGAAGCCGTCGCGTTCGTTGAGCAGGCGAATATCGTCGTCGGAGAGATACAGGCCGTGCGCGACCAGCGTTTTACTGTCGATAAGGTCAAACTCCGCCAGCCGCGCCAGCAGGTCTTTGCCGTAGTGGTGGTGACTGTGCGACACGTCGTAGCGGTCTTCCGCCGCGTGTATGTGCAGACCGCGGTCGGTGGCTTTCAGCGCTTCGCGCAGCATCGCCAGCCCGTCATCCGACACGGTAAACGGCGCATGCGCGCCAATATGCGCATCGACCAGCCACGGTTCGTGGCCCTTTTCCCGCGCCGCATCAATTTCCTGCGCGAAGCGGATATTCTCCTCAACGCCTGCCTGCAACTCCTTCAGGCCACCGTTGCGATCGGTGGTCTCAAAGCAGGTCATACCGCGCAGACCCACCTTCAGGAACGCATTGCGCAGCTGGCTCAGCGACCCGGCGATATAGTTCGGCGAGGCGTGATGGTCGATAACCGCGGTGCAGCCGCTGCGGATTGCGTCCATTGCGCAGATAAGGCCGCTGTAGTAAAGCGACTCTTCATCCAGCGCCCGGTCGAGGCGCCACCACAGGTTTTTCAACGTGGAGATGAAGTCCGGGCAGGGGGCGATATTGGCCTGAATCCCCCGCGACAGGCCGGAATAAAAATGGTTATGCGAGCAGACGATGCCCGGCATCACCAGCCGACCATGCATCTCTTTCACCCTGGCCTGCGGGTAGCGCTGGCTTAACGCCGGGCCGACGTCGCGAATTTCATCGCCCTCAATGGCGATATCGACGTTTTCCGCCACGCTTGCCGGGTAGAGCTGTACGGCGGTGACGTTTTTCAGGATTAGCATACTCATACCTCGACCCCTCCCAGCAGATAGTGGTGGTGCTGATGGACATGGCTGATGATGCGGCAGATATCATTGAGCGGCGCCGGGACGTGCTCAAACTCGCCGCGGTCGTCAATGCTCAGCACCCAGGTCTGGTTATCCTGACGTACGTGAACACGGTCATTCTCCACCAGGAAGCCCGGGTTCGTGCTGTTGGCGAAATCCTGCGGCAGGCTGAAGACGGTGACTTTGTCTTTGTACGGTTTACCCTGCCACGGACAGAACTGCGCACAGTTGCCGCATTCGTTGCAGTAAGCGTCAAGGTGCAGCGTCTGGAAACGGTTCTGGAAGCCCGGAACGGCTATCGAGACGTTGGCGCGGTTTGGACAGACATCCACGCACTTGCTGCAGATGTAGTTGCACTCGAGGCAGCGGGAGGCTTCCTGGGCGACAAAAGCGTCGCGATCGTCCTTATCCACCTGGGTAATGGCGATGCCCCCTTTGCGGCGATAGATTTCCGCCGGGTCAACGTTGTTCCAGCGCTTATCAGCGTGGTGGCTGCGGATGTTTTCACGAGCCAGAATGGTGTCCGTCGCGCGACGGGCGTTGCCGATAGCCGAGACGATGGAGGACGGACCGCGCTGGACGTCGCCAATCAGGAACACGCCCGGTTTGCGGGTTTCGCCGTCGGCGTTAACTTCCGGCCAGCCGTGGTCGTCCAGCGGGATGCCCATCGCCTGCAGCGCGTCGCTATCCTGCTGTTCGCCGATAGCGGTAATCAGCGTATCGACCTGCAACGTGAGGGTTTCGTTGGTTTCCACCGGACGGCGGCGACCTTTCTCATCGGCATCGCCCAGCGTCATGACCCGAATGGTCAGCGTGCCGTCAGCGTCGAACTGTTCCGGATTGCTGAGGAACATGAACTCCACGCCATCGTGAACGGCCTCTTCATACTCTTCGCGCCAGGCGGGCATTTCCTGCAATGAACGACGGTAGACAACGGTCGCTTTTTCAACGCCAGGCACGCGCAGCGCCGTACGCGCGCAGTCCATCGCGGTGTTACCTGCGCCGACCACCACCACGTGTTTGCCGAGTTGCAGGTTGTCGCCCCGGTTAAACTCGCGCAGGAACTGCAGCGATTTGTGGACGTTGGGGTTAGTGCCGCGTAGCCGCACGCCGCTGTTTTTGTCCGTACCCGTGCCCACCAGAATGTACTGGAAGCCGTCCTGCTGCAGTTTCTCCACGCTCAGTTGCGGATCGCAGCCGTAGACGATGTTAACGCCATGATTGACCACAAAGTCGATATCATGCTCGATAAGTTCGCCCGGAATACGGAAGTGCGGAATGATATTACGCACTACGCCGCCTGCGTTCTCTTCGCGTTCAAACAGGGTGACAGGGTGTCCGGCGCGGGCGAGGAAGTAACCTGCCGCCAGGCCCGCCGGGCCTGCGCCAATAACGGCCACCGGGTTCATCGAGCCTGAGCCTGCGGGCTTATGCCAGCGGCGCTGGTACTCTTCCCAGCCTTTTTCCAGCGCGACTTTCTTCAGCTCGCGGATGTTAAGTGCGCTGTCGTAATCCAGACGGGTACAGTTGTACTGGCACTGGTGATCGCAGATGTGGCCGGTAATCGCAGGCAGCGCGTTACGCTGGTAAATCAGCTCCAGGGCGTCGGCATAGCGGTGTTCGCCCAGCAGGCGGATATATTCCGGGATATCCTGCTTGATGGCGCAGGCGGTCACGCAGGGGGCGACGTAGCAGTCGGTCATCGGCAGTTTTTCGCCGACGTCGATGCGTTCTTCCGGTTTCCAGTGTTTCTGGGTGTACTCCATGCTGACGGCTTTTTCCGCCAGCGCGTTCAGGCGTGCGACGTCGACGTGCGGCATCTCCCAGCCGTCGGCCTGCTCCAGCTCACGCATGCATTCGCTCAGGCGCAGGTAGCCGCCCGGTTTCAGCAGGTCGGTCGCCATGGTGATGGGCCGAATGCCGGTCTCGAAAATGTCGCGGATAGTGAGCTGGCTGGCGCCGCCGGAGTAAGAGATAGGCAGCTTGCCATCGAACGCGCGGGACAGCATGGCGGCGACGTTGATCGACAGCGGGAACAGCGCGCGGCCGGACATGTACATTTCGTCGCCAGGCAGCGCGCCTTTATTGTTGACGGTACCAAGGGTGTTGGTGAGCTTCACGCCGAAACCAAGACCTTTCTCTTTGGCAAGCGCCATCAGGCGTTGCAGCATTTCCAGCGCCTGGCCTATCTTCAGGTCGTGGTCGAAGGATTCTTCTTTCAGACCGATGTAGCCAAAACCGCAGGTATCAAGAATTTCCCGAACCCGCGGGTAGCCGAGCAGCGTTGGGTTGAGCTTCACAAAAGTATTGAGGCCTTTCTCTTCCAGCATATAGCGGCAGATCGCTTCAATTTCATCCGGCGGGCAGCCGTGCATGGTGGAAAGGGTCACGCCCTCCACCAGCGTGGCGGGAATGCGCTGCGGCAGTTGATTCAGCTGCGAACGAATATCCTCAAGCTGGTGGCGGGTGATAAAGGCCTCATCGTGCAGCCAGCGCTGCAGTGTTTCGCGGTACTGGGCAAACTTAGGATGGTCCGCCGCGTTCATCATGTTATCGATAAACTGCTGCATCGGCGGCTGGCGGATACCGTCAAGGTTGTAGCCGACGCTCATATTGAAAATAAACGATTTGCCCGAAGCTGACGGCGTGAGCGGGAAGACTTCCTCCAGCAGGTGCAGAATAAACCAGGCCTTCAGGTATTCGTCCCAGGCTTTCAGCAGCGTGAACTCGGTGGACCACTCGGTATTAAAGCATTCATCCTCGGCATCGATACAGGGTTTTTCCAGCTCCAGACGGTCAAGAATTTGAACGGTCTTCAGCTCGATAAACCGCCCGCCGGTGAGCCAGGACGTAATGATGTTCTGGGCAAGCTGGGTATGCGGCCCGGCGGCTGGGCCGACGGGGGTGGCGCAGTTTTCACCAAAAACCGTCACCTGGCGCTGCCTGGCGGGTGAATAGAATTGCTGCTCAGGAATACCAAAGATGGAACGCTGGCTCTGGTACTCATCAAAAATGCGCGTCAAAAGTTCCTCAAACGGGATGGGACGCATGATATCCCCCATAACCCTCTCCTTAGCCTGACATGTGAAATCAACGTAGCCGGTATTGTGGTAACCCCGGCGGATTGGGTTATAAAGAGCAACATTCGCACCAGTTATTCATAAAAGACGCATTAACAGGATAAAATTGTGAAGTGCTTCGAAAGTTGACAGCAGTTTGTGAATTATCTCACGTGCGGCAAATGAGAATTAAAATCACTTTGTCCGGTGCTTCAGGGTTATTTCTCAAAATCATTTTTTACCTATCATAATGATAAATTTTACCACGAAGTGTTTATTTTCTGGTGCGCAAACGTTTAGCTGTGCAAATTAAAATTATCGCGTCGCCTGCAGCCTGATAAAATCATCTGGGGTGTCGATATCAAAAATAATTTGTGGGTATTTCATTTCCACGCAGCGGTGTTTTCCGTGACGTAATATATTACGCATAGAGGTCATCGGCCCGTGTGAGGCCGCGTGCCGCAGGCTGGCGCTATCGATTAAAATCGGGTGTCCCGGCGTGCCGCGGTAGTGGGGGAGAATGGCGCCATCTTCGCGCAATGACCAGATTTCACTGAATATTTCTGGCATCAGGCAGGGGAGGTCGCCGTGGGTGATGAAGCAATAGTCGCTCTCTACCGCGCTGGCGCCCGCCAGGACGGAAGTGAGCAATCCCTGCTGAAAATCCGGGTTGTGCACCAGGGTGATCGCTGGCGTGTGGCGATAACGGGCATGGAGTTCATCGGCACGAAAACCGGTGACCAGAATAATACGCGAGCAATATTGCAGCGCATTTTTAATACTTGCATCAAGTATTGTTCCATCGCGCCAGGGTAACATCATTTTCCATTGCCCCATGCGGGAGGAAAGACCCGCGGCGGTAATAATACAATCAACCTGCGTCATAAACTTCTCTATATAACCGAAGAATGTATGAGGAATGGAAAATATACCGCAAGCTGACACACTGTTTTGTGATTTAGGCGTGTTTGCCGGCCCGCTGATTATCTCGGTTGTCGGCGCCGGGGGGAAAACCAGTACGTTATTCTGGCTGGCGCAACAATTTCAGCAGGCCGGAAGACGCGTGCTGCTGACGACGACCACCCATATGTTTTTGCCCGAACGCTGCCCGACGCTGCTGTGCCGCGACCTAAGGCAGCTTCCCGCCGCAGTATGGAAGATGCCGCTGCAGGCCTGTTTTTCCGCCTGGCTGGCGGATGTCGGCAAAGTGCGAGGGTTTGCTCCCGCGATGCTGGATGCGCTGTTGCTGGAGGCGGATATCGACGTGATGCTGGTAGAAGCTGATGGGGCTCACGGTTTTGCACTCAAGGCGCCAAATGAGCATGAACCTTGCATCCCTTACCGCAGTAGCTGCGTGATTGCCGTAACAGGCGGGCAAATGCTCGGGCAGAAAGTAGGGCCGGAGAATGTTCATCGTTGGCCCCTTTTTTCCCGCATTACCGGCGCAACGCCAGGCGTTGTGCTGGATCTGACGATGCTGCGCCGCCTGATACAGCACCCACAGGGCGCGTTCAAAAACGCCCCGGCGGGTGGACGCCGTGTCTGGCTGCTCAACCAGATTTCTCAAAATGAGAATCTGCCTGACAGCGCGTTTCGACCGCTGCTGGCGCAGGGCGATGTGGATGCCGTCTGGATGGGCGCCGTACAGGAAAATCCGGCAATTACGCGCAGAGTGGTGAGATAGCGCCTCAACGAAGACGCCGCCTGAAAGACGACGGGTGTTGGGGCAGTCGAAGGGATATCCATTGAGGTTCTTATGAATATTTTCTCAGAAGCGGCAAAACTCGAAGAGCAGAATCGTCCGTTTGCGCTGGCGCAAATCGTCGACAGCCGGGGCTCTACGCCCCGACATTCCGCCCAAATGCTTATCCGCGACGACGGTACGATAATGGGAACGATAGGCGGCGGCATGGTCGAGCGTAAGGTGATTGACGAGGCGCTGGAGGCGCTGAAAGAGAAGACGCCGAGGCTGTTTCATGGCCGGATGGCGCGTAACGGTTCGGATGCGGTAGGCTCCGACTGCGGCGGCGCAATGTCGGTTTATATCAGCGTGCATGGCCTGCGCCCGCGGCTGGTGCTGATCGGCGGTGGACATGTTAACCGGGCGATTGCCCAGGGCGCCGCGCTGCTGGGGTTCGAAATCGCTGTTGCGGATATTTACCAGGAGAGCCTCAACCCCAGTCTTTTTCCGCCCTTAACGCAACTGTTCTATGCCGACGCCTTTTCTGCCGCTATCGACAAACTGGAGATTCGCCCCGATAACTTCGTGCTTATCGCCACCAACAACAAAGACCGTGAGGCCCTGGACACGCTGATTGAGCAGCCCATCGCCTGGCTTGGGCTGTTGGCCAGCCGCCGCAAGGTGCAGGTATTTTTGCGCCAGCTGCGCGAGAACGGCGTCGCGGAGGAGCATATCGCCCGTCTGCATGCGCCTGTGGGTTTTAACATTGGCGCCGAAACGCCAAACGAGATTGCCGTCAGCGTTCTGGCGGAGATCCTGCAGGTGAAAAATAAGGCGCCGGGCGGGCTGATGATGGCGGCGGCCCATCCGTCTCAGCATCTGCGGGTGGTTATCCGCGGCGCAGGGGATATCGCCACCGGCGTAGCGCTGCGTCTTTATCACGCCGGGTTCAAGGTGATGATGCTGGAGGTGGAAAAACCGACCGTGATCCGCCGCAGCGTCGCTTTCGCCCAAGCGCTGTTCCAGGATGAAATGCAGGTTGAGGGGGTTGTCGCAAAACGGGCCAGGTCTGCGCAAGACGCTATCAGTATGGCGGAAAACGGCGTAATCCCCATTCTTGTCGATCCGCTTTGCGAATCGCTGCCCGGGCTTAAACCTGGCTGTGTGGTGGATGCCATCCTCGCCAAAGAAAACCTCGGCGCCCGTCGCGATCTGGCGCCGGTGGTTATCGCGCTCGGCCCCGGCTTCTGTGCCGGGCAGGACTGCCATGCGGTGATTGAAACCAACCGCGGCCACTGGCTGGGGCAGGTTATTTATCAGGGCTGCGCGCAGGAGAACACCGGGGTCCCCGGCAACATTCTGGGGCATACCTCGCGCAGGGTGATCCGCGCGCCGGTCGCGGGCGTAATGAATGGTCGCGTTCAGCTCGGCGATATTGTCAGTGAAGGCGATGTGATAGCGACGATTGGCGAGACGGCGATTCTGGCGCCGCTGGCCGGTATGGTCCGCGGATTGCTGAACGATGGTCTGGCGGTGGACAGCGGCTTTAAAATTGGCGATATCGATCCGCGCGGCGCGTCGGCGGATTTTACCAGCGTATCCGATAAGGCCAGAGCCATCGGCGGCGGGGTGCTGGAAGCGCTGATGACGCTGATGCATCAGGGGGGCAAGGCAAAGGAAGAGGTGTTGACGGTCGCGTGAGGTTTTCTTTTCGTGTTCAACCCTCTCCAGCAATGGAGAGGGTTTTTTGTGTATGCAACGTTGGTTGCGTCAGCCGCTAATCACCGTACCGGTTTTCCCTTCGATCCCTTCTTTGGCTTTATCCAGCACCGTAATCAGCGCCTGGCGCCCCGGACGTGAACGGGCAAAGGAGGCTGCGGCTTCTACTTTCGGCAGCATGGAGCCTTTGGCGAAATGGCCTTCGGCGATAAAGCGATCGGCGTCGCTCAGCGACAGCGTGTCCAGCCACTGTTCGTTCGGTTTACCGAAGTTAATGGCGACCTTCTCCACGGCGGTGAGGATGATCAGCATGTCGGCGTCAATCATGGCGGCAAGCTTCGCGCTGGCCCAGTCTTTATCAATCACCGCGCTGGCGCCGCGCAGGTGGTTCCCCTCGCGGGTGACCGGAATACCGCCGCCGCCCACGGTAATCACCACGTGGCCCGCTTCCATCATCGCTTTTACCGTCTCTTTTTCGATGATATCCACCGGTTTCGGCGAGGCCACGACGCGGCGGTAACCGCGCCCGGCGTCCTCTTTCATGGTGTAGCCCTGGCGGCTCAGGTGCTCGGCTTCTTCCTTACTGAAAAACGAGCCGATAGGTTTCGTCGGGTTGCTGAACGCCGGGTCGTGGGCGTCGACTTCCACCTGGGTAATCAACGTCGCCACAGGAATGTGCATGTCGCGGGAGAGCAGTTCTTCGCGCAGGGCATTTTGCAGGTCGTAGCCAATATAGCCCTGGCTCAGCGCCACGCAGACCGACATCGGCAGCATCGGGGTATGGGCTTCGGTTTTTGCTGCGGCCTCAAAAGCGAGGTTAATCATGCCGACCTGCGGGCCGTTGCCGTGGGTGACCACGACCTGGTGTCCCTGGGCAATGAGATCGACAATCGCCTGCGCGGTTTGCTTCACGGCTTTCATTTGCCCGGCGAGATCGTCGCCTAAAGCATTCCCGCCCAGGGCGAGAACAATTTTCTTACTCATTTAATCCTCACTGTATTGTCACTTCCCGTTAAAGGGGGAAAAGGGTTTGCGGCGCAGGAAGTGGCCCTGACCCGCCGTACCGGTAAACTGGCCATCGTTAAAAATGACTCTGCCGTGGGACAGGGTCTGTCGGATAGCGCCCTGGCACTGGAAGCCCTCCCAGGGGGAGTAGTCGGCGTTGTCGTGTAATTCCTCGTGGCGAATTGTGGTGGTTTTACGCGGGTCGATGATGACCACGTCACCGTCGGCGCCGGGGGCAAGCTGTCCTTTCTGCGGCCACACGCCGAAGAGCTTCGCGGGCGTTGCGCTGGTCAATGCGACAAAGCGTTCTGGCGTAATCCGTCCGCTCATCACGCCATGGGAGAACAGCAGCAGCAGGCGGTTTTCTACCCCAGGCAGACCATTCGGACAGCGATTGAAGCTGCCGCCGGAGATCTGCTGGCGCTGGGCCATCGAAAAGGTGCAGTGGTCGGTCGCCACCACGTCAATGGCGCCGTCGCTGATTCCGCCCCACAGCGCGTCGTTATTGCGCGCGTTACGCAGCGGCGGGCTGAGGATAAATTTCAGCGCGTCCTCACGCTCATAGCAGCGTTCGTCCAGCAGCAGATACTGCGGGCAGGTTTCAATCCACACCGGCTGGTTGCGCGCCTTGGCCAGGCGCAGATAGTCGAGACCCAGCGCATTGGATAAATGGACGATATACAGCGGCGCATTGTCCGAAAGCCAGGCCAGGTTAATCATCCGGGCGATAGCCTCGGCCTCGCACTCGGCAGGGCGGCTCAGCGCGTGGTAGCGCGGCGCGGTTTTCCCTGCCGCCAGAAACTCCACGCGTTTTCTGGCGATGACGGCATCGTTTTCCGGATGAACGGTGGTCAGCGCGCCTGCTTTGTGCAGGTGGCGCAATGCCTGTAGCACTTCGTCATCACTGAGCTTGTACTGGTAGGTCAGATAAAGCTTAAAGCTGCTGATACCCGCATCAACCATCATCGGGATTTCATCGAGAATGGCGTGGTTAATATGCTGAATGACGCCATGGAAGCTGTAGTCGATCACCGCTTTATGCGCGGCATAACCGTGGTACACCTCCAGTTGGTGATGCAGCCTGCATCCGGCGGGGCCAAAGCCCATATGGTCGATAATGGTTGTTGTACCGCCACACGCGGCGGCGCGGGTACCGGTAAAAAAATCATCACAGCTGCGGGCAAGACCGGTGTCGATATTAAAATGGGTGTGTACATCGACACCGCCGGGCATGACGTAGCAGCCTTCCGCATCGATGATTTCGCACGGGAGTTCCGGGGTAATGGTATCGGCCAGCTCACGCACGATGCCGTTTTCGATAAGTAAATCCTGTTTCGCTTTACGGTCGGCGCTAACCACAATGCCGTTTTTAATCAGTACGCGCATAAAACACTCCAGATTCCCGCCGGAGAACCCGGCGGGAGGGATGAGCGGGGATTATTTTTCGCAAGCCAGCCAGCTTAGCGGGATAGCGGCATACATAGCGGCGCAGGTCACCAGATGCGACTTCCAGGTTTTCTCGTTCGGCGCGTGGGCTTCCGGCTCTTTACCCGGGCCAAAACCAATCACCGGAATGCCATGGCGGCCCATGATGGACACGCCGTTCGTGGAGAAAGTCCACTTGTCGACCACCGGCGCTTTGCCAAACAGCCCTTCATAGGCATTGCTGAGCGCCTGCACGGTGAAATGGTTTTCTTCCACTTTCCAGGTCGGGAAGTAGCACTCGGTCGGATAGACGAGGCCGGTCCATGACGGGCGGTCATAGTTGTACATGGAGACCACGGCATTGGCTTTTTGCACGGCTGGCAGGGCGCGGATTTCGTCCAGCGCGCCTTCCCAGGTTTCACCCCAGGTCAGACGGCGGTCGATGGAAACGGCGCAACTGTCGGCGACCGCGCAGCGGCTTGGCGAGGTGAAGAAGATTTCAGACACGGTCAGGGTGCCTTTGCCGAGGAACTCATCGTAGCCCAGGCGCTGGGACAATCCCTGAAGATCGTTGAGAATCGGCCCCATTTTGAAGATGGCGTTATCGCCGCGTTCCGGTGCGGAGCCGTGGCAGCTTACGCCCTGGACATCGATGCGAATCTCCATGCGTCCACGCTGGCCGCGGTAGATTTGGCAGTCGGTCGGTTCGGTGCTGACGACAAATTCCGGGCGAATGCCGGACTGCTCGATAATGTACTGCCAGCACAGGCCGTCGCAGTCTTCTTCCTGCACGGTGCCGGTGACCAGCAGGGTATATTCATCTTCAAGGCCCAGGTCCTTGATGATTTTCCCGGCGTAGACCATGGACGCCATACCGCCTTCCTGGTCAGACGCGCCGCGCCCGCCGATGACTTCATCGTCTTCCATTCCCTGATAAGGGTCGAACGTCCAGTTCTTAATGTTGCCAATACCGACGGTATCGATGTGCGCATCCATGGCGACCAGACGCGGGCCGTGGCCTACGTAGCCCAGGACGTTGCCCATAGGGTCGATAACCACTTTGTCGAAACCGACTTTTTCCATCTCTTCTTTGATGCGATGGATCACGCGCTTCTCATCGCAGCTTTCGCTGGGAATGGCGATCATATCGCGCAGGAAACGGGTCATGTCGTCCTGATAGTGCTGTGCTTTTTCGAGAATAAGTTTGAACGGAATATGTTTAGCCATGAGTGTTTGTCTCCATGAAAAAGTGATTAACGCGCAGCCGGATGTTTGCCTTCCCAGACCACTTCCCGGTAATGCTTAACATCGGTGTCGCCTTCGGTGCTGATCACCAGCACGACGGCGTCTTTATCCAGACCGAGCTTATGCATCAGCGCGTCGCGCTGCGGGTGGAAGTGGACGGCGGCAAGAATGCCAAGACCAACGGCGCCGGATTCGCCGGAAATGACGCGCGGATCTTTGCCTGTTGGGTTCCCCAGAACGCGCATGCCGAGCGCGGCGACGGCGTCCTGGCAGGAGATGAACTGGGTGGCGCAGTTGCGTAACACCTCCCAGCCGAGCGGGTTAGGCTCGCCGCAGGCAAGACCCGCCATAATGGTGGCCATATCGCCGCCCACGTTGACAATCTGGCCCTTAACGCCAGAGCGGTAGACGCAGTCCGCCAGCTCCGGTTCGACGATGACCGAGTGGAGGTTGCGTGCGCCGTAGACATCGACCAGATAACCCAGCACGCCGCCAGCCATTGCGCCGACGCCCGCCTGCAGGAATACGTGCGTCGGGCGGGCAATACCCATGCTGGCCATTTGCTCGACGGCTTCGTCGGCGAGGGTGGCGTAGCCCTGCATAATCCAGGTCGGGATTTTGGTGTACCCTTCCCAGGCGGTGTCCTGCACCACTTCCCAGCCGTTTTGCTGGGCGGTTTTCATGGTAAAGCGCACGGTATCGTCATAGTTCATATCGGTGACGATGCACTCTGCGCCAAGCTTAAGAATGGCGTCGACGCGCTCCTGCGCAGAGCCTTTTGGCATATACACTACCGCATTCTGGCCGAGCTGCTGTGCGGCCCACGCTACGCCACGGCCGTGGTTGCCGTCGGTGGTGGTGGCGAACGTCATCTTTTCTTTGATGGTGGTTTTGATCGTATCAAAAGAGAACGTATTGATATCTAAATGGTATTTTTCGCAAAGCAGCTGCGCGATAGCGAAGGCGCCGCCCAGCATTTTGAATGCATTGAGACCGAAGCGTTGCGACTCATCTTTGACGAGGATTTTGCTTACGCCGAACAATCTGGCCAGATCGTTTAACGCGTGCAGCGGCGTCGGCTGATACCCGGCGATTTTTTGGTGAAAATGACGTGCCTGTTGCGCCTGCTGGCGAGAAAACAGCGGTGACGTTTCGCCCGTAAAGAATCGGTTATCGGCAATATCCATTTTCAATGAGAAAGCAGACATATTCTGTCCTTATCCTTCATAACTGAGGGGGTGAAGCCGGCCAGCAGGCCGGCCCTGAGGTTATTTGATGCGCTTTTGCGCTTCCCTGAGCAGTTGCTCCAGTACCACACCCGGTTTGGCGTATTTGCGGGCAAGAATCATCGCGGCGATGATGTACGGCTTCCAGCTCGCCTCTTTGTAGGTTTCGATGCGGTATTTCTCGAAGACGCCTTCGGTGACTTCACCTTCAGCGCAGGAAACACCGGTGATATCGGCAGGCAGGCAGTGCATGTAAAGCGCATTGCCGTCGCGGGTCAGTTTCATCATCTCTTCGGTGCAGTGCCAGTCTTTGTGGTTGGCGTTCTGCGCCAGGCAGGCTTTTTCCAGCGTTTTCAGCCCGTCGTGGTCATTCGCGCGCAGCAGTTCGGTACGCTGCTCCATCACCTTGTATGGCGCCCAGGACTTCGGATAGACGATATCCGCATCTTTAAAGGCTTCCGCCATATCGGTGACCTGACGGAAGCTGCCGCCGGAGGCTTTGGCGTTGTTCTTCGCGACTTCGATAACGTCCGGGATCAGGTCGTAACCTTCCGGATGCGCCAGCGTGACGTCCATTCCAAAGCGCGTCATCAGGCCGATAATGCCCTGCGGTACGGAAAGTGGTTTGCCGTAGCTTGGGGAGTAGGCCCAGGTCATGGCTATCTTCTTGCCCTTGAGGTTTTCCAGAGAGCCGAAGTGCTCACGCAGCCAGGCAAGGTCGGCCATCGACTGGGTAGGGTGGTCTATATCGCACTGCAGGTTGATCAGCGCCGGGCGTTGCGGCAGAACGCCTTGCTTATGACCGTCGTCCAGCGCTTCGCCGACTTCGCGCATATAGGCGTTGCCCGCGCCGAGGTACATATCGTCGCGAATACCGATGGCGTCAGCGCAGAAGGAGATCATGTTGGCGGTTTCACGCACGGTTTCCCCGTGGGCGATTTGCGATTTGCCTTCATCCAGGTCTTGCTGCGCCAGACCCAGCAGGTTCAGCGCGGAAGCGTAGGAGAAGCGGGTGCGGGTGGAGTTATCGCGGAATACGGAGATCCCCAGACCGCTGTTGAAGACTTTGGTGGCAATGTTTTCCGCCCGCAGCGTTTTCAACGCCGCCGCGATGTCCAGTACCTGCTTCAGCTCTTCCGGCGTTTGCTCCCACGTCAGCAGAAAGTCTTTTTCATGCAGGTGGGAAGTTAGCGTATTGATATCCTTGATCAGCTCGTTAACAGTTTTCATTTTAAGGTCCTGATAGTAAATGACTGGCTTGTTGGCAATGTGGCTGTACGGTCGGGAGAACGGCGGAACCTGAATAGCGACTGACAGCGATATACAGGTCTTAACAATAAGTGTGCCAGTTACGAGTCAACGGCGGTTTTGAGGTGAAAATGGCAATAATTGTGAGAGGTTTGTCACAAAAATAGCCGTGCTGGCGGCATAAATAAAAAAAGGAAAACGATTGGCTCGAAATGTTAAATTGAACACGTTATGTCGGACGATATAAATAAAGGGGGGAAGGTTTGTAAAAGCCGCCAAATTGATAAAAACAGTGGGGCAATTCTCATATTGATATAAAAGTGTGACATTTCTTCCATATTTTCGCCAATAAATGATAAAGAAAGAGCATCTTTATCAATATCGGATGGCGCTAAGTTAGTATCATAGCGACAGGAAAATAAGAAATGTCACACCTCTATAGATATCAGTCAGTTAGTGATATTCAAAGGTTACCTTATGATACCCGCAAACACGTTATCCGTTTTGATGCAGATACAGCCCACCATCCAGCGTTTTGCCAGAATGCTCTCAAGCGTCCTCCAGCTTGAGGTTGAGATAGTCGACGATGCGCTCTGCCGCGTGGCCGGGACAGGGGCGTATGGAAAATCACTGGGGCGCAAGCTGAACGCGGACTCGCGTCTTCTTCGCTACGTACTTGAAACAAAGCAGGAAAAAGTCGTTACCCACTCCCGTTTCGACCCGCTGTGCGAGGGGTGTACCAGTAAAGATAATTGCAAAGAGAAAGCTTTTCTGGGCACGCCGGTCATTTATCAGGATCAGTGTGTCGGGGTTATCAGCCTGATTGCCGTCACGCACGAGCAGCAGGAGCACATCAATGATAATCTTCATGCGTTTTCTGATTATGTTCGCCATGTATCATCTATCTTTGTTTCTAAATTACTCGATGACCAAACCGGGAATGATAATATTCGTAAAATATTCTCGACAATGATTGAGAATATGGACCAGGGCGTGCTGGTGGTCGGCGAGGATAATCAGGTGAAGTTCGCCAACCAGACAGCGTTAAAAGTACTAGGCGCCATGCAGGGAAATATGATTGGCAAAACCATTCATTTTCGCCCATTAACCTTCGAACGTAACTTTACCCACGGCCATATGCAGCATGTGGTCTCTTTCGATGATAAAAGCGAGCTGATAATCGGCCAGTTGCATACTATCCAGGATCAGCAGTTGTTCTTGATGGCGTTTCACCAGTCACACTCCTCATCGACCGTGACGCCAGCGCAGGATGAGCCGCAGATAGAACACCTGGTCGGCGAATGCCGCCCGATGCGCCAGCTCAAAAAATTGATTAGCCGTATCGCGCCCAGCCCGTCCAGCGTGCTGATCGTCGGGGAGAGCGGAACCGGTAAAGAGGTGGTTGCCCGGGCGATACACAAACTGAGCGATCGAAAATCGAAGCCGTTTATCGCCATTAACTGTGCCGCGATCCCGGAACAACTGCTGGAAAGCGAGCTGTTCGGCTACGTTAAAGGCGCTTTCACTGGCGCATCGGCCAACGGGAAAACCGGGCTGATTCAGGCCGCCAACCACGGCACGCTGTTTCTTGATGAGATTGGCGATATGCCGCTGACGCTACAGGCGAAGCTGCTGCGGGCGATTGAGTCCCGCGAGATCCAGCCCGTTGGCGCCAGCCATCCGGTGCCGGTGGATATTCGTATTATTTCCGCGACGAACCAGAATCTCGACCAGTTCATCGTCGACGGCAAATTCCGCGAGGATCTCTACTACCGGCTGAACGTCATTCCGCTACGGCTACCGCCGCTGCGGGAGCGCCAGGATGATATTGAACTGTTGATCCACTACTTCCTGCATCTGCATACCCGGCGGCTGGACCTGGTCTATCCCGGCGTCGCGCCGGAGGTGATCGCGCTGCTCAAGCGCTACCGCTGGCCTGGCAACCTGCGTGAGCTCAGCAACCTTATCGAGTACCTGATTAACGTGGTGCCGTCCGGCGAAGTGATTGACGTCTCTTTGTTGCCGCCAAACCTTATCAGCAGCGGTAAACTGCCGGAGCGCGATATGGCAAGCGTCACCGTCCTGAGCGCGCAGCGCGACGACGATGGCGTCACGGCGCTTGAGGAGATGGAAAAGCAGATGATTCGTGAAGCGTTGTCGCGCTACAGCAACAAGAAGCAGGCGGCGGATGAACTCGGTATCGGTATCGCCACGCTGTATCGCAAGATAAAGAAGTACGAATTGCTCAGCGCCTGATGCGACGTCCTCTCCCCGTTGAGGGGAGAGGACATTCGGCGCCAGGGGGCTCAGTCGTTGCGTTCTTGCTCCTGTTCCAGACCGAGAACCGTGTCGACAACCATCTGATAACCGGTGCAGCGGCATAAATTTCCCGCCAACCCGCGCCGGATCTCCTGTACCGTAAACGGCTTCACGTGCGGTTTCGCCAGCAGAGCCTTTGTTGCCATCACCAGTCCCGGCGTGCAGAAACCACATTGCACCGCGCCGGATTTCGCATAGGCCGCCTGCACGACTGACAGCTCGCCGCCCACCGACTCGCCTTCCAGGGTGCGAATCTCCTTACCGTCAATCCAGGCCGCAAGATAGAGACAGCTGTCGATGGCCGTGCCGTCGATAAGCACCGTACAGGCGCCGCATTCGCCGACGCAGCAGCCCTGTTTCACGCTGAGCAGGCCCTGTGCGCGCAACAGGTCGGAAAGGGGCGTCGCCGGCGAAAGCGTAAAATCGTAAGGTGCGCCGTTGATGGTACAGGTCACGGAAATCCAGGATGCGTGGTTCATAAGGAGCCTCCTGCATGGGCCACGGCGCTACGGATAACGCGCTGAGCCATGGTCTGGATGAGATGTAAACGGAAGTCTTTCGCCGCGCGCCATGAGGAGCGGGGGGAAACGTCGGCCAGCAGCGCTTCGCTTACCGCGCTTAGCGTCTGTTCGCTGATGGGGGCGCCCAGCGCCGTCTGCTCGGCGTGCGGGCAGCGCACCGGTGTCGGCGCGGCGACGCCGAACGCCAGCCGCAGTTCGCGAAAAGCGCCGTTCTCCACATGGCACCAGGCAGCGCAGCCGATGGTGGCGATATCCATGGCGTCACGCATGGCGTACTTAAAGTGGGCGCTGCCCGTGCCGGTTTGCGACTGCACCGGGAAATGGAACGCGACGGCGATATCGCCAGGCTCCAGCGCGACCTTACCCGGGCCGGTATGAAAGCCGAGCACCGGGGTAAAACGGGTGCCCTGCGGTGAAATGATTTCCAGCATGGCGTCATACACCAGCGACGGCGTGGCGGAGTCGGCGCTGGTCGCGCCGTTGCAGATATTACCGCCGTAGGTCGCGACATTGCGGATCTGCGGTCCCGCTATTGAGGCCGCCGCTGCCGCCAGGGCGGGCAGATGGCGCTGGACTATCGGGCTTTCAATCAACTCCGTAAAGGTGGTGCCCGAGCCGATACGAATGGCCCCTTCGGGGGTCTGGGTGATGCCGCGTAGCTCGGCGAGGCCGTGAATATCCACCACGTGGCGGTATTTGTCGTTCAGATGGTGAAGCTGGATCAGCACGTCGGTGCCGCCCGCAATCAACCGCGCCTGCGGGTGATTGGCCGCAAGCGTTACCGCCTGCTGCAGGCTGGCGGCGCGATGATACGTTTCAATATCAAACATAGCGTTATCCTTAAATCAATCCCGCCTGGCGGAACTCGATAAACAGGCGTTTCGGCGTCAGCGGCAGGGTGTTGATGCCAACACCGGTCGCCATGCGGACCGCATTGCGGATAGCCGCCGCCACCGGAATAATTGGCGGTTCGCCGAGCGATTTATGGCCATAGGCGGATTGCGGTTCGCAGCTGTCGACAAAGGCGCTTTCCAGCGGCGGCAGGTCCATCATGGTCGGCATCTTGTAGTCCAGCAGGTTGGGGTTACGCACCAGGCCCGAGGTCTCGTCGATGATCATCTCCTCGAAAATCGACCAGCCGATCCCCATACCCATTCCGCCCTGAACCTGGCCCTCCGCCAGCAGCGGGTTGAGGATCCGCCCGGAATCATGGACGTTCAGAATGCGGTTGATGGTAATTTTGCACAGCGCCACGTCGACAGTGAGGTCAACAAACGTGCAGCCGAAGGCGGGTGGGTTGGTGGTGGTTTTCACCGACGCTTCCGCCGAAAGCTGACCGCCGCGCTCAGGGTGATAAAATGCGTCCATCGCCACGTCGGCAACCGACGCCAGCGTTATCCCCGGGCGATCGGTCATCTCAATCATGCCGTGGCGGATCGTCAGGTTCAGCGACGACTGGTGCAGCATCTCAGCGGCATGCTGGATTATCTTGTCACGCAGTTGGCGGGCCGCTTCACGCAGGGCAGGGGCCGCGACATAGCTCTGGCGGGAGGCGAATGCGCCTGGGTCAAACGGTGTGATGTCGGTATCCTGAGTGGAGATAACGTGCACCATACCGACCGGCATGCCGACGGTTTCAGCAACCATCTGCGTAAAGACCGTATCGGCGCCCTGACCGATTTCGGTCGCGCCGCTCTGTACGTGAATGCAACCATCCTGGTTGAGCAGCAGGCGAGCGCCGGCAATTTCCACCCCAACCGGCCAGGTGTTTGAGCTGTAGCTAAAGCAGGCGACGCCGACGCCGTGGCGCAGGTTGCCTCGCTGTTCGCGGTATTCGGCGCGGCGTTTATCCCAGTCGAACAGTTCGCGGCCTTTGCGCAGGCACTCCGGCAAACCGGCGCTGAAGATGGTTTTGCGGTTAACCGGGTTTTTATCGCCTTCCCGGGCAACGTTGCGCAGGCGGATATCGACCGGATCGATATCCAGCGCGGCGGCGGCGTCGTCGAGTAGCGACTCAAGCGCGAACACCACCTGCGGCGCGCCGTAGCCGCGCATGGCGCCTGCGGAGGGCAGGTTGGTATAGCAGGTAGTGGCGCGATAGCCGAACGCGCTGCGTGGGTAAAGGTAGGCAATCTTGTTGCCCCCGGCGGAGGCTATCGAGTGGCCGTGCGAGGCGTAAGCGCCGGTGTTCGACAACACGTCAAGGCAGTAGCCCTTCAGCGTGCCGTCGCGATTAATGCCGAGTCTGGCGTCGATGGTGAAGGCGTGGCGGGTGCGGCTGGCGAGGAAGCACTCTTCGCGGCTCAACGCCACCTTGACCGGGATCCCGCCGAGTTTTGTGGTGAGAAAAGCCGCCATCGGCTCTTCCAGTACGTCCTGCTTGTTGCCGAAACCGCCGCCGACGTAAGGTTTGATCACCCGGATGGAGGACCAGGAGATCCCCAGCGCCTGGCCGACGATGCGGCGCACGATATGCGGAATTTGCGTGCTGGAGACAATGGTGATGCGCTTGTCCTCTTCCATCCACGCAAAGCAGGTCACCCCCTCCATATGGCAATGCTGGATAACCGGCGTCTGGAAGTGGTTGCTGAACTGCTGCTCGGCGGCGGCGATAGCGCTATGCGGATCGTCGGCGAGAATTTCGGTCGCCTTCAGCAGGTTGCCGCCTTCGTGGATGGCGACGGCGCCGTTCGCCAGCGCAGCCTCGGGCGAGGTAATGACCGGCAGCGCTTCCCACTCCACATTCACCAGATGCGCCGCTTTTTCGGCGGTCAGCTCATCGCGCGCCACCACGATCGCGACGGCATCGCCATGGTGGCGAACGTGTCGGCTCAACAGGCGTCGGTCGGCGACGTCTCGCTTTTCCGGATCCAGCGTCCAGGCGTGTCCGGCGGTGGCGAACGGCGTTTCCGGCACATCCTCCCAGGTAAAAATCGCCAGCACGCCGGGAATCGCCCGGGCTGCGGCGCTGTCTATTTGTTTCGCGTATCCGTGGGCTATCGGGCTGCGAACGTATTTCGCGTAACACATGCCTGCCATTACGTAATCGTCTGTATAACGCGCGCGGCCGGTGACTTTGGCCATCGCGTCTACGCGCATACAGGGTTCACCGGTGGCGGTGGCTTCCAGCTCATCCATAGTTTTCCCCTTGGTATTTAAAGCATTACCCTGGAATGAGGCAAGAACTACGCCAAAAGGGGAAAGGGGAACCGTTGGAAATACTAAACTGTGATGACTTTAAAAAAAGCACCGGGTTTGGTCGGAAACAGACGCCCGTTTAGACGGTGAGCCGTATCATAATGAGCCGGTAAAAACTCATTATGATAGGCAATCTCAGGTGATAATGCGCCGCTACGCCTGATGCTTGTCCCGCTCCAGCCGGCGGTATAGCGTACTGCGCGATATGCCAAGCGCTTTGGCCGCGAGGCTCATATTGCCGCTGGCGTCGCGGATGGCCCGGTCTTCGGCGCTCAGCGCCTGTGGCGGGGCGGCGAGATACTCCGCGGGTAAATCCGCCGGAGTGACCGTATCGCCGTCATCAGCCAGCGCTATCAGCACTTTCAGCAGACTGACCAGTTGGCGCACGTTGCCGGGCCAGGGGAGGGCGGCGAGATGCGCGATCAGCGGTTCCGAAAGGGTAATCGCCCGCTTTTCGCCCCCGGCGTCACGCCAGAGCTGACGGATAAAAACCTGCCGATGGCTCCACTCTCGCAGCGGCGCGAGGGTCAGGTTGAATTCCCGGATGCGGTAGAACAAATCTTCGCGAAACGCGCCCTCCCGCACCCGGGCGAGCAGATCCTGGTGCGTGGCGCAGATCAGCGCGAAATCTACCGGCTGGGCGGTATTGCCGCCGAGCGGCGTGACCGTTTTTTCCTGTAGCACCCGCAGCAGCCGAGTCTGCATGGTGGCGGGCATATCGCCAATCTCATCCAGAAACAGTATTCCGCCATCGGCCTCGCGGATTTTACCGGTATAGCCTTTCGCGCTGGCACCGGTAAACGCGCCGGGTAAATAGCCGAACAGCTCTGACTCAATCAGGTTTTCCGGAATAGCCGCACAGTTGACGGCAACAAACTTGCCGTTGCGCCAGCGGCTTTGCTGATACAGCTCGCGGCTGAAATGCTCCTTCCCGCAGCCGGTTTCACCGGTGATGCACAGGGCAATACCGGCGTTGAGGATACGCAGCGCTTTTTGCTTATCCAACCCCGGCGGTTGTGGGGTTGGCTCCACGCCGCTGGCCACCCAGGCGTGCTCCATCTGGCGTACGGTGCCGATGGCGTTAGTGCCTCGGGCGTTTTCGCTCCACAAATGGCCCGGCGACAGCGCCAGATGTTCGGCTTTGTTGAGAAAGCGGGTATCGCCGAGGGGGGTGAACACCAAACCTGTCGCATCGGAAAGCACCATGATCGTCGGGGGCTTTTTTAGTCCGGCGGACAGGTTCTCAAGCAGCGGCGTCGCCAGCTGTTGGACCCACGGGTTGCGCTCGCGGGCATCCTGTAAAAATGAGGGCGCAATCCACGGCTGAGCGTTGTCGTCGCGGTGCAAACCATACTCCTGACTGCGTTGCCAGGAGTCCTGTAACGGGCAGGGTAAACCTGAATCTTCATGAGGGAAGAGGGGCTTTTTTGCCTGTCGCATTATCACCTTCTCCGGTGGGTCGTGTGTTGCATATGTGTAGCAGTTAAGTTCCATATGTGTTGCGATGTGCGACACATTTACGTCAACGCCCGCCTCCTTCCGGGTGTCTTTGTTGAACGAATATGAGTATATCTATTTGATATTTATAGTTACTTTTCGGTTTCGATCCACTTGTGCACATTCTGGCATAAGAGCTGCTTATGCCTGTTGGCTGACAGCATCATTGCCAGCTCACCTGTATCCGTTATGACAATAAGAGAGGACATCTCATGAAGTACACGCATCCTGGTTTGCCTGGCGCAAAAGTGACGTTTAAATCCCGTTACGGCAACTACATCGGCGGTGAGTTTGTGGACCCGGTTTCCGGGCGCTGGTTTGCCAACCCGACGCCCGTGACGGGCAAAACGATTGCGGAATTTCCGCGCTCAGACGCTAAAGATATTGAGCGAGCGCTGGACGCGGCGCATGCCGCGGCGGATGCCTGGGGGAAAACCAGTGTTCAGGAGCGCTCCAACGTGCTGTTAGCTATTGCTGATCGCATTGAGGCCAATCTTGAAACGCTGGCGTTGACGGAGAGCTGGGATAACGGCAAGCCGATTCGGGAAACGCTGAATGCCGACCTGCCGCTGGCGGTCGATCACTTCCGTTATTTTGCGGGCTGTATCCGCGCGCAGGAAGGGACCGCGACAGAAATTGATAACACCACCGTGGCCTACCATATTTACGAGCCGCTTGGGGTGGTTGGGCAGATTATTCCGTGGAACTTCCCGCTGCTGATGGCTGCCTGGAAGCTGGCACCCGCGCTGGCGGCGGGGAATACCGTGGTGCTGAAACCGGCGGAGCAAACGCCGCTCGGCATCTGCGTATTGATGGAACTGATTGGCGATCTTCTGCCTGCCGGGGTGGTGAACATTGTGCATGGCTACGGCGAAGAGGCGGGCGAGGCGCTGGCCCGCAGTAAGCGGATCGAAAAAATCGCCTTTACCGGCTCAACGCCGATTGGTCGCCATATCCTCTCCTGCGCGGCGGAGAACATTATCCCCAGCACTGTTGAGCTTGGCGGCAAGTCGCCGAACATCTTCTTCGAAGACATCATGAACGGCGGCGAGGAGTTCATTGATAAGGCGGTAGAAGGGGTGATCCTCGGGTTCTTCAACCAGGGCGAAGTCTGTACCTGCCCCTCGCGCGTGTTGGTGCAGGAGTCTATTTTCCCGCGCTTCCTCGAAAAAATTATTGCCCGCATGGCGCATATCCGTAAAGGCGACCCCTATGACACCGACACCATGATCGGCGCGCAGGCCTCCGAAGAGCAGTACGATAAAATTCTGTCGTATATCAACATCGCACGGGAAGAGGGCGGCGAAATTCTGGCCGGCGGCGCAAAGCTGACCCATGCCAATGAGATCCAAAACGGGTTCTATATTCAGCCGACGCTTATCAAGGGCCACAACGCGATGCGCTCTTTCCAGGAGGAGATCTTCGGGCCGGTTATCGGCATCATGACCTTTAAAGACGAGGCGGAGGCGCTGGCTATCGCCAACGATACCGAATATGGGCTCGGCGCCGGGGTCTGGACGCTGGATATCAACCGCGCATGGCGGATGGGGCGCGGGATCAAAGCTGGACGCGTATGGACCAACTGCTACCACCTCTATCCGGCACACGCGGCGTTCGGCGGGTATAAAAACTCCGGCGTTGGGCGCGAAACCCACAAAATGGCGCTGTCGCAGTACCAGCAGCTCAAAAATCTGCTGGTGAGCTTCAGCACTAAACCGCTGGGATTGTACTAAGTCCAGGCATCAATGCACCCGGCCAGGTTCCCTGGTCGGGTTAATGGCTCTCCTGAAACAGCAGCTCCATCAGGTTTTCGTTATCCATCTTTTCGCCGCTCAGTTTGCGCAGCAGCATCTCGCTTGCCAGCGTCTGCAAAGAGAAGATGATGTCCGGCTGTACCCGTTTCATTTTGCTGAGATTTTTATCTGAATTCACCAGCGCGATGATTTTCGTTTCCGCGCTGACGACCTCTTTGGCCGCCAGCACGATGAAGGCATTATCGGAGTCATCATTGCGCAGCACCAGCACGTAGCGGGCTTTGTCGGCCCCGGCGTTGGTGAGCGTTTTGCAGGCGGAGGGATCGTCAATTATCACATCAGCCTCGGCGGGGTAGTCGTGCGCGACGCCGGGCGGCACCACTATGGTGACCGTTTCATCACGCTCGGTCAGTCCGGTATAGACGCTGTGGGCAAGGGGCGTGGCGCCAATAATAATGATGTGATTTTTACGCATAGCGTGCGAAATTCTCCCTTTAATCATGCGTTTGAGGTTGCCGCCGATCATTGGGCCAATAATGGCGCTGATGGACGTTGCAAAGACGGTGATGCCCAGAATAATGATCGAGACCGTAAACAGCCGCGAGGCCGGGGTGACTGGCACGATATCCCCGAAGCCGACGGTGGACATACTGACCGTTGAAAAGTAGAGCGCTTCTGAAAGTTCGTTAATGACCGGATGGAACTGATCGCCAAGGTAGAGCGAGCCGCACAGGGCGTAAAGCAACAGCGATGTGAAGCTGACCAGCGCGAACAACGTCCCGGCGGCAAGGCTGGACTGGCTAAATTCGCGCCAGAACCACAGCAGACACAGGCAGTCGAGCACCGACAGCAGCCCCACATGGTAGAGGGTGGTCGGCAGCAAAAAGCTAAACAGGCTAATGGCGATCAGCAGGATAATCGTAAACGACCACGCGACCCGGGCGCGCAGAAAGATCCCGATGCTCATCAGCACGATAGCGAAACCGAGCATCACTTGCGGCAGCGTCAGCAGGCCGAAAGTGGAAATGGTGTCTTTCCAGCCGGTGAACTTCCCGGCGGCCTGCGGGAAAAGGTGGTAGATCTGAATGAGCACCGGCCGGAGGAAGACCCCGCCGATAAACAGCGTCAGCGCGCCTATCCAACGATTGGGCGTAAAGACCGATTTCAGCGCTTTGAGCCTGGTTGATAACACGTTCACTGTTTCCCTTCGTCTGCGACGTTTTCCTGCGACTGTCGCACTATAACATCAAGGTGGCGATTGCGGCCCCCGTCGGCGAATGATTATAGGTTACCGGTGCCGCCGTCGACCAGTATCTCGGTGCCCAGCATATAGCTTGAATCGTCGCTGGCGAGAAACAGCGCGGCTTTCGCCAGTTCCTCTGGCCTGCCCATCCGCCCCAGCGGCACCAGTTTCGCGATGTCATCCTGCAGTGTTTTTTGTGCGTCCTCTGCAAGGCCGAGCTTATTCAGCGCTGGCGTTTTCACCGGGCCCGGGCTCAGGCCGTTGACGCGAATGCCGAGGGGGAGAAATTCGGCGGACAGCGTTCGGGCCAGAGACAGCAGCGCCGCTTTGCTGGCGGCGTAGACGCTGCTGCCCGGCAGACCGATATGCGCGCTGACTGAGCCGCAAAGGATGACCGATGACGGGTTACGCAACTGCGGCAGCAGCGCCTGAATCAAAAAGTAAGGTCCTTTGAGGTTGATAGCCATCAGTCGATCCCAGGCGGCGGACTGCCATTCGGCGACCGGGCCGTGGGTTACGTCGCCTGCGTTGATGTACAGCACATCAAGATGGGGCCAGCGGGTGGCTATCTGCGCGGCAAGCGATGCCTGGGCATCGGGATCGCCAGCGTCGCAGGGGATAACCCAGGCGTTGTCGCCCAGCAGCGCTTTTGCGCACTGCAGCGTTTGCGGATTGCGTCCGGTGACCGCAACCTGCGCCCCTTCGGCCAGAAATGCCTGAGCGGTCGCAAGACCGATACCGCTGGTGCCGCCAGTGATCAGCGCATATTTTCCTGTTAATCGTCCCATCGTTGTTCTCCTGAAAATGACTGGAAAACGCACTATAGAGGCTTTAGTATCCATTAGATACAAGGTACCAATTGGATACTAAAGCACAAAGAGGTATGCAATGACGCAGGTAAAGGCGCCGGTCGCACAAAAAAATGTGGGTGATGAACCCTGCCCGATGACCGAATTCGTTTCGCTGGTTTCCGGTAAGTGGGCGATTCCGATTTTATATCGGCTGATCGTCCTGAATTCACCGGTGCGCTTTAGCTCTCTGCTGCGGGCGATGGCGCCGATTACGCAAAAAGAGCTGACCCGTCAGTTGCGACTGTTCGAGCAGCGAGGGCTGGTGGCGCGACGGGTATATGCACAGGTGCCGCCGCGGGTGGAATATCAGATAACGCCGCTGGGGCGGACGCTTGAGCGTGCGCTCACGCCGCTGGCGGAGTGGATGCGCCAGTACGGCAGCCAGCTGACGCGCCCCGAAGGTGACGGCGTTGGATTTTAAACCGTACCCGCTAGCGAAACGCTCCCCCGGGGGCGGGGGAGCATCGGTCAGACGTTTTTGCGTTCGATGGTTTGTTCGCCCCAGAAGAGCGCATCTTTGTCGGTTTTACCAAAGGCCAGCGTCAGCACTTCGTCGCTGCCTTCCTCCCAGATTTTCTCCGCCAGCTTTTCGTCATATTTTGCCACTTCAAAAATGGCTTCGGCGATTTCCGGGGACGTGTTGCGCAGGCTGGCCCATTCGCCGACGTGATGTGCTTTAGATTCTTGATTCGGCATCATACTCCTCCTGTTGAAGGTTAGCCGTTGAGTTTGACTGCCAGACCAGCGACATATTCGCCCTGGTAGCGGGCAATCGAAAGTTCTTCCTGACTTGGCTGGCGCGAACCGTCGCCGCCTGCGATGGTTGTGGCGCCATAAGGCGTGCCGCCGCGCACCTGAGAAACATCAAACAGTTCTTGTGCCGCATAGCCGATAGGCACAATCACCATGCCGTGATGCGCAAGCGTCGTCCAGGTGGAGGTGATGGTTTGCTCCTGGCCGCCGCCGGTACCGGTAGAGCTGAAGACGCTCGCCAGTTTGCCGTAAAGCGCGCCGGAGACCCAAAGACCGCCTGTCTGATCGAGGAAAGTCCGCATTTGCCCGGACATATTGCCGAAGCGGGTGGGAGTACCAAAGATAATGGCATCATAGTCCGCCATTTCCTGCGGCGTTGCCACAGGGGCGTTTTGTGTTTTACCGCCGGCTTTCGCGAATGCTTCAGCCTGCATAGTTTCCGGTACGCGTTTTAGCACCACATCGGCGCCGCTGACTTTTTCTGCACCTTCGACAACGGCACGCGCCATGGTTTCGATGTGTCCATACATGGAATAATAAAGCACCAGAACTTTTGCCATTTGCGTCACTCCTCGGTTTATTATCAAAACAGCCAAACGCTGCATGTTATTAAAGATATGCCCTGTAGCCGGGAGTGCCAACCGTGAATAGCATTTCATTGATTTATAACAAGTTGGCAACGTTTTTTACTTTGTAGCAAAATGACACACTTTTGCGCCGAACATTTCATAAGCGATAAGAGAGCCTTATGTATCACGCAGCGGCAATCCCATACTTTCTTACCATCGCATGTTGCAGAATATTACGGTTTGCCGGTTAGCCATGCCGATTCCACTAAGCTTAGTCCCACGCGGAAGTGATAGCGATCGCCGCCAGGCGCGCTGCCGCGTAGACTCAGCCTAAACCATCGGAGGTCAGTAATGGCAAACCATCGTGGCGGTTCAGGTAATTTTGCTGAAGACCGCGAAAGAGCAGCAGAAGCAGGTCGGAAAGGTGGCCAGCACAGCGGGGGGAACTTCAAAAACGATCCTCAACGCGCATCAGAAGCTGGAAAAAAAGGGGGGAAAAACAGTCACGGTAATCGTCACAGCTAGGTGACTGTAGCAGAGCGATACGCTGTCCTGAAATCCCATCAATCCCCGCCGCCGGGTTATCCCGGCGGTTTTTTTCTGCCTCGCGGTTGCAGTGGACGCAGGGAATCTGCACACTTGAGGGCTGATTGTTATCCTGGTGTTGCTATGTCACTCCTCTCCCGCTATCAATTCTCCGTCAAACCCCAGGAAGCGATCCTCATTCTGATCACTCTGTTCTGGGGCGGTACCTTCCTGGCGGTGCAGTATGCCGTGACCATGAGCGGGCCCTTTTTCTTCGTCGGTTTACGCTTCGCCACAGCGGCGCTGGCCGTGGCGCTGCTGTCGCTAAAAACGCTGCGCGGGCTGACGCGGCGTTTATCGTGCTGGGCGTGCTGGTCAGCGAACTTAAATTTAAGCAGAAGAAAGGCCCCAGCGCCGGGGCGAGTAACACCGAGGATGCATGTACCCCGCAGGAATAACCCAGGAGAGAGCTATGGCACAGGATGTAGTGAAAAAAACGGGAAAACGCACCCAGGCGGTGAGCGCCAAAAAGCAGGCGATTCTTGCCGCCGCGCTGACTACCTTTTCGCAGTTCGGTATCCACGGTACCCGGCTTGAGCAGGTTGCAGAGCTCGCCGGGGTATCGAAAACCAATCTGCTCTATTACTACCCCTCAAAAGACGCGCTCTATGTGGCGGTGATGCGCAATATCCTCGATATCTGGCTCGCCCCGCTGCGCGCCTTTCGGGAGGATTTCACCCCGCTGGTGGCGATACGCGAATATATTCGCCTCAAGCTTGAGGTATCGCGGGACTATCCGGAAGCCTCGCGGCTGTTTTGTCTGGAGATGCTACAGGGCGCGCCGCTGCTGATGGCCGAGCTGACCGGTGATTTGAAAGGGCTGGTGGCGGAGAAATCGGCGATTATCGAAGGCTGGGTGGACGCGGGTAAGCTGGCGGTGGTCGACCCGCATCATCTGATTTTTATGATTTGGGCGGCGACCCAGCACTATGCGGATTTTGCCACCCAGGTCGAGGCCGTCACCGGAAAAACGCTACAGGACGAGGTTTTTTTTCAACAGACGGTGGACAGCGTCCAGCGTATGATTATCGAAGGGATCCGCGTGCGTTAATTGCCTGGCGGCAGCGGGCAACTGATATCGCCTTCATCGCAGTGCAGCAGCGATTCCAGCCACGCGGTGCGCTCGACGGTTTTGTCGGTCATACACTGGCTGTTGATCATCGGCTGGATGCTGCCGCCCGCGCTGCCGGAGCTCATCAGCGCGCAGTCGGCGTCGCGCAGGGCCATCCATTTTTGCTGCGCGATTTTCAGCAGCGCTTTCTGCGTCTCGGGCGCGCGTTTTAGCACGGTGGCATACGCGTCGTTCAGCGTCTTATCGGCAGCCTGATACTGCGCGGCGGTGCACGCGTTGAGCGCCGTTTGCGTTGACGCAGTGCTGCATTCATCCGCCAGCGACATTGCGCTGACGAGCAGCGCGCCGCAGGCAATCAAGATTCGTTTCATGATGTTGTCCGGTTAAAGAAAAAGGCTCCGTTTCCGGAGCCTTATTAGCACAGCCTTAGCCGATTGTCATCAGACTGGCGTTCCCCCCCGCCGCGGCGGTGTTCACGCTCAGCGAACGCTCCAGATAAAGACGCTCAAGCAGCAGATTTGTTTCTCCCCGGGCAAAGCCCTGAACCGAAACGAGAGCGCCATCGCGCGCGGCGACCTGCTGGCACAGTTCGCGCAGTTGGTCGGAGTCGCCGTGATAGATAACCGCATCGAACGGCTGGCTGGTCAACACGTCCGCTTTGGCAAAGCGGATACGCTCGCTGACGGCTTTCGGCAACTGTTTGACCAGATCGCGATGCAGGCTGTCTTCCGGCCACAATACCTCGCTGCCTGCGGCGGTCACTGCTGCCAGCTGTACCAGTGCATCCTGCAGGTTATCCGCGATGCACAGCACGCGTTCGCGCGGCATCAGCGTCCAGGTGTTGCGCTCGCCGGTCGGTCCTGGCAACAGGCGCTGGGTGCCTGACTGCGCCAGTTCTTCATAGCGCAGGCACAGCG